>Ga0082335_1002782_pt1 | contig 31216 bp, 17 predicted proteins | sample Subgrocontami58m_FD_72375 | JGI IMG/M metagenome (GOLD analysis project Ga0082335, IMG submission 72375) | Subsurface groundwater microbial communities from S. Glens Falls, New York, USA - GMW37 contaminated, 5.8 m (SPADES assembly) (version 2) ...
GTGGGGGGGGGGGGGGGGTGGGGGGGGGGGGGGGGGGGGGAGCCGGCTCGCGAACGAATACGGTGTCGACGCGGTGTTCGAAGGCACCCCCATTAGCTGCGCGCGCTGGGTGACGGGCGAGGACAAGCGCATGCTCACCGAGTTCGAGAACACGCTGGCCCACAACATCGCCCATGATGCCGCCGGCAACCTGGCCTATCTTGCGCCCAACGGCGTCAATCTACAGCTCACGCAGGAGCGCTGGCCCATGCTCAGCTTCCATGAGACGCGCGAGCACGCGGCAAGTCCGGACTGAACGCCGGACTGAACCGGGGCACGGCGGGGGTGAACCCGCAAGTCGGAAGAGGAAACCCCGCTTAACGCGGGGAACCAAAAAAGGAAGCCCCGCTTGACGCGGGGAACCAAAAAAGGAAGCCCCGCTTAACGCGGGGAACCAAAAAAGGAAGCCCCGCTTAACGCGGGGCTTGTGGCACCCATTTTGGAAGTGCCGATGCCGTGGTTACGGCGCATACGGGGCCGCGCCCCGTTGATAGATGAAGTTAAAAGTCATGTATCAGTCGATCTGCCTCCTTTGCTACTACATTTTCTTTATAGATTCGGCAGGAGCGGAAGTCAAGGCCGACGCGTAGCCGCAGCCGCGGACCGCAGCTTAGCCTCGGCCCACTCCGGGGATGTATCCCCTCATTTCGTAATAAGTTCTACAGTGTAACCCTGGTGCCGAGTTCGATCACGCGATCGGGGAGCAGCTTGAAATACTCCGCCGTGGCGGGACTGTTGCGCTGCATCCAGCGGAACAACTCCCGGCGCCAGGTGAACAAGCCGGGCTTCGCGGCGCGAGAGAGGGTGGCTTTGCCGAGGAAAAAGGTCGTATCCAGGGCATCGAATTTCAGCCCGTGGCGCTTGAGCAGCTTCAGTCCTTTCGGCACGTCGGGTTCCTCCATGAAACCGTAGTGCAGCGTCGCCTGATAGACATGGCCCCGCTCGATCACGCGCACCTCGGTGCGATCAAAGTCGGCGACACGCGGCACGTCTTCGTTGCCGATGGTCAGGAACACGATGCGCTGGTGCAGGACCTTGTTGTGTTTGAGGTTGTGCATCAGCGCCGTCGGCACCGAGTCGCGGTCCGGCGAGAGGTACACGGCGGTGCCAGGCACGCGCGCAACGTCGGCGCCGCACAGCGTCGGGAAGGCATCCAGCGGCACGCGCTTGCGCGTCTCGTGCGAAGTGAGGGTGGTCTCGGCGCGCTTCCAGGTGGTCAGCATCACGAACAGCGCCAGGCCGCACACGAGCGGGAACCAGCCGCCGTCGGCGATCTTGGTGGCGTTCGCGGCGAAGAACACCAGTTCCACCATGCCGATCAGCGCGAGCACGGCGAGGAACAGCGGATTCGGCCGTTTCGGCAGGGACACGGCAACCACCGCGATGAGTGCCGTCGTCAGCACCATGGTCCCCGATACCGCAATGCCATAGGCCGATGCGATTGCGCTCGATGTCTTGAACCCCAGTACGAGCAGGATAACCAGCACCAGCATGGTCCAATTCACCTGCGGGATGTAGATCTGGCCGCGCTCGGTTTCGGAGGTGTGCCGGGTAGGCACGCGCGGCAGATAGCCAAGGCGGGTGGCCTGTTGCGTAACCGAGAACGCCCCGGAGATCGTCGCCTGCGACGCGATCACGGTCGCCACCGTGGCGAGGAGCACCAGCGGCATCAGCAGCGCCTCCGGCGCGAGCAGATAAAACGGGTTCTTCATCGCCGCCGGATCGCGCAGCGCGAGCGCCCCCTGGCCGAAGTAGTTGATCATGAGTGAAGGAAACACCAGGCCGAACCATGCCAGACGGACCGGCGTGGCGCCGAAGTGGCCCATGTCGGCGTACAGCGCCTCCGCGCCGGTAAGGGCGAGGAACACCGCGCCGAGCACGATAAAAGTAAGTCCGGGTGACTGCCAGGCGAAACCAAGCGCATGCCTCGGGTCGAGCGCCGCGAGCACGGCGGGTGTTTGCACGATCGAGACCGCGCCGAGCGCCGCAAGCGCGAGGAACCACATTACCGTAATCGGACCGAAGAGCTTGCCCAACGCGCCCGTGCCGCGGGCCTGGATGGCAAACAAGCCGACCAGGACCGCAATCGTGATCGGCACGATCCAGTGCTCGAACGCCGGCGTGGCCACCGACAAGCCCTCGACCGCGGAGAGCACCGAGATCGCGGGCGTGATGATTGCGTCGCCGTAGAACAGCGACGCGCCGAAGATGCCGAGCATCGCCACCGTCCAGGCAAGGCGCGGACGCTCGCGCGTCAGGCGCGAGGCGAGCGCGAGGAGCGCGAGAATGCCGCCTTCGCCGCCGTTGTCGAAGCGCAAGACTATGGTCACGTATTTCAGGCAAACGATCAGCGTGATCGACCAGAACATCATCGACAGCACCGCAAGCACGTTCGCCTCGGTGAGCGGCAGGCCGTGCGGGCCGTTGAACGCTTCCTTGAACGCGTACAGCGGGCTGGTGCCGATGTCGCCGTAGACCACGCCGAGCGCAGCCAGGGTCAGTATTGTCAGCGAGGATTTGCCGCTCGATCCGGTGCCGGCGCGGGTGTTTGAAGTCATGGGTAAACTCGGAAAGGTCACGAGAGGAAAGCGACTATATCCCTTTTTATGTTGCATTGCAACATAGACACTCAAGCGGCTATTTCGGCATAAGCAAACCCGAAGATGTCATTCCAAGCAATGCGAGAAATTTGCGGTTACATCAAACAGATAGCAAATTCCTCTGTCTGCGGCCTTGGAATGACAGGCTTGTCGTTCGGACTTGCACTTTGAGGGCCGAGCTACCAGCGCTCATAATGGCGCTTCGAGTGCCGGCCGAGGCCTACTTGTTCGGCGCCATCTTCTGTCGCAGCGCCTCACGCTCCTTCATGTGCTTGTCGCGCAGGGCCTTGCGCTCGCTCTGGTGGCGGTCTTCCATGGCGCGTTGCTCGACGCCCTGGCTGTCTTCCATCTGGCGCATTTGCTGCTTCATCTGCTCATGCTTTGCTTCCATTTCTTGATGCTTGCCCTTCATATCGCCCGGGCCTTGGGCGTGCAGGGGACCGGCGGCGATGACGAAGATTGCAGCACAGAAAAGAGTCTTGACGGTATGGCGCATCATGATTTTTTCCTTACGATACGATTGAGGTGACAACAATTCCAGCCTAACGCAACATCCGCCGGCGCGCGAACGCCTCCGGGGTGTTGCCGCCTCGTTCGCGAGACGGCTGCCGGCTGTTCATTCAAAGAGAACTTTTCTATCGTCATTATTCATTTGTGGAAAGCCTTTCCCTCTTCTAAACTGCGCGGCATGCCGGATCGCCAGGAACAACACGCCCGCGTGTGCAAGCGCGTACCTTCGCCCATTGTCACCGCGCTCGCGGGGTGGATGGCGCTCGCGCTCGGCATGGGCATAGGGCGCTTCGCTTTCACGCCCATCCTGCCGATGATGCAACAGGACGCGGGGCTGTCGCTCGCCGACGGCGGCTGGCTCGCCTCGGCCAACTATCTCGGCTATCTGCTGGGCGCGCTCAGCATTCCGGCCGTGCACCTCGGCGCGGCGGCCGCGATCCGCGGCGGCCTGGTCGCGATCGGCCTCGTTACGCTGGCGATGGGGCTCACCGACAGCTTCGCTGCGTGGATGCTGTTGCGCGCGCTCGCCGGCGTGGCGAGCGCCTGGGTGCTGGTCTGCGTGTCCGCCTGGTCCACCGAAGCGCTGGCTCCGCTCGGCCGGCCGATGCTCGGCGCCGCGGTGTTCGCGGGCGTGGGCACGGGCATCGCGGCTGCGGGAGGGCTGTGCCTCGTGCTCATGTATGCCGGCCGCGGGTCCGTCCCCGCATGGCTGCTGCTCGGCGCGATATCGCTCGCGGTGGCGGGCCTGCTCTGGCCTGCCTTCGCCTCGATCGGGCAGTCGGTCCCGGCGCCTGGCGCCGCGCGCGCCGAACCGGGCCGGCCCGCCGGTTCGCTGCGCATGATCCTCTGTTACGGCAGCTTCGGTTTCGGCTACATCATTCCCGCGACCTTCCTGCCGGTGATGGCGCGCGCGGTGATCCACGACCCGGCGGTATTCGGCTGGTCGTGGCCGGTGTTCGGCGCCGCCGCCGCCGTGTCGACCTTCGCCGCGGCCGCCTGGTCGGTCGCGCTCGGCAATCGCCGCCTGTGGATACTCGGGCACCTGGTGATGGCGCTCGGCGTGATGCTGCCGGTGTTCTGGCCGGGCATGAGCGCGATCATCCTCGCCGCGCTGTGCGTAGGCGGCAGCTTCATGGTCGTCACCATGGTCGGCATGCAGGAGGCGCGGCAACTCGCCGGCGCCGGCGCGCGCAGCCTCATGGCGGCGATGACCGCGGCTTTCGCGCTGGGGCAGATCGCAGGTCCGCTGCTGGTGAGCGGGCTCGCCGGAGTGCGCGGCGGCTTTTCGATCGCGCTGGCGTTCGCGGGCCTGCTGCTCGGCGCGAGCGCGTGGGCGCTCAGGCGCTCGACGTAGCCGAGAAAAGGCTTTCCCGCGGGAGACAAGTGCAGGCGGCGCCTGTCGCACTTAAATGGTTCCGGCATCGATCTTGTCGCATCTTGGGGCTACGCTGAACTCAGAACAGATGCACGGCAGTCGGCCAGAAAAAACCGATCAGCGAAAACGCCACGCCGACGACGCCGAGCGCAGCGGCGATCCACACGAGCACGGCGAGCCCGGTGATGATGGAAGCCGATGCCAGCACGATGGCGATCTGCACCGCGCCGGAGGCGAGCTCGTAGTTGTGGTACGCGGCGAGTGCGCGGTCGCGCTTCTGCTCGGTGGCCTTGGCGCGCGCGGCGAGTTCCTTGCGGCCCTCGTTGGTCTCGGGCTCGGAGTCGTAGCGCTCCGCGGTCTTGCGCCAGCCGGCGATCTGTTTGTCGATGACATCCTTCGCCTTCGGGTCGGTGATCTGCACCAGTTCCAGCGCGGCGGTCTCGGCCGCGGTTTTCATCATGGTGAGGCGCACCGTCTTCGCCTGGAAGAACGTCCACAGGTTCGACGCCTCGATGTTCAGGCTCAAGGCCTGCGTCTGGGCGCCCTTGCCCAGCGTTTCCGAGAACGCCAGCACCAGCGCCAGAATGGCGATGAGTAAGCCGATCTTCTTGCTGCCCTCGTCGTGATGAGCGGGGCCGTGCCTGTGTCCTGCCGACATGTGAAAGTCCTCCCGGCGTGATCGAAGGCGCCTATTGTCCTGCTTTTGCGTGACATGACAACAGGAAATTGCCCGCCGGGGCGGCGCTGGAGGGAGGGGCGCCAACGGCGCCCGCGAAACGTGCAGATGCTAACGGATCGTGCTATGGATCCATCTTCCGGCGTGCATTGGCCTTCGCGCCGGATTCCCGTCGCGCTTCGGCCGGGGGAGGACGGATGTCGGTGCGCGGCGCGCTCGCCTGCGGCGCTTGATGGCGGGCAGCCGGTTCATGCCGTGCCGTGGCCGTGGGGGCGGGTTCCTGGCGGGCCGCACTTTGGACATGGCGGACGTCCATGCGCGGCTGGGGTGCTCGCGGCGCATCGAAGCGCGCGCCGGGATCGACCCGCGCTGCATGCCGGTCGCCGCGCGCTGCCGGTGCGGTTTGCGCAGCAGGTGCCGCTTGCATGACTGGTACGGGTCCCATGACAGCTGCGGGCTGCGCGGGTTGCGCAATGCCGCGCATTTCGCGGCGGCGATCGAATCGTCTATCGGCGGGTGCGGGTTGCAAAGCCGGCACCGATTGCACAGCTGGTTGGGATTGCGTGACCGGCGCGGCTTGCGCGGCAGGTGCGGCCGGCGCCGGTTGCATCTTGGCGCGCGTCTCCACCGCAGGCGGTATATCGGGTCGGCGGCCTTCGGATCGTGATTCAGGCCGAGCGGCAGGACCTGCGTCCATGCTCCTGTCGGTACGGCGCGCATTCGCAGGCCGGGCTTGATTGCCGCGGTCCGGCGGCGAGCCCGCCGCGCCGGCGCGCTGGCGCGTGTCAAAGCGGCCATGGTCGATGCCCCTGCGGCGGTCCGGGTCGTGATGCCATACGCCGGGCCGCTGTACGCTCGGCCGAGGGCTTGCATGGGCGTGGCGCACGGTCGTCGGGTTGTAATAGTAGTTGTTGACGTGCACCACCCTGACCTGGCGCTGGCGCCAGTCGATGGTACCGAAGAAAAATCCCACCGAAATTCCGACCGGCGATCCCCAGTAGAAGCCTCGTGCGTAGGCCGGCCGCGCGTAATAGCCGGGCCAGGGCCGCCAGTAGACTGGCGGATAGGCCGGCCACCACCATGACCCGTATACCACCAGCGGGTCGTAATAGGGCACATAGACGACTTGGGGATCGAGCGGCTGCACCAGTAGGCGCGGCCCGCTCTCGACCACGCTCAGGCGATCATCCGAGCGCAGGTTGCCCGCGGCCTGCGCCTTGCGCCGCAGGGCCTGGACCGTGTCCATCACCTGCTCCTGCTGGTCGAGGAACGCGTCGCCCAGCGATTGCGTCCATTGCAGGTTCTCGCCCATGCGCGCGAGCACTTGCGGGAATGCCACCAGCGATTTCACGCTCGGGTCCCAGTCCTCGGTCTCAGCCGCGCGCACCGCCTCGTCGCCCGAGAAATCGGGATGTTCCCCGGCCCAGCGCGCGGCTTCAATCACCTCCATCGGGTAGGTCGCCGCCATCAGGATCTGCGACAGCAGTGCGTCGGGGTAGAGCGCGATCGGCGCGAGCATCTGGTCGAGCTCCTGCTGCGAGAACGAATAGGCGGGCTGGGCCTGCGCGCCACTCTGTGCAAACGCCAGCACGAACACGGCGAGCAGCGCCAAAAGCCGGGAGGTCATGTTTCGAAAGAACGTTGTCATGTGCACCACCTGTTTTGGCTGGGGGCGCTAACGCAGGGATCTGCGATCCCTGCGCGCCTGCCCCAATACTCATGAGAACGCCTCGCCGGCGCCCCGGTTCACGGCGAAAGTGCAAGAAAATGTAACAAGCGCGGGAAAAGTGTCGCCGCAGCGCGACACCGGTGCAGCACGCGCCGCCTGGCTCGCCTGGCTTGCCCGGCATGGTGACGCGCGCGCCGGGTGTACCGCACCGCTGGAGGCGATGCTAGAATCCTCGTGTCGTGCATGGCAAGAGCAAATGGAGGCAGGACCATGCCGGTCTGCGCCGGCAACGACAAGGGGAGCGGCGGATCGTGAGAACCGATGCGTTGATCGACAAAGTGCGCGCCTGGGTCGGAGAGGCGCAACGCGTGGTGGTCCTCACCGGCGCGGGCATCTCGACCGAGTCCGGCATTCCGGATTTTCGCGGGCCGCAGGGGGTGTGGACGCGGAATCCGGAGGCGGAGAAACTCTCCAACATCCGCTACTACATGGCCGATGCCGAGATCCGCAAGAAAGCGTGGCAGGAGCGGCTGGTGCATCCGGCGTGGGAGGCGCAACCGAACGCGGGACATGAAGCCATCGCCGGACTCGAGCGGCGCGGCAAACTGCATGCGCTCATCACCCAGAACATCGACGGCCTGCACCAGAAGGCGGGCAACTCGCCCGAGCGCGTGATCGAGGTGCATGGCACGGTGCTGAAAGTGGTGTGCATGAGCTGCGGCTGGAAAGGGCCGATGCAGGAGACGCTGGTACGCCTCCTGACCGGCGAGGACGATCCGCCGTGCACGCTCTGCGGCGGCATCCTGAAAAGCGACACCATCTCCTTCGGCCAGAACCTGGTGCCCGAGGTAATCGAGCGCGCGCTGCGCTCTGCGGCCGAGGCCGACTGTTTCATCGCGGTCGGCACCAGCCTGCAGGTCTATCCGATCGCGGGTGCGGTGTCCGAGGCCAAGGCGGCCGGCGCGCGCGTGGTGATCGTCAACGCCGAGCCGACGCCGTTCGACGACATCGCCGACGCGGTGCTGCGCGAGCCCATCGGCAAGACGCTGCCGCGGATTTTCTAGCGGGCGAGAATCTCCGTTGTTTCGGTTGGGCCCTAGCTTTGGTCTCCCGGTTCTCGGGGGACAAGCCCTCGCCCTACCCTGGCGGTTTCGACGCCAAATCCAGCCAGACAATCTTGCATCCCGGAAGTTGACAGTCTTGGGGCAGCGTACTGTATTGCGGCGGCGCAGCATAGGGGACTGTGTGTCTTGGTCGAAAAAACTTGATATAGGTCATACAAGGGTCGGATAAGTTTGCAAATCTCGAAAAAAAATGAACTAATCCCAAGCCACAGGCGGCGTGCGGTGCACGGCTTGGCTCCATGTCGCCAACGCAGCTACGCCGCAAACAAGGAGTACATTGGATCGACGCCGTGGCAAGCAACGCGGCGAAAAGCACTCGGTTTTTTGCTCTTGCGGATTTCCTGATCGGAACCAAGGAGGCGATCATGAATTTCACGCAGACATCTTCGCTCATAGCGATTTCCACCAAAGCGTGGCTGCGCGTGTTTGCGTTATGCGCGACGACCGTGGCGTTTGTTTCCTGCTCTTCAATCTCGATGCGCGACCGTACGCGTGGCGCCACAAGAAAATATCTTGCGGCGCTTCTCTCTGCGCTGACTGTGATGACGGGTGGCACCGCACTCGCGCAGGGAGCCGATGTAGCACTCGTCAACTTGGTTTCCGGCGACGTGAGCTATGTGCCGCAGGCGGGATCGCCGGGCAAGGTGCAGCCCTTTATGAAATTGCGCGATGGCGACCGCATCAGCGTTGCGGCTGGAGGACAGGTGCGAATCGTGTTCTTCGACGGTGCGCGCCAGGAACTCTGGGCCGGTCCGGCCAGCTTTCGAGCGGGGAAGTCGGCGGCCGAGCCGATCTCAGGCAGGGCGGCGGGGACGACGAATCTGCCTGCGGGCGTAGCGCAACGCATGGCTCGGATTCCCGAGCTCATCCAACACGCGAAGCTGGGCGGCGGCCAACTGCGAGGCGGGCTGACGCGCCAGCAAAAGGCGAGCCTTGAGCAGCAGGCGACGCTCGCTCAAGCGCGCGGCGCCTGCGAAAAGCTGCGACACGGCATGCCCGCGAATGACATTGCCCCCGAGCTCTGTCTCTACGCCGCGCTGCACGAGTTCCTCGTATACGACGAGATGAAGACGGTCGTCGCAGAGATGCGGCGCAAGCAACCTGCGAACGAGGACGTCAAGGCGCTCGATGCCTGGTTGGCGGGCCGGATGTTGCGTTGAATGCCTGGCGATGAGGAAGCTCGCGTGGTTGATGCGAGCGCGAAGCGCAAGGTCCGGGGTACCGCAAGCTGGAAACTCCACGAATGTAACGATGGCCACACTCTTCAGAGAAGCAAGAATTGACCTCCTGTCAAACAGCACAGCGAAGGGGGAACTTATATGGCTTCGGTAAGCAATAAAGAGTCGTGCCAAGAGGTGCGGCCGATATGGAGCGGAGGAGTTGCCCTTGTCGTGGCGCTCGTTTTGGTCGCCTGCTTTTCCGCTTGCGGCGGCCCGGGAGGATCGGCATCGGGGTCTGATGGTACCGATATCCCGACTTATATTGAGGCGCGCGCCTCGGCCCTTAGAAGCCAAGTGCTATTGAGAAGTAGTTTGGATTTCGACGGTGACGGCAAGAGCGACATCATCTGGCGGAACGACGACGGAACGATAGCGATCTGGTTGATGGACGGGGCGACGCCGAAGTCTAGTCCGGTGGTCGGGACGATGAGCGCGAGCTTGAGGATCGTCGGCTTGGGAGACTTCGACGGTGATGGCAAGAGCGACATCCTGTGGCAAAACGACAACGGAGCGGTATTGATCTGGCTGATGAACGGGGCGACGCCAAAGTCTAGTCCGGCGGTTGGGATGATGAGCGCAAGTTGGAAGATTGCACGCACGGGAGACTTCGACGGCGATGGCAAGAGCGACATCCTGTGGCGAAACGACGACGGGACGATATCGATCTGGCTGATGGACGGCGCAACGCCGAAGACGACTCCAGTGGTCGGAAAAATGAGCGCAGCCTGGAAGATCGCCCACGTTGGCGACTTCGATGGCGACAGCAAGAGCGACATCCTCTGGCGCAACGACGACGGGACGATTTCCATCTGGTTGATGAGCGGGGCGACGCCGAAGACGACCCCGGTGGTCGGGACGATGCCTTCAGCCTGGAAGATAGCCCATACCGGAGACTTCGATGGGGATGGCAGGAGCGACATCCTATGGCGCAACGACGACGGGACGATCGCGATCTGGCTGATGAACGGCGCGACTCCGGTCGCGATGCCGGTGGTTGGGACGATGAACGCGGTGTGGAACATCGTCACCACTGGGGACTTCGACGGGGACGGCAAGAGCGACATCGTCTGGCGGCACAACGACGGCACGACCGCCGTCTGGTTGATGAGCGGGGCGACGCCGAAAGCGTCCCCGGTGGTCGGAGTGATGAGCTTGAGCTGGAAACTCGTGGACATGGCGAGTGCCGCTACCGCACAGGCATCACCAGGGAACGCGCTCGTCCTTCAGGCCGGAGACTACTGGGAGTTTGAGTGGACCGAGACCACCATAACGTTTGCCCAGGGAAGCGGCACTTCGACTGACAGCAAGAGCGGCATATTCCGTGTCACGCTGGGCACGCCGCAGGTTCTTGGCGGGAAGGCGGCCTTCCCCGTCAGCATCAGTGGAAACGCCAATATCAAGCCAATATGGACCTATCTGGCCGCTGACGGGCCGGCGTTGCTCGGCACGCTCGAAGGGGTGGCCTACAGTACGATCCTTGGTGGCGAGGCGGGAGGATGGAAAGGAAGCGGATTCTTCACGTTCTACCCGCCGGATCTCGCCAAGGTTGCGACCCGTGGAACATTTAAAGGTAATTATAGAACGACCGACGCCTGGGTGGTCTCGCGCTCGAGTTCGAGCGGTGGCTGCACGTATTACTCGGAGGTAGGTCAAAACATCTGCACCAACGACCCATCCAGCTACTCCGAGAGCGAGTACCAGAAGGCCGGCGTCGGCCCCATCGGCTACGCGTTCAGTTCGTCGTCAAGTTACTCCGGTGGGGGTTTCTATTCGTCATACCAGATTGCGAAAAAAATCGAACTCATCAGGAGTTCCCGGATCGCGAACGACGGAACGGTATTTGGCGGCCCGCCGTGGGATTCACTTCCCACACTCGGGCAGAAGCCGAACCCTACGGGCGCAGCGGCGTTGAACGGATCGGTACTGACCTTTGGCGGAAATTGGACTGCTGGCAACGTGCCACCCTGGGTGCAGGCCTTTGATCCGAATAAGAATGCATGGGGCACCGCGCTGTCCTCCGGTGCCGAGGCCAGAACGGTCATTGGCATCAGCGGAGGCAGCCTGTACGCGCTGGGGCGCACCTCGGCTCTGGCGTCGACCTCGCTGCTTCGGATGGACCCTGCGTCGAATATTTGGCATCCCGTAAGAAGCACGGTACCGTCCTTCTCCAACGTCTGCGGAGCCGCGAGCCTGGCGAGCGGAAATCTGGCGGTAGTCGACTGTCATCCCACTTCCATCCAGGGTTTGACTATGTACATCTACAACGCCGCCACCGGGCGCTGGGCGACCGGTGTTCGGGCATTCACGGTACTGTTGCGAGCTGCAGTAGCGGCTGTGGGGGATGACGTGTACGTAATCAGCGGCTATTCAAGTTCAAGCGGCGCCATAACGGGAAACGTTCGACGCTTCCGTTCTCAGACGAATGCATGGGAATGGGGTAGCGACGTGCCCACACCGCGCGACGGTCCATCAGCGGTTTCTATCGGTAACAAGGTGTACGTAATGGGTGGCACCGGCAAGACGAGCGACGTCCCGTCTGGGCGCGTGGTGGAAATATTCGACGCGTCTTCGGGTACCTGGAGTACAGGACCCATGCTGCCGCAGGTGGGCTCTAGTTTCGCCGCGACCACGCTCGACGGCGATATCTACGTTTTTGGCAATACGGCAGTCGTATATTCGCCTTGAAGTGTACGCGCATCTTCTGTAGATCGACGGTACAGGTCACAGTCTGTGGAAGGCGCAATAAGGCAGATCGCTCATGCAGTGCATCGCACCTGCATGTCGGCCACACGCGTCGGCTCGTCGCGTAGGGAGTGCGATGGTCATTGGGGGACAGGATGTGTGTAAAACGCGCGCATGGTTGTTAGTAGCTGGAGTCCTGCTCGTCAACGGTCGGGCGACAGCCGCCGAAGACACTCGCTTGCTCGCACAGGCAACGCATGGGACGGAGACTGTAGACCGTCCCAGTGCGCAGCCTCTGGCTCCGCCGGGATTCCTCCCGCAGACGCCGGCAGAGGTTTTCACCCTGCCGCCGCTTCGCCTCGAACCGCAGGAGAGAGACCGCGCTGCCGGTCCGCGCCTGGAGATCAAGTCCTACCTGTTCGAAGGCAACACGGTCGTCTCGAGTGAAGAGCTGCAACGCATCTCCGAGCCCTACGCCGGCCGCAGCGTCAGGGCCTCCGAGCTGGAAGAGTTGCGCCACAAGCTCACGCGCCTTTATATAGGGCGCGGCTACATCAACTCCGGGGCTGTGATTCCGGAAGGTGCGTTGAAGGACGGCGTGCTGCGTATCCTGATCGTCGAAGGACAGTTGCAGGAGGTGCGGCTCAAGGGGATGGAGCGCCTGCGCGAGGAGTATGTGCGCGGGCGGCTCGCCAGGGGCGGGGCGCCGCTCAACGTGAATGTCCTGCAGGAGAATTTCCAACTGCTGCTCGCCGATCCGCTGTTCTCGAAGATGGATGCGCGGCTGTTGCCGGGCAGCGAGCCCGGTGGCGCCATACTGGATGTTGATGTGACGCGCGCGCGACCCTACCAATTCTCTGTCTTCGCCAACAACTATCGTCCGCCCTCGATCGGCGCGGAGGCGCTCGGCGCGAGCGGCTGGGTGCGCAACCTCAGCGGACTGGGCGATGTGCTGGATGCTAATTTCCAGGACAGCGCCCAAGTCAAAGGCGGGGCGCGTTACGGACTGGGATGGAGCCTGCCGGTGACCAGCCGCGGCACCCAACTGCAATTGCGCCTCGACCATGGCCGCTCGGCGGTGGTCGAGGAACCGCTCAAGGTCGTGGAGATAAAGAGCACTCTTGACAATCGGGAGGTCGGAATCAACCACCCCCTGATCGAGGACCTGCGGCGCAAGTTTTCGCTGGGTTTGGTCTACGCCCGGCGCGAGAACCGCACCACGCTTCTGGGCGAGCCCTTCTCGTTCATACCGGGCGAGCCTTCCGGGTACACCCGGCTCAAGGTCTGGCGCTTCTGGCAGGATTATGTGCAGCGCCTGGAGCAGCAGGTGCTCGCGCTGCGCTCCACGTTCAGCTTCGGGCGCAACAACATCGAGCAGATTTCCACTGCGCCAAGCGCACAGCCCGCGCCGGACTTCCTCGTGTGGCTGGGCCAGGCTCAGTATGCGCGCCGCATCCCGGATTCCGGTGCACAGGTCCTGCTGCGCGCCGACATTCAATGGGCGCACGACCGGCTCCTGCCTCTGGAGCGCATGGCCGTGGGCGGCGTGAACACGGTGCGCGGTTACCGCGAGAACTACATGGTGCGCGACAGCGGCTACCGGGCAGGCGTCGAATACCAGCACCCCTTGCTGGGCGGCTCCGATGAGCGCCACGCACTGACGTTGGCGCCGTTCATCGATTACGGCTCCGCCCGGAACATCGGCGAGGCGCGTGACCGGATCTACTCGGCGGGCGTGGGGCTGCTGTGGCGCTGGCAGCGGGTTTCCGCAAGTCTCTACGCTGCCAAGCGCTTTGTGACACCAACCGCGCCGACGCAGACGACGCTGCAGGACCGCGGTATTCATCTCGAGATTCGTTATGACGCTTTCTAGGACGGACAGCATGCGAGTTCTGCGTTTTTCATTCGGTCTTGTGCTTGCGGTCTTGGCTTCGGCCGTCCCGGCCCAGGGCGACGTGCCCGCGCTCCTGCGCCAGGGCGCGGTGTACAGGCAGCAGGGTGACCTCAATCTGGCGATCGAGATCCTGGCGGGCGCCATGCAGCAGGCGGGCGACCCGAAGCTCAAGGCGCGCGTCGCAGGCGAACTAGGGGTGGCGTACTACCAGGCGCATCGCTACGAGCAGGCCGAGCCGCTGCTCAAGCAGGCCTATCGGGAGGCAAGCGATTCGGCGGAGCGCATGCGCCGTGCGATCGACCTCGGCAATCTGCACGCGGCGCGCAAGCAGACCGGGGAAGCCGCGCGCTATTACGGTGAAGCGCGCGAACAACGCGACTCCGATCCATCGACGGCCGTGAGCGCGGCGTTGAACCTCGCGCGTATGGCGCCCGAGAGCGAGCGCTTGTCCAAGCTCGCGGCGCTTGTCCCGGAGTTGCGTGCCGTGTCCGATGAGCGCGAACGCGCCCGTTACTTCCTGAATCTGGGTCAACAGGCGCGCACGCTGGGTGCGCCGGCCCTGAGACTTGCCTACGAAAGTCTGGAGCAGGCCAGGCAATTGACCAGGGATGGCCGCGATGCCCTCGCCGCCGAAGCGCTCGATGCGCTTGCCCAGCTCTACGAGGACGAAAAGCGCGACGCCGAGGCGCTCGAACTTACCGAGCGCGCGATCGACCGCCTGCAGGGTCGCGAGGCGCACGCCCTCCTGCTCAATCTTGAATGGCGCCGCGGCCGGCTGCTGCGGCGCCTGGGCCAAGGCCGCCTCGCCCTGGGGGCGTATCAGCGTGCGGTCGATCATATCGAGTCGATTCGCCAGGATATTCCGGTGGAGTACACCGACGGGCGCTCCTCGTTCCGCGAAACCCTCGAGCCGGTGTATCTCGGGCTTGCCGATCTGCTGCTGTTGCAGGCGAACGATGCGGGGCCGGAACAGGCGCAGCTCATTCGGCGCGCTCGAGACGTGGTCGAACTCATCAAGCAGACCGAGCTGGAAGATTTTCTGGGAGATCGCTGCACTATCGAAGCCGTGCGCGCAGCGAAAGGCGCGATTCCCGCGGGGGCGGCAGTTTTCTACCCTATCATCCTGCCCGATCGCCTGGAGTTGCTGCTTGAAACCGCGGCGGGCTTGCAGCGAAGAACGGTCAAGGTGAACTCCGATGCCGTCCGCAGGGAGAGCCTGCGTCTTGCAAGAGCCATGCGCAACCTGGGTCTCTACACGGAAGCATCGCAGCAACTTTACCAATGGCTGATCGAGCCCATCGAACCGCTGCTTGCCGAGCAGCGCATCGACACCGTCGTGGTAATCCCCGACGGAGTACTGCGGCTGCTGCCATTCGCAGCACTCCACGACGGCAAACAATTCATGGCCGAGAAATATGCCGTCGCCGTGGTGCCGGGACTCACCCTCACGCGCGTGCTCGATCCCGGCAAACGCAAGCGCACCACATTGCTCGCGGGCCTGAGCGAGCCCGGGCCCGTGGTCGACAAGCTGCCGCAGGAGATGGTCGCGGAAATGCTGAAAGGCGATCGCACCACGGCAAGCGAATCCGGCCCTGGTGCGGTGAGAGGAGCGAGTGCGTTCGTTCGGCGCGGAGATGCTCGAACCTCCAGCCCTCCCGGAACCGGTGTAACCAAAGGCGCCGCGTCTTCCCTTGCCGCGAGTCCTGACGGCGGCGCCGGGGCAGCGCAAGTGCAAAGGAACAGCACCCGGCTCAAGCAACTGCTGGCGCTTCCCGGCGTGCAGGATGAAATCGAGGCCCTGGGCCGCGTGACACGCAATCGGACGCTGTTCAATCAGGATTTCACCGTGGCTGCGCTGCAGCACCAGCTTGGCGCCGAGGGCCACGGCATCGTGCACATCGCTTCGCACGGGTTTTTCGGCGGCACCGCCGAGACCAGCTTCATCATGGCGTTCGACGATGTGGTCACCATGGACGGGCTGCAGTCGCTGCTGCGCTCCGAAACCCAGCAAAAGAACCCGATCGAACTGCTGACGCTCTCGGCCTGCGAGACGGCCGAAGGCGATGACCGCTCACCCCTAGGCATGAGCGGTGCGGCCCTGAAGGCACGCGCCAACAGCGTTCTGGGAAGCTTATGGCCGGTTTCGGACCAGGCGGCCAAGGTCATGATGAGCACCTTCTACCAGGGGCTCTCGGGCGAAGGCATTACCAAGGTCAAGGCGCTGCAGAAGGCGCAGCGCCAGTTGATCGACAGCACCGACATGCAGCACCCGTTTTTCTGGGCGCCGTTCATCTTGATCGGCAACTGGCTCTGAACCCGGCTATGCGAATCGGGATGCATCGATGATGCAAATTGCACGCGGGATCACCGCGGCGGTCCTCGCGCTCGTGGCAGCCGGCAGCATGGCGCAAAGCATCAAGACCGATGCGAGCTGGGGCAGAACCGCGCAGACGCTTGCCGGTCCCGCCTACGCTATTCCCGAATCGTTGGGCAAGGTCGCGGGAAATAATCTATTCCAAAGTTTCCAGGTCTTCAATATCAACAGGGGCGAATCGGCGACTTTCACCACGACCACGGCGACGTTGCAAAACGTCATCAGCCGGGTGAGCGGAGGCAGCGCCTCGACCATCAATGGACTATTGAAGTTGGCGCCGGCCCCAGGCAGCACCCCTGCGTTCTTCTTTATCAACCCGGTTGGGGTGACTTTCGGGGCCGGGTCATCGGTGGATGTGCCTGGGGCGTTTCATGTGAGCACGGCGAACCAGTTGAGGTTCTCCGACGGCACGCTGTTTCGGGCAGGCAATGGACCGGACAGCAGTTTCAGCATCGCCCTCCCCGAGGCGTTCGGGTTTCTGGGCACGTCGCGCGCCGCGATCGGAGTCGTTGGTGGCGGCGCGATCAGTTCGTCGAGTGCTCAGTTGCAAATCATAGCCGGGGATGTCGGCATCAATGGAGGGTACGTCGGAAACGCGAGGGGAAGCATTCGTCTGGCTGCGATCGGCGCGCAGCCGGCGGAAATCTCGCTGGCCGGCAATGTCTCTTCGGCCAACGGTCAGCCGGTTCTCCCCGCTGGCGGCTTGACGATTATCGGCGGGGGGGTTGTCCTCACCGGTTCTACATCCGCAGTTTCTGCCGGCAACATTGACGTGCGATCAGGGAACCTTGCGTTCGACGGGGCGGGTGCGGCCAGTTCGACCGGGATTGCGAGTCTCGCTTTTTCGGGCACCGGGTCTGCGGGCAATATTGACCTGACGGTTGGCGGCGCGGCCTCCATCCTGAATGGCGCGCAGATAAGCTCGAGCACGTTGTCACAGGGGAAGGCGGGCACAGTCAAGCTCAGTGCGGACACGCTGATCATTGATCGTCAGCGTTCGGCCGCAAGGACTGGGATTGCCAGTAACGCTGAACGGGGTTCGGCCGGGGCTGCCGGCGATGTCGAAGTGGTCGTTCGCGGCACGGCCTCGATCGTGAACGGGGGGGGGATCGGCTCCAGCACGTTTTCATCCGGCAACGCGGGCACGGTCAAGGTCATGGCGGGGAGCCTGACCATTGACGGACAGGGTTCGAATCTGTTGACTGGAATTTCCAATCTGGCAGCCTTTGGCAGTTCGGGGTCGGCGGGCAGCATCGAGGTGGCGGTCAGCGGCGCCGCTTCTATCGTGAAAGGCGCGGAGATAGGGGTGAGTACGTTTTCATCGCGCGACAGCGGCACTGTCCGGCTTACCGCGGGGAGCCTGATTGTTGACGGGCAGGGTGCGAATCTGTTCACTGGAATCTACAATCAGGCAGCCCCTGGTGGTACTGGATCTGCTGGAAATATTGACGCGACTGTCAACGGCGCGACTTCCATCTTGGGCGGCGCGCAGATAAGTACGAGTACGTTTTCGCAGGGGAGGGCGGGGACGGTCAAGCTCAGTACGGATACCTTGAGCATTGATCGTCAGGGTTCGGCCAGACGGACCGGGATTGTCAGTAACGCTGAATTCGGTTCGGCAGGGGCCGCTGGCGATGTCGAAGTCGCCGTCAGCCGCGCGGCATCGATAGTGAACGGCGGGCTGATAAGTTCCAGCACGTTTTCATCCGGCAACGCCGGCGCCATCAAACTCAGGGCGGAAAGTCTGACTGTTGACCGGCGGGGTTTTACCGAGGTCGCCGGAATTGTTACCCAGGCAGTCGCCGGCAGTTCGGGGTCGGCGGGCAACATCGATGTGACTGTCAGCGACGCGATATCCGTCGTGAATGGGGGGTTCATCGGCTCGGATACGTTTTCGTCCGGCAACGCAGGCAATGTCAAGCTTACCGCGGGGAATCTGACCATAGACGGACAGGGCTCGATCGGTGGCTCCAGGATTTCCAGTGCGGTAGTCGCCGGTTCGGGGTCGGCCGGCGAAATTGAGGTAACGGTCAACGGCGCGGCCTCCATCGTGAACGGGGGAGCTATCGGTTCGGGCACGTATGCATCCGGCAACGCGGGCACGATCAGGCTCAGCGCCGGGAATCTGACTATTGACCGGCGGGGTTCGACCGATCTCACCGGGATTTTCAATCAGGCTGCTACCGGCAGTACCGGGTCGGCGGGCAACATAGAGGTGATGGTCAACGGCGCGGCCTCGGTGGTCAACGGGGGAGGCATTGGCTCGGATACCTATTCATCCGGCAATGCAGGCATTGTCCGGCTCGCCGCGGGGAACTTGAGCATTGATGGACAGGGTTGGAATGGGTTCACTGGAATTTCCAGCTTCGCAGTCCCTGGCAGTTCGGGCTCGGCCGGCAACATCGAGTTGATGGTCGGCCGCGCGGCCTCCATCGTGGACGGGGGGCAGATAAGCTCGAGTACGTATTCATCCGGCAAGGCAGGCAGCGTCAGGCTCACCGCGGGGAGCTTGAGCATTGATCGGCGGGGTTCGACCATTAACACCGGGATTTTTGAGCTGGCAAATCCCGGTAGCACGGGATCGGCGGGCAATATTGAGTTGCTGGTCAGCGACGCAGCCTCCATCGTGAATGGGGGGGAAATGAACTCCAGCACGTATTCATCCGGCAACGCAGGCACAGTTCGGCTGACCGCCGGGAGCCTGAGCATTGACAGACGTGGTTCGGCCAATGGCACTGGAATCGCGAACCAGGCAGCCGCCGGCAGTTCCGGGTCGGCGGGAAACATTGACGTGGCCGTCAACGGCGCGGCTTCCATCGTAAATGGGGGGTTGATAAGTTCGAACACCTATTCATCCGGAAGCGCGGGCAATGTCAAGCTAAGTGCAGGAACTGTGACCATCGACGGCGGCCGGGACATGGTTGGGACTGGAATCGCCGCGGAAGCAGCGGCGGGGTCCTCCGGGCAGACGGGCGGCGTCAGTGTCATGGCGACAGAAGAGATAGCGTTTTCAAATGGAGGCGGCGTTTCGATAGCGAACGGCGCAGTGCTTGAGGATCCGGGGCGCGTTGCGCCGACGGCCGTAACCGTGAATGCGCCGAACGTCGTGTTCCGTAGCAGGGGTGTGATTACCGCGTCGTCGGCCGGGAATGTTGCCGCCAGCAACATCCTGCTGACTTTTGCTGATCGCCTGCTGCTGGATCACAGTGCCATTGGCACCCTCGCAATTGCGGGCAATGGCGGCGCGATCCGGATTCAGGGTGGCAAACTGATGGTGCTGGATGACTCTCTGGTGACCACCTCGGTGTTGGGGCCGAGCGGCAACGGCGGGGACATCGGCGTGAAGGCCGATGTGCTGGTGATGAACACCGGCTTCATCCAGGCCAACACCGCCGCCCTGGCGGCCTCGGGCGGCAATGTAATGATCGACGTGGGGACGCTGATTCCCAGCGGCAACACGCTGACTTTGGGCAGCCGCAGCGCTCACGCAATCGCTCAGGAGGTGTTTGGCTACAACGTGATCGAGGCGGCCGCCCCGGACGGGATATCCGGCAATATCCAGGTAAGCAGTCCCGCGCTCGACCTGGCCGGGGCGCTGGGCGGTCTGTCCACGGCGATGATCGATTTCGGCGCGTTGGGCAAGGATCCGTGCCGGGTGGGGGCGGGTAGTTCGCTCACGCCGGTGGGACGCGGCGGTTTGCCAGCGACCGCCAACGGTCTGATTCGTCCCGAGCCGCGCGTGCCTGCAGCGGCAATCGGCAGTGGCGGGTTCCTCGATGGCGCGCGCCTTGCGCAGATTTCGCTGCCGGGACACATCCCGTCCGCCAGACAATGCAATTGATCGACTGGGCAGATTGCGTCCGCGAGAGAACTTATTGTGCCGATCTCCACGTTTATGCTTCAGTCCAGTCTTTTGACAGGTTCTGCCGATCGCGGCACCGGGACTAAGTCAGGGCGAAACGGGAACACCGTTGTTGTCGCAGCCGCACTCACGATGCTGTACTTTTCCTGGTCGGGCGAGGTTTTCGCCCAGAGCATCAAGACCGATGCGAGCTGGGGCAGGACGGCGCAGACGCTCACCGGTCCAAGCTACGTCATACCACAGGCCATAGGCAAGCTCGCCGGCAACAATCTGTTTCACAGTTTCGAGACCTTCAACATCAAAACGGGCGAATCGGCGGTGTTCAGCACTACCACCGCGACGCTGCAGAACGTCATCAGCCGGGTAAGCGGGGGCAGCGCGTCCAGCATAAACGGAAAGCTGCAGCTCGTACCGGCTGCGGGCAGCGCGCCCAGTTTCTTCTTCATCAATCCTGCGGGGGTGACATTTGGCGCAGAGGCATCGGTGAATGTGCCGGGGGCGTTTCACGTGAGCACGGCGAACCATCTGAAACTCTCCGACGGCACGTTGTTTCGGGCGGGCAATGGTCCGGACAGCAACTTCAGCGTCGCCGCGCCGGAAGCGTTCGGATTTCTGTCCGGAGTCTCTGCTCCCATTCGATTCACCGACCGCGTATCAGTCCGCGCGAAACCGAAGCAAGCGATCAGTCTGAGCGGCGGCGATGTCGAGGTGAGCAATTCGGCGATCATACGGACGGATGGCGCGGATATCCGGATTGTCGCCGTCGGCCCCCAGATCAGCGAGGTCGGCCTTGCCGGTCCCTTGCCTGCGGCGGGCGGAACGCTGTCCGTGGCAAGCGGCGGCAGCATCGAAGCCCGGACTAACGCGAGTTACGGTCCCGGCAACATCGCAGCCAGCGCCGATCAGGTCAAGATGACCGCGGGCAGCAAGATCTCGACTACGAGCTTTGATATAGGTGATGCGGGGAACGTGAGTGTCCGCGCCAGGGAGTTGCTTATTGACGGGCAGGGACGGCTTACCTTGATCTCCAGCACGGGTCCGGCTGGTGCCGTTGACGTGACAGCGTCCGGCGCAATCACCTTGCTCAACGGTGGCTCCATCAAGACCAGCACATCGTCCGACGGAAACGCCGGCAGCGTGAGCGTCCGCGCGTCCGGGCTCACGATAGATGGAAAAGGCTTTTCCGGGACCGGTATTGTCAGTTCTACGACAGACTTTGATGCGCCCGGCAACACTGGTCGCGTCGAGGTGACGGTCGCGGGCGAAATCCGAGTGATCAACGGCGGGACGATCTCTACTTCGACCATCTCGCCCGGCAACGCCGGCAATGTTCGAGTGCACGCAGGGAGTCTGCTTGTCGATGGACAGAATGCAGTGACCGGTATCAAGAGCGATTCCAGCATTTTTGCGACAGGAGCGGCGGGAAATGTAGAGGTGGTGGTGGACGGATCGATGACGCTGTTAAATGGTGGAGCGATATCCGCCGACACATCCTCGAGCGCGAACGGCGGCAGTGTGAGCGTAAGGGCAGCGCAATTGACCATAGACGACCAGGGGAGTTCCGTCTTTACAGGTATCACCGCGCTTTCGGGATTCGGCGGTGGACAGGCCGGAAACATCGATGTAGCCGTTACCGGGCAAATCAGCTTGCTGGGTGGCGGAGTCATCTCCTCGGATACCTACTCCTACGGAACTGCAGGCACCGTCGCAGTCCGTGCCGGACGCATGGCGATAGACGGTCAGGCTGGAGAACAGTTTACCGGGATAACCAGCCAGTCCCTGCTGGGAGGGGGGCATGCCGGAAACGTCGATGTAACTGTATCGGGGCAACTCGATGTGCTGAACGGCGGCGAAATTTCGACTACTACCTTTACCCAGGGGAACGGAGGTACCGTCCAAGTACGCGCACAGGACATGCTGATAGACGGCCGCGGCGGCGATTTCGTCACCGGTGTCTCCAGTGATTCTCTGGGCGCCGGTCGCGCTGGAGACATCGGTGTCCAGGTATCAGGGCATTTGGGCATGCTTGCGGCCGGCTCGATATCTTCGAACACCCATTCGACAGGACGTGCAGGCAACGTCGAAGTGAAAGCGGGTTCGCTGCTGGTCGACGGGTTCGGAAGCATGGTTGCCGCCGTGGCAGCACCCGGGTCCTCCGGTCAGACCGGGAGCGTAACCGTGGCGGCCGACGAAGTCATCGCCATCGCGAACTCGGGCAGGCTGTCGCTTCAGAACGCCGCGACCGTGGATGCGCCGAAGGCGATCGAGCCGAGTCTGCTGACAGTGACCGCGCCGAGCATCAGTTTGTCAGGCGCGTCCATCACGGCTAGGTCCTCCGGCAATGTTGCTGCGGCCAATATCCAGGTGAATTTCACCGATCGGCTGTTCCTGGATCCAAGCGGCATCAGCACCAGTGCGAACCAGGGCAACGGCGGCTCGATCCGCGTTCAGGGGGGGAAGCTGATGGTGCTGGACAACTCTCAGATCACCACTTCGGTGCTGGGTGCAAGCGGCAACGGCGGGGACATCGGCGTGACGGCCGATGTGCTGGTGATGAACAGCGGTTTCATCCAGGCCAACACCGCCGCTCTGGCGGCCTCGGGCGGTAATGTATCCATTGATGTGGGCGCTTTGATTCCCAGTGGCAACACGCTGACGCTGGGCAGCCGCAGCTCTCACGCATTCGCTCCAGGACTATTTGGCTACAACGTGATCGAGGCGGCCGCCCCGGACGGGATATCCGGCAATATCCAGGTGAGTAGTCCCGCGCTCGACCTGGCCGGGGCGCTGGGCGGTCTGTCCACGGCGATGATCGATTTCGGCGCGCTGGGCAAGGATCCGTGCCGGGTGGGGGCGGGTAGTTCGCTCACGCCGGTGGGACGCGGCGGTTTGCCAGCGACTGCCAGCGATCTGATCCGTCCGGAGCAGCGCACGCCTGCAATGGCAATCGGCAGTGGCGGGTTCCCCGATGGCGTGCCTTGCGCAGGCTTCGCTGCCAGCACACATCCCATCGACCAGACAATGTAATTGACCGACTGGGCAGATCGCCATGGCGAGAGAGCTTATTGTTCCGGTTTTCAGGTTCACACTGCAGTCCAAGCTGTTGACGGGCCGCGCCGATTGCAGCGCGGGCGTTTTGTCAGGGCGAAACGGGAAGACCGTTGCTATCGCAGGCACGCTCGCGCTGATATGCCTGTCCTGGTCGGTCGATGTCTTTGCCCAGAGCATCAAGACCGATGCGAGCTGGGGCAGAACCGCGCAGACCCTTACTGGCCCGAAATACGACATACCGCAGGCCATGGGCAAGCTCGCCGGGAACAATCTATTTCACAGCTTTGAGACGTTCAACATCAAAACGAATGAATCGGCCGTGTTCAGCACCACCACCGCGTCGCTGCAGAACGTCATCAGCCGGGTGAGCGGGGGCAGCGCGTCCAGCATCAACGGGCTGCTGCAACTGACACCGGCTGCGGGCAGCGCGCCCAATTTCTTCTTCATCAATCCTGCGGGCGTGACCTTCGGTGACGGCGCCTTGATCGACGTGCAGGGGGCCTTCCACGTGAGCACGGCGAACTCTCTCAAGTTCGCGGATGGCGCGATTTTCAATGCCGGGACCGGCGCCGATAGCACGTTCACGGTGGCCGCGCCGCAGGCGTTTGGATTCCTGGGAACGCAGCGGTCATCCATCACGATCAAAGAAGGGGCATTTCTTGCGACGATGACATCGCAACCGCTCAGTCTGACGGCTGGCGACATCGTGATTGATAGAGCTGTTGTTGGAGGTTTCGCGGGGGACATCAGGGTCGCGGCGCTAGGGGCACAGCCTGGCGATTGGCCGATTCTTGGCGCCTCCGCCGTGCCAGACCGTTCACCAATTGCTCCTGGTGGAACGATCAGAGTCGTTAACGGTGGCGTGATCGTCTCGGTGCCAGACGGTGAACTCGCTGCGGGCAATATCGAGGTCCGAGCCGGCACGCTCACGATTGACGGGCAGGGTTCACCTGCCACCAATGGCATTATCAGTCAGGCGGAACTTGGTACTTCGGGTTCGGCGGGCAATATCGACATTGCAGTCATAGGAACCGTCTCAATTCTGAACGAAGGACAAATCGCGACGAACACCTATACGTCGGGGAACGGAGGCAAGGTCAAGCTCACCGCGGGTGGCCTGACAATCGACGGACGGTATACCGGAATCGTCGGTGCGGCGATTTCCGGTAGTTCAGGCTTGGCGGGCAGTATCGACGTTACGGTAAATGGAGTTGCCTCGATCGCGAACGGAGGCCAAATAACCTCGGGCACATTTTCATCTGGCAATGCAGGTACGGTAAAGCTCACCGCGGACCATCTGACGATCGACGGAGAGTATTCCGGAATCTTGGGTCTGGCGTCCCTTGGCAGCTCGGGTTCGGCGGGCAATATCGACGTTACCGTCAGTGGAGCGGCCTCGCTCACGAAAGGAGGCAAAATAGCCGCAAGCACGCTTTCATCCGGTAACGCGGGCAGGGTCAAGTTCACCGCGGACAGTTTGATGATCGTCGGAGAGCAGTCCGGAATTTTCGATACGGCAGAACCTGGTAGTTCAGGTTCGGCGGGAAATATTGAAATTGCTGTCAATGGAACGGCGTCGATTCTGAACGGCGGAAGAACCAGCTCGAGTACCTTTTCACCGGGCAATGCGGGCGCGGTCACGCTCACCGCGGGTGGTTTGACCATTGATGGCCAGGGTTCGCCCAATAACACTGGAATCTTTGATCGAGCGGACAGTGGAACTGGTTCGGCAGGCAATATTGACGTGACAGTCAATGGAACGGCTTTGATTTTGAACGGTGGAGTAATCAGTACGGCCACCTTTTCATCGGGCAACGCGGGTACGGTCAAGGTCGCTGCAGGCAGCCTGACGATCGACCGAAAGGGTTCCTCCAATTTCACCGGGATCTCGAGTGACACGCTTCTCGGCAGTGCTGGCGATGCCGGAAACATTGTTGTGAACGCCAGCCGGGACCTGTCGCTGTTGCGGGGCGGGGATATCTCTTCCGCCACGTATGCGCTGCCTGGCCGCGCCGGTTCGGTGACGATCAACGCTGGCACGGTATTGGTGAATGGCGCTTCGAGCAGCATTAATGCCTCGGCCAATGCCGGGTCCTCCGGGCAGACTGGCAGCGTGCTCGTCAATGCAAGCGATGGCATTCTTCTTTCCGATGGAGGAATGTTAGCCATACAGAACGGCGCGACTGTGGTAGATCCAGGCAGCCTGACGCCAACAGCGCTACTGGTTTCTGCACCGAATATCACGCTCAAGAATGCGCAGATCACCGCCGCCTCGACCAGCAATGTCGCGGCGAGCAATATTCAGGTCAGTTTTTCAGATCGACTATCTCTTGATCCAAGCAGGATTTCGACGAGTGCAAATTCCGGCAACGGCGGCTCGATCCGGATTCAGGGCGGCAAGCTGATGGTGCTGGACAAGGCCCAGATCACTACCTCGGTGTTGGGCGCAAGCGGCAACGGCGGGGACATCGGCGTGAAGGCCGATGTGCTGGTGATGAACACCGGCTTCATCCAGGCCAACACCGCCGCCGTGGCGGCCTCGGGCGGCAATGTAATGATCGACGTGGGGGCGCTGATTCCCAGCGGCAACACGCTGACTTTGGGCAGCCGCAGCGCTCACGCAATCGCTCAGGAGGTGTTTGGCTACAACGTGATCGAGGCGGCCGCCCCGGACGGGATATCCGGCAATATCCAGGTAAGCAGTCCCGCGCTCGACCTGGCCGGGGCGCTGGGCGGTCTGTCCACGGCGATGATCGATTTCGGCGCGCTGGGCAAGGATCCGTGCCGGGTTGGGGCGGGCAGTTCGCTCACCCCTGTGGGACGCGGGGGATTACCGCCGACCGCCGGCGGCCTGATCCGTCCGGAGCCGAAGGTGATGGAAATACCGGCCAGGGCAGGCGAGTTCCCCCACGGTGCGCGCCTTGCGCAAGCTCCGCCGCCTGCGCAAATGCCCGTGGGCAGGGGATGCCGCTGACCGGCTGAGTACGCGCTGCGTCTGGGCGCGGTGGTTAGATTTTCCTGTCCCTCAGTTTCGCTGCGGCCCCGGCTTGCCGTCCTCGACGATGAAGCGCGCGAGCACGCTTGCCTTGGAGTCCTGCCGCTTTACCGTGTCGAGCGCGATCAGCTCGGCGCTGAACTTGCCGCCGCCGATGCTGGCGCGCACGTAGCCGCGGTGGTCGCTGCGCGCGAGTTTGATGTGTGGATTCTCCGGCAGCAGCGCGTCCACGCTTTTTTGCGAGGGGCCCTGCGAGGTGATCGAGGTGCCGCAGAATTCGCTCGCCACCACGGGCGATTTTTCATCGTCGAAATCCGGCTTCAGGTCGGCGACGTAATGCATGTGTACATCGCCGCCGATCACCACCGGATTGGCGAGCTTATGCGCCGCCATCGACTCGATCAGACGTCTGCGCGCCGCCGGGTAGCCGTCCCAGCCGTCGGTCCAGAAGCGCTGCTCCTCGCCGGTCTTCCGGTCGAGCTGCGCCATCAGCGTCTGCTGCGCGAGGATGTTCCACTGCGCGCGCGACGCGGCGAAGCCGCGCGCCAGCCAGGCCTCCTGCTCGGCGCCGAGCAGCGAACGCGACGCGACGCGGAGTTCCTTGCAGACCTCCGGATCGACCACGGTCGAGCCTCCCGGCTTCGTCGCGCATACCTGGTGGTCGCGGTACTGGCGGCCGTCGACGATGTGAAATTGCGCAAGCGTGCCCCATGTGAGGCTTGTGTGAATGCGCATGTTCGGGCCGTCGGGCCGCATGCCCGAAGGCAGCGGCATGTGCTCGTAGTACGCCTTGTATGCGGCCGCGCGGCGCGCGAGGAACTGCGCGGCCGGCATGCCGTCCTCGGGGCGGTCGTTGGCGTAATCGTTGTCCACCTCGTGATCGTCCCAGGTGACGATCCACGAATACGCCTGGTGCGCGGCCTGCAGGTCCGCATCGCTCTTGTATAGCGCATAGCGCGCGCGGTAGTCGTCTAGCGTATAGGGCTCGGGGCGGTCGTGCTTGCGCACGTGCTCGCGTCCCCAGGACGCTTCGTAGATGTAATCGCCGAGAAACACCACCAGGTCGAGGTCGTCGCGCTGCATGTGCCGGTAGGCGCTGTACCAGCCCTGCTCGTATTGCTGGCAGGAAGCGAAGGCGAAACGCAGGCGCGCGGGGCTCGCATCGGTGGCGGGCGCGGTTCGCATGCGCCCGACCGGACTCGCCGCGCCGCCCGCGATGAAACGGTACCAGTACCAGCGGTTCGGTTCGAGGCCGGCCGGCTCGACGTGCACCGCGTGCGCCCATTCTGGTACCGCGTCGACACTCCCAGAGGCCGCGATCGAAGCGAATTTCTCGTCGCGCGCCACTTCCCAGCGCACCTGGATCGCCACCGGATCGAGCCCGCCGTTTGCCTGGGCAATGTCGGGCACGAGCCGCGTCCAGATTACCGCGCCGTCTGGCCGCGGATAGCCCGAGGCTATGCCCAGTCTGAACGGATCATCGGCAAAGCGCACCGGGCCCTGCGCGCCGAGCGCAGGCGACGCGCACGCCGCGCCCACGGCGGCGAGCACTTGCAGGAACTCTCGGCGTGAAAAATCTTGTATCACCTGGGTCTGGCTATCGAACGCGGCGCACGCTCAAGTGCGCATTGTCCCGCATGGAGAGCATCCTGGGTAGCTGTGCGGTAGATGTTGCGCGGACGAAAAGCCGTCCGCGCGGATCGTCAATTGCGCACGGATGAAAAAGCCATCCGTGCGCAATCGACGATCTTGTAAAAAAACCCACGCTGTCTTTGTTCTTAATCGTAACCGCGTTTTCCGTACGGATGCTTTTTATCCGTACGGAAAACGCGGTTGGCGCGCGCGAGCGCGCAAGTCCGCTCGTGGCATGCGACGGCACTTAAGACGCCGTATATGGAAGCGCTCAAACGCGGCGGGGCGGGAGTAAACTGGCAGAGGATGCAGGCGCTGGGCCTGCCGGGGAATGCGGATGATGCCAGGCGGTAAAACAAAGTGCCTGAGGGAGAAGCTCAGGCACTGTTGGATCAATAGTAGCGCGTGAGGCCGGTGCGCTCGAAATGGCGCTGGCGCTGCTCGAGGTCGGCCAGGTTCGCGGACGCGGCGAAGAAATCGTCGCGCTCCTGATTCTTGCTGCGTTCGAACCAGTCCTCCACGGCGGTATAGGCGGCTTTCAACCCGCCCGCCACGGCGGTGTAGGCGCCTTGCAACAGGTGCGCCAGTTCGGCGCTGCGCAGGTCGCGGGCGGCCTCTACTGTGGCATGGACAGGGATACCGAGCGCAGTTTCGTTCGCGCCTTCGACCTGGATATTGCTTTGCACAAGATCCGTTGCAGGAGCGGGAGCTTTGAAAAGCGCGCGAGCGGACACGCCTATGGCAGCGTCGGGACGCAGGATGCCATCACCTTCGTACAGGGGAGCATATAGTCTCATGGTAAACTCCTTCAAAATCCAGTTGATTCAGAACAGGTATCGTCCTTTATGATTAGAATAATATGGGCCTTGGTCCGGATAGTCCAATCGCATGTTCGGATGGCCGGCATCGTTTTAGCTTATACTGTGCGTAATGCTATGATGCAACGCAACAAATTAGGCCAGTACGGAGCCATTGTTCCACCGGAAAATCGGAACTGATATGGAGATCTACCAACTGCGCAGCTTTGTCGCCGTCGCCGAGGCCGGTCACCTGACCCGTGCCGCGGAGAAGCTGCACGTCAGTCAGCCGGCCGTCAGCGCGCAGATCAAGGCGCTCGAGGACGAACTCGAACTCGCCCTGTTCGAGCGCACCTCCAGCGGCATGGTGCTGACCCCGGCCGGCGAGCGGCTGCTGGCGGACGCGGAGAAAGTGCTGGCTGCGGCCCAGGCTATGCGCAACGAGGCGAAAGCCCTCAAAGGGGAGGTCGCCGGCAAGGTGCGCGTGGGCACGACGTCGGATCCGGGCTTCATCCGCGTCGGCGAATTTCTGAACACCACGGTCGAGCGCCATCCCCTACTGCAGGTGGAACTGCACCAGGAGGTCACCGGCGCAGCGTTCGCGAAAGTGCGCGACGCAGAGCTGGACGCAAGTTTCTACTACGGCGAGATCGAGCACCCGAGTGTGGACGGGTTGCGGCTGCGGGGCAGCACCTATCGCGTCGCCGCGCCGGCGGCATGGAAGAGGCGCGTGGCCGATGCCGACTGGAGCGAGATTGCGCTGCAACCGTGGATCATCACGCCGTCGATCAGCACCCACCATAAGCTGGTGCGCGCGCTGTTCGACAAGCACGGGATCGAGCTCACCAAGGTGGTCGAGGCCGACCAGGAATCGGTGATCGCGAACCTGATCGTATCCGGTGTCGGGTTGTCCTTGATCCGCGAAGATCTCGCGCTGGAGAAACAAGCAGCGGGCCAAGTGTGCCTGTGGCGGGACGTGCGGCTCGAAAGCACGCTTTGGTTCATCTACCTCCTGGCGCGCAAGGACGATCCGGTGATCCGCGCGCTGCTAGGAGTGCTCCGCGACACCTGGAAACTCGCCGAGCAGCCGGCGCGCAAGAACGGTCGGCACGGCTGAGCGGCGCGACGCGGCGCTGGGGCTGGTTTACCCGGCAAAGGCCGTGCGCGCTCGCGACCGGTAGCGCAGCGTAGCGACGATCGCGATGTGGAGCAGGTTCCAGGCGGTGCCGTTGACGGAAGCGGCGCGATAGGAGCCGGTCAAAACCCCTCGAGCACGATCTTGCCCAGCGTGTGCCCGCCTTCGAGCAGCTTGTGCGCCCGCTTCAGGTTGGCGGCGTTGATCTTTCCGAGATGGGTTGCGAGCGTCGTCTTCAGCGTGCCCGCTTCGATCAGCGCCGCCGTTTCGTCGAGCAGATTGTGCTGCTCGATCATGTCCGGCGTCTGGAAGGTGGAGCGGGTGAACATGAATTCCCAGGCGAGGCTCACGCTCTTGCCCATCAGCGGGGTCAGATCGACCGGTTTCAGCGCCGAGACGATGGCGCACATCCTGCCCAGCGGCTTGATGATGGGCGCGAATGCGGGGAACCAGCGATCGGTGTTGTTGAGACAGAAGATGTAATCGACTTCCTTCATGCTCAGTGCTTCGAGTTGCGGCGCCAGGTCCTTGCCGTGATCGATGACCTGGTCCGCGCCGAGGGCGCGCACCCAGGCCACCGATTCCGGCCGCGAGGCGGTGGCGATAACGGTGAGGCCGGCGAGTTTCTTCGCCAACTGAATCGCGATCGAGCCCACGCCGCCCGCGCCGGCGATGATGAGGAGGGTCCTGCCCGCATGCGCGCCGGTTCCGGAGATGCCCATGCGGTCGAACATGCCTTCCCAGGCGGTTATGGTGGTGAGCGGCAGCGCCGCGGCCTCGGCGAAACCGAGGTTGGCGGGCTTCCTGCCCGCGATGCGCTCATCGACCAGGTGGAATTCGCTGTTGCCTCCCGGCCGTATGATGCTGCCGGCGTAATACACCGCGTCACCGGGCTTGAACAGCGACACCTCCGCTCCGACCGACTTGACCACGCCGGCCACGTCCCAGCCGAGCACTCTGGGGTTTTTTTCGACCAGGTCCTTGGGCGCGCGCCGCTTGGTGTCGACCGGATTCACCGAGATGGCCTTCACTTCGACCAGCAGATCGCGCCCGCTCGCGCTGGGCGTATCGATCTCCAGGTCAAGGAAGGACTCCGGATCGTCGATGGGAAGATAGCGGTAGAGTCCGACGGCTTTCATGTGGGTCTCCTGTGGCAGTTGTTTTTGAAGGCTGTTTCAGGCTGACTGGAACAGCGTCTTAAATACCGTCGCATGCGACGAGCGGCCTTGCGCGCTGCGCGCGCCAACCGTGTTTTCTGAACGGATGAAAAGCGCATCCGTTCAGAAAACACGGTTATTGTTAAAAGCAGGAACGGCGCGGGTTGCCATACAAGATCGTCGAGTGCGCACGGATGTGCTTTTCATCCGTGCGCACTCGACGATCCGCGCGGACGGTTTCTCGTCCGCGCAACATCGCAACTCCAAAGAAAACGGGTGCACATTTCAAGTCGCCAGGTATAACCTGTCATTTTTGCCAGGCATCCTTCAACGTTACCGCACGGTTGAACACCGGCGCGCCGGCTTTGGAGTCCTTCATGTCCGCCACGAAGTACCCATGCCGCTCGAACTGGAAGCGCTCCTC
>Ga0082335_1002783_pt1 | contig 31207 bp, 17 predicted proteins | sample Subgrocontami58m_FD_72375 | JGI IMG/M metagenome (GOLD analysis project Ga0082335, IMG submission 72375) | Subsurface groundwater microbial communities from S. Glens Falls, New York, USA - GMW37 contaminated, 5.8 m (SPADES assembly) (version 2) ...
TTCGGAAATCGGAATTCCCAATCCATCGGAAGAGCCGGGTCGTCCGGATAACAAGCTAAGCGATAGAGGAACCGGAACGCAGCTTCGCATCAGCTCGCCCGTGCTCAACATTCACAAAACGCGATTGAACGACCCGCATCTTTCATTCATGGGATCGAACGATCATCCCGGCGATTATCGCTCGAGCGGATGCACCGGTTGTCATGTTGTGTACGCGAACGACCGCTCGACGTTCAACGCGGGACCGTGGGCGAAGTATGGGAACCGTGGGCAATCGCAAACTGGTGACACGACGATTTCTAAAACTGAATCGGGTCATCCGATCAAACATCAATTCACGCGTTCGATTCCATCAAGTCAGTGCATGAGCTGCCACATGCATCAGCCGAACTCGTTCGTGAACACGTATCTCGGCTACCAGATGTGGGATTACGAAACGGACGGCGAGCTGATGTATCCGAAGCAGCAAAAATATCCGAGCGCTTCGGAAGCGTTTTGGATGTTGACAAAAAACCCGGAGGAGGCGGTGCTGCGAGGGAATTGGAGCAACTTGGATTTTCTTTCGAATGTCTCTTCGCTCAATCCGCAACTCTCGCATACGCAGTTCTCCGATTATCATGGACATGGCTGGGTTTTTCGTGCCGTCTTCAAAAAAGATAGAAAAGGAAATCTGCTCGATAAGGATGGTAACATCATTCCCGAAAATTCTCCGTTTAGGTTTGATGGCGTTGTTCCGGCTGAAGGCGTAACGGCAAAGACGTTGAGTCCACAAAGTGAAAGGGCGCAGAAGGCTGTGCACCTGAAAGACATTCATCTTGAAAAAGGAATGCAGTGCGTTGATTGTCATTTCAAACAGGACGCGCACGGCAGCGGAAAACTCGTCGGCGAGTTTCATAATGCGATAGAAATTCAGTGTGTGGATTGTCATGGAACGCTGACTGCAAAGGCGACGCTGCGAACTTCGGGTGTTGCCGCGCCGGCGGGCGGAAATGATTTGTCGGAACTTTACACGCCGTTCAGCGAACGGAAGTTTAGAAAGAGCGGAGGAAAAATTGTTCAGCGGTCAGCGCTCGTTGACACGCTCAAGTGGGAGATTGCTCAAACGGTTGATTCGCACTCGCAAGGCTCAACATCATACAATGCAAAAGCGGAAGCCGCGCATTTGATGATGAAGGACGGAACGATTGGAAAGCCGGGCACAGACGAGAGCATGCTTGCACATTCGTACAAGAAGATGGAATGTCAAAGCTGCCACACGTCGTGGATTACGAATTGTTTCGGCTGCCACTTGCCGCAGCAGGCGAACTGGAAGAAGCAGATGAACCATTACGAGGGGGAAGTCTCGCGGAACTGGACGACGTACAATCCGCAGGTTGCACGCGACGAAGGCTACATGCTCGGCATAACCGGCACAACGAAAGGGAACAAGATTACGACCGTCCGTTCGTCAAGCGCACTCGTGTTGAGTTCGGCGAACGCGAACCGCGAACAAATCTATAATCAGCAAGCGCCGATTTCTTCGCCGGGGTTCAGCAGTCAGGCGTTCAATCCGCACTTTGCTCATACAGTTCGTGCGACCGAAACGCGAACATGTACTGACTGCCACGTCTCTTCAAAGAACGACAACAACGCGTGGATGGCGCAACTGCTGCTGCAAGGAACGAACTTTGTGAACTTCATGGGAAAGTACGCTTACGTTGCCTCGGGCGACGGCGGTGTCGAAGCCGTGCAAGTGACCGAACAGGACGAGCCGCAAGCCGTCATCGGCAGTTACTTGCAGACTCTTGCATATCCCGACTACTACAAGGCGCATCTTGAAAATAAAAAAGAGCTTCAAACTTCCTATCATCATGGGGGAGAAGTATTGAGCGTGCAGTTGCGCGGTGAGTATTTGTATGCTGCGTGCGGTGAAGACGGCTTCCGTGCGTACGATGTCGCGAATGTTGACAACAAAGGATTTTCTGAACGCATTGTAACTTCCCCGGTCTCTTGGTTGGGGCAAGACACACATGTGAAGACTCGCTACGCGACAGCGGTTGCCTTGCCAACCAACATGCCGATTGATACGCGGCGAGTCTATCGTCCCGAGAATCAGGAGCAAGGTCCGCTTCATCCGCTGTACAGCTACGCGTACATCACAGACAAGTATGAGGGACTGATTCTTGTTGACGTGATGAATCTGGTTGATGGCGACCCGCGCAACAACTTCCTGGAGCGAGCGCTGACGTTCAACCCTGATGGAATGTTAAACGGCGCGGTGAATCTCGCTGTTGCCGGCAACTACGTCTACATCTGTTGCGACCGCGGTATCGTATTGGTAAATATTGATAACCCGATGAAGCCGCGTATTGTTGGGGAAGTCGGAAGCTCGCTCATCAAGAAGCCGACAGCGATTGCAATCCAGTTCCGCTACGCATTCGTCTGCGACGCGGAAGGTGTGAAGGTGATCGACCTGACGCTTCGTGAGGAGCCGAAGTTAGTGAAGGGGAGTTTCATTCCTCTTCAAGATGCAAATGACATTTATGTTGCGAGAACTTATGCCTACGTTGCAGCAGGCTCGCAAGGGCTTGTCATTATCGACGTCGAGAATCCGGAAGCAATGAAGCTGGAAAAGATTTTCACGGCTGATGGCGTTATTATTGATGCGCAAGGAGTGAAGGTTGCTTCGACAAACGCGAGTGTGTTTGCCTATGTGGCTGATGGACGAAACGGTTTGCGGGTAATTCAATTGACGTCGCCAAAAACTGTTCCCGGTTTTCTTGGCTTCAGTCCGAAGCCCGTGCCGCAACTCATTGCAACGCGGAAGATGAGCGGTCTTGCGCTTGCGGTTTCCAAAGGAATGGATAGAGACAGAGCAGTTGATGAAAGCGGAAATCAAGTAAGCATCTTCGGAAGATTGGGTTCGCGTCCGTTCACGCTTGAGGAAATGCAGCGAATGTACATGAAAGAGGGAAAGGTGTGGATGGTTTCGGATGACGGGAAAGTTTCATTTAAGAAATGAAAGGCGAATATCGAATATTGAACAAGGAATGTTGAATGACGAAGTGAGAGTGACCTCGATATTCATGAATTCGTTATTCCTTGTTCAATATTTAATGAAGACAGAAGATTCGATGTCAATCGAATACCGAATAGCGAACAAGAAATGATGAATGACGAATTGGTAGTACTTCGATATTCATGATTCGTTATTCCTTGTTCAATATTCCATGGAGGCTTTATGGATTCCAATCAAAACCGCCAGTTCGATCTTGAAGAACGACTTATCACGTTTTCGTGCATGATTATTGACGTAGTCGAAGCGCTACCTGATACGAAAGTTGGAAATCATGTTGCCGGACAGATTCTTCGCTCCGGAACTTCTCCCGCGCCTAATTATGCGGAGGCAACAAGCGCGGAATCGCGACAAGACTTCATTCACAAAATGAAGGTTGCATTGAAGGAATTTCGCGAGACAAACGTTTGGCTCAAAGTGATCAAGCGAAAAGCTCTCATTAAGCCTGTTGAAAAAGTTGAGCCAGTGATTGTAGAATGCCACGAGCTCATTTCCATTTTCGTATCGAGTGTTGCCACAGCTCAAAAGAATATGAAAACAGTTTTGAGGGAAAGAACTAAGTGAAAGCCACGGGCACTTCGATATTCAACATTCGTCATTCCTTGTTCGATATTGCTTTTGCATTTCTGTTTGCATTCAACTGCCCAGTCTATTCACAGGGAAAAAACCAGACCGTCGGTCCTGACGGCTGCGGCTCCACGAAGAACAATTGCCACGCCGGCGAAAACAAGAGCATGATTGACAAGCACAAGAATTCCGTTGACGATATTGCGGACAACGAAGATGCAAGGAAGTATGCGGAACTTTCCGGCATCGGGGTTGCGAATTTTCTCAAGGGAACATCGAAGTGCATGGATTGTCACGGAACAATTATTTCAGGGAAAGAAGCAAAGGATGTTGAAGAAGGAGTGAGCTGCGAAAGTTGTCATGGCGCGGGGAGCGGCTACAAAGACCCTCACTCAGAAGGACCCAAAGGTGGGGCAGGCATTATTCGTGATGGCTACACGAAGTCGCTGCCGCTCGGTTTGAAGGACCTGAAGAACTACAGCGTTCGCGGTGTCGTGTGCGTTCGCTGCCACTATCTCACCGACCAAAAGATTCTCGCGGCTGGACATCCTTCGGGTGAGAAATTCAATTACAAATCTGGAATGAAATCGGTTGCGAAGCATTGGAAGTATAAGCAGCTTGGCAATGAAGACCAGAACTTGAAATACTTCGCTGACGCGAAGCGAGCGAGAGGTCCTGCAACTGCAGGCGCCGCACCAAGAATAAAAAAAACTCCGGCTCCGAAACCTGAAACGGCGGACGCAGCACCTGCACCAAAGGCGGAGACAGGGGTTGCAACTCCGCCGGCAGTGAAACAGAAACCAGTTGAGCAACCGGCTGTTGCGGAAGAAGCTGCAACTCCTCCGCAACAGCGCGTACGAAAACCACCGCCGCCGCCAAGACCCCCGGCAGTTGACGTTAGCGCGTCGCCCCCGCCTTCGAACGAGCCGATTGTGCTGCCACCGTTTCCAATAATCACGGACAGCACGCGTATTGACCAGACGCTGTTGTTGTTGAAGCGACGGTTGGAGTTGTTGTACAAGAAAACCGGTTCGTAGGGGCGGACGGTGTCCGCCCAACGCGAGATATGTAGGGGCGGACCGCGTCCGCCCTCCTTGAGGAAAACACATGAGCAATTACAATCCACAAATTCATCGTCGTCGTTCAATCCGGTTGAAGGATTGGGATTACACATGGGGAGGGTGGTATTATGTTACAATCTGTGCATTTGACATGAAGTGTATCTTTGGTGATGTCGTCAACGAAGAAATGGTATTGAATGATTACGGAAAGATCGCAGAGGAAGAATGGTTGAGAACAGCGGAGATACGAAATGAAGTCGAGTTAGATGAATTCCAGGTCATGCCGAATCATTTCCATGGCATTATCATAATGAATGACGCGGTCGCGGACGTAGGGGCGGACCGCGTCCGCCCAAACGGCGTCCGCCCACAAACCAACGACATTCGCCCGCGCACAAAATTATCGCGTAAACCAAAATCCTTAGGTTCAATCCTTGCAGGATTCAAATCCGCGGTCACAAGTCGCATCATCAAGACGACCCATAGAGACGGTATGAGAATTTGGCAAGACAACTACTACGAACACATCATTCGGAACGAACAAGACTTGTATCGCATTCGCGAGTATATCCAGAACATCAACAGTCGTCAATCAATCAGCCGGGACGGACGCCGTCCGTCCCTACGAAACCATGAATTTGGGACAAACACAACTCAAACGCCTCGAGCAATACAAAGACCGCTGGACTTCGTACGGCGGCAACACGGGTATCATTGAACTCTCCGAAAAACCGACGCCGGAAGTTTTGAAGCAGTACGAGATCTTCAAGGACTACGACGAGAAGTTCCTCGAAAAAATCTCTCCTGATGTTTCTTTAGCAAGATGGAAGTCAGGCACGGTGCTGTTTGAAGAGGGAAGCTACATCGACCTCGCGTTCTTCATTGTGTCCGGCGGCGTTGATGTGTATTTACAAATGCAACAAAGCGCTCCATCTCCAATCTTCGGTCGCTCACGCACGCGAGTCATAACTACGCCCGCGACCAAACAAAGCAGTCGCCCCGCTGTCGGAAAGGCGAGTGCACCAAGCGCAGGACAGACGATGTTTCAAGCGCAGGTTGCGAAGCAAAAGAGCAGCGCGTCATCAATTATCTTTCTGGCGTCGATGGACTTCAACCTGCCGACTGGCGGTGTGATGAAGCTTGGTGCGGGCGAAATGTTTGGGGAGATTGGCGCGCTCAGCGGCTGGCCCCAATCAGTCACAGCGAAGACAACGTCCGAGTGTCAGTTGATTCAGATTCGCACGGCTGCGCTTCGCATCATGCGCAAACGCTCGAGCGTTCTCAAAGCGCGACTCGACAAATTATACAAAGAGCGCTCGTTGATGTTGCAGCTTCAAGCCACACCGCTATTCAGAGGGATGAGCGAGTCGGTCATCCAATCTCTTGCACAAAAGGTTGATCTGGTTTCGTGTGAGCCGGATGAAGTGATTACAACAGAGGGCGAGTCTGCTGATGCGTTGTATCTTGTTCGTTCCGGCTTTGTCAAGCTTTCACAACAATTGGGAGAAGGGAATATCGTTGTTTCCTATCTCTCAAAAGGAAGTCTCTTCGGCGAAGCAGAGCTGTTGCTCGACGGAACGAAAGGGTGGCTGTACACTGCTTCATCAAAAGAATACTCTGAGCTGGTAAAGATTTCTCGCGACGATTTCAAAAATCTTCTTGCAGAGCATCCAACGATGGAAAAAGTGTTGTGGGAATCGGTTGTAGCAAGAGTGAAAGAAGCCGGGTACAGCAAGAAGAACATCAACCAATCTGAGTTCATCTCAACAGCGCTGAACAAAGGATTGGTGGAAGGGAACAGCATCCTTGTTATCGACTTGAATGTTTGCACTCGTTGCGATGATTGTGTTCGCGGTTGCTCTGATACACATGGCGGTATTCCGCGTTTCGTTCGAGAAGGGGACAAAGTGGAAAACTTCCTGGTGACGCGGGCATGCTATCACTGCGAAGATCCTGTGTGTCTTGTCGGCTGCCCAACCGGAGCGATTCGTCGGACGGATGTCGGCGACGTTGTTGCGATTGATGACAAGCTGTGCATTGGTTGTTCCTCCTGCGCGAATAACTGTCCGTATGACGCCATTACAATGCACGACACAGGCGACAAGTGGCCCGGCGACATGATTCCCGAAGGCTTGCGAGGCAAAGATAAACAGCTTGCAACCAAGTGCGACTTGTGCTACAACGACCCCGCGGGTCCGGCGTGTGTCCGAAGCTGTCCGCATGATTGCGCAGTGCGCGTCGGCGATTTGCAAGAATTCAGAAGCTTGTTGTGGAAAGAAGTTTGAAATGAACAAAATGAAATATCGAATATTGAACAAGGAATTTTGAATGACGAAGTATTTCGTTATTCTCCATGGGAGTCCTTCGGACATGGTTCGAGATTTCTTGTTCAATGTTCTCACAGAAAATATCGAATATTGAACAAGGAATTTTGAATGACGAAGTATTTCGTTATTCTCCATGGGAGTCCTTCGGACATGATTCGAGATTTCTTGTTCAATGTTCTCACAGAAAATATCGAATATTGAACAAGGAATTTTGAATGACGAAGTACTTCGATATTCTCCATGGGAGTCCTTCGGACATGATTCGTTATTCCTTGATCAATGTTTTCATTGGAAGCAAAAATGACAAAGCTTTTCAAATCGCTTCAGCTTCAACACTATGTTCGCTCACCCGAATGGGCAGCCGCTTTCATCATTGCGACAGTTGTCTGCTTCTTGATGTACGCGCTGAACGCGTGGCTTTATGAAATCAATCCCGGAAACTGGTGGGGATTGGTGTACGGGATCACTTCGTCGATGCTAATGCTTGGTGCGGGGCTGTATGCGGTACGACGGAGAATGTTGAAGCACGACTATGGCAACTCGAAGGTGTGGGTGCAGTTTCATGTGTATGGTGGAACGCTTGCCGGCTTGCTGGTCCTCATGCACACAGGGTTTCGCCTGCCACACGGCGTGTTCAACTGGTTGCTCTGGCTTCTCTCGATGTGGGTAGCGGTGAGCGGTTTGCTTGGCGTCGCATTGCAGCGATGGATTCCGCGAATTCTTTCTTCGGGACTTTCCATTGAAGCGATGTATGAGAGAATTCCTGAATTGGTTGCTCAACTGCGCGAGCGTGCAGAAGAAATGGTTGAATCGTGTTCAGACCCGATCAAGGATTTCTATCGAGTGAACGTTGCGGCTGCGTTGGTTGCACCTCAGCCACGTCTTATCTACTACATAGATGTTACGGGCGGTATTCAGACTCGCGTCAAACAGTTTGAATTCTTACGGCGGGTGCTTTCTGCCGATGAGAAGGAGACGCTGGACAAGATTCAAGATATGTACAAAACGAAGTTAGAGTTAGATGCGCATTACTCATTGCAGCGGGCGTTGCGATGGTGGCTTTACACTCACGTACCGCTGTCGTTGGTGTTGTTGTTGATGATTGCTCTGCATGTTTGGGCGGTGTGGTATTACTGAGGAAGAATAATATCGAACAAGGAGTCTCGAATAATGAATGACGAAGTAATTCGTCACTGATGTTACGCAACGAGGATTATGGAACCCTTTCAGGGTTCAAATCTATCTATTCGTTTGTAGGTCGGGGCGTTGCCCCGACCTAAAATATGTGACGCTTTCAGCGTCAGCTTGCGCAAATGGCTGTCCCTGAAAGGGGCAAATACTACAGCCGAGGGCAACGCCCTCGGTAATCAAACTATGCGTAACATCAGTTCGTCATTCAGAAATTCTTGTTTGATATTCGATATTCTCAATTTGTAAAGAAGCATGGCTAAACAAAAAGATGAAAACAGAAAAAAAGGCACCTTCGGCGACGTCCGCTTGCCGGTGACGAAGAAGTATATCTTCCCACTGACGCGCAAGCAAATGATGTTGATTGGTGGCGTCGGGTGCGCGTTGATTGTCCTCTATTATATGGCTGATGCGTTTCTTCTGCACAACACATTCATCTCGAGCGGGCCGCTCTCGGCGAACCACGCGAATTTCGAGAGCGAATGCGCGAAGTGCCATCAGTCGTTCAAGGGCGTGAAGGATTCGAAATGCTCGACATGTCATGAGAAGACGAACGACAAGTTAGGCGTGTACACGTTCGCGGCCCACTATGTCTATCGCTCTGAAGATGCGAACCGAATTCAAACCGGAAAGCAGCAACACGGCGGTGATGAGCAACCATGCGCTTCATGCCATCCCGACCACTTAGGTCGTGACGCGAAGATTACCCAAGTGCTTGATGCGAAATGCTCGACATGTCATTACAAATCATTCAACAAAGACCACCCGCAGTTCGAGTTTGCCCGAACGAACGCGCCGGATGATTCAACACTGAAGATGACACATGTGAAGCACACGAAAGAAGTGCTAAAGTTGTTAAAGACGCCGAACATTGAACGAGCATGTTTGTACTGCCATAATCCGATGGCGGACGGGACAGGTTTCAAATCGCTCGACTTCGACATGCACTGCGGCGATTGTCATCTCACAATAGGTTCGGAGGTGAAAGGACTTACAATCAAAGACTCCGCTAACCCTCTGTCTCCCGGTGTTGAGACACTCGAAATGATCCAGCGACGAAGGGGACCCGGCACGTTCTGGGCGTTCTACACGAATCCGAATGAGTTCGAGTCGAACAATGGTAAAGTGAAAAAGTCACCGGTCTATCACCGCGACCCCTGGATTCTTGAAAACTTGAAGCTGATGTATCGTACGCTCTATTCTGATTCAAGCCTTGCTGATTTGCTGAACGCATCGGGACGCGGTGCGATGAGGAGCGTGTTGCAGATATATAACGAAGCAATAAGAACATTGCAGGATTATGTTGTTGGGTTGCGCTCGCGCCCTGAGCCGGAAGTTCAGATGGAGTTAATACGAATTGATTCGCTTTTGAAAGAGGCACAACAGAAAGTGAACTCCGGCGGAATGATGCTTCCTGAGGTATTCGGAATGATGAAGGCGATGGCTGAGAATCCTTCGTTGACACAATCACAGCGCAGCGACCTTGAAGATTTTGCGCTCAAGCTTACAAAGCCTTGTCAAGAATGTCATATCGTTGAGCGTGCGGCAATCCTCAGCGTGAAGGCAAGCCAGCGAACATTTATGCGCGCTGAGTTCGATCACCGCGCGCATATTACACAGCGTCGTTGCCTTGAGTGTCATGATACGATTCCGGTTGAACAAGCGCTCGCAGGTGATACGACGATGAGCTCTATTGTCGCTGTGTTTGACCGAGCTTCAACGCACAACATTCCGAAAATCGAAAACTGTTTTGAGTGTCATACAAAAGATGCTGGTTCTAACAATTGCGTAAGGTGTCATTTCATGCATCCGAACAAGGAGAACCGCGGAAGCCTGCAACTCTTCGTAGAGAAGAAGTAATATGACGGCAAAACTATTCTGCAAAACCGGTCAACTTGCCGGCGCTGCGTTCGAGATAAGAGGCGAAGCGACCATTGGCAAGAGCGCTGAGAGCACGATTCAGCTTTATCCCGGACTGATTTCGGGAAAACATGCGCGCATTTTTTATGATGCGAAGACTCAGAATTATTTTCTTGAAGACTTGAACAGCCGCAACGGAACCCGTCTCGATGGCGTCAGAGTAAGAGGCAAAGAGCGTTTAGGGAAGCTCCACATTATTACATTCGCGAACACGTTTGATTTTCTTTTTCAGATTGTAGATGCGGAACAACAAATAGTGCAGCCGAAAGTCGCACCATCGAAGCAAGTTCCCGCAGCTTCTCCGAAGCCTGTTCCCGCTCCAGTACCAGAGGTCGAAGAACCGAAAACGCAAATCAGTCAAGACTTCTCGCCGATCCCGCAGATGAAGCTGGAGGCTGACTCGAAACAGAAAACGATAATGAGTTCTGATTTTGCTCCGCTTCCTGAAATAAAACCTGAAGCCGACGCGAAACAGAAAACGGTTTACGATGATGGAGCGTTTGTTATTCCTCCAATCAAAGAAGAAAAGAAAGAGGAAGGAGCGAACGCCAAAGCCCCGAGGGGGCAAGCACAAGCTGATGATGTTCAACGAACGAAAATCGGCATTGAATTTACGCCGCTTCCATCTTTCAGTCCCGAAACCGACCCCCACGGTGCATCACCGTCTGCAAGGCCGCAAGGCACAGCAGCTCAAACGGCGCACAAGTATCTTTTAGTCTTCGAGGACATCAAAGGAAGTCCACGCACATTTGAGCTGCGTGATGGCGAGAATCTTGTCGGCAGAGATGCCTCGTGTGCGATTGCCATTGAAGACGGCTCGGTGTCTCGCAATCATGCCGTGTTGACGGTGAAAGGCGGGGAGGTGCGGCTGAAAGATTTGGGGAGCAAGAATCACACATACATTGACCAGCAAAAAATTTCTTCCGAAGTGAAGATCAAAGAGGGAACACACATCGCGTTTGGGCTGTTGAAGGGAAGACTGCTGAGGAAGCCCAGCACGTAAAGAACTTCGACGCTCAGAATTCCTTGTTCGATATTCGTGATTCGACCGGAATGTTGAACAAGGAATATAGAATGATGAATGTTGAAGGACACGACTCTTGAGAAAGCCCGGAACGTAAAGAACTTCGGCGTTCTCCAAAGGAGTCCTTCGGACAAAATTCCTTGTTCGATATTCGTGATTCGACCGGAATGTTGAACAAGGAATATTGAATGATGAATGTTGAAGAACACAACTCAGAATAACTGATGACGAATATCGAATACAAACCAGACGGCACACTCGTCCTGAGTTCGCCCATGAAGCTTCCCGAAGTCCTCGACCTGCTCGTGGTCGGCGGCGGACCGGCGGGAACTGCTGCTGCGTTTCGAGCCAAAGAACTTGGCCTCAACGCGTTGGTGATTGACTACGACGATTTGATGAAGCGCATCCGCGATTACCCGAAAGACAAACTCATTCTTCCCGACTTCGGCGGCGGCGACCAGATGCGATTTCCGAAAGGCGGCGATTTGATTCCTGCGCTTCACTTCTCTGCAATTGACAAAGATGAAATGGTGAATGAGTGGAAGCGCCTTTATGTTTCCTATAACGTCCCTGCTCAAGTCGGCATTGAGTTGTTGGGATTGCAGCGACGCGGCGACGGCGTGTGGCAAGTGAAGACGTGGAATCACAACACAAAATCTGAGCTACAAATTTTGACGAAGCATATCGCCATCGGTATTGGTCGTGGTGTGCCGCGCCGGTTTGATATTCCCGGCAACACGGACGGCATCGCGTACCGGCTGGCAGATCCTCAAGCGTATGTCGGAGGACCAGCACTTGTCATCGGCGGGGGAACATCTGCTGCTGAGGCTGTCATATCAATCTCGAACGCTAAGACAAAAGTGAATGAAGCCTCGGCCGTGTATTGGTCATATCGCGGGGATAAGCTTCCGAAAGTTTCCAAAGCCCTTGCTGATGTGTTCTTCGAAGCCTACATGGGCAATGGCAACATCCGGTACTTCCCGAACAGCGAGCCTGTGGCAGTTGTCGCTGCCGATGACAAGAAAGATTATCTCTCGCTCAGAACAGACCGAAAAGAAATTTCCGGTCGCCCGAACGAAACTTCAAATCTCGAATTCCTCAAAGAGTTTTGTATCGCGTGCATTGGAGAGGATATTCCTGAAGCGTTCTTGAATTCCCTTGGCATCAGCATGGTGACGGGTGGCGCGGCAAACAAGAAGCGCATGTGCGTAACCCCGCTGCTCGAAACGCAGCAACCGAATGTTCATCTCATTGGCGACATTCTCAGCCAAGCGTATCTCGAAACGGATGACTTCAGCGCCGACCCGGCGGCGTTCAAAGAAGTAAAGCATCGCGGTAACATCAAAGCGGGAATGATTGACGGAGTGATTGTCGCTGAAATCGCTGCGCAACGAATTGCCGGGACGAAGGAAATCGAGGTGAGCGTCGAGTTTGCTGAGCAAGCGGTTTCGGAAAAGCCGAAGCCCGCGAATCCGTTGATGACGATTCTTTCCTCGCTCACTGAACCTGCGAAGAAAGAGACGGCTCCGGCGAAGCAAGCAGAAGAGCCTCGCGCATATCTCGTGAAAGTGATTGCGGGTGGGGTAGAGGAAGATGAGTGTGCTCTCAACATCAACGGTGTGACAACTATCGGCAGAAAGTTTTGCGACATTGTGTTTCCCGATGATGCGAATCTTTCCGAGCGTCATGCGTCCGTTTCGCATGGGCCGGATGGTTACTTCTTGCGTGATGATGGAAGCCAGACTGGTGTGTTCCTCCGTGCAACGGAAGGGAAATCCACTGAAGTCACAAGCGGTGATTTGCTGCGGCTGGGACGGCAATTTCTCATGTTCCGTGGTGAGAAAGGGAATTATGCTTTCGCGCAGTATGACCAAACTGGAAAACAGGTTGGGAATTTCAAGCTCCAACCGGAAAAAACTATTGTACTTGGTCGCGAAGCTCCAGATATTACACTTGACGCACGGGACATGACACTCTCTCGTCGCCATCTTTCACTTGCAATGAAAGATGGCAAAGTGTTCATCAAAGATTTGAAGAGCGTCAACGGCACGTATCTCAAAGTCCGCAACGCGATGAAGATCGAGCCGGGCGATTTGTTCCGCGTCGGAAGTCAGGCGTTTAAGTTGAGTGTGCAGGAGGAGAAAGTTGTTGAGAGTGTTCGTGTCTCCTCAAAAATCAGATTTGCACCGGAGCCGCAACCAAAACCAATTGAGCCGCCAGTTGGGAAACCAGCGGCGCCATCGGGGATGGTGGTTGTGTTCAAGAATTTAGGCAAGACCGTTGCGTTCGAACAAGGCCAAACGATTTGCAGTATTGCAGAGAAGAATGGAATCGAAATCGTTGCTGAGTGTCATGCAGGGATTTGCGGCAGCGATCCAATCAAAATAATTTCGGGGAGAGAAAATTTGAATTCGATGGGGGACGACGAAAAAGGAACGCTTGAAGACATTTGCGGCTTACAACCCGGTGAATGCAGGCTCGCATGCATGGCGAAGCCAACAGGTGCTGTTGAAGTGGAGATCCTTGGTTCGTGAGAACGATAACGATTGGCAGCAAAACAGACATTGGCATGGTGCGCGGAGAGAATCAGGATGCTCTCGGGAAATTTCCTCCGGACAATCTTGATCTGTCGTCGCCGAAAGGACAACTCTTCGTTATCGCCGACGGCATGGGCGGACATGCAGGTGGCAGCGAAGCGAGCAAGCTTGCAGTCCAGACAATCGGACAAACCTATCTTTCCTTCAACGCACTCATTCCTGAAATTCTCCGGCAGGCGTTCAAGAACGCGAACAAAGCAATTTACAATTTTAGTATCAACAACCCTCAATTCATCGGGATGGGAACGACGTGTATCGCTCTCGTGCTTCAGGACAGTTCTGCGTCTGTTGCTCACATCGGCGACAGTAGGCTCTATCGCATTACAAAGAACAAGATTGAACAACTGACGAACGATCACTCGAAAGTAGCAGAAATGGTTCGCCGTGGCATTATTACTTCCGATGAAGCGCGCAGTCATCCCGAACGTTCGATGCTCTATCGTGCGATGGGAGTGCGAGCGGACATCGAGTATGATGTTATGAACGGCATCGAGCTGGGATCGGACGAATACTTTCTGATGTGCACCGACGGTTTGACTGGGTATGTTGAGCCGAATGAACTGCAAGAGATTGTTCTTTCGCATCCGCCACAAGGTGCGTGTGATATGCTTGTTGAATTGGCAAACCGTCGCGGCGGTCATGATAATATCACCGTTCAAATTATTCATGTGAAAAAGGAAGAGAGTTTTGTCAAGACAATGTTTTGGAAAACGTAGGCGATGCAACAATCAATCATCGGCAAAGTAGTTGACAACTACGAAATCACCGGCATCCTCGGCAAAGGCGGGATGGGTGTAGTGTACCGCGCAAAAGATATGACGTTAGACCGCGATGTTGCGCTGAAGATGATGGATGCAAACTTCGCGCGAGACGAAGATTTCTTGAAGCGCTTCAAATCCGAAGCGAAGGCGTTGGCAAAGCTGCAGAACCCAAACATCGTCAGTGTATTTGCGTTGCGCGAAACGGAGATTGGTTTTGCGCTCGTGATGGAGTTTGTCGAAGGCAATACGCTTGCCGATCGGATTCGGCAGCACGGGGCGATGCCTCTTTCGAAGACGCTGCCGATCTTCAGGCAATTGCTTGCAGCTTTGGACGACGCGCACCGGCACAATGTTATCCACCGCGACATCAAACCAAGCAACGTCATGCTTACGCCGGAAGATGTTGTCAAGGTGACGGACTTCGGTTTGGCGAAGATTCAACAAGTCTCGAGTGCAACTGTTACGATGGGAACTGGGGGCACGCTGTACTATATGTCGCCTGAACAAGTGCGCGGACTCGCGAACGTTGATGCCCGTGGCGACATCTACTCGTTAGGGATGACGTTATATGAGACGGTGACGGGGCGCGTCCCATTCGGCAACAACGCAACAGATTTCGACATGCGACAAATGATTGTTGATGGGAAGATTCCTCCGCCGGATAGATTTAACGCGACTCTTCCGAAGGATGTCGTTAAAGCGATCATGAAATCCATCGACAAAGATCCTGCAAAGAGATTTCAGTCGGCGGCTGAGATGTGGGATGTACTCTCCAAGGTGAATGTTGCGAAGTTGCCGAAGAACGGAAAGTCAACAGCGGAGATGATTGCGCCCGCACCCAATCTCAAAAAACATCCGTCACCGCGACGACCGCTCTACATAACGATCGGAATCGGCGTTGCATTGATTGCTGCTTACTTCGGTATTCGTCCGTTCGTCGTACATTCAACAGCAACACTTGCAGTATTCTCAAATCCTGTCGGTTCAAAAGTCATCGTCAATGGCAACGCGGCCGGCGCGACGCCGCTGAAGAATTTTTCAGTCGCGGCTGGCAACGTCGTAGTCCGAATCAATCGTGAAGGATACTATGCGAAAGATACAACGCTGAGATTGAATGATGGCCAATCTCTCACCCTTACGGTGGCGTTGACGAAGCTTCCTCAACAGCAAAGTATCGCGGAACAAAAAGCTGCCCCGTCCTCTGATGGTGGAACGAATCAACCGATTGATTCTCCCCAAAAAGAGGAAGCAAAATCCCCTGTTGTGGCGAAGAACGAAGAGCGTAAGACTGTTGAGCCTCCGAAGAAGGAACTTGTATCTGCAACGAAGACGAGGGAAAATAAACCTGTTGCTATGGCGACACTTGTGTTGCGGGCAGTGCCGGAAGGCGCAATCTCTGTTGATGGCGGACCAAAGTCGAGCATTGGTGATGAGACTTCAACTGTTCAAGTCGGTGCTGGTGAGCGAACCATTCTCTTTGAAAATCCAAAATATGGAAGCAAGCGATTGCCAGTGAACGTAAAGCCGGGCGAAACGAGACAGCTTACTTGCTATTTTGAATCGTATGTAAGTATTGGAGTATCTGGTGATGCATCTGGGGGGACTGTTGTGGTTGATGGGAAGACGACGGAGGAGTTTGCGCCGGTTGCGCGATTGCCGCTTGGCGTCGGCAAGCATCGAATTGCGGTTACGAGATTTGGGTTTACGACAGAGGAGGGTGAAAAAGAAGTTATCGTCGTGCCTTCATTCGAAGAGAAAATAGTTCGGCTGGCGTTTACGCTGAAGAAAAAATAGGGGATGATCAATCAGTAAGAACGAAAACTGTTTCACTTTGATGTGAGAAAGCCTATATTCACTGAACAAAGGAGGGGTACATCATGATGAAAAAAGAAAGGCGATGTGTTCTGACGCTCTGCGTCATCATTGCGGCGGTCGCGCTGCGGAGCGTTGCAAGTGCGCAAACGGATAGCAAGAAGAAAATGGATGAGGCGATGAAACTTTGCAACTCCGCCAATTTTGATAAAGCTATTGAGCTGTTGTCGCAGCTTGCCGACGACAAAACGCTCGATAACAAAGACAAAAAAAATGTTCTTCTGGCGCTTGGTCGATCGTACGTTGCCAAGAAAAATCAGAAGAGCGCAACCACTGCGATGACGAAACTGTTGGACCTTGAACCTCCGCTTATCGTACCCGATCCTGACGCTGAATGTCCGCCGTTGATGAACGCGTACTATGAGGCGAGAAAATCAAAGTCCGGCACGACTCAGGTAGAGCAGCGCGCCGATCCGGGCATCAAGACAATTGCAATTCTTGATTTTAAGAATAGGTCTGTCGATGATAAGGATAAGTATGATCCGTTGGAGAAAGGTTTTGCCGAGCTGATGATTGATCAGCTCAACGGCTCGGTGAATCTCAAAGTCATCGAGCGTGAGCGCATCCAATGGATTCTCGATGAAATCGGATTGGAGAATGACCCGAATAAGTTCGATCAGTCGTCGGCGGTGAGAGTTGGGAAGCAGCTTGGCGTTCATTCCATTCTGCTTGGGAGTTTTTTCAAAGTAAAAGGAACGATGAAGCTTACTGCCCGGTTGGTGAAAGTGGAGACGAGTGAGATACTTGCAACGGAGCAAGCGAACGGCGATGCCGATGAGTTCTTCGAGATTGCTGAAACCTTGAGCCTGAAAGTTGCGAAGAAGATCAACGCCTCACTCACAAAAGCCGATATCGAGAAAGGATCCGAAACCAAGTCGCTCGATGCAATGATGTCATACTCTGAAGGACTTGTGTTGTTGGAGAAGGGGAATTACAAAGGTGCATACGATAAGTTCATGCAAGCGCTTCAGATCGATCCGAAATATGACAAAGCAAAGATGAAGGCGGATAGTCTGAAGCCGTTGCTCGGCTAAAGCTTCCACGAGTTACACGAATTATCACGAACAGAATTTGTAGGGACACGGCTCTGCGCATAATCACCGTAACTGTTTCCAACGATCTGTCGCGAGAGAACCGTTCTTTATTGATTCAATCAGCCCTTTTCCAAAAACAAGCGCATTGTGAATTCAATGCAGAAACTCTACTCGTTCGTTCTTTCAATTTGTCTTCTCATGCTTTTCTCTTCCTGTGCCAGTGTCCAGTACGGCGAAGAGGGTGGCGACTATTCGGAAGAAATCCCGAAGCTCCAGCGCCAGCTACTTCTTAAGCCGAACGATCCTGCCGCGCTCCGCGACCTTGGCATCATCTACTTCCAAACGAAACGGTACGACCTTGCAAAGCTGAATCTGTATCGCTCCTACGTACAGATTGCGGATGACCCGCGCACGATCTTCTATTACGGAATGACGCTTGAATATTTAGGTGATGTTGAAGGGGCTTTGCGTGTCTATATCAACTATACCGACGTGTCGTTGCTCTCGCAGTATCGTAAGTTGATCGAAGGACGTTATCGAACGTTGACGCGGGAAGTTGTGCAGCGACAGTTTCAAACGATTTTGGCAAATGAACAGAAGTTGGGGACTGAGAAGATCGCTCCGAAGGCGGTTGCAGTCTTTCCGCTTGCATATCAGGGCACAGACCCAAAGTATGAAGCTCTCGGCAAAGGGCTTAGCGAGATGATGCTGATTGACCTCGGACAGGTGAAGAACCTGCAAGTCATTGAGCGCATCCGCATCGAAGCGCTGCTCGATGAATTGAAGTTCGGGCAATCGAATAAGGTTGATCAGTCAACCGCTCCTCGTCTTGGAAAATTATTGAGTGCAGGCAGAGTCGTGTCGGGATCGTTCAACGTGTACAATTACAACTTGCGCATGGATGTTGCAGCGTGGGACATCATCAACAAAAAATTCCCTGATCTCAAAACCGGATCGGATGACTTAGACAATCTCTTCAAGGTGGAGAAGGAGCTGGTGTTTACTGTCATCAAAGAGCTTGGCATTACACTGACGCCGGAGGAACGCGAGAAGATCCAATTCATTCCTACAAAAAATACGTTCGCATTCTTGAATTATTGTCTCGGCTTGAAGAGTGAAGACGCCCTTGATTTTCGCGGGGCGAGAGTGTATTACAATCAAGCTGCGACGTTCGATCCCAATTTCGGATTGGCAAAAACGAAAGTGGCGACGATGGATGCGTTAAGCGTTGCCGGCGGACCGAAGGAGAATGCGATTGCAGCAGCGGATCAAGTTGAGCCAGGGTCGAAGAAAGAGAAGAGGAAAAAAGGAACAAATCTTGTTATCAATCGCCTCCAGCACTCAGGGTATGGCATCGGCAGCTCGTTTACGCCTGGCCAAGATGATCGCAAGCCAGGGGAAGAAGTCGTTGAAGCGGGCTTGCTGCCGGAACCGCCACGACCGCCGGGGAAATAAGCTATGCGAATCTACGATCGACTGTGGAATAATGGCAGGAATCTTTTGTGGGGTCCATGATGGTGAGGGGAAACAATTCTTACAGACGAAAAACGGTTGTGGTATTGCTTCTTGCTCTCATCGGACACGCTCAACAGAGCAACGCCCAAAGTGCCGGCGTTCTCACCGGCACGGTGACCGATGCAGTATTTGGCGGGCTTTTGCAAAATGTTACGGTGACCGTAGCAGGATTGTCAACGCTTACCAATAATGAGGGAAAGTATACCATTGCCGGAATCCCGCTGGGCACCTTGAAGTCCGAGTTTTCCGCGTCTCCTCTTTCAGGGAATCCGCCGCTACTCGTACAATTCCATGACGAATCGACTGAAGGTACCCAGCGCGTAGTTGCAAGCGCGAACGGATTCATTTCTTACAGTAATAACCAAGTGGTGATCATCCCCAATGATACGGTGACTTTGAGTTTTTCGATGAGCCGAGTTCTCGTTCCCGGCAGTATGCGTTTTGTTCTGAATTGGGGGGCGAGGCCGCGCGATCTAGATTCTCATCTGCGAACACCTGTGATTGGAGCACAACCGTACCACATATATTATCCCGCTGGAAGCCGTGGGAGTGCTGTAGATACTCCGTTCGTGACACTCGACCGCGATGTCGTGAACGGGTTTGGTCCTGAGACAATCACAATGTATCGGTTCTTCGCCGGAACTTACCATTACTATGTCCACAGGTTTCCCTCAGACACCCTTGCAGCTTTGACGCAATCCAATGCGGTAGTTCAGGTGTATTCCAACGCCGGGTTATTCCGGACAATCCGCACCCCTTCCGTTGGAACAGGTATATATTGGCACGTGTGCGACATCGATGGCATAACGAAAACTATTACCGTCATAAACCAAATTGTGGCGAGCGAACCGGGCGGGCAAATGATAACGGAGCCTTTCCCATCCGCAAAGAACATCTCCTACTCTACGACCACGCGAAGCGATACAATTTTAAGTTGGCTCTGGAATTTTGGCGACGGCTCAACAAGCACGCTTCAGAATCCCAGACATATCTACCAGCAGGATGGGTCATACACTGTTTCCCTTCGCGTCACGAGTAATGCTTCGCAGAATACTGAAACGAAGATCGGCTTTATTGCTGTAGGACCGGTCTTTGCCGTAACTCTTACTGGCGACACAACAGCAGGTTCGCCGATAAATGTGAGTGCCTTAGCTGCACAAGGGTTTCCCGTTTCGAGAGCGATGTTGTTCTATCGCTTGGCCGGCAAAACATTATTTGATTCTCTGGTGCTTGCTGTGAACGGACAATCGGTTATAGGTACACTGCCCGGAACTGTAGTAACTGCTCGAGGGCTTGAATACTTCGTCAGGCTGACTGGCAGTCAACGAGTGGTGACGAATCCTTTCACCAATCCACTCAACAATCCTCTGGTACTACGCGTGAAGGTGGGCAGCCTCGCGTCGCCGCAGCAGTTTCAGCCAATAGTGTACAGGATGATTTCCATTCCGTTGGAGTTGGCAGACGGAAGAGTTGCCGCGCAGCTCTTCGATGATTTCGGTCCATACAATCCTGCACGTTACCGGCTGTTCCAATGGAATGAGCGCAATGGAAATGAAGAGTACTCTCCGCCCGATCGTGATACGCTGGAAACCGGACATGCGTATTGGCTCATTATCCGCGACGGACAGGGGTTTGATGCAAACGACGGGCGGTCAGTCCTTTCGGATCGTCCGTTCGATATTGTGCTCGAGCCGGGATGGAATCAAATAGCGTCGCCATTCGCGTTTCCGGTTTCGTGGACGAGTATCATTAACAGCGACAATAATAAGGTGAGTCGCCCATTTTTCTATAACGGCGTTGAATACGACTCGACCGTGCAAATCCTCGAGCCGTGGGAAGGATATTTTGTTTTGAATGATTCATCGCAAGCCATAACCCTCTCAGTACGGCCTATCGAAGCACAGTCCAGGTTGCAGAAAAAATCGCCGTTTGTCGCTCTGAACGGTGAGCACGATTATGCGCTTAGGCTTTCTGCAAGCGACGGCGCGTTCAAAGACACATACAACTACGTCGGCTTGATGGAACATGCCTTGCAAGGTTATGATAAATTAGATTTACCTGAGCCGCCAATGATCGGTGATTACGTTTCGCTTTCGATTGTGGAGAGCGGGAGAAACTTTATCGCCAACTTCAAGCCCATCAACAACGAGGGACAGCAATGGGAAATGCGAATCACCTCTACAGTTCCAAATCAGACTGTTTGCGTTTCGTTGAATGAGAGCGGCGTGCTGCCGTCTGGCTTTGGTGTGCACGTGCTTGATGAAGATGAATTCGCCGCGATACCATTGGAGGGGCGATCGTTTACCGTTCAACTTGGCGACAGGAACACGGTTCGCTCGTTCAAAGTGATTGTTGGAACAAAAGCCTATGCAGAGCATTCAAGTGCAGGCATCCCGTTGACCCCGGTTGAATATTCGCTTGAGCAAAACTACCCGAATCCTTTCAATCCCTCAACGACAATTCGTTATTCGCTCAACAAACGGAGTGCTGTTGCGCTGGAGATTTACAACACCCTCGGTCAACGAGTGAAAACGTTGGTGCATGGCGAACAAACAACCGGAACGTATTCTATTGTGTGGAATGGTTCGAATGATGCCGGCAGTTTCGTTTCAAGCGGCATGTATTTTTACCACTTGCATGCCGGAGAGTTTCGTGCGAGTAAGAAGTTACTGCTGTTACGATGACACATGAAAAAGCCGGGATGTCAATGAAATTAACCGCAATTCTCTTCATCCTTCTCGCCTTCGTGATTGAAACACTTGCCCAACCTCAAACACAGCCGGAGGGGAACGTCATTAGCCGGCGAAGCTCGCTTCGAGTGATGCCACTGTATCAACGTTGGTCATCCGATAGCTCCGCCTTTTCAGAATTCAGCTCCGTCGTATCCGTGTATCAGCCTGTAAGCCGGAACGCGAGTGTTTCACTCTATGGCTCGTTTGGCTCGGCAAGCGGCGATCTTACATCGTTGAGCGGCGCGGCGGAGGTTCAACTTTCAGGTAATTATTTTCTGGAATCGGCGAACCTGATTTTCAGTCTCGGATTGGGAATTCCAAGCGGCAAGAAGAAACTTACTGGGGATGAATTCCTTACCTCTGTTTTCATCACGAACAATGTCTTTCGTTTTCAAGTGCCGCATTTTGGAACCGGATTCAACCTTGCACCGGGTATCATCTGGGCGTTGCCTGTGAACGACGATTTCGTGCTTGGACTCGGTGCATCATTTCAGTATCGCGGCTCCTACAACCCGCTGGAAAATTTAGGGTCATACGACCCCGGCGATGAAGTGTCGGAAACCGTCGGTCTCGACGTGCGTATTGATGAAACTTCGTCCCTCTCCGGCGACGTCGTCTTCACCCACTATGGCAAAGATAAATTAGATGGCTCAGATGTATTCTCTCCCGGCAACAAAGTGCTTGGTGTTCTCCAGTTCAAAAAATATTTCAGCCTTGATGAGTTATTGCTGCTTGCAACATTCCGCACGAAAGCTAAGCCCGATATCGGGATAGGCAATAATCAGCCGAACCAGGCTGAGGTTCTGGGCGCATACACTGCACACTTCACAGACAAAGTCGTCGTGCAATTCTCTCTTGAGGGACGATTCTTTCAAGAAACGACCGCTCCTTTTTCCGGCTACAACCTGGTAGGAGTCGGGGTGATGCCTGAGTTTACTCTTTCCGAAAGTGTTAGAGTTCCTTTACGGATTAAGTATATGAATGGAAAAGCGACGAACAGCGGCGCTCTCTCAGGAATAGAGGCTGGTTTGGGGCTTGTCGTGAGTTACTGATCCGTTGCGGGGAAAATCCTTTTTTGTGTGTTGAAGAATACGAGCAACAACGAACGAGGTTGTTCAGTCTCTCTCGTGGGAAGAGATCAGTTCCTTTCCCACAAACTTTTTCCGGTCATTCGTTCTTCATCCGGCTGCAACAACAACCATCACCACTGCGTGAGGGTGTATGCATCGAAATACCGCACATCTTTTCATCGGTAGTTTTTCGTGCGCAAGCGCGAAGACATCCGACATCTACATTATTATTGCTCAATACCTCCCATTAGACGCTCCCAACAGAAGAACCTACGGTATCCCAATCGATTCCTTCTCTAACCTGCGGCGTCTCTTTAACGCAACTATCATGTCTGCAGAGGAGAATTGCAAGGATAGTAGAGAGCTTATGTGCGTGGGGGAAAGTTGGCGATTGAGAACCGCAGCACCTGTGAAGAGTTAAGGCACTTACATGTTAGTGAGAAATTATGATGAAAGGATCGTACCATGAAACCATTTGCCTTATTTCTGATCCTGCTTGTTGGCGGATCGTTCATCGCGGAGGCGCAAATTCCGCGCGTTATCTCGTATCAGGGTTCGCTCACTGATAGTACCGGAATTCCTAAACCCGACGGAGACTACGTTTTCACGTTTCGGCTGTACGCCGATAGCTCGGGTGGAACTTCTCCGATCTGGGCTGACCAACGAACGGTGCGGGTGAAGCGTGGGTTATTTTCAGTCCAGCTTGGAGGTCAACCGGGATTTGAATCTTTGTTTTCCGCACAACGCTGGTTAAGTCTGCAGATCGCGCCCGATCCTGAGATTGCTCGTCGCATTCCTCTCGCGGCGACGGCGTATACGTTTCGCGCAATCAAAGCGGATACGGCGCAAGTTGCGCTCAGCGCGCCGCTGCAGCAAGTTGTCGATAGCGCTCGTATCGCTGGGACCGTCTCGAACAATTCAATCACCACTGCAAAGATTCTGGATGGCACAATTCAACGTGCTGACGTTGCAGCAAACTTCAAAGCTCCGTTTGCCGACACTGCTGACTATGTGAAGAATGTTCCGCCTGCTGACAGCGCACGTATTGCTGGGACAGTACCTAATGCGGCAATCACGAACGCGAAGCTTGCACCCAATGCCGTTACGACGGATAAGATTCTCAACAATACCATTCTACGGGCTGATGTTGCACTGAACTTCAAAGCTCCGTACGCAGATAGTTCTGATTATGTCAAAAACCTGCCGCCGGTAGATAGCGCACGAATTGCAGGAACAGTACCGAATGGCGCAATCACCAATGCCAAGCTTGCCCCCGATGCTGTCACGACGGATAAGATTCTCAACAATACCATTCTGCGAGCTGATGTCGCGGCAACGTTCAAAGCACCCGATGCCGACATTGCGGATTCGGTCCGGCGCGCGCCACCGCCAACCGGTGCTGCCGGCGGTGACTTGACGGGGAACTATCCGAACCCAACAATAAACGCCAACGCAGTTACGACAGGAAAGATCGCCGACGGCACGATTCTCTTTCAGGACATCGGACAGAATGGAGCAACGACTGGTCAGGTAATGAAGTGGACTGGCACAGCATGGGCACCTCGGTCAGACTCGATCGGGACAGGCGGCGGGGTGACAAGCATAAGCGCTGGCACACCAGGTGCAATCACTGGCACAAGCGGCCTAACATTCAGCGCAAACCCAATCACTACTACCGGATCTATTTCGATTGCAAACGGAGGCGTGACGAATGCGATGCTGGTGAATTCATCCCTTACGGTTAATCCGGGAACAGGCCTTACGGGAGGAGGGAGTGTTGCGCTTGGTGGAACCACTACGCTCAATCTGGCAAATACAGCCGTTACTTCTGGAAATTATGCCCGGGCTAACATCACTGTCGATGCTCAAGGCAGGCTTACAGCGGCAAGCAACGGTGGCGCTATCGATCTTGTAAATGAAGTAACCGGGATCCTCGGCGGCGCAAATGGTGGAACTGGAACGTCCGCTACATTTACCCAGGGCTCCGTGTTATTCTCTGGTTTTGGAGGCATCTTTTCTCAAGACAATGTAAATTTTTTCTGGAACAACGGGACCAAGCGATTGGGTATCGGCACAACAACTCCCAACCAGCAGCTTGAGATTACACAAAACTTTCGATTGCCACCTTCCACCGCTACAACGGGAATAATTTTCTCTGGCGCAAATACGTTCATTCATAACTTTGGAACGGCGAATACATTTTTGGGGGTGGGGGCTGGCAACGTATCGATGACAGGAATAAACAACACCGGCATCGGACCGTCTGCGCTAACACTTACCTCAAGCGGATTCCAAAATACTGCGGTCGGAACGTCTGCTCTTAACTCGAACACGACTGGCGCCAACAACGTTGTTATAGGGTCAGGCAGCATGGTTGGCGGAGCGGGGAGTTCTAACACGGCAGTTGGTTACAGCGCGCTCAATGGCAATCATGATGGAGGAGATAACACAGCTATCGGTGAACAAGCACTAATAGCAACCAATGGCGGCAGGGGAAATGTTGCTGTGGGAAAGTTAGCCGGAGTTACTAGTGTTATTGGAAACGCAAATGTTACGGGAAGCAACAATGTTTTTATCGGATTTGGTTCGGGGCCTGGAACACCAACGCAACTCACCAACGCGATAGCTATCGGAGCTAATGCAATCGTATCTCAAAGTAATAGCATGGTGCTGGGAACACCGGCTACAAAAGTTGGTATTGGGACATCAACTCCGACAGCAGCCTTAGATGTCACTGGCGGTCTGAGGCTGAGGTCTATAAATGCAGGCACAGGAGCGCCGGTGGTAATTGATTCCGCTGGTAATATACTGCAATCAGCGTCGAGCATCCGCTACAAAACTAACATCCGAAAGCTCGAACCATCTAATGTCCTCGATTTGAATCCAGTGCGCTTTCAATGGAAGTCAACCGGACAGGAGGACATTGGACTGATAGCGGAGGAAGTCAATAAAGTGACAAAGGATTTGGTTTTCTTTGACAATGAAGGAAAACCGGATGGCGTGAAGTATGATAAGGTCACTCTCTATTTGTTGGATGTAGTGAAGGAGCAACAGAAACAAATTACGGAACTGCAAGCAGCAGTGAAGTCGCTTCAAACAAAAACACAAATACGATCCTCTCTCGGCGAACTGAAGTGAGGAGGATAACGACATGAAAAAGATTCTGCGCATTTCACTGTTGTTGCTCGTTGGTTTTTGTGCAAGCGAAACATTCGCGCAAAACAGCATAGTGGATTTTTCCGTGTTCGACATGGGATTTGATGTTTCTCCTTCTCAGAATTTTACTGTAACATCTGCGGTAGGACAAACATTAGTCGATGTACTACAAGAACAGAACACGCGCATTGAGGGTGGCTTCATCCACAACACGCTGTTTAGCAGTGTTACGGTGACAGTACAATCGGATGTTGCAACGGTGGGGCGTTCGGTGGGTGTCAAGGTAGTACTGCCACCGAATGTTCAGACGTTTGCAGAGAGTCTTTTCTTTCGGAAGGGAGGTGAGCGGAGCTTCACGCCAGTTGCATTGCAGCGGACCGGAGACAGCCTACGCGCCACTATCCCCGCTACTGCGGTCACTATGAGGGGAGTTGAGTATTTCATCAGGACTCTCTCCACACAGGGAGTGGTTCGATTCCCGCTTTCCAATGCTGACATCATTCGTGTCAGCGTAGAAAACCAGACTTCCCCATTGGCATTTCAAAGACGAATGTACAAAATGGTTTCCGTTCCGGTGGAGTTAAGTGATCCAACGATACTCGGCGTTCTCTCTGATGATTATGGTCAGTACAACCCCCTTCTCTGGAGAGTGTTTCGGTGGGAGAACGAACGGAATGTTGAACATCCCCAAATCTCCGCACGCGTTACTCCGGGCAAGGCCTTCTGGCTTATCACTCAATCGGGCAACGGATTTGATATGGACAACGGAAAGTCCGTACCAACGTTATCTCCAGTCACTCTTGTTCTTGACACCGGGTGGAATCAAATAGCATCTCCATTTGCATTTCCGGTGAGCTGGTCATCACTTCCAACGAGCGGAGAGTTGAGCACGCCGTATTATTACGATGGAATAAGTCCGTATATAATGAATATTTCTGTGTTGCAGCCGTGGGAAGGTTACTTTGTCGAAAATAGATCGCATCAAGTTGTGACGCTCTCCGTTCCGGCAGTGGAAGCATCATCAAGTGTTCTCAAGGAAGCACATCCCATTACCGCAACGGGAGAACGCGATTGTGTTGTGCAGCTATCCGCATCGACCGAAGACAATCGCCTCAAAGACGTTCATAACTATTTTGGCTTTAAGGAACACGCGACAGCGGGTGATGATAGCCTTGACCTGCATGAGCCACCTCCCATCGGCGATTACATACAACTGTCGATCGTCGAGGGGAGATCGTATCTCAGCAACTTCAAACCCCTTCAAGGCGAAGGGGAGCAGTGGGAACTGCGCCTTACCTCCACGCTTTCCGACCAGAATGTTATTATCCACATAAACAAGTTTGGCTCTTTGCCGCAGGGGTTTGATGTGTATGTTCTCGATGAGGATGAATTCAATCGGATTCCATTCCAGGATGGGACATTTACAGTGCATGTGAAGGAGAAACAGTCTGTTCGCTCGCTGAGAGCTATTTTGGGAACGAAGAAATATGCAGAAGAACATAGCGGTGGCATCCCGCTTGTCCCGATTGCGTATGCGCTTGAGCAAAACTATCCTAATCCGTTTAACCCATCTACCACAATCCGCTATCAGCTCAGTCATCGGAGTGCTGTTGCGCTGGAGGTATTCAATATTCTTGGTCAGCGGGTACGAACGCTGGTGAATGCGGAACAAGTAACGGGTTTTTATTCTGTTTTATGGAAAGGAGATAATGATTATGGAATTCCTGTCGCGAGCGGCATGTATGTGTACCGACTGCACGCTGGCGAGTTTGTTGCAAGCCGCAAACTGATGTTGTTGCGTTGAGGTGCATTACCAATCACAGGTGAATCTCGGTTCGATCATCGGCTGTAAAAAATATTTTTGTGAATACCTTCCTCGCGGTATTGACAATCGAAAATGTGCGCGTATATTGTGAGAAGTCTCACTGCTTAGACAGAAATTTGTCGTATTGTTTGAGTAGAAGACGCGAAGATGTTCGACTCCATTCGTTCATCGAAAAGTAGAAGGGGGACAATGGAAATCCGGAAAGTAGTTGCGAAGAGGCTGGTGCAAATTTTCTTTACTCAGTGCATAACAGACCGCTTCATTTCACAAGCCCCCGAGTGGAGCGACGCGCACGCAATTACGTTCCGTTCACGCGATGGGTTGCGGTTGCACGGTTGGGCAAACGTTCCTCCGGAAAATCCCTGCGGCACAGTGTTCTTTTGTCATGGCTACACGCTGCACTCACACCATACAGTCTATCTTCACTACGCAAAGTATCTCACGAAGAATTTCAACGTCGCAACGCTCGGATTTGATTTTCGCCATCACGGTTTGTCGGATGATGCGCCTGTAACATTCGGCAGCGCAGAGTCGCTTGATGTCCGCGCAGCGATGGATTTTGCAGATGAGCGGGGATTTCCAAAGCCGTATATTTTGTTTGGAGATTCACTCGGCGGTCTCGCTGCGCAACGAACGGTCGTGGACGATGAGCGAGTCTCAGCAGCCATTATCAAATCGTGTCCCTCATCTCCGTGGGAAGCAATTCAAACGTTTTTTTCCAATGTTGATGTTTCTCCGCTGATCCGTATCGTCGCAGAGCGATTGCATTTCCCGGTATTCAACGTTCGCAAATTCGATTTGCCGTGGCTTGTCCCATTCGGCTCACTCATCAATGATTTGTATGAGAGAGACGTGCTGAACGACGGCGACATCAAACGGCACAACGCAAGTCCTTTACACAAGCCTCGTCTTCTTTTTGTCATGGGCGATCAAGATCATTATGGATGGGAGCGCTCAAAGGTTCGCTACGACCATTGGTATGAAGGGGAGCCATCGACGTTCAATCTCTGGCCCGCCGATGCTCCGAATGAAAAGAAATGGTTTGTTCTGGCAAAAGGCAGGGCACATACGTTCGGCAGTTGGGATTGGGATGGATTCTATCCATTAATCGATCAGTTCTTCAGTATAGTTCTTCCTCATCAAAATTGACAATTGAACGTTGTCCGTTGACAATTGACAATTTGCCGGCGTCGGCATCTTGCAATTCTTCCCACCGATTTCGATATTGAATTGTGCTTCCTCTCCCACAACCTATTCACAATAACTCATGCATAGAGTTGTTTCCATCATTCTTATTTCTGCTTCTCTTGCTCTTTCCGGTTGTATGATGACTGCAAAAGAAAATCCAATGGTCACTTCGTTGTTAAGTGAAGCGAAGAAAAAATTTGCTCCTGACAAGCGAACGGTCGTCTTCAACGTTCATGGCACGTTGAAAGGGAAACAACTGATGTTGAAGGGAGAGCTCCAAAACGCAAACCTCAAGCAGCAACTCTTTGAGTTCATCAAAGGAAAAGAGGAGTACACAATCGTTGATAGCATTGTAGTGTTGCCGCAGGCGACACTCGGAGAGAAAACGTTTGGCGTCGTCAGCGTAAGCGTCGCAAACATCCGCACGAAACCGGGACACGCGGAAGAGATGGCAACACAAGCGCTTCTCGGCACGCCGTTGAAACTTCTCAAAAAGCAGGACGATTGGTATTATGTTCAAACTCCGGATGAATATCTCGGTTGGACGGATGATGTGATTGCTGTTTTCAACAAAAATGAATATGAGAATTGGTCGCGCCAGCCGAAAGTACTCGTCACATCAACGTATGCACATTCGTATGTCTCAATGGAGAAAGGAAGTGAAGTTGTAAGCGACATTGTTGCTGGAAATATTTTGCAGTTGCTGAAAGACAACGGAAAGTTTTTTGAGGTAGAATATCCAAGGGGCAAGCGGGCATTTATCCTGAAAGAAGATGCCGACCGGTTGAACGTATGGCTCGCGAATACAAAGGACACTCCGAACAGAATCATAGCAACAGCCAAACGGTTCATGGGCGTACCGTATTTGTGGGGAGGAACGTCAGCGAAAGCGATGGATTGCTCGGGCTTCACGAAGACCGTGTATTTTCTCAATGGAGTTCTTCTGCCACGAGATGCAAGCCAACAAGCGCTGGTTGGTGAGCCGGTGAGCGTCGCAGACAACTACCAGCATTTGAAAACAGGCGACTTGGTATTCTTTGGCAGGAAGGCAACCGACGAGCGCAGCGAACGAGTGACCCACGTTGGAATTTATCTGGACAACTTCAAGTTCATCCACGAAGGTGGCGACGTCCGCATCAATAGTTTCAATCCGAAAGACCTTGACTACAGTGAGTATCGCACGAACATGCTCTTGCGAGCGGCACGTGTGATTGGTGTCGGTGAAGAGCGCGGCGTGCGAAGGCTGGCTTCCATTCCTCACTACAAGGGTGCTGAGCAAGCCCCATGAATCTTCGTGAGGATTGAGTAGGGACGGGGCATGCCCCGTCCCCACAGAGGAAATACGAGAACTTGGTTCTAACTCACATGAACTCCAACCGCAGAGACTTCTTGAAAACCTCACTACTCGCTGGCGCTGCTCTGGCGTTTCAGCCGCGTGACCTTTTTGCTAAAGCAAGGACAACGACTATGAGCGACATGAAACTTCGATTCTATCCATACACGCTGGAGCTTAAACATGCTTTCACGGTTGCAGTCAATACTCGAACGACGACAGCCGTGATGATGGTTGAAGTCGAGAAAGACGGCATTGTTGGTTACGGTGAAGCTTCGATGCCGCCGTATCTCGGAGAGAGTCACGAAACGGCGAAAACATTTCTCTCCAAAGTTGATTTGAAGAAGTACGATAACCCGGCAACGTTTGAAGAAGTGTTGAACGATATTGATGCGATTGCGACCGGCAACCATGCTGCCAAAGCTGCGATTGATATTGCGCTGCATGATTGGTTGGGAAAGAAACTTGGCTTTGCTTGGCACCAGGTGTGGGGATTGAACCCTGCCAAAACTCCGGTCACGACATTCACGATTGGCATTGATAAAGACAAAGAAGTGATTCGCCAGAAGGTAAGAGAAGCAGACATTTACAAAGTGTTGAAGGTGAAGTTAGGAAGAGACAACGACAAAGAGATGATTGAAACAATTCGTGAAGTGACTGACAAGCCGCTGCGTGCCGATGTGAATCAAGGCTGGAAAGACAAAGAGTATGCACTGAAGATGATTGAGTGGCTCGCAACGAAGGGGGTAGAGTTCATCGAGCAGCCGATGCCGAAGGAAATGCGAGATGAGCACGCATGGCTGAAGGAGAGAAGCCCAATGCCAATCATCGGCGATGAAAGCGTTGTACGTTTGGCTGATGTGAAGAAAGCGTGGGGTGCGTATCATGGTATCAATATCAAACTCATGAAATGCACAGGTATGCACGAGGCATACAAAATGATGCAACTCGCTCGTGCGCTTGATATGAAAGTGATGCTTGG
>Ga0082335_1002784_pt1 | contig 31164 bp, 25 predicted proteins | sample Subgrocontami58m_FD_72375 | JGI IMG/M metagenome (GOLD analysis project Ga0082335, IMG submission 72375) | Subsurface groundwater microbial communities from S. Glens Falls, New York, USA - GMW37 contaminated, 5.8 m (SPADES assembly) (version 2) ...
TGTGCCGAGACCAAATCCGCCTTCGGTAAACATAACATCAACACCCCAGGCGTTATTCGGAAATATTTCCGGCGGTCTTTCTGGCGCTAGTTCGCCGATTTTTTGAGCACTAGATAAACCGAACGGAACAACTAACAGAAGAATCATTAACACTTTCATCTTATATTTCCTTTTGCTAAGCTTCTTATTAAAGATATGGATTATATGTTAAAAATCAACCGGAGAAATTAATTCACACTAAGGTTATTTTAACTCTTAGACAACACAAACCAAAAATAAGTTCAAAAAAAATGCCTCTAAATTTAGAACTAAAAATAAAAGTTAAATCACATACAAAATTAATAAATACGCTAAGAAGAATAAATGCTGAAAAAAAAGGCATTCTAAGACAAAAAGATATTTATTATAAAACCGGTAAGGGATTGCTTAAGCTTCGTATAGAAGGGAATTCTTACACATTAATAAAATATCTGCGTGATGAAAAAGGGAAACGCTGGAGTAACTATGAATTGCTGCGGTTAGAAGGAAAGAACCCGGAAAAATATTTGAACGATGTTTTTGATGTTGATACAATCGTTGAGAAAAAAAGAATTTTATATCTATATAAAAATACGCGAATTCATCTTGATGAAGTTAAAAGACTCGGCAAATTTCTTGAACTGGAAACACTTTTGGTATCAACACGCAAAGATGCCGAAGAACGTTTTAGAGAAATAATAAAATTGCTGGATCTTGATCCGACCAAACAGATTAGAAAATCTTACAAATTATTAATGCTTGGTAAATGATTCTCACTAAAGAAAATATTGGCGATGTAAATGTTGATCTTTTGATCAGCGAAAAGATTGACGCATCGAAGCTGAGCGAATTATTGCTGATTGTTCCAACGAACCGTAAAGCAAGAAATCTTAAGAAAGAATTTATATCAAGAATTCCAAACCGTGCTACATCCGGATTAAATATTGAAACACTCGGAACTATCTCGACAAAACTTCTTTCTATTACACATCCATTCAAGCAGTTGAGTGAAGCTGCTGCAACAGTTTTTATAAGACAAAGTGCTTCAGAAATTGAACTGAAATATTTTTCTCTTTATAAGAATGAAATTCCTTTTGGTGCGTTAGACAGAATTAAGAATGTGATCTCGGAATACAAACGGCAAGGAATTACACCGAGCGTGTTGCGAAGCGAAGCCGAAAAACTGGAACAATCGGAGAAGCAAAAAGCATTAGACATCGCCGACATTTATGAAAATTACCGTAACAAATGTTTTGCACTCAATGCGTATGAAACAGGTGATGTTTACTCGCAACTGAATCAGCTAACAACCAAAGAATTTATTGCAAATTTTCGCAAGCTGTATAATGAAGTTAATTTAATAATTATAGATGGGTTCAATGAGTTCTCGAATCCGGAAATTGATATCATTCAAAAACTTTCCAGCGTCGGCAGCACAAAATTATTTTTGAGTTTTGATTATTCACCAAACAATAAATCAATCTTTTCCCATCTTGATAAATGTTACGATAAACTTTATCAACTTGGATTTATTAAAATTGAAGAGAAAAACATTCATGATCAAAATAAATTTCATAAGCTATTACGCGATAAATTATTCAACTCGCAAAAACTTTCATCCAAGATTGATTATTCGGTAAGCATTTCAAAAATAATTGCCAACGACCGCGAAAAAGAAATTGAACTGATCGCGCGGGAAATAAAAAAAATAATCACTTATGAAAAATGCGAACCGCATAGAATATGTTTGGCGTTTAATTTAATCCAGAATTACTCATCTACAATTAAAGATGTGTTCGAGAAGAACGGACTTCCGTTTAATTTATCAGACCGGACACCGCTTGATAATTCTAATCCCGTTACTGCTATTGTAAACTTTTTAGAGATAGCTGAAAATGATTTTTATTTCAAAAATATTTTCCGCGCTTTAAGCAGCGGGTTCATAGATACTAATAAAGTTGATGTTTCCAATCTTTACAGACTATCATCAGAATTAAAAATCGTTTCAGGAAAAGAGAACTGGCTAAATTCACTTAAAGATGCAATCGCAAATCTTGATTATACAGGCGATGATGACAATGATGGGGACGCAAAGAAAATCCTTTATAATAATGCTTTGAACGACATTCAATTTATTTCGGAATTACTAAAACCATTTGAAGGGAAATTACCGATTGAGGAATTTCATAAACGGTTTAGTGATTTTATAGTTAAGACAAAAATTCCTTTCAAACTTCTTTCGATCGAAATAGATCAAGAGAAAAATGTAAGAGCGTTTACAGATTTTCTTGAAACAATGTCTGAAATATTTCAGCTCTTATCGGAAGAATACGGAAATGAAAAAGTATTTGCGATTGATTTTTACATGGACCAAATACGAACGGCATGCAACTGGGCGCGTTTCAATGTAAAAGAGAAATCAGATTACGGCGTACAAGTAACTACACTTGATGAAATCCGCGGACTTGAGTTCGATTATCTATTTATCGGTGGTTTATGTGATGGAGATTTGCCAACGCGTTATTCACCGGAAATATTTTCTTCAGGTTCGTTCAAGAAGCAAGCAAGAATTCATCAAACCGAAGAACGCTACCGTTTTTATCAAGCACTATGTACATGGAAGAAAAAATTGTTTTTGACTTACCCGCTGACCGAAAGCGGGAAAGAAATTGTCGTTTCAACTTTTCTTGATGAATTTGAAGAAGTCTTTTCAATATCTTCGAAAAATGAGAATGATTATGAAGACATAATTTTTTCGAATGAGGATTTGCAAACTCTTATCGGAAAAAACGGAACGGAATCCATCAGCAATAAAATAAAAAGTAATCTTACAGTTGATCTTGATAAAATATCACACGCACTTGAAATAGATAAGATCAGAAATTCCGAAGAACAAATTGAATCTCCGTATTCTGGAAATATTAGTTCAGATGATCCGGTAATCACAGCAAAGTTGAATACATTTTTATCAAAGCAGTATTCAATTTCACAACTGGAAACATATGCTAAGTGCCCGTTCAAATTTTTTATTGAGCGTGTACTTGGAATTGAAACTATTGAAGAACCAACCGAAGATATTGAAGCGATAGAAATGGGAAGATTGCTTCACTCAATATTGTATGAATTTTATTCTTCACTGAGAGAGAAAAAAATAAAACTGGTTAATTGCGATGAAAAAACTTTTGAGAAGGCGGAGAAATTAATTTTTGAGATTGCTTCAAATCAATTGCAGTTAACAGTATTTAAATCACCGTTAACTTTTTATGAACGTGAAAAAATTCTTGGTCTAAATAGAAATAAAAAGGAATCAATTCTGTATAAGTTCTTAGAGACAGAACGGAAATGCGAAGATGATTTTATCCCGATGTTCTTTGAAGTAAGTTTCGGACGGTTAAAAGAAAGCGGCTCTGATAAAATATTAAGCGATCAAGAACCGATTATAATTGATAACATAAAACTCCGCGGCAAGATTGATCGTATTGAGATAAATGAAAAAATAAAATCCTTCAATATTGTTGATTACAAACTGAGCGGTGCAAAACCAAGTTTTGATGATCTGAAAACCGGGATATCGCTTCAGCTTCCGGTTTATCTTTTCGCCGCAAGCGAATTACTTAGCCGAAAATTCAATGGTAAATATTCGCCCAATGAAATGTTCATCTATTCTTTGAAATATGCTGTAGATGATTTTGGAAAAGATAGAGTAACATCAACAAAAAAAGGTGATGAGATTCAATCGGTGGAGCAGCTTGTTGATAAATCCATAGAACATGTTAAAAATTATGTTGAAGCTATTTCGAAGGGAAAGTTTAATCTCTCAAAACTTGAGGAAAGGGAAAACAAGGTTTGCCGTTTCTGTCAGTTTAGAACTGTCTGCAGGATAGACGAGGTGGGCATCTAAAACTTGGTAAAAACCGACTTCTTAAAGACATAGGGTTTTTGTAGTAGTTGAAATCAATACAATATTTTTATAAGTTTGGATTGCCACTGCATAAAAGCAGTGGCAATTTTTTTTATTAGACCACATAAATAGGAGTTTATTAAGTGACGAATTTTGTCTACTTAAGCAAAGAGAGAATCAGAGAGCTTGAAAAAGAGCTTAGCGAAATGAAAAACGGCGGTAGAAAAGCTATGGCTGAGAGAATTGCCGAAGCCCGTTCTCACGGCGACCTTTCCGAGAATGCAGAATATGATGCAGCAAAAGAAGAGCAGGGATTGCTTGAGTTAAGAATCAGCAAGATGGAAGATGTTCTTTCCAGAGCATCGGTAATTGATATTACAAATATGCCGAAAGATCAAGCACACATTCTTTCCACGCTTACAGTGAAAAACATAAACAATTCCAAAACTTATAAATATACTTTAGTTTCTCCGGAGGAAGCAGATATTGATAAGGGAAAAATTTCTATTACATCACCGGTCGGGCAAGCTCTGATGGGTACAAAAATAAAGCAAGTTGTTCAGGCGAAAGTTCCGGCAGGTCTTATCAAGTTTGAAATTTTGAAAATAGAATAGATTTGAAAATAATTTTGCGGATACTTATGGAGAGTCTCATTTGAGACTTTCTTTTTATACAATGTCATTCCAGCGAAAGCCGGAATCTATTGTAGATTCCGTATCTTCGCTTTGCTTCGTACGGAATGACAATAAAAAAATACTATGAAAAAAACAGAGCAAAAAATTTTAAGATTTATTGAGCAGAATAAATTAATCTTGCAAGGCGATAAATTATTGGTTGCTTTCAGCGGTGGGCCCGATTCTGTTTTCGCTTTGCATTTTTTAGAAAAGTTTAGAAGAAAATATAAAATTGATTTACGAGCTGTCCATTTTAATCATGGATTACGCGGTAAAGAATCCGATGCCGATGAAATTTTTTCAAGAGAATTTTGTAAGAAGAATTCTATTCCGGTTGATGTTGTAAAACTAAACGTAAAATCATTTTCTAAGAAAAATAAAATCTCAATTGAGGAAGCTGCACGAACTCTCCGTTATGAAAATCTGCAAAAAGTGGCTGAGAAAACACGATCGACAAAAATTGTAACCGCTCATAACCAAAGCGATAACACAGAGACAATCCTATTGAATTTATTCAGCGGAACCGGATTCTCCGGATTCAGCGGAATTCCAATTCAGCGCAGTAATATTATTCGTCCTTTCTTATGCGTAACTAAGCAAGAGATCAGTGATTATTTAGAATATGAAAAAATTTCCTTCCGTGTTGATTCATCTAACATGATAGATGATTATAAGAGAAATTACATCCGTAATAGAATCCTTCCATTAGTTCGGCTCAAATTAAATCCTTCAGTGGATGAAGCATTGTTCCGCTCATCTAAAAATTTTGAGAACACTTTATTTCTTAATCATAAATTGATTGATCATATCGTTGCGGAATACGTTACACATAATTCAGATGAAGTAAGTTTTCCTTTACTTTTTGCTGATTTGTTTGACGGGAGAATTCCGGGTGAGATTTTAAAAACTATTTTTAAGAGATATTTAAAACAAGAATTTGAATATGATGATTATGTGAAGATCAATTCGTTGATCACAAAACAAAAAGGAAAGAAGATTCAGCTTTCTAAAAAATTAATTGCAATGCGTGAAGAAGAAAGTATTAGAATCGAATTAAGCGGTAAGACATCTAATCAAATTGTTACGTTAAAATCCGGCCATAAGATTAAACTTGGATCTAAATTAATTGGCATAGAACAAGTGAAGAGCGAAAACGTCCAATTCAAGAATAATGGAAAAGTTGAGTTTATTTCTACTGATGGTCTCACTGAAAATTTTATTTTACGTCAATGGAAATTTGGTGATAAATTCAAACCGCTCGGTATGAAAAATTTCAAAAAGATTTCCGATTTTCTAACTGATCAAAAAGTTTCTGTATCAGAAAGAAAAAACCAACTTGTACTTACTAACCGGAACCAAATTGTGTGGATTGTTGGTTTAAGAATAGACGACAGATTCAAACTAAATTCAAAAACAAAGAAGATTTATAAATTATGGGTGAAATGAAAAATCAGAAAAACGAGATTTGGGTTGGAACTGATAAATTTGTTCCGTTCCTATCCGAAGAAGAAATTCAGAAAAGAATTGCCGAAATGGGCAAACAATTATCGGAAGAGTATAAAGCAAAACTTCCAATATTTATTGGTGTGCTGAACGGTTCATTTATGTTCATGGCGGATCTTCTTAAACACATTACAATAAACTGTGAAATGGATTTTTTCAAGTTATCAAGCTATGGCGATGAAAAAATTTCATCAGGCAAAGTAAAAATGGTTAAGGATTTAAACGCAGACATCAACGACCGCCACTTAATAATAGTTGAAGATATAATTGATACTGGTCTTTCAATTAATTACATCGAACAACTTATTAAAGAACACACGCCCGCAAGTTTGAAGGTAGCAACGCTCTTAGTGAAGCCCGAGAGTCTAAAATATGATGTCCAAATTGATTATATTGGCTTCAAAATTCCAAATAAATTTGTGATTGGTTACGGTCTCGATTACGCACAGAAGTATCGAAATCTAAGCTCAATCTATGTTTTAAGTGAATAACGGAGAAAGAATTAAAAATGCAAGACCTTGTGAATAAATTATTCATGGCTGACGAAGAAAAAAAACCGAAACAGAACAAGCCCAAGAAGGGATTCACTCCACCTCAGAAACCGGATGGTGAATTTGATTGGGGAAAAATTATAAAAACTGTTTTTAGCTGGGGCGCTGTTATTGTTGCTGCAGTTATTGTTATGCAGTTTATGAGAGCAAGTTCGTCAGGGAATGTCGAAATAACTTTTGATGTTTACGAAGAATTTTTAGCCGCTGGTAAAATTGCCGAGGTTAAAGTTGTTAAATCCGATGCGACGGATTATAGATTAGAAGGGACATTAATTCAAAAAGAAAAAAAGAATCTCAACGGCACTCCTGTTGACATTCAAAAATTCTCGCTAACATTCGACCAATCTATAATTCAGGATAACATTAAAGTTTGGAAAGAAAAAAATGTAAAGTTCACCTTTGTGAAAGAATCGAACGAATGGATGACAGTTCTTCTCGGTTTAATTCCTTGGATTCTAATTTTCGGCGTTTGGATTTTGATCTTTAGAAGAATGCAGGGCGGAGCCGGTGGCGGCGGTGCACGTGGTATTTTCAATTTTGGAAAAAGCAAAGCAAAATTAATTTCTGAATCGGCAATAAAAGTTACATTCAAAGATGTTGCCGGTGCAGATGAAGCCAAACAAGAACTGGAAGAAATCATAGAATTTTTAAAAGAGCCGGGAAAATTTCAAAGACTCGGCGGAAAAATTCCGCGCGGAGTTTTATTGTTAGGACCTCCCGGAACTGGAAAAACTTTATTAGCTAGAGCAGTTGCTGGCGAAGCAGGTGTTCCGTTCTTCTCAATCTCCGGCGCAGATTTCGTTGAAATGTTTGTTGGTGTTGGCGCAAGTCGAGTACGCGATCTATTCGAACAGGGAAAACGAAGTGCACCTTGTATAATTTTTATTGATGAGATTGATGCAGTGGGCCGTCACCGCGGTTCAGGTCTTGGCGGCGGACATGATGAGCGTGAACAAACTTTAAATCAACTTCTTGTTGAGATGGATGGATTCGAACAGAACAGTGGAGTAATTATTATTGCGGCAACAAACAGACCGGATGTACTAGATCCGGCATTATTACGTCCCGGCCGTTTTGACCGCCAGGTTGTTGTTGACCGTCCGGATGTTAAAGGAAGAGAAGGAATATTAAAAGTTCATACAAGAAAAATTCCACTTGATGTTGATGTAGATCTTGAAGTACTTGCTAAAGGTACTCCGGGACTTGCAGGTGCCGATATTGCAAATCTTGTAAACGAAGCAGCTCTTCTTGCCGCACGCAAGAATAAAAAGAATGTCGGGATGGAGGACTTTGAAGAAGCAAAAGATAAAGTAATGATGGGAATGGAACGGAAGAGTTTGATCATTTCAGAAGAAGAAAAAAAGATTACAGCTTATCATGAAATTGGACACGTGCTTGTTGCTAAGATGGTTCCCGAAGCAGATCCGGTTCACAAAGTTACAATCATTCCTCGCGGACGAGCTCTTGGTGTTACAACATATCTTCCAGTAGATGAAAAACATACTTACTCAAAAAATTATCTTGAAGCGATGATAACTTATGCTCTTGGCGGACGTGCGGCAGAAAAATTGATATTCAACCGGTTCACCACAGGTGCGGGAAATGATATAGAAAAATCAACTGACATAGCACGCAAGATGGTTTGCGAATGGGGAATGAGTGATAAGCTTGGTCCTATTGCGTACGGCCAAAAAGATCAAGAAATTTTCTTAGGCAGGGAAATTACAAAACATAAAGACTACAGCGAGCAAACCGCACAGGATATAGATTCGGAATTGAAGAGAATAATAATGCATGGAATGGAACGTGCTGAAAAAATTCTCTCAGAGAATATTGATTTACTTCATAGACTTTCTAAAGAATTGCTGGAACGGGAAATTCTTGACGGTGATGAGATTGATAAAATTATGCGCGGGGAAGTACTTCCTCCTGTTAAACGGAATGGTACCGATCCGGTTAAAGCAGCAGAAAGTGAAATTCCTGATCACGTTCAAAAATTAATTGTTGAAAAAAAGAAAAAAGAATCAGCAAAAACTCCAGAGAGTAATGATAGCAAATGACCGCGCTACAATAGATTATAAGAGTGAAGTACTGCGAAAAACTATTCATCTGTTCTCTCTTTCTATCCCAACCGTTTACTATTTTATAACAAAGGAACTGGCATTAAGCATTCTGGTTCCTTTAACTATTTTTTCACTCCTTTTAGACTACGGAAGATATTACAGCAAACCTCTTGCAGATATAATTAATAAAATTTTTGGAATTATAATGCGCAAGCATGAGTTTGATGCCAAAAAGAAAAATCTAAATGGGGCTACCTATGTTTTGATTTCCGCTGTGATTGTTGTTTTAATTTTCCCCAAAGTATTTGTTGTTACGGCTTTTGCAGTTTTAATTATTGGTGATATATCCGCTGCGCTGATTGGCAGGAAATTCGGTAAGACAAAATTTTTGTTTAAGAGTTTGGAAGGAACTCTTGCATTCTTTTTCTTTTCGTGTTTCGTTGTTCTTCTTTCACCTAAGATTGAAGGAAGTTTTACGGAATATTTAATTGGATTCGCAGCAGTCGCTGTCGGTGCTATTGCGGAAAATATTTCCGGCGAATGGGCGGATGACAATTTTATGATTCCAATTACAATGTGCATTACAATGTGGATTCTCTACACACTCTTTTTTCCTCAGCTTCCGCTAATTCTACCGAACGTACCTAATTAAATTATTTATTAAGCAAAGAAAATTTTTCTTGTCATTAAATAAGACTTTATGTATTATTATTCAACTTTTGGGAGTCTTATATGAAAAAGTCAATGGCATTTCTTTACGGAATATTCGCTTACATAATCTTCCTTTTTGCTTTTCTTTATGCAATAGGTTTTGTGGGAAATTTTATCGTTCCGAAATCAATTGACTCTGGAACGGAGACAACCTTTATGGAAGCGTTTTTAGTCAACGCATTATTGCTAGGCATATTTGCAATACAGCATAGTATAATGGCACGACCTGCGTTTAAAAAATGGTGGACGAGTATTATTAATCCTGCAATAGAACGCAGTACGTTTGTTCTGCTGTCAAGCTTAGCTTTACTTTTAATTTACTGGCAATGGCAACCGATGACATCTATAGTCTGGAAAGCCGAAAATCAAACCGCTGCTATGATTTTGAGTGGTGTTTGTTTTTTAGGGTGGCTTGTGGTATTTCTCTCTACGTTTATGATTAATCACTTTGATTTGTTTGGGTTGAAACAGGTCTTTGACAATCTGCGGAACAAACAATTTCAACATCCAAAATTTAGAACAAATTTCTTTTACAAAATAGTAAGACACCCCATAATGCTTGGTTTCATAATTGCATTCTGGGCAACACCTGTAATGACACTCGGACATATAATATTTTCCATAACGACTACTATCTACATTTATATTGCGGTAAAATACCTGGAAGAAAAAGACCTCCGGAAATTTCATGGGAAAGCATACGAAGAATATCAAAAGAAAGTGCCAATGCTTATTCCATTTATAGGAAAAAGAAACTGAAAAGATTGCCTGTTTGGCATAGTTTCATTCGATTGCTTGTGTATAGAAAAACTTGGCTAACAAAAATGTTTATGCAGTGCGAGCAGATGATAATTTTATGATTCCAATTACAATGTGCATTACAATGTGGATTCTTTATGCACTTTTTCTTCCTCAGCTTCCGCTAATTCTTCCGAACGTATCTAATTAATTATTATTTCTTGCAATGAAATAATTTTCTGTCTATGTTCTAATAAACTTTCAGAACATTTGGGGAAATTGTTGCTTAAAAAACATTCACAATAAAAAAGTGACAAACAACAAAACTGACAAATACAATGGATTTGCTCTTTATAGTAGTGAGAAAAAACCGCTGGGAGTAATATCCTCGAGTGGTGACAGACAAGCTTTTTGTAATACCAAGACTCTTCCCAAAAAAATCAAGAAATATTTAATCGAATTAGAGGACCGTAGATTTTATGAGCACGGCGCTATTGACTTAAAAGGAATTTCGAGAGCATTATTTGAGAATATAAAAGCTAGGAAAATAATTCAAGGAGGAAGTACAATTACTCAGCAACTTGCTCGTAATATTCTCAAAGATAATAGAAAAAATATAATTCGGAAATTTAGAGAAATTGATTTGGCGTTTAGATTAGAAAACCAATATTCCAAAGATGAAATACTTGATTTATATTTTAACAATGTGTTTTGGGGTAGAAAAAATTATGGACTAAGAAGTGCAAGTTTAGAATATTTTTCTAAAGAACCAGAAAATCTGAATACTACGGAACAAATAGCCCTTCTGACTATTCTACGAGGACCAAATTATTATTTACAAAATGTGGTACAGTTTGACAAAAGGCGTGATTTATTAAGACAAATATTGCATAAGCGTCATGTTCTGTCCTCAAAGAAAATCTCCAGAATAAAGAAGACAGACATTAAAATTCGAAATAACATATTAGAAGTATTTAGAAATGCGAGCGTACCTTTCATAGCTGACAGAATTAATGAAGATAAGCATTTAATAATGTCAACTCTTCATAAAGATATTCAGCGCGAAGTAACAAGATTTATCGAGTGCAGTAAATATCCTACAACTATTGTTGGCATTTCAAATGGACTCATTATAGCTGCGGGTAGCACGAATGGTTCAGATTATCCATTCACTTTTAGGTCTAATGTCGGTTCTACGTTAAAGCCATTCGTTTATACCTTCTTAAGAGAAAATGGAATTGATTCTCAAGACCTTTTTAAGACAACAACTTCAAATACTGTAAACTGGGATATTCGGGAAGTTCAAAAAGTTGACAAAGAATTTTTGTCTCTTAAAGAAGCTTTGGTTGTATCTAATAATAATGTTTTTGTAAACGCTTCATACAAATTTGGAATAGAGGAAACTCTTTCGTTCTTAGCTGAAGTTATGAACAAACCAGTAAGTAATTTTGTCCCGTCAAGTGTACTTGGTGCTACGGTTGAAGGTTTTACACTGAACGAATTAGTCCAATCTTATTATCAATTTTTCTTTAGCAATAAGAATAATCCTATTAAACAAGAATGTCTTTCCGTCCTTAATGAAATTGCAATACAAAAATTCAAAGGAGAATTTAGAGACTCAATTCTGAAAACTGGTACTACCAACTACAATAAAGAAAGATTTGCGATTGTTGGATATGCAAATAAATTATTCGGGTTTTTAAGACAAGGAAATGAAATTGATGATTATACAAAAGATGGAAATTTTATTTCTAACATTATGGTATTTCTTAAAAAGATAAGTCGTAAGGTATATAGATGGGATTGAATAATATAGTGTTTCCATTTGTCGTTACGGAATCTTCGAAACATATTTTGAGAACTTATCCAGATTCAAATCAACTCAAAGATGTATTTACTAAAGCCAAAGAAAGTGAAAGGTATGGAATTATAAGACTATGGCTTACTGAAGGCATTCCTTTCGCATTTAGAGAAAATCCCTTGTTATATGAGGAAATAAGAACGTTTATTGCTAGTGGTATAAAAGTTCATCCCAAAGAAGTTACTTTAGTAGGTAGTGCGAGAATAGGATATTCTTTGAAACCTAAAGTTTGGGGGAGAATATTTACAGAAAAATCAGATATGGATTTTACAGTAATTTCAAATGAGTTGTTTACAAGACTAGTTAAGAACTTCCAGAAATGGGCTGGTGACCTAGAGTCTAAAAGAATTTCACCTCGCAGTCCAGATCAATTACAAAGTTGGATTGAAAGCATTATGACTGTTAATATGAATATCTCAAAAGGATATATCTATACAAAAAATTTATTTCCTCATAACAATTATCCAACAGTTGTGCAAAGTTATCATACTATGGGAAAGTTAAAGAAGATACTATCTGTAACTCCTGGTAGTCCAGAAATATCTGATGTTTCAATTAGAGTATATTCGAGTTGGTATAATTGTATACGGCAAATACAAATTAATCTAAAATCATCTTTAAGCTTATGGTAGAAAAAGAATTATAATCTATTTTCTCTGGGTCGTCAAAGACCAATCCTTGACGATAGTAAATTGAATGCCGAGAAATATCACGACTGCTCTGAGTATTTTCTCATTTTTTTCTTTTCACTTAATCTTTTCTTTATTTCAATTCTTTTTTGATTTGAGGAAGCCGATGGATTTGTTTTAATTCTACTTTTCTTTCTTTGAGAAGATTTGTCAATCAATGATGTAAATCTTGCAATTGCATCCTGCCGGTTTTTCTCCTGAGTCCTAAACCTATTAGCTTCAATAATTAAAATCCCATCCTTGGTTACTTTTCTTCCGGCAATAGATTTTAATCTTGTTTTTACATCATCGGTCAGTGATTTAGTAGAAGTAATATCAAACCGCAATTGAACTGCAGTTGAAACCTTATTTACATTTTGTCCGCCGGGTCCGGAAGAACGGATAAACTTGAATGCTAACTCATTTTCTCTGATTGAAATATTTTTGTTAATTCTAATCATCGTTTAACTACTTAACTCTGCTTTCAATATCATAAGGAATCTGGTAATTAGGAAATTCTTTTCTCACTTTATCTAAATAAATTTTTGCTCTTTCCGGTTTGTTGAATTGTAATTCATAGGCTGCACGGTAAGTCAACATAGTTGCGGACATTGTCTCAATAAAGTCAATATACTTATTTCTATTCTTTGGAAATCGTATTGTAAAATTCGGATCAGGCGCCGGGACGTAATCATTTCCTTTAACAACTTTGAACATTAATAAATGCGGAACAATTTGATAACCTTCCGGTAAAGAAAAGTCTCCTCGTTGTACTTCATTTTGAAATATTTCCGGACCTATATAATAGTTTCTTTCCTTAATATTCTTTGCTACGAGATTTGTCATAACTGCTCTGTAACTTGTTTCAATTATACTTGCATCATATTGCTCGTCTCGTTCAAAAGGTAGAACTTTCTCTATAAAATTATTTGCCTCGGGGGTTATATTTTCCCAGACATCCGGGTGATTCCGTTTGAGCTGACTGTAAAACCACGACCTGCGTAGAAGTTCTTTATCAATTACACAAACATCTTTACGAAAGTTCTCAACAAATTGAATATAGTAAGAAGGAGATACAAGATAATCCCACTGATAAGAGAAAATAATCGAGTTTTTTTCAGCACTGTTAAGAACAACTTTTGTGTAATCCTCAAAAGTATAAACACCACTTTGATCAACTTCGCTGAAATTTAATACAAGCGGGAAAAGCGAAATTACAAAGACAGTAGTGATCGCAGTTTTATTATTAAATTTTTGTTTAAGATAAAGTAAGATCTTGTAAATCCCGTAAGCAATAAAAAAAGAGAAAACTATATATGCTAAAAGGAAATATGAATCTATATCTACAATGTCGTAGTTGATCGAATATAAAACAGAAAAAATAAATGTTGTGATTAAGGCATAGAACATTTTCTTCATGTACTTGTATGAATAAAAAATCCCGATCAATCCTATGAAAGCACCGATATAACCAAACTCACCCGCAAAATTTTTCAAGAAATAGCCGAGCTGCTTTTCAGCTGCTTCCATTGAAGCAAATAACCATACTTGATATTGCTTGCCGGAAATGTGTCTGAAAAAATTTTCAAAGTTTACAGGATTTCCCCAATTTATACTTGGATTAGATGAAGCGCGTAAAGGTAAATAAAGATAGAATGCAATTAATAATGGAATAAATAAAGCAAGCATTAATGCAATCTTCTTAAAGGATTGCACGGTAATCTTTTCTTTTTGGAAAAATAAAATAGCTACAAAGGGTAATGTTAACAACGTTGTCATGTGATTTGAAAACCCAAGTGCAAGTGATAACGCAACCCACATCCAATTAATTAATTTGTGTTCTGAGTAATAAGCACGAAGGACAGTGTAAATAATTAGCACAAAGAGAAAAATTTGAAGCGAATAAACCTCAACTGATATTGACTGTGACCAATATGTTTTACTGAATGCAAGAATTAATCCCGCGAATACCGCAGAAGTGATTATGAAAATATTTATCTCAGATGATTCTACAACACTTGGTTTACTTTTCTTTTTATGTGATTCTATCCCGAAAGTAATGTTGCTCAAAATTAACAATGCAGACTTAATAAACAGAAAAACACCCAAGGAACACCAAACTAACGCTAAAAGATTCGCTTGAAATATTTTTGTAAATGGTAATGGCAGTTTCAAAAAGAGATATCCGATTAATGTAAACAGCGGATAACCGGTTGGATGTGCAATGCCCAATGTCGCTTGAACTGTCGCCAATTCACCTGAATCAATTTGAACAACGCTTGGAGCGATGGTTATTAAATAAATTACAACAGCAAATAATCCCGTGAGCAATGGAGAATACTTTATCAATAATTCTTTTTTAATTGGAAACATATTTTTCAAAAATTGAATTGTTGGATTTTATTATTTCTTTAATTCTTTTATCTAACTCGTGAACATCTTTTAATCTCATGAATGATGAAATAATATTTTTCTTATCGGGATTCGAAGGCAAATTTACCTTACTAATATTGTAAATGTTTTGCAGAGCTAATTCAACTCTTTTAAGGAAAATATAATTATTCTTCAATATTGTAATCTCTGATGCGTGGAAATGTTTTTTAGCAATTTGAAATATTCTCGTAAAATTATTCCCAATGCACTTTTCAAACAACTCGGGATGCATTAAACAAGCAGATTGCAATATGAAATCAATTGTTAGTAATCCTCCACGATCTTTCTTAATATTAAATGAGCCATCTGAAGAATGTACAGTTTGTCGTAAAATAGTAGAATACATTTTTACTATTTCTTTCTTGCATTCGATCTTATCAAGATGCTTAACCCTGTCTAATAATTGAGAATGGAATCGGGTAAATAAATCTTTGTCGCCGCAAACAAATTTTAGTTTAAGCAGCGATTGAAATTCCCAAATTCTAGCACGCTTATTCAAATAATCATTATAGTTTTCAATTCCCCACACTAATGGAGAACTTTTTCCTTCCGGACGCAGCTTAAAATCAACAGTGAATGGTTTTATTATTTCGGAGAGTTTATTAACTAAATTTTGAAAATCCTTTTGAATATTCGGATGATCTTCAACATTATCTGTTACAATTATTAGATCAACATCCGAAGCAAAATTCATATTGGACGAACCAAAACTTCCTAAACCGCCAATAAAATAATTGTATGGTATAGATGATTTGCTTACCAGAGTTTCAATTTTTTGAGCAATGAATGAAGATAATATTTCGGATACTTTAAGTGACTCTATCAATCCTAATACATATTGAATTGAAAGCAGAAAAAGAATTTCATCGGCAGAGTTTTGATCAAGTGATTCAGCTGATATCTTTACAAAAACTTTTCTGGTTAAAAAGGATTCCTCAAGAAGCATATTGGTGGATATTAGATCAATTGCTTTCTGTGAATAAAGACATACAGTGAGAAAACGTTCGAAGAGTTTTCTGTTGGTAAATTCGTTGTACCAAATGGATATTATTTTTGACGCCTGGATTACCTTTACAAAGTTATTTAATACAAGATCGGGCTCATTTGTTTTTTTTAGAAAGTTTATCAATGTCGGCTGTATGGATGAAAACAACTCAATAGTTCTGGAATCGAATTCTTTTCGGCCAATTAATCCTTCGCCGGTGCGGAGAAAGATTAAATTTTTCTCTGCCTTCTTTATTTCCCTAAATTTTATTTGTTGAGTTACATCTTTGTTAACAACGGATTCAGCCTTAAGAATGTTATTAAAAATATTTCTAACACTCGTTCGATGCGACTTTAGGACACTATTAAACTCTTCTTTTGATCTCAAGCCAAGGTAATTTATCAGTTTATGCAGCAGCTCATTTTCCTGAGGAATGATATGAGTTTGGGTGTCGTTCATCAATTGAAGAAAATGTTCTATTCGTCTGAAGAATATGTAAGCTTTGGGGAATATTGCACTCTCTTTTTTTGTTAGGAGTTTCTGTTCTGTTAGAAGTGAGATAGCTTTCAAAGTATTTCCGCTTCTCACCGATTTGATCTTACCGCCGTTAATTAGTTGCAATGCTTGAACAGAAAATTCAATGTCTCTAATTCCACCAATAAAAGTTTTTACATTTTCCTTTTCTTTATGGTGTTCTTCAATATTCAACTTCATCTGTTTTATTTTTTCTTTGATGGAAGAAGAATATGTTGAAGGATAAATATATGGCTGAACGAAATTGAAAAATTGATTATAGAGATCTCTATCCCCGCTAATGAAATCCAGCTTGATTAACATTTGTCTTTCCCAATCCTCTCCGCGAGTCTCGTAATATTTTGTGTAATCCACTAACGATTTACATAGTTCGGAGAATTTCCCATCGGGACGCAAACGAAAATCAACTCGATAAATATAACCACGGTCCGAAATCTCAGTAGAAGATTTTATAAATAATTGTGTTGCCTCAGATAATATTTCATGATAATCTTTTACACTTCCGTTAATGTTTTCATTAAAATCATAGAAAAGGATCAGATCAACATCCGAACTATAATTGAGTTCATTGCCGCCAAGCTTTCCTAAAGAGCATAAACAATATTTATGATGAAGATCAGTAAGTCCATATTTGTTCAATACTTCTTGGTAACATATTTCAAATAATTTTGAGTTAAGAGATTTTGCCAAAAAAGAAAGCTGTTCAGTTGTAGAAATTAATTCATCTATACCAAGTATATCTACAAGACCAATTTTAAGTATGAATCTTTGTTTGATTTGTCTTAGAAAGTTAAGTTTATAATTAAGAGATTTGAAATGGCCAGCACCATCATTTATTTCCTTCATTAAATAATCGAGTTCAATTTTTCTTGAAAGATAATCTTGATCGAATACTTGATAGAGAAATTGCGGGTAACGAACAATTATATCGGTTAAGAAATTACTGCAAGATGAAATTGCAATAAGAATTTCACCATGATGAGGATATTTAATAATCTCGCTGAAGTAAAAAGTTTTATCATAAATCGAAGAGAAAATTCTTAAAAGATTTGCTTCGGATGATTGAGTAAAGTAATATTTTTTTGTTTCGGCTTCTAGAAAAACCAATACTTGTTCAAATATTTCCGAAGATATTTTACCTTCAGTTAGTTCAACCAGTTTGTTTACAAATCCGGCAGAGAATTGAAATTTCTTCCTGTTCAAAATTGAAACCCGCCAAAACTATTAGTTATTAAAATAATTCTTGTTCAGATCAATCGCACTAAATAACTATTATAGCATTAAAAAAATCAGAAACTCATTTACACCTTTGTTTTATAATGCTTAAAGCGTCTTGTAACGGTTGTGTATATGCAGTTTCATTGCAATTAAGAACCTCTTTATTTAACTTGCTTGCCGAAAAAATAGGAGAATTTGATGTTCGAATCGCTGCTGAAAAAGTTTTTTGGCGATAAAAATGTAAAAGCTGCAAAAGATTTATGGCCTATTGTTGAGCAAATTAATGCTGAATACGAAAAACTAAAAGATTTAACAGATGATGAACTACGTGCTAAAACTACTGAATTCAAAAATAGAATTGAAGAATATACACGCGAAACAAAAACACCACTCGACGAATTAAAAATTAAGCTTCAAGATGTACAATCTGTTGAAGATAAACACACTATCTATGATGAAGTTGAAAGATTGGAGAATGAACTTACCGACAAGTACGAAGAAATCCTTGATGAAATCTTACCGGAAGCATTTGCTGTTGTAAAAGATACTTGCCGCAGACTTTGTGGAAAATCATGGGAAGCAGCTGGAAATAAAATTACCTGGGATATGATTCCTTATGATGTTCAGCTTCTAGGAGGAATTGTTTTACACCAAGGTAAGATTGCGGAAATGGCGACTGGTGAAGGTAAAACACTTGTTGCAACTTTGCCTGTTTATCTAAATGCGCTAACCGGCCGTGGCGTTCATCTTGTTACGGTTAATGATTATTTAGCTAAACGTGATAGTGAGTGGATGGGTGAGATTTACAAATTTCACAGACTGACTATTGGCTGTATTATCAATACTATGGATTCCGAGCAACGAATTAAAATGTATGCTTGTGATATTACTTACGGAACTAATAATGAATTTGGTTTTGATTACTTACGTGATAACATGTCGAGCTCGAAAGAATATTGTGTACAACGAGGACACAATTTTGCTATTGTTGATGAAGTTGATTCTGTTTTAATTGATGAAGCAAGAACACCTCTTATTATTTCCGGTCCGGTTGGCTCAACAGAACATAAATTTGATGAAATGAAACCTCGCGTTGAGAGAATTTTTAGAAAACAATCTAATCTTGTTGCGTCAATTGTAAAAGAGGTTGAACAACTTTTACAATCAGACAATTCTAAAGACCGCGAACGGGCAGGAATGCTTTTACTTAGAGCGCACAGAGGATTTCCTAAGAATAAAGCTTTAATGAAACTTCTATCGGAACCTGAATACAAAAAATTATTACAACAAACAGAACTCGATTTTCTCCGTGAGAACGCTAAACGAATGCCTGAGATTGACGAAGAACTTTATTTTGCAATTGAAGAACGAAACAATCAAATGGATCTTTCCGAAAAGGGAAGAGACGAACTTGCAATGGGTTCTTCAGAAGGGAAAGAATTTTTTGTCCTTCCCGATCTTGGCACCGAGATAAGTAAATTAGAAAATGATCCTTCTATTTCTGATGAAGATAAATTAAAAAAGAAAGATGAGCTTTATCATATATATTCGGAAAGATCGGACCGGATTCACACCTTAAATCAGCTATTGAAAGCTTATACTTTGTTTGAGAAAGATGTTGAATATGTAATTACTGAAGAAGGAAAGATTGCGATTGTTGATGAGTTTACAGGACGTGTTCTTCCGGGAAGAAGATATTCCGATGGATTGCATCAAGCCATAGAAGCTAAAGAAAGTGTAAAAGTTGAACGTGATACACAAACTTTAGCAACGATTACTCTTCAAAATTATTTCCGTCTCTATAGAAAACTTGCGGGCATGACCGGTACAGCAGAAACAGAAGAAGGAGAGTTTTTTGAAATTTATAAACTGGAAGTTTTAGTTATCCCAACCAACAGACCAAATGTTAGAAGTGATGAAGACGATGCAATCTATAAAACCAAACGAGAAAAATACAATGCTATTATAGAAAAAATAAGTGAGTTGCGCGAACAAAAACGCCCTGTACTTGTTGGAACTACCAGCGTTGATGTTTCTGAAACGATAAGTAAAATTTTGAAGAGACAAGGTGTTCCGCACAATGTTCTTAATGCAAAACAGCATCAGCGTGAGGCAGAGATTGTGGCATTCGCGGGACAACCTGGCGCAGTTACAATCGCAACGAACATGGCTGGTCGTGGTACGGATATTAAATTAGGTGCCGGAGTTGTTGATACCGGAGGTCTTTATATTCTTGGTACAGAGCGCCATGAAGCACGAAGAATTGATCGTCAGTTAAGAGGTCGTTCCGGTCGTCAAGGTGATCCGGGTACGACTAAATTTTTTATTTCGCTTGAAGATGACTTGATGCGTTTATTCGGCAGTGATAGAATTACAAATGTAATGGGCAGAATGGGTATGGAAGATGGCGAAGCAATTCAACATCCGCTTATAACCCGATCTGTTGAACGTGCACAAAAAAAAGTTGAAGAAAATAACTTCGCAATAAGAAAACGTTTGCTCGAATTCGATAACGTAATGAATCAACAGCGCGAAGTAATTTATTCTAGAAGAAAACAAGCTCTTGAAGGCGAACGTCTTAAAAGTGAAGTGTTTGAATATCTTGATGAAGTAGTCCAGGAGTTAGTTGATAAATATTATGATGAGGGTGATATAGAAAGTATTCATAACGAAGTATTACAAAATTTCTTGGTTGATTTTAAGATTGAAGCCGAGACATTTGAAAAACTTGGTAAAGATGGTGTAAAAGAAAAAATTCTTGAAGGCGCAAAAGAATTTTATAAAAGAAAAGAAGAAATGCTCGGTACCCAATTGATGGCTCGTCTTGAACAATATGCTGTCTTAAGTGTTATTGATGAGAAATGGAAAGAACACTTAAGGGAAATGGATGATTTAAAAGAAGGTATTGGATTAAGAGCTTACGGGCAGAAAGATCCTCTTCTTGAATATAAATCCGAATCTTATACATTGTTCTTAAGTTTACTAGAACAGATTAGAAATGAAGTTGTCTCTTTCTGTTTTAAGTTTTGGCCTCAAGCTCCTCAAGAAGTTCAGGGAAGAAAAACTACACCGGCTCAAAAAATGCAGACTATAAAAGATTCAGCTGATAATTTAGGATTGAAAGCAACATCACCTGAAGGAGACGGAGACAGAAGAGGAAAGCAACAGCCTGTAAAAGTGGAAGCAAAGGTAGGCCGTAATGAACCTTGCCCTTGCGGAAGCGGTAAAAAATATAAAAATTGCCATGGTAAAAACGCTTGATATGAGGTTGCGATGAAAAAAATAGAAGCAATCATTCGTCCTTTTAAATTGGATGAAGTTAAAGAAGCTCTGCTTGAAGAAGGCATTCGCGGGTTGACTATTACTGAAGTCCGCGGATACGGAAGACAAAAAGGACATAAAGAAACATACCGCGGAAGCGAATATCAAATTGAATTTGTACCGAAAATAAAAATTGAAGTTATTGTTGATGATAACATGGCCGAAAAAACTGTTGAAGCTATATTGCGAACTGCAAAGACCGGTCAAGTTGGAGATGGTAAAATTTTTATTTCTGAAATAACGGATGTTATAAGAATACGAACAGACGAATCAGGTTCATCCGCACTTTAATTTTTTGTAAATTTACTTATTAAATAACAAGGAGATACCGCATAATAGTTTTTACAGTTTTATCAATAATTAAATAGTAAAAGACTATGTCTTACAAAAAAACAAAAAAACTATTTGTGCAGGCATCTTTGTTATTACTTGTCGTTGCACTTTCAAGCTGCGGTGTTTGGACGGATTTTAACACCTACTTCAATACTTATTACAATGCAAAAACCCTTTTTGATCGCGTAGAAGAAGAAATCCTCAAACAGAAAAAAGATATTTTTGCTTTTCGAGAATCTCTAACACAAAACGCACAAACAACAACTCCAATTGCTTATCAGCAGACTCAACAATATGGTCCACAACAACGAACTCAGCCTGGTATGCAAACTATTGTACAAAGCGGTACTCAATTAAGCGGTTCGTTGAGCCAAGATCTAACAAGAGTTATAGAAAAGTGTTCAAAAATTCTTCAATACGAAACAAGCTCATCATATTTCCCGGATGCGTTATTCATGACGGGGAAAGCGTTTTATTATCAAGCTGAATATGCAAGGGCACAAAGAAAATTTATTGAACTTGCCGGACTTGGCGATACAAAATACAGATTAGAAAATAAATTGTGGCTGGCAAAAACTCATTTACAGCTTCATAATTTTGATGAGGGATTGAGTCTTATTGAGGAAGTAAAAGAAGAAGCGTTAAAGGAAGACGAAGAAAAATTATTTAATGAAGCAGCGATAACAAAAATTGCTTTTTTCGAATTCAGGGAAGAACATCAAAAAGCAATAAATGAATGCATCTACTATCTCGGCATTTCAAAAGACGATGAAACCAATGCACTTGTTTCTTATCAACTTGGAAAAATTTATTTGTTGTTAAATGACAGAGAAAATGCTCTAAAAGCTTTTGTAGATGTTCTGAAATATTCTCCAACTGCAGATGTTGAATTTCAAAGTAGAATTGAACATGCAAGATTACTAAAAGAATTAAACAGGGTTGACGAAAGCGAATCTGAATTAGATGATTTGAGGTACGCAGGAAAATTTAAAAATTATCTTGATCAAGTGATGATTGAACTTGGTCAGATCTATTATGAGAAGAATGAAACCAAGTTGGCTGTAGATATTTTTAGAGAAGTAGACTCGACTTATAAAATGAATCCTACTTCCGGAATGGCACAAGCGAAATTGGGAGAAATATATAAAGTAAAATTTCGTGATTATGACAGCTCGTATAAATATTATAATAAAGTTGCAATCTCATTGGCACCAGCAGAGATTAAATCAGAATCATTTAGACATGCGCGAGATTTCGATAAATATTTTTCAAATAAGAAAGAGTTGAATGATTTATCTCAAAATTTGAAATACATTCAGGATCCTTCAAAATTTATACAAGACTCGTTGGAATATGATATTATTTATAGACAATATTTAGATGAAAATAGGCGGATACTGGAAAACCAGAATGCAGCATCAAACAATCAAAATCAACCCGATCCCTCAATTGAACTTCGCCGACAGCAAGCATTGCAAGAATCCCAAAATCCAAATTCCAACATTAAAAAACTTACTCCTTATCAATTAATACTGCAAGGAAAATTAAAAAAGCCGGAACGCCCAAAAATTTCAGCTGATTCAGTGAAATCAATTTATGCAAAAAGTTTGTATGGACTTGGCAGTTTGTTCTTTTCTGAGCTTGAGGTGCCGGATTCGGCATATTTTTATTATAACAAAATTCTAACGGAGTATTCGAATAAGTCCGTAAAAGTTCAGACGCTTTATTCACTTGGTATATATTATGAAACTGAGAAGGATACCGTAAAAGCTGATAGTTTATTCAAATTCATTTATGATAATTACGAAAAAGATCCGCTTAGAAATGCTGCGGGAGAAAAGTTAGGATTAATAAAAAAAGAAGAAAAGAAAGTTGTAGTTAAGAAAACAGAAGATCCGGCGGAAAACTTCTATTTAGAAGCCGAGAAAAAATATTATGATAAAAATTATGAAGAAGCGATAAAATCATTCCGTGAGGTTTACAAAAATTATCCGAAATCAGAATTTGCAAAAAAATCTCTCACTTATGCAGGAATGATTTACGAAAAAGATCTTAAAATGTATGACTCCGCTGCAGTTATTTATGGAATTCTGATTAGTGAATATGTAGGTTCACCATATGCAAATGCTGTGCTTCCAAAATATACAACCTATCAAACTGAACGCATTAAAATAAAGATGGAAAATGAAGCGAAGCAAAAAGAATTAGAACAACAGAAAATAGAAAAAGAAAAAATTAATAATGCCGCACAACCAATTTTAAATAAAATCGAACAGCAACAACAGAAAGTTGTTAAAGACTCAACTGCAAAAAATGATAGTATACCAAAAGTACGTCTTAACCGCCTTCAACTTTTAGAGCGACTAAAAGCAAATCCCGATTCTGTAAAAAAGAAATTAGAAGAATTGAAATAAAATGATTTGATTCTTATCTATTAATGCTATCCCGTAAAAGAATTGAAGAGATGATAGGGAATGGGGAAGGATTAACTGTTGAGTTTAAGCAGCGATTCTCTTCATTTGAAAAAATAGCAAAAGAAATGATTGCTTTTGCAAACACTCGCGGCGGATGCATTTTAATTGGAGTTGATGATGATAAATCAATTTATGGAGTTGAAAGCGAGAAAAGTGATATTGAACTTGTAAAAGAATCTGCCGAAAAATATTGTGTCCCACCTGTAGATTATAAAATTGAAACCCTCGAGATTGAGCGCAAGGATATACTAATTATAGAAGTCTCCGAATCAAAAACCAAACCGCATAGAATTCAGGATTATAAAAATAAACTAGAGCTAAATAATGCTCAGGTTTATGTGCGCATAAAAGATAAAAGTGTTTTAGCTGGTAAGGAAATGATAAAAATTTTACAAACACAATCTACCGGATCATCGCTTAAAAATTACTTTGTTGGTAATCAAGAGAAAATTGTTTTTGAATATCTGGATATAAATGAAAATATAAATGTTAAAGAATTAAGTAAACTGGCAAACATCTCTGAAAGACGTGCATCCAGAACATTGATAAAACTTGTCCGTTCTAATCTTCTTTTAATTCATTTAAAAGATAACGGTGAAAGTTATTTTACTTATGCAGGATAGCTTTCTGCGTTCAGCTATCAGCACTCAGTGAAAAATTACGAATCGAAGATTCTTCTTAAATCGAAAACGGCTATTCCGTAAGCAACTGCAACATTTAATGATTGTTTAATTCCGTATTGAGGAATTTCAATTGACATATCACACATGTCCAATAAGTCTTGTGAAACTCCCGTAATTTCATTTCCAATTATTAAAGCTAAGGGGAAATCTTCTTTCTTAATCTTAAAAGTTGGAATACTGGATTCTGTAAGTTCGAGTGCACAGATCTTAATTCCATTTGCTTTTAATTTTTGAATAACTTCTCTTGGATCGTGAACATACTCCCAGTTAACACTGTCTTGAGAACCAAGTGCAGTCTTTAACACTTCTTTTTTAGGCGGGTGAGGAGTATATCCGCAAAGAAAAAGTTTCTCGATCATTGCACCGTCTGATGTACGGAATATTGATCCGACATTATAACTGCTTCTAATGCTATTTAGTACAACATAAATCGGAAGTTTAGTTACAGTGTGCAATGTTGATAATGTACTTCTGTTCTTAGAAATTTCTTCGTGGGAAAGTTTTTTCATCTCAGCCGGCTTTATATGTAAGTCTTAGACCGATAATTCCAACAACAATTAAGAAAATAAAAAAAACACGAATTAAATCTTTCGGTTCGTTAAAAAAAATAATTCCGTATATGGCAGTCCCTACTGCACCAATGCCTGTCCAAACAGCATACGCAGTTCCTATGGGAAGATTTTTTACACCAAGCGAAAGGAAAACATAACTTAGTATCATTGTAATGATTGTAAAAATTGTAGCTTTTAATTGTGTGAAACCCTGTGAGTATTTTAAACCAACAGCCCAGGATATTTCAAAAAGTGAGGCAATAAAGATCCAGATCCAAGACATGTTTATTTAAATCCTTGTTCTGAAACAGAAAGATACGATTCCAGAGTTTTATCGTTTATATAAATCTCTACATTTTTAATATCTGAAAATTGTTTCGCGGTTTCATAAAGCTGTTCTTTGATACGAGGTATATCACAAAGGTTTGATATATCAAAATCACCCTTTAAATAAACATCAGCTATTCCGTTTGCTATGTTAACTTGATAAACAATTAAGGATGGACCTTTAATGAAGTTTTTTAATTCATCAGTACTTGGAGTTACCAAAAGTTCATTAAGGGCAGCTTCCACTTCATTATTTTCAATTAAAACATTTTTAGGAATTGGAACCAAGATGTCATTACACCCAATCTTCTTACCATTTAAATTTGATCCTTCAAAAGCAATCAAATAAATATTAACTGAGATTTCCTTTTGTTCGTTACTCTTACAAGCAAAAAATATTTGCAAAAGAATTAATGAAGAAAAAATTAAAATTATTTTTATTTTTTTCATGATAGTAATGTTTTTTTACGTTGGTCAATATACTTATTAGTTTTTTTAATGAATCATTAAATAATTATTAATGAATTACTAACGTTAAAAGATAAGAAAAAAATATTTCTTCTCTTAGCTAAGTATTAATTTGTCTTATTAATATTTAGTTACTGTCTTTTTCATCTATATGCAGATGGTGAAGAAAACGATGTACCGCAGGGGCTATTATTATTCCAACAGTAACTAAAAAAACAATCCCCGAGAATAGAGCATACATTGAAGCAAAAACTTTTCCTGAATCGGTATGTAACTCATTCACTGGTCCCATTCCACCAAGAATCATTGATGCATTGAGGAGGGAATCTATCCAGCCAATCCCTTCAAAATAATGATAACCAAATATTCCGATAATTAGTGAAAGCAAAATTGTGATAACACCAAGAAGAAGGTGCTTGAACATTCTTTTAACAAAAAGATTTCTTGGTAAAAGGGGTTCGTTCTTGTGCTCGAAAGAAAATTTCTTTTTTATTCCATTTCTTTTCATATAAATTCAATTAAAAAATTATCGGCCTATTTGATTTCATAAAAACTTATCTCTCCTGTAAAGATATTCAACCAACCATTTATCACCAACCTTTTTCATATCAATATGATTTTTCTTAGGCGTAGCATCAGGACAATTCTTTGTATAATAATATTTACCTGTTATACCATCTTTATCTAATTCGAACTTATCAAGTGTAAATGTGCATTTGGTATCGTCTGTAATTGTACTTTCTTCATCCATTTTTTTTATCATGAACGATATCTGATCTTCACATCCTTCACATGCACAAAGTTTACAAGCACCAAACCAATCTCCCTTAAAATAAAGTTCAAGAAATTTTTGTGCTACTTCTTCGGGGTCGGCGTAATCAATCTCAACAGGTTGTGCTAATAACGAATGAACGTCTAAAGTAAAAAATATTAAAGCGATAATTAAGAATCGAGTTCTCATGTTTCGCTCCTTTTCGTAAGTATTTTTAATAATGCAGAAGCCCGTTGAAATGAAAATTGTTTCGAAAGGAATTTCAATTTTGAATCTTGTGTCAGCTTACTCATATAAGTGCCAACAGTTTATGCATTAAAATATAACTAAAGGAGAGCTTAAGTTCACATCATTAATTAATCATCTAAATATATTTAACGTGTTATGTGAATTAAAAATATAGTTTGATAAACTGTTAAAACAGTTAAATAAATCGCCATTACTTTGATTAACCCCGCGATTAATCGCGGGGTTAGAAAAAAGATGCAACAATAAAACCGTTTTAACGGTTTCATCCTATATCACGCAATGGATTATTTTTACCAAATGGAATTGTATAAAACATTTTTTTACGATTTTTTCCTTAAACCAAATAAAACTATAAAAATTACAAAGAAGAATAATATTCCGGCAGCAACAAAAGGAAATTGCAATCCAAATTCAGAAACAATATATCCGGCTGAGACAGAACCGAAGAGATTTCCAATTACCTGGAAACTAGATCCCACGCCAAAGACGCCGGCTTTCCGGCTATTATCTGTATTATGACTTACTAAAGTGAAAACCAATGGTTGTATTAATCCCAGTCCAAATCCACCAACTGCTAATATTATTATTAAATATAAAGCGGAACTCGCAAATGAAAGCAAGAAGTATGTTGCTGTTACAACAACAGCGGCAAATAGTAGAATAGAATTAATTTTTCTTTTAGCTGCTAATTTACCGACTAAGGCTGAAGCCAATGCAGAAGTCCCTCCGAAAATACCAAGCAAAATTCCTGTTACGGTGGAGGAATTATTCAATGCAAAACTCATTGATTTGATAAACAACGAGAATGTAGGACGGACTACCATAACGGCTAAAGAATAAATCAGCAGAAACAACATGCAAATAATTAATTTTTTGTTTTCAAAAACATACTGCCAATTTTTTGTGAGGAAATAATAATTATGATCTTCACGAGTGAATTTTTTTTCGTCTATAAAGAAAACAATTAAAAATCCTGATAACCCAACTGTTATTGCAATTAAGAAGAATACCTCTCTAAGACCAACCAGATCTGCAAGAATCCCGCCTAATATTGGACCAACAACATTACCCGAACCGTTTGCAAACTGTAATATTCCTAATGCTTGTGCAGTTTTTTCTTTTGGGGTATTGGATGCTGTTAACGAAACTGCTGCGGGATAAAATCCGCCCATAGCTTCTTGAAGCGAGGCAAATAAAATTAGTTGAGTTAAGTTTGTAGAAAATCCCATCAAAAACTGAGCAGCAGAAAAACCAAACACAGCAAGAATCGTCATTAATTTTCTGCCGTATTTATCGCCAAAGCTTCCCCAAAAAGGAGTTGTAAAAAATGAAACAATAAATGGGGCAGCAAATATCCAACCGCTCCAAATAGCAGTATATTCGGGTGAGGTCTTACCAATATTATGAATAAAAAGAGGAAGGAAAGGAATCAAACTTCTTGTACCTGCACGGTAGAAGAATTGACTAATACAAAGAGCTGTTAAATTTTTCTTCCAGGTTTCGATGATTGATCTCGAATTAGATTATTTACATATGAAATTAAGTTTTTGATTTCGGCATTGCAAAATGTTAATTTTTTGATAAGTAAGATATTTATTTCTGTTATTGCTGTACCATTAGTGGAGATTATTCCACTGAGGTTAAAATGATCAACTTTATTCTTAATGATCTTAATATTTCTACTGATTTTTCCCCCACAACCGTTCTTCTGGATTTCATAAGAAAAGAAAAGATGTTAACCGGAACTAAAGAAGGATGCAGAGAAGGTGATTGCGGTGCCTGTACAATTTTGCTTGGTGAGTTAGTTAAAGGAATTGTAAAATACAAATCTGTTAATTCATGCTTGATGCCGTTAGGGGATGCCAACAGCAAACACGTTGTAACTGTGGAAGGAATTAATCAAAGAGAACTTTCACCAGTTCAAGCAACAATGGTTGATGAAGGCGGTACTCAATGCGGATTTTGTACTCCCGGCTTTGTTGTTTCTATGACAGGATATTTTTTGAACAACTCAAATCTTAATCCAGATGATGCAATAGAATCACTTGGCGGAAATGTCTGCCGATGTACCGGTTATGGGGGGATTAAACGAGCAGCCTCCGATTCAATTTCTATATTTGAAGATGGAAAATCAGATGACAGAAATCATCTTGAAAATCTAATCTCGTTAAAATTTATTCCCAATTATTTTCATGATATAAAAAAACGTCTTGAGAAAATTTCTGAAGATCATAGATCAGTTGATAAAAAATCTAGCATTGTTATTTCTGGTGGAACAGATCTTTATGTTCAAAGGTGGGAAAGTTTAATTCGAAGCAAAGGTAATTTTATATCACAAGATAAAAAGCTTGCCGGGATATCTAAGACTGGAGAACAAATTTATATTGGTGCGTCCACAACTATCGAAGAGTTAAAGTCATCTAAGCTACTTCAAAAATATTTTCCACAATGGAATAACTATTTAAGTTTATTTGGTTCACTGCCGATTCGTAATCGAGCAACAATTGGCGGGAATATTGTCAATGCTTCTCCGATAGGAGATATGGTGAATATACTTCTTGCACTTAACTCAACTGTTCATTTGCTAGACGGGAAAAAGAAAAATTCCTTACCTCTAAAGAATTTTTACAAAGGTTATAAATCATTAGCTAAGAAAAAAAATGAAATAGTCGAAAAAATATCTTTTCATATTCCTTCCAAAAATTCATTTTTCAATTTCGAAAAAATTTCTAAACGGACTTATCTTGATATAGCAAGTGTAAATTCATCAATCTATATAGAAATAAAATCTAGAAAAATCACAGCGATTAATATTTCAGCGGGAGGAGTAGCACCAATTCCGTTATACCTTAAAAACACTTGTAACTATTTAAGAAACAAAACGATTGATACAGAATCTGTAAGAAACGCTGCAGGTATTTCAGCAAATGAAATTTCACCAATCAGTGATGCACGCGGCTCAGCTGAGTATAAAAGTTTATTGTTGCGACAATTATTATATGCACATTTTATTAAACTATTTCCGCAATTAGTTGATCCGGAGAAACTGCTTTGAGAAACGTAGACTCTACAAGACATGTTCGCGGTGAATCACTATTTGTTGATGACATTGTATCTCCGCAAGGAACTTTGTATGGCTATGTTTTTTATTCTCCTATAGCACACGGGAAAATTTTAAATATAGATTTTGAAGAAGCATTATGTGTGCAAGGTGTTAAAGGAATTATTTCAGCAAAAGATATTCCGGGCGAAAATCAGATCGGCGGAATAGTTCAAGATGAAGATCTATTTGCTGAAGATACAGTTCACTTCATAGGCCATCCAATTGCATTAGTAATTGCAGAATCTTTTCTTCAAGCACATGATGCTGCAAAAAAAATTAAGTGTGTATTTGAAAAACTTCCCGCAGTTTTCGATCCGCGCGAAGCTGCAAAAAAAGGTGAATTAATAATTCCGCCAAGAATATTTGAACTCGGTAATATTAATAAAGCTTGGAAAAAATGTGATTACATATTCGAAGGAACTGTAGAAAACGGTGGACAAGAGCATCTTTATCTTGAAACGCAAGGTTCGTTAGCTTTTCCAATTGAAGGCGGTGGAATAAAAATAATTTCATCTACGCAAGGGCCGACAACGGTTCAACGCACAGCGGCTCGAGTTCTTGATCTACCAATGCACAAAATTGAAGTAGATGTTACACGGCTTGGCGGAGGATTTGGCGGTAAAGAAGATCAAGCTACTGCGTGGGCTATTATGTCAGCTTTAGCTTCATTGAAATTGAATAAACCGGTTAAAATAATTTTACCTCGGCAGGAAGATATCAGAATAACAGGAAAACGGCATCCCTACTCTTCTGATTTTAAGATCGGGTTAACTAAGAAAGGAAAAATTCTTGCTTACGAAGTAACCTATTACCAAAACGCAGGTGCGGCAGCTGATCTTTCACCGGCAATTTTAGATCGTACACTTTTTCATTGTACTAATTCTTATTTCATTCCAAATGTAAAAGCAACTGCATTAAGCTGTAAAACTAATCTTACGCCATTCACTGCATTCCGAGGATTCGGTGGACCGCAAGGAATGTTTGTAATTGAATCAGCAATTTACAAAGCAGCAAAAGAACTTGGG
>Ga0082335_1002785_pt1 | contig 31160 bp, 28 predicted proteins | sample Subgrocontami58m_FD_72375 | JGI IMG/M metagenome (GOLD analysis project Ga0082335, IMG submission 72375) | Subsurface groundwater microbial communities from S. Glens Falls, New York, USA - GMW37 contaminated, 5.8 m (SPADES assembly) (version 2) ...
TAAACCGTTGGAAGAAAGATTTAATACGAACATTACTGTACGCGGCGATGTGGTTTATGTCCAAGGCGTGCAGGAAGAAGTGGATGCCATTGAAAAAGTTATCAAGGAGATGATTTTTGTTCTTAACACAACGGGTAAACTTCAACCGGGCGATGTATATACTATTATTGATCTGACGCTTCAAGGAAAAGAAATTATAAACGGTAATGATTATGATAATATTGTTCTCTACTCTAAGAAGGATGTAATTAAAGCGAAGACACCGAACCAAATTGTTTATGCTAAAAGCGTTCGTGAAAATGATATTTGTTTTGCAATAGGTCCGGCGGGAACAGGAAAAACTTATTTAGCCGTTGCATTTGCCGTAGCAGCATTAAAAAAAGGAATTGTAAAAAAAATAATTTTAGCCCGCCCGGCAGTTGAAGCCGGGGAAAGTTTAGGATTCTTACCCGGAGATTTCCGAGAGAAAATTGACCCGTATTTACGCCCATTATTTGATGCTCTTGAGGAAATGATTCCTTCGGAACAACTGAGAAATTATTTAGAGAAAAGTGTTGTAGAAATAGTTCCGTTGGCATTTATGCGGGGCAGAACATTAAACAATGCCTATGTAATATTGGATGAAGCACAGAATGCAACCGGAATGCAGATGAAAATGTTCCTAACCCGTTTAGGACCAAATTCAAAATCAATTATTACCGGAGATATTACACAAATAGATCTGCCGAGTTATTCTCAAAGCGGTCTGGTGCAGGTTAAAGAAATCTTAAAAAGTGTAGATGGAGTTAGCTTTGTCTATTTTGATAAAGGTGATGTACTAAGACACAAATTGGTCAAAGATATTATCAATGCTTACGAGAAACATTACAATAATAACGGTAAACAGAAAGAATAGAATTAAAAATTGTAAATCGTAATTCATAAATCATAAATCAAAATTGTTTCTTGCTTTCTTCCCAGAATTTATCCATCTCTGCTAAGGTTGATTCGGATACAGTTTTTCCCGATTCTTTCATTTTCTTTTCAACATAACTAAACCGCGCAATAAATTTTTCATTTGTAAGTCTTAAAGCATTTTCCGGATTAACGCCGAGAAAGCGTGCATAATTAGTGAGAGCGAAGAAAACATCTCCCATCTCTTTTTCAAACTCATCCTGGTTACCGGCTTTTTCCATTTCGTGCATCTCTTCTATTTCCTCAATAACCTTTTTCCAAACATCTTCTTTCATCTCCCAATCAAAACCGACTTTAGAAGCTTTCTCCTGTAAACGGTAAGCACGCGCTAAACTTGGCAGATTTTTCGGAACTCCTTCTAAAACAGAATCTCTTCCTTCGGAAAGTTTTATCTCTTCCCAGTTCTTCAAAATTTCTTTTGTGTCTGCAACTTTTGTATCGCTGAAAATATGCGGGTGACGTCTTATCAATTTATCTGTTATCGAATCTATTACATCATTAAGAGAAAAATTTTTATTCTCTTCGGCTATTGCAGAATGAAAAACTATATGAAGAAGCAGATCACCAAGCTCGGCTTTTAACTCATTATAATCTTTCAGATCTATTGCCTCAATCATTTCATAGGTTTCTTCAAGAGTAGCTGCTTTGATCGAATCATGCGTTTGTTCTTTATCCCACGGGCATTCCTGACGTAATCGTTTCATAATTGCCCATAGGTTTTCAAATTTCTCACCGGTCATTCCGTTCTCCAATTTTGATAGCAAAGATAATCAGACCGGTGCGAATCGAAAAATATTTCCGTAAGATTTAATCGAAAAAATTCCTCGAAACCCCGCCTGCCAAAGCAAAGCGGCGGGCAGGTTGCTTCGAGGTTATAATTTTATAACGAAGATCGAGGATTAAATACTTAGACTGTGTTTTAAAAAAGCCCTTCCCTTTGGCATTGCCACTATGTGGGAAGGGTTGGGATGGGCTTTTATTTTTCAATATATTTGAATAAAATATTTTACGAGGAAAAATGATAGAGCAAAAGATTCGCGAAATTATAGGTCACGAACTGCCGACTTATGCAAAACCTCTTGCAGCTTATATTCCTGCGCAGCAATCCGGAAATCTAATTTTTACTGCAGGACAGTTACCTACAAAGGAAGGGAAACTTATAGCGGAAGGGAAAGTAGGTTATGAAGTATCCGAAGAAAAAGGAATTGAGTGTGCACGCGTTTCTGCAATTAATTGCTTAGCTGCAATAAAATTGGTAATTGGTGATTTAGATAAAATAGAACAAGTTGTAAAATTAGTTGTATTTGTAAATTCTGCAGTCGGTTTTACTGCACAGCCAAAAATTGCAAACGGCGCATCGGAATTTTTAGTTCAGGTTTTTGGTGAAAAAGGAAAGCATGCCCGCAGTGCTGTTGGTGTAAGCGAATTACCAATCAACGCTCCGGTTGAAATTGAAATGATTGTACGCGTTAATACTTAATTTCTATTGAATTGACTTGAAATTAATGTTCTTTTATCATAAAATTATTTCAGTGAATACCGGATGGTAGAAACATTTCACAAAAATGATTGTTAAATGAACATAAAAAGTTAGGGACTGAAATGAAAAAATTTATTCTAATAATTATTGTTCTTGTCGCTTCAATTTCGCAAGCCCAATACCGTGATGATCTGAATAAACAAACAGATATACGCAGCGGAATTGTAAAAAATAATTCTTTCGGTTCAATCCTTGGATTCATCAATCCCGATAATTTTTCCATGCACCATTCATTCGGTTTGTCTTACTCTGCTTTCGGCGGAATAGGCGGAATGGCAATGGGTGTTTATACAAACAGCATGTCTTACAAATTCAGCGATAGACTAAATTTAGAGACAGATATCAGCATAGTAAATTCACCATACAATTCTTTCGGTCAGGATTTCTCAAAGCAAATCAACGGAGTGTACTTAAGCCGTGTACAAATGACATACAAACCTACCGATAACATGAACATTATTCTTCAATACAGACAAGTGCCGGGCGGATTTTATTCGCCATATTCTTACGGCGGTTCTTCACTATTCAACAGAGATAACTATTTCAATAATTGGGGCTTCTAAGAAAGAGAGATAGTTTTTTATTAAATTGCGCTTAGGATAACAAAGAAAAATTGAGCGCAACATCGAATTGGAAAATATTAACCCGAAAAAAACATCAAATCCGAAAGGCCGAAAATCTTCCGCTGTTAATCTGATCCTTAATGTATCCATTTTTGTTTTAGCCGTTATAATTTTATACATGCTTTATTCGATCTACGTAAAACTTGCAAATAATCCGGGAGAAGGAGATACACAGGCAAACGGACAAGTTGCATCGGATATAATTCAAGTTGAGGTTCTGAATGGCTGCGGTATTGGCGGAGTAGCTGATAGATTCACGGATTTTCTTCGCACAAATAATTTTGATGTTGTAAATGTGGGCAACTATGTTTCGTTTGATGTTGACGAATGTCTTGTGATTGATAGAACCGGAAACATGGCTAATGCATACAAGATTGCAAAAGCACTTCGCATAAAAAACGAAAATGTAATTCAACAATTGAACAAAGATTATTTCCTTGATGTCTCGATCGTCATAGGAAGAGATTATTTTAATTTAGCTCCATTTAAATAAGAGGTAGAATTGGATTCATTAAAATTTGCAAAGATGATCACTGAGATCATCAAAACTAAAAAAGGGTTTGACATAAGAATACTTGATCTTCGGAAACTTTCCGGAGGAATAGCCGATTGTTTTGTTATTTGTTCTGCTGATGCAGACAGACAGGTAAAAGCTATTGCCGATGCGGTTGATGATGAACTTCATAAAAAAGGGATCAGATGTTTTCACAAAGAAGGATTTGAAACATTGAATTGGGCACTGCTTGATTATTTTGATGTTGTAGTACATGTATTCCGCGTAGAAGCAAGAAGCTACTACAATCTTGAAAAACTTTGGGGTGATGCACCCGTAATTAAAATTGCCGATGAGAAATAATCTATTGAAATCATTCCGGAGACTTTATTGAAAAATTATTTAATAAATCTTTTTAAGACCACACAAGCCAAACTGCCTTATCTCTCTGAAATTGATCCGACATTTTCTGTCCCGGGTCAAAGTAATCACGGTGATTATGCAACAAACGCCGCGATGATACTTTCTAAAAAACTAAAAAGAAATCCAAAAGACATAGCAAATGAAATTATTACAAACTTAGATTATGATAAAAATATTATTGAGAAAATAGAAATTGCCGGACCGGGATTTATCAATTTTTATTTTACTGCTTCATACAATTCTCAAATTGTTAGATATGTTCTCTTCGAAAAAGAAAATTTCGGCAAATCAAAAAAATATGCCGGTAAGAAAGCAATGGTTGAGTTTATTTCTGCAAATCCAACCGGACCATTAACTGTCGGACATGGACGAAATGCAGTAGTCGGCGATACAGTTGCAAACATGCTTGAATGGATCGGATATTCTGTTGACCGCGAGTATTACTTCAACAATGCCGGCAGACAGATGCGTGTGCTTGGCGATTCTGTTCGCTTGCGCTATCTGGAATCACTCGGACAATCCGCCGAAGGCGGAGAATTCCCTGAAGATTACTATCAAGGCGAATATATAAAAGAAATTGCTTCTAAGCTTAAAGATGAATTTGGCGATAAACTTGTAAACGAAGATGCTGAAGGTAAATTTAAGCAGACTGCTGAGAAAGAAATTTTTGCCGATATAATCAAAACGATGGAACGTATTCAAATCCGCATGAAAAACTTCTTCAACGAAAACACTTTGTATGAAGAAGGGAAGATCAAAGCTTTGCTCGATGAGTTTAAGAAAAAAAATCTATCGTATGAAAAAGATAATGCTGTTTGGTTAAAGCTGACCGAACTCGGCAACGATCAGGATAAAGTGATTGTTAAAGCGAGCGGAGAACCGACATACCGTTTACCTGATATAGCTTATCACATTACAAAATATGACCGCGGTTATGATTTGATGATCGATCTTTTCGGCTCCGACCACAGCGCAACTTATCCCGATGTTCTAGCAGGATTGCGTGCACTCGGTTATGATGCAAGCAGAGTGAAAGTACTGATCCATCAATTTGTTACAATAATGGAAAAAGGTGAAGTGGTTAAGATGTCAACCCGCAAAGCAAATTATATAACACTTGATGAATTAGTTGATGAAGTCGGGAGTGATGTTGTACGTTACTTCTTTAACATGAGAAGCATTACAAGTCATTTAAATTTTGATCTTGATCTTGCCAAGAAACAGTCCGATGAGAATCCGGTTTTCTATCTGCAATACGCCCATGCAAGAATTTCTTCAATTCTGCGTATGACGAAAGATGAAGGACTAAATTCCTCTTTGGAAAATCTTGAACTGTTAATAACAAAAGAGGAACAGAACCTTCTCAAAAAACTTTATGAATTTCCGGATGATGTGATCTATAGTGCAGAAAATTTTGAAACGAACCGGATCACTTCATACCTTGAAGAATTAGCAACTCTCTTCCACAGATTTTATACTGAGTGCAGAATAATCGGCAGTGAAAAGAAACTTGCAGAAGCGCGCATTGCACTTTGCATCGCAGTTCAAACCGTAATTAAAAATGGATTATCAATCCTCGGCGTCAGCGCACCCGAGAAAATGTAACAGTAACATTTTAATAAATGAGTTCGCTCTAAAAAGGTCAATTTGTCATTCTGATGGATCCGGCATTAGCCGGAGACTGAAGAATCTATTGATTTCATAATAAAAATATGAGATCACTTCTCCCGATAAATCGCATAGGCGTCAACTTAACTCATAATTACCAAGGGGAAAGACAGGTGAAAATATTGATAAGCAATAAAAACAGCAATTATTTGTTAATCCTCTACGAGGATTATTGAGGATTTTTTGATTTTTTTTACTACAATAATGTAACCTCTACGAGGTCATTGTTAGCGGAACATCGTAGATGTTCAATTTTTGTAGAATGAAAGAAACACACAACAAACATCCCGCTTAGGCGGGATGAATAAGAGCTATGGAATTTTTTCTAATCTATTTTAGAATAAATGCTTATAGAAAAAAAATAAAATCATAATGTGAAATTAAGTTGACGCCTATGCGGCTTTGTCGGGATCGTTCCGAAATTTGAATATTGAACAAGGAATAATGAATGATGAAGTTTTTGCCCTTCTAAATTCGACATTCCTTGTTCGTTATTCATTATTCCTTTTTTGGTTCTGGCTTGTTCAGGTTGGGAGTTATTATGAAAAAGAATGTTGGTGGTTTTGATAAATTGTTACGTTTAGTATTTGGCTTAGTAATAATTGCTCTTGGTATTTTGTTTCAAAGTTGGTGGGGTTTAATTGGTATTCTGCTACTTTTTACAGGATCGACCGGTTGGTGCCCGCTTTATCTACCGTTCGGGTTATCTACTTGTAAAGTTGATCCGGACGTTAAAAAATAATATATAATTTGAAAACTTCATTTATATAAATACTCAGTTAGTAGTTTCGTTATTCGGTAACTATATCACATCGTCCTACATGAGTGAAATTCATCCTTGATTAGACTTTGGACTTATACGACACTTTTTTATATTGCCAAAGTAAAAGAGGATGTGAATCGGTGGTTGAACAAAGTTTTCATATCAATAGCGATTACGGAAATGTTGCATTAGTTAATAAGCAGATTCGTTTTTATCTGGAACTACATGGTATTGAACAGCATATAAGTCATGCAGTTGAGATCTGTTTAACTGAAGCTCTTAATAATGTAATTAAACATTCATACAAAAGCGATAATACAAAGTCTATAGAGCTTATAGTAAAAAAAGATTCCAATCATTTTGAGATCATTATTGTTGATAATGGTTTGCCTAGAGAAAACTTAGTTGTTTCAAAACTAGATTTCGATCCGAAAGACATTAATAATTTACCGGAGAGCGGAATGGGTCTTTATATTATTGAACAACTAATGGATGAAATGAAATATTACACCCAGGACGGAAAAAATTATTTCTCTTTAAAAAAGTGGTTCATTTAATAAATTAACAAGCACAATACTTCGGAAAGATTTTGCGTTATTTTATATTTCTATTTTTAATCATATCAACATCTCTGTTTGCTCAAGATTCTACACGCAGTCAAGCTTTGAAAGAAAACACTCCGCGTAAATATCCTATCATCAAAGCAAAATATCCTTCTTACTCATTAATAGCCGGTTATTTATTAGTAACCGAAGCCAATCGTAACGATCCTTTTGCCCAGCACGAATTAGGATTACGTTATTTGTTGGGCAACGGATTTCCGGCTGATACAGTTAAAGCAATTTATTGGATCCGTAAAGCGGTTGATCAAAATCTTCCATCCGCCAAATTTAATTATGGTATTATGCTGTATAATGGAATAGGCGTTCCATGGAATCCATTTGAAGCTTTTCAAAATTTTAAGAGCGCCGCTTCTGCCGGATTACCTGAAGCTCAATTTGCTGCCGGATTAATCTATACTGATAATCTGACTATAAATAAAAATTTAAATATTGCTTACAAATATTTTAATCTTTCTGCAGAAGCCAATTACATTCCGGCTAAGGAAGCTTTGCGGCAATTACTGAAAAGCGGTTTTACTCCCACAATTGATTCTGCTTCTATCTCAGATGAAAAACAATCTATAAGAGTTGATGAAATGGCATCTGTTATTGATCCCAATTGGGATTTAGATTTTTATGATTTCGATGAACAAAAAGGAAAAGATAAAAAAGAAAATATTATTTCAGAGGTTCTTAAGAAAAAACCCTCGGAGCTAAAAAGATTTTTAGGATTAGATGAACTGCAGCAAGAATCAATGCCAAAAGATTCAAGTGCAATAAGTCTATTAAAATTTGCTGCAGAAAGCGGCAGCCCGGAAGCTTTAATGATTATCGGTAGAAGTTATGAACGGGGAACTGTATTTGAAAAAGACTTAACACTTGCCGCAGTTAATTATTTACGGGCTTACCGGCTTGGTTCTATGAAAGCCGGAGAATATTTATTTACAATGATTCAGTTAAAAGAGTTATTTGGAACATTGAAAGAAAAAATAAATCGCGGAGATGCAAACGCTATGTATGCATGGGCAGGTATTTCTGCTCTCGGATTCGATAACCAAATGTCAAATCAACAAGCGTTGGATTTTCTTAAGAAAGCTGTTGAGAAAAAACATATTTCATCAATGATTGAACTCGGACTTTTATATTCAACAGGAATAATGGTAGAAAAAAACAGAGATAAGGCAATTCAATATTGGGAAACGGCAAAAGCACTTGGAAGCAAAGAAGCTTCAATTAGAATTATCATGAGTAATTTATTCGATTCAACAGTTGTTAAAAATTATACTGATGATATTGCAACATTGCACAATATCGCAAATGAAGGATCTATACTTGCGCAGACCGCACTTGCTTTATGTTATGAAAGGGGGATCGGTGTTAAAGAAAATAAAGCAATAGCCATTAGATTTTACCGTCACGCTGCTCAGAGGGGAAGTGAAACAGCTTACAACTCGCTTAAAAGAATGTATGATGAATTAAGACCCGATGATGAAGAATTTAAGATCTATCTTCAGAATGAGTAGCTTTCAAAATTACAAAAGTTAAATCATCATTCTGATTTGCAGTGCCTCGGAAATTAGTAACAGCGTTTAGCAATGCATTCTTTATATCTTCTGCCGATTTCTCACAATTATTTTTAATTATTCGTTTAATATTTTCTTCGCCGAATTGTTCTCTAAGAATATTCATTGCTTCATTTACTCCATCGGTATAGAAAAAGATAATATCTTTCTCTCCCGGTCGAAATGAAAATTCTTCTAATGTTTTTTCAAAAACACCTTTATCATTTAATCCAATACCTATTCCGTTGGGACAAATAACTTCAAATTCTTTTTTATCATGTTTATACCACAATGCAGGCGGATGACCGGCACGCGCAAAATTTATTCTGCCGTCTTTTTCAATGGAAGCAATTGATAGTGTAAGAAAATATTCTCTTCGTAATGATTTAGAAAAATATTTTTTGATATTTATTATCAGATTTCTAACATCAGATAAGCTATCGAGCAATAAATAAATGATTGACTGAACACGTACCATATAAAGAGCTGCAGCCATTCCTTTACCCGAAATATCTCCAACTACTATATAGTATAATCCATTCGATTCAATTACATCGAAGTAATCTCCGCCAACTTCACGAGCAGGTTCGTAGTAAGAAACGATTTGATAATTGAATATGGTTGAAGAATGTTTGGGTATTAAATCGAATTGGATCTTACGTGCAACATCAAGTTCGTTTTTGGCGGAAAGTTTATCTGCCAGTTCAAAAGCGATAAGTAGATTAATAATCAAAAAAGAGAGGAGTAAATAAGCAGACGATGGCTGAGAATACCCGACAATAAAAAATAATAAAGCAGCCAAATAAAATATTCTTCTTGCAGGTGTTAGTTTTAACAAAAAAGCGTTGAATAAACTTCTTACTAGAATTAATCCACGGATAATTTTATTTTTTGAAGTATCTGGTTTTGGAATATCCTTAGCAAAGAACTCATATACCTCTCCTGCATCTCGTTTTATTAGGCGATTTATCTCCTCCGAACTGAGATCGCTTGTGTAGAGATCGAATAATCTTTTTATTGGATTTGAGCTTGACACTGGTTTTATATTGATTTTTCTAATTAATCAGACGATTTCAACATTATTTAGTTAGGTTAAATTAACAATATTGAAAATCATTTTACATCTTTGAATATAAAGACTCAATTGCCTATTTTTGAACCACGATTTTTACTTACAGATTTTTTATTATTAGAAAGTATAAGAATGATTTGGAAAATACTTCTTTTTATCCTGATGTGTTTTGTTATAATTACCGGAATTTCATTTCCAATAGTTGAACACCCGCAAGGTTGGATGCAATTTCCTATAATCCCCGGTCTCGGTGAAAAGGCAAAAATAATTTTCTTTCATGTACCAACTGCATGGCTTTCTGTGCTTGCTTTTTTAATGGCAATGGTTTACGGTATCAGGTATTTACGAAATAGAAACTTAGATGAAGATGCAAAATCATCTGCAGCACTTCAACTTGGAATGGTCTTTTGCCTTCTTGCAACTGTTACCGGATCGATTTGGGCAAAATTTAATTGGGGAACATTTTGGAATTGGGATCCGCGGGAAACAAGTATATTCATTCTGTTATTAATCTACGGCTCACTATTTGCGCTTCGTTCAGCAGTTGAGAATGAAGATAAACGTGCACGTCTTTCAGCTGTTTATTCAATTATCGCTTTTTTAACTGTGCCGTTTTTTATTTTCATCATGCCGAGAATAATGTTGGGTTTACACCCCGGTTCGTTAGAAATTGATCCTAATACAGGAAAAGTAATTCAGGGAACAAGTCCGGTAATTGATTTTAAGATGAATAGTAATATGCGATTGGTATTTTTCACATCGTTAACTGCATTTTCAATTCTTTATTTTTGGATGTGGAAGATTAGATCCAGAGCAATAATTATTAAAGAAAATCTTTCTAAAAAATTTATTTGAGGTAAAATTTGGAAAGCGGATTAGTGGAATTTCTAGAAAAAAATTCAATATACATCGTATTGGCTATTGTTCTTGTTGTTTGGACGGGGATATTTTTATTCATGTTAAATACTGATAAGCGGCTTAAAGCAATCGAAAAAGAATTAAAGGAGAAATAATTCAATGAAAAATAAATATATGTTCGGCGGAGCTATCATAGTTGTATTTCTTGCTGTGATGGTTTATCTATTTACACAAACTAATGTTCAGTATGAAAGCAGTTTTGCAAAAGTTATGCAGACCGGTAAAACTGTAAAAGCAACAGGAAGCTGGGTTAAAGAAAGAAATTATGAAATAGATAAAGCTAATAACGTTTTTTCATTTTACATGAAGGACCCTGAAGGAAACATGATGAAAGTAATTTATCATGGTACAATTCCAAATAATTTTGAATCATCAACAAGCGTTGTTGTAACCGGCAAATATCAGAACGGAAATTTTCATGCGTCTGATATTCTCACTAAATGCCCATCAAAATATCAAGATCAACCCGGACAAAAAGCTAACTCGTAAGAGTAGCAGTTAGGAGATTTTATGATCGGTAATATTTTACTCACTCTCGGTTTATTAGCCGGAGTGTTTACGGTAATAATGTATTATCTAACCTACCGGGGTTATCAAAATACATTATCTTTATCACGAATCGGTTTTCATACGACTGCAATTATGGTAATTGCTTCGTCGGCATTGTTGCTTCATGCGGTTTTAACTCATCAGTATCAATACAAATATATTTACAATTACAGCGGCAGCGATCTTCCAACCGGATTGCTCATGGCAACTTTTTATGCGGGACAGGAAGGCAGTTTCATGCTATGGACATTCTTTACTGCCGTGATCGGGTTGATTCTATTGGATTATACTTCCAAACGCGGAGACCTTGAACCGAGAGTAATGATGACTTTTTCTCTTGTGATCTCATTTTTATTAGTCATGGTAAGTCCGCTTCTTAAATCTCCATTCAATTTTATCTGGATGGATAATGATTTTATAGACCTGAAAAATATTAATCAAGCATTTCTTTCTTTACCTTTTCTTCAAAGTTTTATTTTTAGCGATCCTCAGTCGAACAAACAATTTATTCAGATGGGAAGAGAACTACATGCGGTTTTAGTTTCCAATAATATTTCCGTTAGTGATTTTATTATTCAGGGGAAAGGATTAAATCCGCTGCTTCAAAATTTCTGGATGCAGATTCATCCGCCAATTTTATTTATTGGGTTTGCAATGTCTGCAGTTCCATTTTCATTTGCTCTTGCAGCAATTCTAAAAAACGAATATCGCGATTGGGTTAAACAAGCAATGCCCTGGGTTCTTGCCGGTACATGTGTTCTTGGGTTAGCAATTATGCTTGGCGGTTACTGGGCTTACAGCATTCTTGGATGGGGCGGATATTGGGGATGGGATCCGGTTGAAAATTCAAGTCTTGTTCCGTGGATTATTGGTGTTGCATCAATTCATACAATTTTAGTTCAGAAGAAGACTCAAGAAAAAGGCGGAGGAAGCAGGTTCGTTAAAACAAATTTGATTTTAAGTATTATGACTTTCATTCTTGTTCTTTACAGTACATTTTTAACTCGCAGTGGAATTCTCGGTGATGCATCCGTACATTCATTTGCAGAACCGGGTATGGCAGTCTATCTTTTTCTTGTAATATTCCTCGGTTTATTTACTGTCATTGGTATCGGCGGAATTGTTTACAGATGGAAATTTCTTACCGAACATTTTTCTTTTGAAGAAAATGTTCTTTCACGCGAGCTTGCATTATTTACCGGGTCTGTTGCTTTGATAGCTTCTGCAATTATAGTTGCAGTCGGAACATCAGCTCCTATTTTCGGCACAACTGTACAAACAAGTTTTTATAATGAATTGAATCTTCCGATTGCAATCATCATCGGGTTCTTGAATGGAATGAGCATCTTATTAAAATGGAAACATACGGAAGGCAAACAGCTATGGAAACAATCGCAATTTGCTGTTATTGCCACAGTTGTTTTAACACTGTTAATTATTTTCATCGGCGGCGTTCATCAACTAATGCTGATCATCTTAACTCTATCTTCTTCATTTGCATTTTTTGTTAACACAGAAATAGCTTATAAGATTTTTAAGGGGAAGAAAACACATCTTGGTCCTTATGTTGCCCACATTGGTATCTCTCTATTCTTAATTGGAGTACTTGCTACTGCCGGGCATACTCAGCAGAAACAGGTAGACTTGATCAAAGGTGAAAAGGTAAATGTACTTGGTCATGAATTAACATTTTTAGGATTCGAACTTTTTGATAACGGTAAAAAGTATCGAATGAACATTGAGGTAAAAGATGGGAACAATGTCAGTGTAGTTTCCCCCATTATGTTCATTGCAGAGTTTAACAACAGTTTAATGCGCGAGCCGGATATTTTAGTGGGACTTACAAAAGATTTTTACGTAGAGCCGGTTAGTTATTCCGATAACCAAGAAAACCAGCATGGAACTCCCGCAACCATGCATGGCGGCGATAAGGTTTCTTTCGAAGGCAAAGAAATTACTTTTAGTAAATTTGTTCTCCCAAAAGATATGTCTGCAATGTCAAGCGGCAAAAAATTCAGAATTGGCGTAGATGTAACTGTTTCATATCAAGGTAAAAATTACAAACTTGAGCCATATATGGAAAATGAAGGACAAGGACCAACGTACTTCCCTGCAGAGTTAAAAGATGCTGATTTAAAAATTTCCATTACATCTATGAATGCAACAAATGCTCAGGTAAGTTTATTATTCTCATCAATTAGTAAACAGCAGACTGCTTCAACAACACCGGAAGAAATATTAACTATTGAAGCAAGCATTAAACCATTCATCAGTTTGGTATGGATCGGTGTAATTGTTATGGTAGCCGGATTTACAATTGCTTCGTATAGAAGATTGAAAGAATCGTTGATATAAAACTTTTGCAGACGCAGAATCATATTCTGCGTCTGCAGATTACGAATCTGCATTACAAATACATTTTTCGATCCCGGCTTATGTCGGGGTTTTTTTTCATTCAATTTCTAATGCAGGTAGAGTAATAATGAAATTGGTTCCCTTTGGCTGGTTGTCTTGTATTTCTATCGTTCCTTGCATTGATGAGATTATTGACCAAACTAAACTCAAACCCAAACCGTAACCTTTAATACCAAGTTGTTCAACTTTTTCTGTGCGATAAAATTTTTCAAAAACTTTTTTCTTTTCTTCAGTATCAATCCCTATACCGAAATCTTCAATTCTAATTATTACTTTTCCCTTTTCTTGGCGTGCTAATATAGTAACCCCATTGTTATCAGAATATTTTAATGCGTTATCAATCAAATTCTGAAGTGCAATAAGAAAATAGTCCGGCCTTCCTCGCATATATATTTCATCAGCTACATCATACTCGATTTTATGATTCTTATAGATCTTCTTTATATTTTCCGATATCATCTTTGAAAAATTGAATACGGTTTTTTGTTCTAAATCCGAATTCCGGTTCCGTGCCAAAAGGAGTAATGATTTTATTATGCTGATCATTCTGTCCGTTTGTTCTTTCAGCATTAGCAACGACTCTCTTCCAGAAACAGTTTTGTTTTCATCCCGTAGGAGAAAGTCCAATTCACTATTTATTGCAGTTAATGGGGTCATCAACTGGTGAGAAGCGTTGTCGGTAAAAGATGAAATCTGCTTTACCTGAAGTTCGAGTCGCTCAAATAGAGCGTTTAAAGTATTTCTTAACTTACCGAGTTCATCATTGTTATCCGCTTTATAAGATAATCGTTCATAAAGATTATGTGTGGAAATATTATTTGCCAAATTAATGATCTTATTAATGGGAGAAAATGCCTTCTTCGATACAGCAACGCTTATGACAAGAACAATAAGTATAACCAAAGGTAAAGTAATAAGATTAAGGAGAATATAATTATTTGTTATAGTATTGAAATTGGATTTTGGTACTGAAAGCTGGAGATAAGCAACATTGTTTTTTTTATCATCGTAAATTTTTTTGTATCCAACTCTAAGTTCACTTTTTATGGAATATAAATTTTCAAAAAAATATATCTCTGAAAAGTCTGGAAATCGAATTTCAATTGCAGAAAACATACTTATGTTTTTGCTATTCAAAAGCAGTTTCCCGTTGACGGAATAGACTTGTAGAAAATAAGGACTCTCAGAAATTGTAGTTAAATCGCGTTCTTTGAATTCATCAGCGCGAAGGATAACAATCGAATTGTTTTCATATTTAAATGAATTATAAATGTTTTCAATCTCATGTTGTATTTTAGAATCTAAGTTTAGGTTTAAAAAATATTTTAATAGGGTATAAGAATAAATATTGAATAGGATATAAATAGAGATCAGCACTAAAGAGAAATAAAGAGCGTTTTTTAAAACGCTTTTAGATAGCTCGATATTGAGGAATTTAATCCGCAAGAAAAAGATATCCTTCGCCGTAGATTGACTTAATAAATTTCTGTTTAGTGTAACCTTCTAATTTTTTCCTCAAGTTTTTTACTGTAACTTCAACAAGATTTGTCTGAGGCGTGAACTTCAAATCCCAAACTTTCTCACAAATCTGGTCTCGAGATAAAATTGTTCCTCTGTTGAGCAGAAAAAATCGCAATAGGTCGAACTCTTTTTCTGAAAGTTTTACTATTCCTCGTGGTGTGTCCAATGTTCTATCAATTAGATTTAGAGTAACATCGCTGAATGAAATAGAAGTCATGCTGGAACTATATCTTCTTACTACCGCATTTATACGTGCCATTACTTCATCGAATGAAAATGGTTTGGTAATATAATCATCAGCCCCGGCATTTAATGCTTCGATTTTATTCGTAATATCGTTTAGCGCTGTTAATAAAATTATAGGTGTTTTATTACCGGCCGCTCTCATTTTTTTGCACACTTGCAGACCCGTCATTCTCGGCATACGCCAATCAAGAAGAATTACATCATATTGTTTCTTCAATACAGAACTCAACGCAGCTTCACCATCATCAACAATAACGGCATGATGTCCTTCAGCTAAAAAATTCTTTTTCAACGATTCAGCTATTGGATGCTCATCTTCTACTATCAGAATTTCCATTTATTACTCGAATTTGAATGTGAAAATAATGATTTGAAATTCACTATCACACATGAAAAATGAAAAATTTTTCATTATTATTTACTTTAAATAAAATACACTAATGTCTATTTTTCAAATGAAAATTTGCTCTTTAAATCCTATTTATGCTAATAAAATTAAATAACATGGAGGAATTATGAAATTCAATTTACGATCAATTTTCTTTATGATTCTTATTACTTTCATTTATGTTGGTAATATTGTTGCACAGGAATATGCCGGCAGTGAAGCATGTAAAACATGTCACTCAACACAACACACGAATTGGAAGCAGTCCGGACATCCTTACAAGATTCAAAAAATAGTTGGAGGAAATCCTCCAGCATACCCTGTTCTATCGGCACAAAAAACTGTAGGTACGCAGGTTAACTACACACTAAATTCTGGAATCCCTAATGCGCCTGCCGGATTAACCTGGGGCGATATTGGATTTGTTATTGGCGGATATCATTCAAATGCTCGTTTCCTAGACAAAGAAGGATATTTTATTTACGGCGCTAACCGCCAGTATAACTTATCAACTAAGATATGGGTTCCTTATACTTCCGGTACTTTAACCAAAGGTTCATATACTTATTCTTGTTATAAATGCCATACAACTGGTGCAAGCAAAACAAAAACAACTGACTTTCAAGCATATCCTGGTATTGAAGGCAGTTGGGCAGAAGGAGGAATTGGCTGCGAAGGATGTCATGGTCCATCAAAAGCTCATACAACCAATCCAAGTAATAAACCACCTAAAGAAGGATTGAACACTTGTAATAACTGTCATGCAAGAGACCGCAGCGATGGTACAACAACTTTTACCTGGGATAAACGTGTAGAATGGCAGGCAAGAACAGTTGGAACAACAAGTACTGGTTTTGTAAGACACAGAGAACAGGGCGATATGCTGCTTGCTTCAAAACATGGAAAAGCTAATTTTACCTGCGCAACATGTCATGATGCTCATAAAGGAGTTTATTTCAATTTAGGCGGATTAAAAGCAAGTGTAAAATGTGAAAATTGCCATCCAAACAAACAAATAACCGGACATGAAGTTACCAAGACAAAAGCTGAATGTACAGATTGCCACATGCCATTTGCTGCAAGAAATGGAGATCACTTAACACCTTATGTTTCAGATCAAAGTACACATTTCTGGAAAATATTAACCGATCCTATAACAATGTTTGATAACTTAGAAACTATTAACAATACAGCAACTCCGCCAGTCGGCTTTAAATTTATAAAACGGGACGCTAACGGAATATCCGGTAGTACTTTAGATTATTCATGTATTCAATGCCATACCACAAAAGATGTTGCTTGGGCATCAGGAAAAGCAAAGAATATTCACAGCGTTGGTACAGATGTTCAGATTGCTTCCACCATACCATCTGCATACACACTTGCTCAAAACTATCCAAATCCTTTCAACCCAACAACAACAATTAAATTTGCACTACCTAAATCATCTTTAGTTTCACTTAATGTATATTCAATTTCTGGTGAACTTGTTAGCACAATCCTGAACAAGGAAATGTCTGGCGGATGGCATGAAGTAGTATTCGATGCAAAACAATTAGCAAGCGGTGTCTATATTTATAGAATTCAAGCCGGAGAATTTGCTTACTCCAGGAAAATGATAGTGATGAAATAATTTCGAAACTAATGAATCATTAATCCCCGTTAAGAAATTGGCGGGGATTTTTTTTGTCCATTAAATAAATCGCTCTGTTTATTTAGCCGAACAAAATTTATTTTAATACATCCAAATAAGTGACATATAGAAAAATTATGCTGGCATCCAAGTTGTCTTAGTGTTCGGTCATTAAATAGCGAGATATGAAATGAGGAAAATATTTTATTTGTTCATTGTTTTAATTCCGGTAATTCTATCGGCACAATCAAAATTTGGTACGGTTAAAACCGGTATATACATTCCTTCTGCTGCAGAATCCGGTTTTATACTTGGTTACGAAGGCGGATGGATCATGGATGATAATTTTTTTGTCGGTTGGAGCGCCGATTGGTTCAACAAAAATTATGTAGACCGAAAATTAGTTGATCAGTTCAACGATTTTTACGGTATCATTAACTATCAATTAAATGAGCTCCGCGCAAAAACAAATCTTCACTCGGTTCCTTTGATGGGAACCATTATTGGAAATTGGTTGATAGCTCCTAGAACACGAGCATTTGTAACCGCCGGCGCGGGCTTAAACGTATTACTTATTTTTTATAGGAACTATGCAAACCCGGACGATAATGAATTCCAAGGTGCGTTTGATTTTGCATGGCGGCTTGGCGGCGGTATTATGTATGAATTAGGAAGCCGCTCGGATGCATTCTTTGAATTGGGTTATCATCATTCACAACCAAGCTGGGAATCTGAAGTGAAAGATGTAGCAACCGGAAGAAGAAAAGTTTTAGAAAGAAGATTTGATATGAGCGGATTGCTTATGCGGGTTGGTTTTAGATTTTATTTTTAATTCTTGAAAGGGTTTTTCCGGTCATAATTAAAATCAGGGCGATAATTCTCTGAACTTTCCACTTCCTGGATCCAGCCATTGTGCAAACCGTACTTTTCCATTAGTCCAACCGCTTTTTCATATTCAGATTCACGAAGCGTGCGGTTGATTAAAATATCATTCGATGCTTTGTTGGAAGGATAATACTGCGACATTAACGATATGTGAACATTTGGACTTAACTCTTGTGCAATGAACTGAAAAACTTTTTCCGTTTCTGCTAATCCGTTCGGCAGAACAAGATGGCGGATGATTAATCCGCGAACGACGACATCTTCTTCATAAACTAATTCATCACCTACTTGATTGAACATCTCTTTAATTGCTTTCTTAGATTCATCAGAATAATTTTCAATCTTTGAATAAGTTTTTGCCGATTGATTATCTCCGTATTTGAAATCCGGTAAATAAATATTAATTACACCATTGTAAAGTTTTAACATTTCAACAGAATCATATCCGTTAGTGTTGTAGATGATAGGAAGAGATAATCCCTTCTCTGCTGCCAAATAAATTGAATTTAATATTACGGATGAGAAGTGTGTTGGAGAAACCAAACCAATATTGTGACAATTTCTTTCTTGAAGCTCGATCATTATTTCAGCAAGCCGTTCGGATGAAATCTCATGCTCTCTTTCAACTTTCCAATTCTGACTGATTTCAAAATTTTGGCAGAACATACATCTTAAATTGCAATTGCCAAAAAATATGTTTCCCGCGCCTCTTGTTCCTGAAAGTACCGGTTCTTCACCATAATGTGCAGTGTATGAAGATACGATTGGTAAAGCGCCGCTATGGCAGAAACCAAATTCATTTTTAGTGCGGTCAACTTCGCAATTGTGCGGACAGCTTTTACATGATTCAAGTACTTGATAAGCTGTCCCGGCTCTTCGTTCCAACTCACCGCTTTGAAACAATTTTATATATGATGGTGTGAAGCTCAGACTATTGCTCTCAATGATTCGTAATTAGCTTTTATGGTTTTATCTAAATCTTCCTTTGTGTGAGCAGTTGAAACAAACAAAGCTTCGAATTGTGCCGGCGGTAAATATATTCCACGGTTCAACATTTCGTGAAAATATTTTCCATAAAGCTTTGTATCAGACCTTACAGCAGAATTAAAATCAGTTACTTTTTCTTCGGTGAAGAATAATGTCATCATTGATCCGACTCTATTGAATTGAAATTTCTTTCCGATAGAATTTATTCCGTCATTGATTCCGTTTTCAAGGTAAGATGATTTTTCTTCGAGAGTTTTATAAACGTCCGGATTGTTTTTTATGTATAAAAGTGCGGCGTAACCGGCGTTCATTGCTAAGGGATTTCCGCTTAATGTTCCCGCTTGATAAACCGGTCCGTTTGGTGAAACCATTTCCATGATTTCTTTTTTACCGCCGTAAGCTCCAACCGGAAGACCGCCTCCTATTATTTTCCCGAATGTAGAAAGATCCGGTTTAATTCCAAGTATTTCCTGCGCGCCGCCTTTTGCTAATCTGAATCCCGTCATTACTTCATCAAAGATCAGAACAATTTTTTCTTCCTCACATATCGAGCGTAATTCCTTTATAAATAAATCATCAGCACGGACTATTCCCATATTTCCTACAACAGCTTCGATAATAATTGCTGCAATCTCATTCTTGTTCTGATGGATTAACTTTTTAACAGAATTAATATTATTAAAATCGGCAACGAGCGTATCAGCTGCATTTCCTTTTGTTACACCGGGACTTGTAGGCACACCGAATGTTAACGCACCGCTTCCGGCTTTAATCAAAAAGAAGTCACCATGACCATGATAGCATCCTTCGAACTTGATGATCTTATCTTTACCTGTGTAGCCGCGTGCGACACGAACAGCGCTCATCGTTGCTTCTGTTCCGCTGTTAACCATTCTTACCATTTCGATTGAAGGCACGAGTTCGGAAATAAGTTTAGCCATTTTGATTTCTATTTCAGTAGGCGCACCGAAACTTGTTCCATTTTCAATTGCTTTGAGAAGAGCTTCTTTAATGAATTCCGGATTGTGCCCGAATAAATGCGGACCCCAGCTTCCGATATAATCTATCAACTCATTGCCGTCAACATCATACATTTTAGGTCCGATTCCCTTAGACATGAATCTTGGTGTTCCGCCCACAGATTTAAACGCACGAACAGGAGAATTCACTCCACCCGGAATATATTTTTTTGCCTCTTCGAAAAGTTTTGATGATTTTTCAATTACAGTTTGTTTCTTATTATCTTCATTTCTTAATTCGAATAAGGATTCAGTCTGTTTCCCTACTTTGCGAGTAGTTATTCTTTTCTTCTTGAGGGTTATTTCTTTTCCCGCTGTGCTTAAAATTACGTTTGGTTCTTTTACAACTTCCATTTGCGTTACAGTTTCTTTGTATGTTTTTGAAATTGGTGTTCCGTTGAAGTCAACCGGAATTGCGCCTTTTGCAATTAACAAATCATTTGCATTGTTTTCATTTTCATTAGGTTTGCGAATATATATTATTCTCCCTTTTCGCAAACCGTCAATTACTCCCGACCAGGTTCCGCCTTTATTATCAGATTCTGCAACATAAATTTCTTTTGCTAATCCATAGATATAAGTATTCCTTCCCATAGCCAGGCCAACATCCCACGGAACCCTTGGGAAATAAGTGCTAAGAACTAAAACATTACCCTCAACTATTTGTGAATAATATTTTTGGATACTGCTGCCAAAAGTTAATATGCCTTGCGGCAGAACGATAATACTTTGCCCTATATACTTTAAGCTCGAGTCGAGAGCTTGCTTATCCACACCTTTTGCAAATCCGCTAACGACAACTTTAAATTCTTGAGTAAATATTTTTGCCAGGTTATCGGTAAAATCTAATGAAAGTTGCGATGCGTTTCTTGAACCAACAATTGCAGCGGTTTTCTCTTTTAATAATTGTTTATTTCCCTTGGTATAAAGAATAGGGGGGGCGTATTTTATTTTTAGATTTTCTTTTAGTGTAGGAGAATAATCATCGGAAGTAATCGGTATTATTTCAAATCCTTGCGCTAATAAATCTTCGGCAACAAAAGAATTGTTAGGCAGTTCTTTCTTTGCGTTTTCAAGATCAATTATTTCTTTTTGAGATAATCCGAATTCACCGGAAAGGTATGCGGCATCCATCTCGAAAAATTCTTTTAGCGATATTTTATTATTCGTCAAAATCTGCTGAATAAGTGTATTAATTTTTTCGGTTTTCCATCCTTTTATATGTGCAAGAGTAATCCAGTAAACAATTTCTTCATTTGTGTTAACCATTCAAATTTCCTCCAACTGTTTTAGCAATTACTAACGGCGCAATTATTTCTGAACCTAACTTTGATAACATTCTACCAATCTCTTTTATTGTATTACCACTATCAAAGATGTCGTCAATTATTAGGATGTTCTTCTTTATGAGTTCCGATGGGTTTTCATAAACGAAAGCATCTTTGATATTGTCTTTTTTAAGAATACTGTTCTGAAAGACTTTCTGGGGCTCGGTTCTTTTTATTTTTTTGAGTTTATGCGAAATCGGAATTTTTAATTCATTCGAAATCTTCTGTGCAAAAATTTTAACTAGGTCATGGGATTCTGTTGGAGGAACATATACTATTAAGTGGAATTCAATGCTCTTAAAATGATATCTAAAAGCTTTAGCTGTAAGTTTCACTAAAAAGTCGGGAAAATCTCCGCCGTTTTCATATTTACATTTGTGAATGAGAGAACCCACGTTTGAAACTCCGTAGTAAGAACCGGCTACTCCGTTAGTTAGATTTGTCGAATTAGTTTCTACTTCTAAAATCGGGAAGAAATTGTTCCAGAAATCATCAATTCTTTTTTGCCAATCTTTAGAAAAATCATATCTGAATATTTCAGGCTGATCGTTATCACACTTGTTGCACTCTCCTACAGATTTATCTCCTAAATAGGAGCAGAGAAAATTCATACGACAAGATGTAGCATCTGCATATTCAATAATATGTGACAATTCTTTTCTTTTAAACTCTCGAAGTTCTTCAAATCTTTTTGTATCTAATTGCGGTGCATTGAATTGGTATTCGTACTTTTTTGATCTGCCATACAATACTTCCTTAATAATGCCCTGGTCTAATAAGTCCGCTCTTATTACCCTAATTTGAGTTTGTTTCAAATTAGTTTTTCTCATTAAATCATGTTCGCCAAGTGGTTCTTTTTTTAAAGCATCAATTACTTTGAAATAATTTTTTATCGAAGGTTTACTACCATCAATAAAAGCATTTTGTAAATCAACATCATCCGGATTATAGAGTAGATATATAGTTGTTTTCTTACCATCTCTGCCTGCTCTTCCTATTTCCTGGTAGTAGTGGATAGGTGAGCCTGGAAATTGAGTGTGAATAATAAAACGTATATCGGGCTTATCTATTCCCATTCCAAGTGCATTTGTTGCTACCACACATTTCCAGCGGTTATCCATAAATCCTTTTTCAATTTCAATCCTCGAGGCAGCTTCGAGTCCGGCGTTATAATTTATTGAACTTATGCCGATATATTGTAACCACTTGGAAAATATTTCAGTATTGTTCCTGGTGCCTGTGTAAATTAGCCCGGAGCCCTCGAATTTGGGCAGCATCTCACCGAGCCATTCTAGTTTTTCATTTTCGTTTTTTACTCTAATGACATTTAGTTGAAAATTATCACGTAGTAAATTTCCTCTAATCAAAGAAATTTTTCCGCCAATTTGTTCAATAATGTCGTTAGCAACTCTTTGGGTAGCTGTGGCTGTTGTTGCAAGTACTGGAAAATTTTGCGGAATGAGTTTAACTAAATTTATTATTCTTCTATAAGCGGGTCTAAAATCATGTCCCCAGACAGAAATACAATGCGCCTCATCAATAACCACCATGGATATTTTAATATTCCTTACTGCATCTAACCAATCGCGATTTTCCTGCCTTTCCGGCGCTATATAAAGAATTTTAATTTTGTTTTGTATGGCATCTTGAATTACTTGCTCATTCTCATCTTCAGTTTGTTCACTGTTAATAGATCTTGCTGCAATTCCATGCGATGCAAGAAATTTAATTTGATCTCTCATTAGTGCAAGTAATGGCGAGAAAACGATAGTCAATCCTTCAAGTTGAGTAGCCGGGAATTGATAACAAAGCGATTTACCATACCCGGTTTTTTCAATTAGTAATATTCTTTCTCCGTTAAATAATTTGTGGATGACGCTCCATTGATCATCATAAAAACTATTTAACTCAAAAATATGTTTTAGATTTACTTCAGCCGCCTCTCTGTTCATATTCTTTCTCAATCATTTCACTTTAAAGTCCCATTAAAAATAATTATAAAATCTGTTACAAAAAATTAAGGGTATCTCTAATAACTTCAAAAGCTAATCTGTGAAAATCTGTTTTTATCCGTTTTATCTGTGTTCTATTTTTAAAAAACTAGTTTTTAGAGATACCCTTAATTTGAAATTGTCTTGGCGATAGATCGGGATTCTTTTAATTTTTGATATCGAAAATGGAGTTAAGGATGATACATCAAATCGTCGGTAAGCAGCACAACTCAAAATTGTGTTTTGTCTGTGGATTAAAAAACAAGTTTGGAATTCATGCTCATTTCTATGTTACTGAAAACCAAGAATTGATTGCACTTTTTACCCCATCGGAAGAACATCAGAGTTATCCGGGCAGACTTCATGGCGGAGTTGCATCTGCTATTCTTGATGAAACTATTGGAAGGGCAATACTAAATAAATATGAAACAGCGGTGTGGGGAGTAACTATTGATCTGAATGTGAAATTCAAAAAACCAATACCACTGAATGAAGAACTAAAAGTGATTGGAAGAATAACAAATGAAAACAATAGAATATTCGAAGGCACCGGTGAGATTGTTTTGAAAAATGGTGACGTTGCCGTTACTGCCCAAGGAAAATATTTGAAAGTTCCGTTAGAAAAAATCACTGATTTCGATAAAGAAGAAAATGAATGGAGAATAGTAGAATTAGAAACAGACCCGAAAGAGATTGAGACATAACAAGAGATCAATTATTCTTTCTCAGACTAGGCAACATAAACCAAATAACGATTGAGAAGATTAAAAGAATAATTGCGTTGATTAATATTGCCCTCGGTGATCCAAAATGTTCTGCCAGCATTCCAATCCACAGAGCGCCAAGCGGCATAAATCCAAAGAAACTAAAACTGTAAACACCCATAACTCTTCCGCGGTATTCTTCAGTTACAAGTGTTTGTGTTAATCCATTCGAAAGATTGTTTATAGCAATGATTGCAGCGCCAACTCCAACCAAAATCAAAGAAGAAATAATGAAAGTGCTGTTAATAGAAAATAGAATCATAAAAACCGGGAGAGAAACTAAACCAACAATCAATACTTTCCCTCTCGCAAGATATCTACTGAGCGAAGCGATTGCCAGAGAACAAAGAACGGCTCCAACTCCTCTTGATGCTTGAAGCAATCCGTTTGTTGTAGCATCTCCATGTAAAATATTTACAGCCCATGCCGGAAATAAAGTTGCTATACTTAATCCAAAAAAAGTAGAGAAAGAAACAATGAGCATTATAAGGAGAATTTGTTTTTGTGTTTTGAGATATCTTAGCCCATCCATCAATTCTTTGCTCATAGATTTATTAATATTTCTTTTAGGTGACGGTGCGAATTTCATCTTTAGTAAGTTGTATATAACAGCCAGAAATGAAATTCCATTAATTGTAAAACACCATCCTGGTCCGAGAACTGCATAAGTAATTCCGGCTACGGCAGGACCAACTGCGGCTGCTGTATGAAACATCATTGAATTCAATGCGATCGCATTCAGAAGATCTTCTTTCGGCACAAGTTCATTAACAAAAGCTTGACGGGCGGGCGCATCAAAAGCGTTTGCAATACCAAGAAAGAATGCCAGTAAAATGATGTGCCATGGTTGAACGATTTGTGCGAATGTGAGCAGGGCAAGAATAAGTGCGAGCATCATCATAATAGTTTGAGTGATGATCAAAATATTCTTTCTCGAAAATCTATCCGCAATTACACCGCCATAAACCATGAATAGCCATGACGGCAATCCATTTGCAAATCCAACATAACCAAGAAAAGCAGGTGAGTGCGTTAATTCAAATATGAAAAATGCTTGTGCGGTCATCTGCATCCATGAACCAAATAAGGAAATAATTTGTCCAATGAACCACAAACGATAATTGCGGTGTTTGAGTCCTGCAAAAGTAGATTGCCAACTTACTTTTGGTTTTTCTGATGGAGAGTATTTCTTACCGTCTCCGTCTACTGTTGGAGTTTCTGAAGAAATTATTTTTGATTCGTGAGAAATGTTATCCATTAAAAAATCATTATGTCCGTTGTCTTGCTCTTGATCGTATTTATTTCGATCACGATTAAGAACATGATCATGATCAAGAATAACTTAATTAGTCACCTTACGTAGTCCACATGAAAAAACTTAGCCACTAAGGCACAAAGACACAAAATCTTCACAAAGTTTATGTTTTTCTTGGTGAAACCTTTGTGCCTTAGAGTCTTCGTGGCGAATCTTTCCTTTCTGCGTAACATGAGTTAATTATTTTTATCTAGATATTTAACAACATCCTTAGCGAAGTAAGTTAATATCATATCTGCACCGGCACGTTTAATTGCCATTAGCGATTCGATCATAACACGTTCCTCGTCAATCCAATTGTTTCTTCCGGCGGCTTTAATCATGGCATATTCACCGCTAACTTGGTAAGCAGCGGTTGGCATTTCAAATCTCTCTTTAACGCGCCAAATAATATCAAGATAAGCTCCTGCCGGTTTAACCATAATAATATCTGCACCTTCTTCAATATCGCTTTCGGCTTCTCTCAATGCTTCATAAGAGTTAGCAATATCCATTTGATGAGAACGTCGGTCACCGAAAGACGGAGCTGATTCGGCAGCATCTCTAAACGGTCCGTAATAACCGGAAGAATATTTTACGGCGTAACTCATGATAGGAATTTCAATAAATCCTTTTTCATCAAGTGCTTTGCGGATTGCACCGATTCGTCCATCCATCATATCTGATGGTGCAATTATATCGGCTCCGGCTTCAGCATGAGAAACTGATTCTTTAACAAGAAGTTCTACTGTTTCATCATTTAGTATTTTTTCACCTTGTAAAACACCGCAATGACCGTGAGAAGTATATTCGCAGAGACAAACATCCGTAATTACTAAAAGCTTTTTTGTTTCTTTCTTGATAGCGCGGACAGCCTTCTGTATAATTCCATTTGGATCGTACGCACCCGAACCAACTTCATCTTTGTGGTCCGGTATCCCGAAAAGAATTACAGCCGGAATTCCTAGCCGTTCAACTTCTTTACATTCTTCAACAACGATATCAACCGACATTTGATAAACACCGGGCATAGATCGAACTTCGTTTTTGATTTTATTACCGGGAACAACAAAGAGTGGATAAATCAAATCGTTTTTTGTTAAAACTGTTTCGCGAACCAAATCGCGTACTGTTGAATTGTATCTTAATCTGCGTAATCGTTTTGTTGGAAATGTTGCCATGTTTTCTCCTTTTTGAATGCAGAATGAAGAGTGCAAATTGCAGAATTATAAATTACCTTTTGCAGTTTTGATACTGCTTACTAATAATCTTTCTAATTCATCACAATCTTTATATATACTCTTGAATTCATTTTCATTTATGATTTCTGCTGCATGTAATACTTTTAACCAAAAATCAGTATATTACTTTGGATTCCGCGACTTTAGATGTTTTACTTTTACTCATTGTTGCTCCAATTTATTAATGAAATATTCTGCATTCATCATTCTGCACTCTGCATTCGCTTCACAACTATATCCGAATTCTTCACGCAATCTCCTACAGAAATTCCGCCGCGGTAATTACCACTTAAAAATATTCCCGGATTCTCTTTCTCAAATCTATCAAAATAATTCTCGTGTTCAATATAACCGATATTGTATTGTGGAATAGCTTTCGACCAGATCTTTGAATTAATAAAAATCGGACCGACACTTATTTTCATAATTTCTTTGAACTCATTTAGAACTTTATTAGTAGGTTCTTCTTTATCCATATCGAATAAATGCGGAGAACGCGCGCCTCCTACGAATAAAGTAAATGCGGCTTTATCTTCTTCACAGCGGTTTGGAAAAATTGTTGAACTCCAAATTGCACCAAGAAAAGATTTTTTTTCTTTGGATGGAATTAAATACCCAAATCCATCAAGCGGTTGACCAATTTGTTCTTTCTTAAATCCTAAGTACAGAACCATAACCGGCGGATAATAAATTTCATCAGCATGTTTTTTAAATTCATCATCTAGACAAGAAAATACTTTAGAAGCTTCATGAACGGGAATAGTAGATAATACATAGTCAGAAATAACTTCATTGATCTTTCCGTCTTTTTCATAAGCAACTTTCCATTTTCCATTTTCAGATTCAACGCTTTGCACTCTGCATTCTACACTCTTCACTCTCGATCCGTATAATATTTTTCCTTCCAACTTTTTTGCTATAGCCGTTGGAAACGATTGCATACCATTGATGAACGAGAACATTTTTGCATTTTGCTTTGATTGTTCAGCGCGCTTCCTTCTTTCGCGTGCACCTATGATCATTCCTTTAACAAGTCCGCCGTAAACTTCTTCCAATCGGTACAATTTTGGAAATGCTGATTTAACGCTCAGCTTATTCGGATCGCCCGCAAATACACCGCTGACAAAAGGATCAATCGCATAATCAAGAAATTCTTGGCCTAATCTTCTGCGGACAAACTCTGCCATACTTTGATAATAACCGTCAGTAGATTTTTCGATGAACGGTTCACCGGCCAAACGAATTTTTCCTTTGAGGGAAAATAATTTTGATTTTATCAATGCCTGTGGAGAAATAGGTAACGGATGTAATTTACCATCACGAAGAATATATCTTTTGTTGGATGATTCATTCGCATAAATCATCTCATCGGATAATCCAACCTCATCAACAAGCTGACGTATCAAAGGCGTTGTTTCTAATCCGCTGTTGGGTCCGTAGTCAATAAGAAAACCATTCTCGAAAGAAGTTTCCATAGCGCCGCCTGGTTCACTTTTCGCTTCAAGGATTTGAATATCGAATCCGTTTTTAGTAAGCCAGTATGCAGTTGCTAATCCGGAGATACCCGCGCCGAGTATCGTAATTTTCTTTTTATTATTCATTGAGTTTTGCTTTTACAATTTCTGATAATGCATCAATAAACAGTTGTGAATCATTTAGTCCCTTCATCACAATATAATTCTCAATACCGGCTTTTTCGGCAACGTGTCTGTATTCAATGTCCAGTTCGAACAAAGTTTCAACATGATCTGAAACGAAACTGATTGGTACGATCAATAAATTTTTCTTGTTTTGAAGAGCGAGTTCTTCAATCATTGTATTAGTTGCCGGTTCCAGCCATTTCATAGGACCAACTTTACTCTGAAAACACAAATGATGATTGTGAGAATGTTTTCTAAGTTTCATAACCGCTTCGACTGTTTGTTTAATATGTTTACTATATGGATCGCCTTTCTTAACCAAGCTTATCGGAGTACCGTGTGCACTGAAAACAATTTGGATTTCGTTTCTTACCTTCTCAGGAAAACGTAAAATAGTTTCATCAATACGCTGATTTATTGTTTCAAGATATTTTGGATGGAGATAATAATCATTTACAAAGATTAATTTTGATTTATTGCCTTTGTAATGACGCTTCCATTCATTAAATGAAGAACCGGTAGTTGTGATCGAATAATGCGGATAAAGAGGAAGTAAAATTATCTTATCATAATTTTTACTTTCTACATTAGCTGCAACCTCTTTTGTCAGCGGGTTCCAATAACGCATTGCAGTGTATACATCAATTCCATTAACATTTCTTCTAAGACTATCTTCAAGCATAGATCTCTGTTTTTCGGTCCACTCATTTATTGGCGATTTACCCCCGATCAGCTTGTATTCTTCTGCAACTTTTGGTGCTCTACGACTTGAAATAAGTTTTGCGAAAAGCATTTGTCCGAAGGGCAAATTAAAAATATCCGGATCGCAAAAAAGATTGTATAAGAACGGTTCAATCACTTCGATTGAATCCGGTCCGCCAAGATTAAATAATACAACGGCACTACTCAAAACTTATTTCCTTTCTCTAAAAAACTTTATGAACTTGTTGTGTAATTCTTTGTCTTCGTATTTGTCATTTAAAACATTTAACAGTTCTTCTTTACTATATCCGGATGTTATCTTTTGTATTGATACAATTTTAGTTTTTTCATTAACGGTATAATTAATTCTCCATGTACGGTAAGCTAAAACGTATAACTTCTTTTTCGTTAGATCGTTATTTTCTAAAATTGAAATTCTTTTCCTTGTTGCATCAGTGGGATTAAATTCGAGCTGCAGTTTTGCAAATCTCTCCAAATTAATTTTTGCATATTCATTTAGCCAATTACACTGCTCATTTGCTTTAGGGTTGAATCCAACCTTAAAAATATTTTTGAAATCTTTTTTTACCCAGCCGGTATCAGCATCCGGGAAAGAATCCGAATAAGGCAGGTAAGGTTTAATATCAATAATGGGTGAACCGTCTAGTATATCTGATTCAGAGATAAATATTTTTAAGCCGTCAACCTTTTCTAATTTTACACAACTCATACCAATATGATTTGGTCTGTAAGGTGCTCTTGTTGCAAAAACTCCGACTTTTTTTCTTGTATGTCTTGGCGGATTTACAAGCGGCTTCCAATTTTTATTTAAGTGAAATTGATATAAGACCCAAATTCTTTCAAAACCATCTAAATATTTTAATGCTTGCTCAAAATTGTTTTTTGGATTGAGTTCAATTACTGAAACTTCTTCGCCGGCTAAAACTCCTTGTCTTGGAGTTTCATAACGGTGTGATAACTTGGAACGAATTATTCCAATCGGTTCAATAATTATTTTTTCAGGTTTCATAGAACTATATATTCTAAATCACATTTAATTTTATTTTTATTATTAATTTTATACCAGCATTATTAACTATTATGGAATCATCAATGAAAAACTTATTAGCTCTTTTATTAGTACTTGTTTTAACAACCGTGGCTTGCTCTTCAAAACCGCCAAGCATACGTGTAACAAATCAGCGCTCAACAAAAGCAAATGTTCAAGTAAAATTTGAGAACTCAAATACTATTAATATCAATGACGTAACTGGTGGTGCAACAACTTCCTATCAAGAAATCTCTGAAGGAGCTGTAGCAGTAACGGCAGTTATCCAAAATGAGTCGGTTTCACCTGTAATTTCATTTACAGCACAAAAAGACAAGAACCACACAGTTGTAGTTTTGAATTCTACTCCGCCTGCATTAAGAATAGATACTGACGATAAATAATTTAAGAACAGCGATTGCGAATTAAACAGTGCGTGAGTAACGAGCATTATCTTCTTTGCGCTCTATGTATCCATCAAAGTTCATAGCAATATTTCGAACGAGCAGCCGTCCCATTTGAGTGACTACTATTTTTCTGTTTATAATTTCTACTAATCCATCATCAATAAACTCTTGCATACCATAAAGTGCAGAACTGAAATATTTTTCAAATTCAATATTGAACTGCTTATCTACAGGCTCGAAGTCAAGTTCAAAATCGCACATTATTTTTGTTATAACATGTCTCCGTAAAATATCATCATCGGTTAAATAAACACCCCGTTCGATTGGAGGTGTTTCATTATTGAGAGCATCAAAATATTCACGCTCTTTCTTCAAGTTCTGTGTGTAAGATTTTCCAATTTGGCTGATGCTGGTAATACCAATTCCGTACAAATCAGTTCCCGCATGTGTACTGTAACCTTGAAAGTTGCGGTATAATTTTTTA
>Ga0082335_1002786_pt1 | contig 31145 bp, 37 predicted proteins | sample Subgrocontami58m_FD_72375 | JGI IMG/M metagenome (GOLD analysis project Ga0082335, IMG submission 72375) | Subsurface groundwater microbial communities from S. Glens Falls, New York, USA - GMW37 contaminated, 5.8 m (SPADES assembly) (version 2) ...
AGCTATGCGAATTGAAAGTGCAGGATGTGCTAATTTCCGACCGCGGCGCACAATATTTCATGAAGGTGGCGGCATTCATCGACGACCTGCTCATAAACGTCTACCAGATGCGCCCCTATTACAATGTGGCTAAAAGGGAGCAGCTGATCGGGCAGCTTGCGGTGGGCCTCTCGCCCCACACTTCCGCAGGAGTGCTCTGCCGCATAATCGGCTTCACGCCCGCGCACTGCGGGTTTGCGCATCCGTATTTCCATTGCGCAAAAAGGCGGAATGCCGACGGGGATGAGGATTCGCTCATGATGCTCATGGATGCGCTGCTGAATTTCTCCAAAAGCTATATTCCGGCATCGCGGGGCGGCACCATGGACGCGCCCCTTGTCATGACGACCATTGTCGACCCCTCCGAAATAGATGACGAGGCGCACAGCATGGAAATAGTTGCAAAATACCCCCTAGCACTCTATGAAATGTCCCAGAAATTCGCAATGCCATCCGAAGTGCAGATGGCCCTTGTGAAAAACACCCTCGGCACGCCCGCCCAGTATGAGGGCATAAAATTCACCCACTCGTGCACCCGCATTGATGATGGCCCCCTTTCCTCCGCTTACATTTCGCTTGAGAAAAAAATGTCCTCCAAAATAGAGGCCGAATTCGCGCTGGAAGACAAATTGCGCTGCGTGGATGCGCGCGACGTTGCGGAGAGGGTGCTGCTCTCGCACTTCCTCCCTGACACCTACGGCAATCTGCGCTCGTTTTCGCGGCAGATGTTCCGCTGCACCGACTGCAATGCCAAATACCGGCGTGTGCCCCTCATCGGAAAATGCACCAACCAAAAATGCGGGGGGAAATTATTGCTCACAATTTACAAGGGGGGAATAGAGAAATACCTAGAATTGTCGAAAATGCTTGTGGAAAGGTACAAACTTCCGGTGTATATGAAGCAGAGGCTGGAACTGATACAAAAGGACATAGATTCGGTGTTCATTGACGAGAAGGCAAAGCAGGCAGGGCTTGCCGATTTCATGTGATTGAAACCTTTTCTTTTTAGCGAAAAAGAAAAGCTTTCTAGGAAAAGAAAAACAAAAAAACGTGGGAAAATGAAACTCAAAGCAATCATTTTCGACATGGACGGGGTTTTGTACAGGGGCAGCCATGCAGTTGCCGGAGTGCCTGCTGCAATCGCAAACTTGCGCAAAATGGGCGTCAGGGTTTTTTTCCTCACCAACAACGCCACCCGCTCCCGCTCGTCGCTTGTCAAAAAACTGAAGAAAATTGGCATTGCCGCAAGAAAAAATGAAATCGACACATCCGCCTATGCTGCCGCAAAATTCATCGCATCAAAAAACCCCCACGCAAAAGTTTTTGTTTTCGGCGAAAGGGGGGTGAAGGACGAAATCAAAAGCGCGGGCTTGAAAATTGCCGGCGCTGGAGAAAAAGCGGACTATTTGGTCAGCGGTTTGGACAGGCATGCCACTTACGCGAAAATTCGCGATGCAAGCATTATTTTGCAGCGGGGTATTTTTTGGGTCGCCTGCAACATGGACAGGACTCTTCCGATGCACGGAAATGAATACTGGCCCGGAAGCGGCTCGCTCGCATCCGCGCTTGCCTATGCTTCAAACCGTTCCCCCGACATCGTAATTGGCAAGCCCAACCCCGAAATAATAAAATCAATCATCGCATCGTGCGCCAAAAATAAAATAAAAAAATCCGAAATTGCCCTTGTTGGGGACAGATTGGAAATCGACATGGCGCTTGCTAATGCGGCGGGCATTGTCCCGATTCTTGTGCTTACCGGCGTTGCCACTGCATCTGATGCGAAAAAGGCAAAAGGTAAGGAAAAGCCCAAACTGGTGCTGAAGTCGGCTGCGGAAATGCCTTTACTGCTTGCGTCTGGCTCCTAACCTATTCTTGCCGACTCAATGGTTTTTTCTGCCAATGGCAGGTATTTGTCATATGAGGATTGTTCGGCGCTATAACTAAATACATATGCCCTGCCATTTTTTATAGTTACTATTTGCAGCTGCTTCAGACTGAATTTTCCTTGTTTGCTTGTGAACGCAGTCCGATATGCGTCATTCACCCCAATCGTTGCTGCGCCTTCTTCCACTGGATTGTAATCCGTTATCAAGTTCTCAAGTTGGGCTGAGCTTATTTCAAAATATTGCCTTGGGCTTAGTTGCCGGCCTTTCAAATCTTCGACCACTACATTGACATTCTCCGAAAATGCATCCCCGCTATTTTCGCGCGGTGAAGCGAAAAATACGGCAGAGCCCATGAACTCCTCTTGCATCTCCCACCCATTAGGGTATGCCATGCTAAATCCATGCTGTTGGCTTGAATATGGCGTGAAACCTTCCGGAACAACCGGCGAAGGTGCATTTGGCAGGCGATTATTTGATGAAGTTTCTGCTCCCGCGCTTCCGGTGGTTGTGCAGCCGGATAGAAGCAAAATCGCAAAAACAAATATTGAAAGAAGCACATTAATTTTCAGCACCATGCCAAACCACCTGCAAAAGTCTGTTCCCTGCAAGGGCTTGGGGGGGGCTTTTTATGGCTTTCTGCGGGGAGGCGTTTTTTTTCGGAAAACCGCCCATGAAAGGTTTAAATTCCAAAGGCGATAATCTATTATTGCGGTGTTTCCGATGGCAGCAGTAAAGAAAATACTAAGCATCATACGGATGCGCATGCCCGAGCTAAAGCAGGAGTACAAGGTGAAGTCAATCGGGGTTTTCGGCTCCTACGCGCGCGGCGAGCAGAAGAAAAACAGCGACGTCGACATGCTTGTTGAATTCAGCGAAACCCCGGATTTGTTCGAATTCGTCGGCCTGAAAGACTGCCTGAGCGGCTTTATTGGGAAAAATGTGGACTTGGTCATGAAGGATGCCCTAAAGCCTCGCATCGGAAGGAACATACTCCGTGAAGTGGTAATGGCATGAGCAAGGAAGACGCAGCCGATTACATCGCCGATATCAGGAACGAAGTGGCGAACCTGAAGAAATTCACCGAAGGCATCACATTCCCTGAATTCAAAAAAGACACCATGCGCATCTATGCCTGCATCCGCTCATTTGAAATCATAGGTGAGGCGGCAAAGAACGTGCCTGAAGAATACAAAAAGAAACATCCGGAAATAGAATGGAAAAAGATGGCCGGCATGCGGGACGTGCTCATCCACAGCTATTCCGGCGTGAACCTCGATGTCTTGTGGAAAACCAAGGAAGAGCGGATACCTATTCTTGAGAAGGCTCTGGCGGCTTTGGAAACGAAAGGATAAGCTGAAGTCGGCGGCAGAATTGCCGAAGCTGCTATCTGCCTAGCCTTTCCTAATTTTTGCCAGCGACTTCCTCTTCCCGGTATACACCAGATAGATTCCGGCAGGCATTTCATCCGCAAGGGTGAGGGTAAGCTCTCCCTTGTCAGTCAACTCCGCAAAGTAGTGGGTTTCAGGCAAAGCCGCCCCCTCTTCTGAAAAAACCTGCACTTCGGAGAGCTTCGGCGCTTTCTTTTCCCTTGGCAATGTGGCGGTAGTCGAGAAAACCGTCATCGCAGGCGCTTTTGGTGCGTCCATGAGAGGGGAATGCAGGCTTTGTGTATAAGCTTTTCGCCCAGTATTGTTTTTTGGCGCCTAACTCCTGAACATCAGCGAAGGCTTCGCCTTCGTCTGTCCCGCAGCCTAGCTGCGGAACATCTGCAAAATGCTTCGCATTTTGTCTGTCCAGAAGCCTTCAGCTTCTGAACATCCCATTCAATGCGTCCTCAATGTGCGCCTTGTCCTCGTTGTCATCCAGTGCGCCCAATCCGGATTGCGGCTGGGAATATGGCGACAATGGCGATGAAGGCTGATTGATTTGCAATGGCGCGGGCTTCAGCAATGCAGAAATGCTCACATGCACCATGCTTCCGCACGAGGGGCATTTGCCTGTTATGGAAATGTCCTCCACATCAAGCTCGGTATCCACTGAAAAAGTATTCTGCATCCCGCACTTGCAGGGAATCACTTTCCGGACGTTTGTCGACATGGAAACCACCTTATTTTATTTTCATCATTTTTTTATACCCCAAATTCTTACCGTCAAGTTCCAAGGTTAAAAAATATGCGCCAGAAGCCAGGTCTTTAGTGTCTATGGAAATGCCATAAGCGCCTTTCACAACTGGCTGGTCAACCACGCTCCTGATTTTCCTCCCAAGGGCGTCAAATATCGCCAATTTTACATGCCCGTCATGTGGAATGCTGTATCCGACCGTTGTTGAGTTGTTGAATGGGTTGGGGAAATTCTGGCTTAGATGCTCGAATGGAAGCATCGGCACATGATCTAAGCCAAACCCTTTTCCATGCATGGCGGGTTCCTGTATTTCGACTGTGCCATCTGGGTTGAGCCTGAACGTGCCAAAGGATGCACACATATATTTTTCCAAAGAGCCTTTTTGCATCGGGATATAGTGCCTGCCCTCGCTTTGCACTTTTATGAACACGCCAAAGTCTTTTTGCTTCTCGGGCTCTTGGATATAACTATTCGGGAAATAAAGGCCGTATGCCCTAGGGAAGCTATTTTTCATAATCGTTTTTCCAGAGCTATCCTCATAGCTTACGACAAAAAGCAGCCAATTTGTTGCCCTCTCATCGTCAAAGCCGGCTGAAAAAATGTAGTTGAACCCTTCTCCAACTTGCATCACTTTTGAGCGGAGGTATTCCTCTGTATCCCCCCAAAAATTCGCCCCGCGTATTTCTGAGGGCGGCACCCCATCGATAAAAAAGGCTTTTATTCTGAGTTTTGATGCATCCGTGAAAGTGTAGTTTTTTGGGACGCTTATTTCCATCCTCCCGTCCCTATCCTCGCATATCCATATCTCTTCCCTTGGTCCAAAGCCGTCATCCACGCTCACCCGCACCCTATTCTGGCCACGCATTACTTCAAGCACCTTGGCATCCATCTCCCCACCCTGCATGCCTTCGACCGTTATCGTCCTTCCAGCCTGCAAATCCGAAAACTGCATTCCCAATGCAATGAAACGGCGCGTTGCAGGCCCGGCGCCAAGCTCAAATTTTGCAGGGTATTCAAATTCTCCCAGCAACATGCGGCTTTTTCCATTTTTCACTGCCTCTGATGATACAGTGGTTCCATGTTTTAATTCAAAACTGCCTGGCCAATACCTGCCAAAGAAATCAAAGCGGGCGCTGTAATCAAATTGCCCTATTGTAACTGTTGCCATCTTTGCTTCGGACGTTTGCCCCTGATGTTTGGCCAGGGCTTTTTGGAACCCCTCCGGCCTTCTCGAAGCAATCGGTGTTGAGGCACCGGGCGGGGCGAAAAAAACAGTATTTCCATCCATATATTTTGGCAGATTGGCAGCCGCGTCCTGGCGCTTTTCAGCAGTTATCTGCAAGACAAATGCCATACGCCTACCTTTTTATTCCACCGTTACGCTCTTTGCCAAATTCCTTGGCATGTCCGGGTCCTTCCCGGCATTCACCGTCATGTGGTATGCAAGCAATTGCAAGGGCAGTATATAATATAGCGGGCAAAGCGCTTCCGGCACTTTCGGCATGGCAATTTTCCACTTGCCATGCGCAAGCATTTCCGTGTCATCCGACAGCACAATGACCTGCGCCCCCCTAGCTTTCACTTCCATCATGTTATTCTCGATTTTCGACACAAATTCGCCTGATGGCGCAATGGCTATCACGGGCACCCCGTCCTCCATCATGGAAATCGGCCCATGCTTCAATTCCCCGGCAGCATACGCTTCGGCATGCAAATACGTAATCTCTTTCAATTTCAGCGCCGCTTCCAATGCGCAGGCATAATTCACCCCGCGCGCTATGAAAAAGAAATTGCGGGATTTGGACAGGTCGCGCGCAAGTGCGGCAATGTCTTTTGCAGTGTTATCCAGCACTTTCTTCGCAGTTTCCGGAATTTTCTCAATTTCCGCAAGCATTTTCTTATCCTGCGCAAGCATTGCGGCTAATTTGTATATTATGCAAAGCTGGCCGGTGAAAGTTTTTGTCGCCACAACCCCGACTTCAGGCCCAACGCCAATATACAACGTGGCATCCGCCTCCCTAGAAAGCGTGCTGCCCACCACATTGGTTATGGCAAGCACTTTCGCCCCCTCTTTTTTGGCAAGCCGCGTTGCGGATAAAGTGTCCGCAGTTTCTCCGGACTGGGAAATTGCCACCACAACATCTTCCCCTTTAACGTGCCATGGCGCATATTCCGAGCCAATGTAAGCGGAGGCGCTAATGCCTTGCTTGTGCAGCAAATACTGCAAAACCAGCGCAGCATAATATGAGGTGCCGCATGCAACAATTGCAGGTTTCTTTGCTCCTTTGAGCATTTTCACCCCATCTTCAACATCTGCGGAAATTGCCGTAGCCAAAGCATTGGGCTGCTCAAGTATTTCCTTAATCATGTAGTGCGCATGCCCCTCCTTCTGCGCCATCTGCGGAGTCCAGTCAACATGCAAGGGGGGGCGTGTTACCTCTTTCCCGTCTGCCTCCCAAATTGTCGCTCCGCGCGCATCTATCTGCGCAATGTCCCCCTCGTTTAGCAATATAAAATCGCGCGTGTAGCCAAGCAATGCCGGAATGTCGGATGCGAAAAACATCTCGTCTTTTTTTCCTTTTCCAATTATAAGTGGGGCATGGCGCCTTGCCAAAAACAGCCGCCCCTCTTTTCCAATCAGAATGCCAAGGGCATAAGCGCCATCCAGCCTTGCAACTGATTTTTTCACGGCATCCTGCGCCTTCGCGCCTTTTTTCATTTCCTCCTCAATCAGATGCGCCACTATTTCAGTGTCGGTGTCGGATGAAAATTTATGCCCCTTTGCTTCCAATTCCGCTTTCAGCTTCCGATGGTTTTCGATTATGCCATTGTGCACTACCGCCACATTGCCTGTGCAGTCGGTGTGCGGATGCGCATTCCTGTCGCAGGGCGCTCCGTGCGTTGCCCAGCGCGTGTGCCCAAGTCCAATTCCGCCTTCCAGTTTCAGAAAATCGTGCTTGGCATGGATTTCCCGCAGTTTTCCCTTGTCCTTGATTATCCTGATATTTTTTCCATCCGACACTGCCATGCCTGCCGAGTCATAGCCCCTATACTCGACTTGCGACAGCCCGTGCAATAGCACTTCGGACGCCTTCCTTCTTCCAATATAGCCGATTATTCCGCACATGAATTAGTTAAATTGACAAAAATTTAAAAAGGAGCAATTTGGCTAATTTTTTCCTTTAAAATACTTTGCTAATTTAGGCAATCTGGGCTGTTGCGTATGTTCTTGCCACCTTGGTTATTTTTACGTTGATTTTCTGGCCCACTTCCGCTCCTGCCACAAAAATCACAAATCCCTCAATGTGGGCTATCCCGTCCCCCCTGCCTCCCTTGGAGTCAATTGTCACTTCCACCATCTGGCCTTCTTCAACCGGCTTAGCTGCTCCTTCCATGTTTATCCCTCCCTGTGCCCTTTTCCCCCCAAACTTAATAATCCAAAGCAGCTTTTTTGCAAGCGGGCCGCCAAATGCCCCTCATAATGCTTTATAAACATTTATGGGCTATTGGGGCAGCAGGTGTATCTCATGATTGCGAAATTCCCAATCTACAAGATGGAAGAGGACGAGGAGTACGATGACGACGAGGACGAAGACGAGGATTTCGACGAGGACTGGGAAGACGACGAGGAAGAGTAATTAATTCATCTTTTTTGTTTTTTAACAACAATTTTATAAGCTTTCAAATGCCAATATGCTTATGGGAACATTTTCCGAGCCAGGCATCGCCTCGCGCAGCAATTCCCCTTCCGGAGTGCAACCAACGCATGTTGGCATCCGGCGCCTACCGAATAGTGCGCAGCGGCTCCTTGGCCTTGCCGCCCCTGACGCGCGGGAGGCTTTTTCAAAGGTTCTTCGCCTTTGCAATTCCAGGGATATTAGCGAGGGGGAACTGGAGCTTGTCCGGCGCTATCTTGAGCCCATAAGCTCCGGATTTACAAAAAGCATTCTTTTCAGCACCATCGTGCGCATGTGCGAGCTGGCCGGCTTTGACTTGAAAAAATTCGAGCCGACACTTGCGCTTATCTCAGGCAACCTCGCCTCCCCAAAAATAATCCTCCCGGAAAGCGCCCTCCGATTCCTCTCATGCGAGAAAAAGTGGGTGTGCCAAGCCACGGAACAGTATTTCAAGAAAGCGCTTGAGATGGGCGCTATCGTGGAAACAACCGCGGAAATCGGGGGGGCCAAATCAAAAGTTTACGTCAAAGGGTTTTTCACGTTTGCAGGGAATCCGGCTGCTTATGAGCCCATCGGCAACAAATTCCACATTATTGAAATGAAGATGGGGAAAATCACCGCAGCCGCCCCTGCAGAATTTGATGGGCGCCACCACGGCCCAAAGGATTCCAGCCTCCAGGAAGCAATAATGAAATTCGAAAAATAATCCGGGCATCTATTTTTTTTGGAAAACCCGGCATTCCCATCCGTTATCCTTCTTTACCAGAGTATTATATCCGCATGCGTCCATATTTCCATGATGCCAAAGCTTCGTTTCGCAGGCCGTTTTGCCGCCGCAGCCACGATAGCCTGCTTTTTATCAAACCCGTTTTTCCAGGCAAAAGCGCAGGATGCCCGCAATATCAGCCAGCCCTATTCCGATACGCTCCCAAGCGCTCCGGCAATGAAAGCGTTTTTCCGGCCGCCTGCCGAAAACCGGGCAAAATCCCCCTGCGGCTTCGCATATGACTACTACACCGCGAAATTCGGCGATGACAGCGTGCGCGTCCGCATTCTGGAATACACCTCCGTGAGCATAAAGCATGGCAATGCAAGAGCCGAATTTATCCCCGGGATGGACAATCCGGGCACCCAATGGGTGTCATCTTGGGGGGTGAGGGTGGACATTGGAAAACGCCTTGGGCTGGTGGCGGCTGGGGACAAATTGGCAATTGCAGGCAAAGAGTGGGTGGTAAGGCAGGTCGGCACTCTTGCGGATTCCGCAGGACATGCCGGGCTTTTGGTGCTTGAAAACAGCAAAGGCGAACTGGTGCGGCTTTCAGACGGGGAAACATCCGAGCAGCCGTCATTTGGCGTGCCCGGGGCATGGTTTGTGAGGTTCGGGGGCGCCCCGGGGTCGATAGCCGACGTTTTCCCAAAGCCCGGAAGTGGGGCGGATGCAAAGGGGCACGACTGCTTCTGGGTTGCAAGCCTTGCAGGCAAAATGCAGCTCGTTCCAGGCCTTGGCGTTGCCATGCCTTTCGGCCTTTGCCTTGATTACGATGGCGAGGTGCACGGGCGCATGCCAATTTCAATCACCTCCTCATTCAGGAGCTTTTGCTTCGAATCCGAAAGCCGCGTCTACAACATGCAGGTCATCGACATCGTGGCAGACAGCCTCCGCCACCCGGTAACAAAAGCCCGGGTAACCGAAGCCTACTTCAACCCGGAAACGCGCAAGCTCTACTACAGGCTGGCGGGGGAAAAATGCTTTAGCGCAACCGACACCCTCAAGATGTTCATCGGGCTTGTTGCGCCTGCAAAAGTTTTGGTGTCAATCGATTCCATCCAAAGGGGCGGGGGAGTATCGTTTTCCAATGCCACGCGCATCAACAGCTCTCCGCCATATGTCGGCTACTCCTGGCCATATTCATTTGGCATATCCCGGCCCGTGATTCAGCAAAGCGGCGCTATTACGCTGCACTTCGACCTTAGCACCGCGTGCCCCGTGGTCTTCCCGTTTTCTGACAAAAGGGGCATAGTGCTATTTCCGGATTCTTCGGGGGTTGGCATCAGCTACCCGTTAGAGCCTGTTTTGCATAAATTTTCCGTGCGCCCAGGGGGCGTCACAACTGTCCGGCGGCTGCATGGCTCTGCGGAAGGCAAAACTTTGCGCATTTGCCCAAACCCCGCAGCCAGCGGCGCCATAACTTTCTCCCTGCCCCGGCTTTTTTCCCCCACAACCCTTGAAATATTTGACGCATATGGCAGGCCCGCAAGGCGCATCCAAATCGAGGCTGAGGCGAACATTGCCAATTTTAACGCAGGCCTTCTTGGAAACGGCGTCTATTTCTGCATTTTGCGGGATGGAAGCTCCCATTATCGTGGCAAGCTGCTGATTGCCCGTTAGATTTTTTTGCTTTGCATGCGCCCAAGGGCCAGTTTCCTTCGGAACCGCTGGAAAGCTACCCTCTCCTCCTGTTTATATATTGCTAAAACTTTCCTATCCTACGGGCGATTGGCATGATTGAGGAAGAGGTAATCCATTGGTGGAAGGACGACAAGGGCGAGAGCCACCGCAATGCGCTTAGGCTTGAAACCGAGAACGCATCGGAGGTGAACGGCTTTCCGCGCGACGGCACAATTGTGTTGAGGATACTAAACAGCGTGAGCCAGCAGTCGATAAGGCTTTCGCCTGACGAGGCACTGCGAATCTCTACGCAATTGCTTTCCATCTCGAAGGAATTAATCGGCCAGAAAAGGCAGCTTTGGCATTCGCACGAGGATTGAGGGTGATTCTTATGCCTGATGGCGAAACCATTAATTATGTGCGCCCACATATCTCACATAGAGGTGGGCATATGGGAAACATGACATTAAGCATTCCAGACGTGATGCTAAAAAGAATGGCAGCCCGTTCCGAATACAAGTGGAGCGAGGTGGCAAGGAAAGCAATCGCGCAAAAATTAGATGAAGCTGAAATGCTGGAGGATTTGAAAGCATTTGCCAAAGGGGAAAAGGAATTCAGGGAAGGAAAAACAATATCATTCGAGAAGCTTGCAAAAAAATTGGGGCTTGAAAATGACCTTCAGCATTAGCTTTTCTGATTACGCGTCCAAGGAATTGGAGAAACTTGACAATTCTATCAAGATACAAATCATGAACAAAATCAAGGATTTGGAATCCAACCCAAATCTTGGCAAGGGGCTGTCTTATGCCCGAAAACACCAAAGAAAGTTGTATGTCGGAAAATATCGGGTGCTTTATTCGGTTTTGGAACGCAACATTGTCGTAATCAAAATCAGCCATAGGAAAACTGCCTATACTTGGAGAAAATAATCCAATTTAGGGGGAGAAAATGGCAAAAACAGATTCAGGCTCATTCTGGGCATTTGGCTTTGTCGAAGTCAAGGAAAAGGCCGGAAGCAGCCTTCAATTATGCGAAGTTTATTTCAACAAGAAAAAACCATGGGCATTCTGCAGCATAAGCTGGAAGAATTTCCGAAAGGACCGGAAGATGATTTTGAAAGACATCCGCTCGCAAACCCGGCTTGGCTGCGAATTTTATTTCCAGGGAAGAAAGCTCATTATGAAACGGCGGAGAATTGGAAAAAGGAAAGCCAAGCGCTAATTTTTCCCAAACTTCCTCGACTGCCTCCAGATTTCCTCGAAATAAGCCCTGAAAGCATCGGCAACTTCCTGGTTGGTAATCTCAATCGTGATTGGATTTGACGACACAACCACTATCACGGCAACGTCCTTGTAGCCGATGAACCAAACCGGAGCATTCACCTCAATCGGCATATACCTTGCGTCGCAGCCTGCGAAGCTGTTGCGGTTTTTCAGTATTTTCTTCTCTGTTTTCCCGTCAAATAGCAGCCTGCACCTTATCCCAGCCTTTGCCCTTTTGGCATGGTCTTTCTGCCAGTATGGGTGGAAGAATTCAGGCTGGTTGTGCGGGATGTTCAGGTAATAATATTCCTCCCCCCTTGCCAGCTTGCGGTAGGTGTGCTCATGCACCGCTATCATTCCCTTAAACCCGCGGAACAATTTCACTTCCGTTTCCTTCGCGCTCATTGCCATTGCAGTCAGCTTGGGGAGCAGCTCCGCCACTTTTTTCCTGCTTTCCTCCAATTCCGCCTGCCTTTTCTCCACATACTCGAGCAAATTATCAGGCTGCGATGCCTGATAGTATTTCGTCTTTTCCTTGGTTACGTATGAAACCAATCCTTTCTGCACCAATTTTTCAAGCAGCTGGTAAATTATCGATTTTGCAACGCCGGAGCGCTCCACAATCGGCCCGCTGGTTGATGGCCCCAATTCCAGCAGGGCAAGATAGACCTTGGATTCGCCCTCTGTGAGGCCTGCGCTTTTCAGCACCGATGTGTCCATGCCGATATTTGGCTTTCTCCCTATTTAATCCTACCTATTAGCTACACCACTGGTGGTGGGCTAGCCATTAAATACCTCATTAAACACATGTAATACCATCAAGAAAAACAAATGGGGTGGTGGAAATGATATTCGGATGGAAAAATACACTGAAAATCGACGGAGTCAGGGTAAAGCTGCCTAGCGATCCAAACAAGAACGTGGTAAATTTCCTAAAGGGCAATGGCGGCAGGCAAACGCGGGCGAATGTCCTTTTCCAAGTCGCAATGCGCAATTTGGATGCTCCCGGAGTAAAAAAAGCAATAGAGATGGGCGCAAAAATCCATACTAACATACGGTTCGATTATGACGATAGCATAAAGCTCTATTATGACGGTAATCCTAGGGATCTCTTTATCCATCCGCCGTTACGTGTTGCATTAGAAAATAACAGACCAGACATTTTCGAAATATTATTCCTCGCTGGTGAACGCAGATGCTGGATCTCCACTCCACACTATTCTCCAGATTGCCATCAGATTGGACCTGGGCAACACACGAATGGGGGGTACACCTTCGACATTGTTTACTTCGCAGCCAAGCACAACCTAAACAAAGTGCTTGAAATATTGGGGAAAGAGCTCCTTCCCTACTGGCAAACGATAATAAGTGCATATAGGTTGGACTACGCAAATGCTGGGGATAAGGAGCGCGTTGCAAGGGGGAATGTACATTCGCTTCTTTCTGTTGTGTGGGAACATCCTGATAAACCAGTCGCATCCGACTGCTTGCGTGAAGCCGAAAGGCTTTCAGCAGGATACAATCTGGATTCGTACAATTGGGAGTTTGCACAAGCTTATGCGATGATGGGGGATGTTGACAAAGCGTATTCCAATGCGGTTAGCACAATGGACGTTTTCATTTTGCTCTGGGCCGCCATGCGCGCCCAGCGCTTCGATTTTGCGGATAAATTTGCGAAAAAAGCCGGCTATTCTGCTGAAGATGTGAAACGAGCTGCCAAAGTTGCGATTGATGAGTGCTTAACAAGAGGGAATCCAGTGCGAGCCGAAGAAATAGCAACAAGGTACAATGTCAATGCCATCCAGAACGGCGGCGCACAAACTTGAAAACAGGTGGTTATGGTGAAAATGAAAACAATAGGAAAAACAGTCGCAGCACTTGCGCTGCTTGCCTTGCCTTTCGGGGCAAAGGCGCAGGATTCCACTGCAATAAAATTTTTCGGCGCACCAAAGGCAATCGTGCGGGTGTATGAAAATGCGCCAAGGCATGCTTTTGGGTTAGGGGTAGATGCAGGCGTATCTTGGAATGGCATTTCAGCCGGAATTTCAGGCACGGTTGCCCAAACCAGCCAAAAGGTTGTTGTCGAAGAGTCAATGTTCTGGGTTTCCACAACTGTTGCAGGCGTGGGTGTAACCGGCTATCTTTACACCGACCTGTTCTACAAGGTGCCATTCAGCGAGCCTGTATATGGTGTTAATGCCACATTGGGCAAAGTGAAAGTTGGTGCGGAAACAAGCATGGGGAGGCAAAATCGATTTTCGGATGCTTATGTGAAATTCAATCTCGGGGATGCCGTTCCTGGCCTTATTGCGCTGGAGTGGGATGGGAAAGTGCAGGCAATGGGGGCATTCATCTCAACCTCAAGCAATGTCGGAGCAGTAAGCGTGTCAACCCTGGCGCAATACAACCATGTGTTCGAATCAGGGAACGGCAGCCTGCAATTCAGGGTGCAAATTTCACCGAATTAACCGGCGATTGAGGGGGGCAGCAGCCCCCTCATTTTTTATTCCCTCACAGGCGCTTCCTGCATCCTGATTATTCCGCGCATGTATTTTGATTTTGCCAAAGTCGGGCTTGCCTTTGCAATTGTCTGCGAAAACCATTTCACAAGGTCTGAATTGGACGAGCCCCAAAGCGTTGATTTTGCCACAATGTCCTGCACAGCCCCGCGGCCTATTTTCACCGTCTTCTGGCTTTCGAATATTTCCTTGTTGTCGATGCATTTGACATAGCTTTCAATTGCCATGAAAAGCGGGATAAGGCAGAACATGCGCACGCGAAGGGCGGTATTGGGCAATGACAGCACATAATACATCCCTGCATAGATGTGCTGCAGCGCGTCGTCTATTTCCTCGCGCAGCACCTTCATGGCATTTTCGCGGTTTTTCTCATCCAGCAGCGTGTCATAGTTCAGCTGGTATTTGTTCAGCACGGCGATGGGCCAGTAGCACCTTTTCGATGGGATGTCCTGCGCCACATCGCGCAAAATGTTCACTTTCTGCAAGGCAAGCCCGAAATTTTTAGCATGCTTTGCAAGCCTCCTTTTCGCCTTTGCGGTGATTATGTCATTGTAATACAGCAGGTCATTTATCAGGTAGCCCACAACCCCCGCAACATAATACGAATACAAATCCTGGTCCTTGAAAGTGTCTATCTTCTTGCTCTGGAATTCATACATCCCCCTTGCCATTACCCTGCCCCATCGGCGTATGGCGCTTCGGATTTTCATCGGTTCTGCAAAGTAAGTGTGCGTAAGGGCATCCAAATTCTCAAGCAAATCCTTCTCATAAGTGTAGTCAAGGCATGTGAGCATGGTGTGCTTGAGCTTGGCGAGCTTGCCCTCATTTGCCTTCTTCCCGCCAAGAATGGAAACAAATTCCTCAAACAGCGCTTTTTTAGCCTCTGTTTCGGCGTGCGAATCCTCGATGGTGTCAATCACGCGGTAAATCATATACGAGAGCATCATCTGCCTGTTCACGGGCTCGGGGAGGATTTTGATGCAAAGGGCAAAGCTGCGCGACACTTTTGGCAAAACATCCCAGCATGTTTCCAAATCAGTCATTGCAGCCGCCTTCCAAATCAGTAAATGCTGCGCACAATTTATTAGCCTGCCTTCTAGCTTTGCGATGAAATCCTAATGTGCTCCTTCTTGAGGCACTTGTTCTGCACGAAAAAAACCGGCTTTCCCTTTTGCATAGCGGCATTTTCAACTATTTTCCCGGCATCATCGCTTTCCACGCCTTCCTGCAGCCATATTATTTTGGGCAAATCCGAGAGGCTGACAGCATCGCGAACGATTGCCGGCACGTCCTCGTTCTTCCTGAATATGTCCACTATGTCTATCATGACTTCGGATGGCAGTGCAGAGAGGCTGGCATAGCTCATCTTGTCCTTCCACCGCGTTATCATCGGGTTGATGGGCACAACTTCATAGCCCGCCTCCTCCAAATACGCAGCCACAACGTAGCTTGGGCGGTCAGGCTTGTCAGAAAGCCCGACAATTGCGATTGTTTTCGCGTCGCGCAAAATATTTTTGAGTATCCCGTCTTCCATAAGGCAGCATGACATTTCTTTCCACTATCGAATATAAGCATTCCCTTCCTGCCTTTACCGGTGCGCGCGATGGACGTGGTTTTCTCCTGGCAATATGCCGGCTTCCCGCCGGAAAAGGCAAAGGAAAAGGCAAGGGAAGCGCTGCTTTACCTAAAAAGGCTTGCAAATTTGAGGCAAAAGCCGGACTGGTCTGCCCCAGAAGCCTCTATTCTTCTTGCTGATGAGAAAAAATTCGCGCAAGCCTCTATCCGGGCTGCAAAGGGATGCTCCAAGGCCGCCTTATTCATCCTTGTAGGCATCGGCGGCTCCAACCTCGGCACCATGGCAATCCGGGATTTCATCATGGGGCGAAACGCCAACCTCCTTACGGGCAAGCACATGCTGTTTGCGGACACCTGCGACCCCTCATCATTGGATGAAATAATCAGGATTATGAAACTGCATCTGGCGAAAAAGAAGCAGGTTGTGCTGAACATTGTTTCCAAATCCGGCACCACCACTGAAACTTTGGCGAATTTCGAGGCAATTTACGCCACCCTTTCCCCAAGCGAAAAAAAGCTGGTCAAGGTGTATGCCACAACAGATGCCGGCTCGCAGCTGCATTCAATAGCATCGAAAAAAGGCTGGCCCACATTGCCCATCCCGCCTGCTGTCGGAGGCAGGTTTTCCGTGCTTTCCTGCGTGGGGCTGTTCCCGCTTGCCTGGGCGGGAGTGGATGTCAACAAGCTGCTTGCGGGCGCATCAAAAATGCTTTCTGTCTGCCTCAAGGACAATGTCAATGAAAATCCGGCACTTGCCCAGGCTGCGCTCATGTCATTGCATATCGAATCAGGCAAGAATATCATCGACACGTTCTGCTTCTGCAATGATTTGCATTCATATGGCATGTGGTACCGCCAGCTATTGGCAGAAAGCGCGGGAAAAGGGCCCGCCTCCCCGACTCCGATGGTGTCGATTGGCTCCACCGACTTGCATTCGCAGGAGCAGCTTTACCTTGGAGGCTCGCGCGACAAGATATTCCGCATAGTGAGCCTGGCAGGCTTCGCAGATGACCAGCTTGTGCCGAACACCCCCGCCCTAAGCCTTGCAAGCGGCCTGGGCGGCAAGTCCACCTCGGAAATTTTCCTGGCATTGGAAGGGGGGACAAAATCCTCCTTCCGCAACAGCTACATCCCGTTCTGGGAAATCCTGCTCCCGGCAAAAAACGAGGAGGCTTTCGGGGCTCTGCTCCAGCTTGACATGGTGTCGGTGATGCTATTCTGCAAATTCCTCAAGGTAAACGCGTTCGACCAGCCTGCGGTGGAAGAGTACAAAAAAGAGGCAAAGAAGCTGCTTTCATAACAAAATCCCACAATGAATCAATCCATCATGCAGGCGCCTGTCAAATGCTTTATAACCTGCGTTGCAATTTCATTTCCATGCCAACCATAGTGATTGCAGGCTGCGGCTTCGGCGGCGCGAGCGTTGCGCTCTCCCTTGCAAGAAGGCTTGGCAAGAAAGCGAAAATTGTCGCAATTGACCGCACCTCAAGCTTCGACTACCATGCAACTTTGCCCGAGCTTGCATCCGGCAAGGTGGAAGAAAAAGACATCACGGTGCCATATGCGGATTTGTTCCGGGGCAAGCCGATTAAATTCGTCCGCGATGAAATAAAATCAATAGACCGCAAATCCAGCACGGTTTCCTGCTCCAAATCCAAATTCAAATACGATTACCTGGTTTTATCCCTTGGCTCTGAAACAAATTTCTTCAACATAAAAGGCGCAAAAGAAAATTCCATGCAGCTAAAGTCATTTTCAGGCGCCAATCTTATCCGCGAAAAGGCGCTGGGGCTTTGCATGCGGAAAAAATCATTTTCTGTTTCCATCGTCGGAGGGGGGCTGTCCGGCATAGAGCTTGCATGCGAAATGGCCGACCTTCAAAAAAGGCAGGAATGCGCGGGCTGCAAAATCAAAATCACCGTCATCGACCGCTCATCGCACCTTCACGCATCTTTGTCCGAAGAGGCCGGCAGGCACATGGAAGCGCGCATGCGCGCAATTGGAATCTCGCTGATTCAGGGTGCGCAGGCAGAGGCGGTTTTCCCGAATATAATCGCATTGTCCGGGGGGAAGAAAATCATGTCCGACATGACAATCTGGTGCGCAGGCATAATGCCCCCTTCCGTCGTGGAAAATATTGCCGGCGACTCGTATGACACGCGCTGCGGCATGGTGCTCAACCAATACCTGCAGTGCATAGGAGACGGGCATATCTACTGCCTTGGCGACTGCGGCTGGTGCAGCGCATTCGAGGGGAAGCCGATTCTCACGGCGCTTAGGGCGATAGAGCAGTCAGACTGGGTGTCGCACAACCTCTACTGCGACATTGCGGGCAAGCCGCTCTCAAAACTTCCATACAACCCCCGCCGCTTCCCCACATTCGTGTCATTGGGCGGCGGATACGGGCTGCTTGATTTCAATGGCATGTGGATGGCGGGCCCCCATGCCTACTGGCTGAAAAAACTGGGGGAAAAAATCCACATGGCGCGCTTTCGGCACCGCCTCGAATTCCTTGAGCTTGCGGACGAGATTTTCCTTTCATTCATAGAATTCATATTCTGGTTCAAATTATGGGGCAAGTAAACGCCAAGTATTCCACGCACCGCCATGCGGACTGATTGAGGCACGGGTAATATGGCTTATATTTATGATGCCGGAAATACAACACGGCATAACCTTACTATTCACAATAAACAGGTGGTATGGATGGAAATGGCATTAACGAAAAGTTCGGGCAGGGCAGGCGTTGGCTCTTTTGCAGCGGTATTCGCCCTGTCTATTATACTGCTCTCTTTCGTAGCGGCAGGCTGCGTTAACTCAGCTCAAAATTCTCCCGCGCCAATCGTTTCCCCTTCAGGGGCGGCCGATACGGGCGCAAAGGGGCAAACGCCATCATCGCCTGGGGGAATTGATAATGTGGCAACGCCCCCCCCGCCGCCTTCCCCCCCATCCAAAAACGATGCCGTAATTGCGGAAAACAAGACAGGCTTTGACAAGACACAGGAAACAATTGCCCTTGCAATAGCAGACGGCACATATGTGGGCGATGTAACTTACGCTTACCACTCTGGCAACGAGACCATGAAGGTGAGCGTCACGGTGAAAAACGACATCGTCACAGACGCATCGATTGCTCCGGTGGGCACACCTGCGAATTACTCCCTCAAGCTGATGAACGCCGTAAACGCCGAGCTTCCGAACCTTGTGGTCGGCAAGAAAATAACCGAGCTAAACATCCCAAAGAACGTTGCGGGAAGCTCGCTTACCACTGCAGCCTTCAAGGCGCAGCTTGCATCGCTTGTGGAAAAATATTAGGCGAAAGCCATGGAAATAGCTGCCAGGTCCAAACAGGTTCTTGGCACCACTGTTGAAATCAAGCTGCCAATAAGCAGCCCTTCCCTTTTTCCCATTTGTTTTTCCGAACTGTCCAGAATCGAATCCAAATTCTCACGATTCCTTGATTCGTCCGAACTTTCAAAACTGAATGCGAATTTGGGGAAATGGCAGGATGCATCTGATGAGATGGTTCTTCTTTTGCAAGAGGGGGGGAAATATCGCAGGCTGACCGAGGGGAATTTCGACATCACTCTAAAATCCGCGCTAGACTCCCTTGGCTATGACAAGGGTTATTCGTTTGTTGAAAAGGAAAAAAAGCCATTAGATGCAAGCGACATTACCTCATCACTTCTTGGCGGAATGCAAATAGATGAGAAAAATCGCCGTGTTTTATTGAGGAAAGAAATCGACTTCGGGGGGTTTGGCAAGGGATACGCCCTTGACAGGGCGGCGGCGCTTCTTGAAAAAAATGGCGCGCGCCATTTTTACATCAATGCCGGCGGGGATATCTGCGCAAAGCGCGCAGAGGGCATGCCACCCTGGGAAATACTGCTCGAGCATCCGGACGATGCCGAAAAAGCCATCGGCAAAATCGAGCTTGACGGCAAGTCCATCGCAGCATCCGCCCCGAACCGGCGCAAATGGGGCAAATCACACCACCTTCTCAATGCCAAGACGGGCAAGAGCGCGCAAGGGGTGAAGGCAATTTTTGTAATTGCAAAAACGGGCATAGAAGCTGATGCATACGCCACCGCCCTATTCGTGGCTGGATTTGAGGGCGGGATTTCCATGTCAAAAAGCCTTCCAGTTGATATGTTAATTGTGTCAAGCCAAAACAAGATGTATAAAAGCCCGGGCTTTGCGGCCGAACTGTTCGAATGACTGCGGGGCGAATGCGAAGGAAAATTATTTTTCCAGCAGGTATTTGACGAATTCCCGCCACAGCCCCCGGATTTTCTTTTTCTTGAAATCCTGCAGGTGTTTCCTTCCCTTGGCTGTTGCGGAATACTGCTTGCGCATCCTTTCGCCGGACTTGTCATACCCGCCGGCAATCAGCCCGTCCTTTTCAAGGCCGGAAAGCAGCGCATAAATGGTGGATGGCTTGCACTGCAGCATGCCCATGCCTTTGAGGTCCTCAATCATGGAATAGCCGTGCATGGGCTTTTCCCTGAGCCTCCATATGAAAAACAGCTTCGCTATGGGCGATTTATGGATTCCGCCGCGCATCATGAATTTCTTCCCGCCTTTCGCTTCCATGCCGCCATTCCACAGGCAATGCTTATATATGTTATTCCATAAAATAGAATATAGCATCAAATGTAATACGGGTAGGCTCATGCCTGAAGGAAAAAACGGATTCGCAATAGAGTGCAAGGACCTTGTGCGCAAATTCGGCACCTTCACGGCAGTGGACAGCCTGACGCTTCAGGTGAAGACGGGAGAGCTGTTCGGCTTCCTGGGGCCCAACGGGGCGGGCAAAACCACCACCATAAACATGCTCACCACCCTGCTTTCCCCATCATCTGGCATTGCGCGCGTGGCTGGCTTCGACCTTGCCACGCAGGCCGCGCTCGTGCGCAGCCGCATCGGCGTGGTGCCGCAGCAGTTCGCTCTTTTCGAGGACCTCACGCCGGTTGAAAACCTCTGGTACATAGGCGAGCTTTACGAAATGGGCCGGGGCATCCTGAAGATGAGGGCCGATGAGCTTTTGAAAATCGTCACCCTTTATGACAAGAAAGACATCAAGGCCGGCACCTTTTCCGGAGGCATGAAGCAGCGGCTGTCCGTGGCAGCCAGCCTAATCCATTCCCCGCAAATCCTGTTCATGGACGAGCCCACTACCGGCCTTGACCCGCAATCCAGGCTTGCATTGCGCGAGCTGACGCAGAAGCTCAACCAGAATGGCATCACGATAATTTACACCACCCATGACATGGAGGAGGCGGACAAGCTCTGCCAGCGCATCGGAATCATGGACAAGGGGAAGCTTGTTGCTGTCGGCACATCGGAGCAGCTCAAAAGCCTGCAGGGGCACAGCCACAGCATACAGCTTCAAATCAGCAGGCACGATGGAAAACTGGTTGACGAGCTGAAACAGCTTGTGGGCGCGGTGTCTGCATCTTACTCCGGCGGAACCCTCGAATTAAGGGTGAAATCGCTCAAGCACGGCACTGTGCACACCCTCACCAGCTTCCTTCACCGCAAAGGGGTGGATGTGGGCGATTTTTGCATCCTTGAGCCGACGCTTGAGGAGGTTTTCATCAGCCTTACAAAAAAGGATTTGAGGGAATAATATGGCCGATGGCAAAATGGAATAAACAAATGTTTTGAGTGAAGAAAATGGCAACTGAAAAAATGCAGCTCACTCCCATGCACAACGGCGCAGTGGAGCGGCCGATTGACATCAGGAAAATCTGGGCGATTGCGAAAAAGAACTGGATGGTGCTCAAAGGGGACAAAATCCGCCTATTCCCCCTCTTCCTTTTCCCCATTCTCATGATTGTCGTGTTCGGCTTCGCATCCGGCAACACGCCAAAGCACATCCCTGCCGGCATAGTGGATTACGACAATTCGGAATTTTCCATCATGGTGCGCGACGAGCTTGCCTCCATGGAATTATTCTCCATCAAATCCGTTTCCGGCACGCAGGATGAGGGAAGGAAACTTTTGGACGAGGGCAAAATCAAGGTGCTGTTCATACTTCCTGAAAAATTGGGGGAAAAGGTTGCCAGCGCAAGCGATGCGCAAATACAGGTGATGGTGGACGAATCCGACTCGTCGGTGGCGCAAATAGCAAAATCCTCGGCACAAGTGTTCGCCTCCCGCCTGTCATCCGAAGCAACGGATATGCGCCTTCGCGCAATATCTGAAAAATCAATGAAGGTGCAAAATGACATTGCAGGGGCAAATTCCGCAAATGCCCCCTCTTCCATGCCAAGCCCCTCATCTTCCGCTGGCGTTCTCATGCGCGACCTCGCCCTCACATACTCAAAAAGCGCCAATCTAGTCCAGTCCACCATAAGGGAAACGAAGAATTCCCTCGGCTATCTTGTGGACCAGAATGAAGCTGTCGAATCATTCAGCCCAGCATCCGCCGGCAGGGCAACCATTTCATTGCTTGCGGTTGGCGACCAGCAGCAGTCGGCGCTGCAGCAAATCGCAGTCTATTCCGCCCTAGGCGGCGCGCAGGCGCAAATGTTCAAAGATGCGCAGGGAATTTATGCCGATGCCAAAAAAGCCCAGGCGCAATCCGATGCGCAAGCCAAATCATCTGCAATCACGGCGCAATTCCTTTCAGTTGCAAAAACGGATGCGGCTTCTGTCTCATCCGGCATATCCGCCGCCCACACTCCCATCACCTTGGAAGTGCTCGAGCCATACGGATACGGGAGGAGGGGAATAGACTTCCTGCTTGCCAGCATTCTTGCCCTAACTATTTTCCAAGGCGCCACAATGGGGTTGGGGAGGGCAATAGCAGGCGAGAGAAAGGACGGCTCGCTTACCCGCGTTTTCCTGACTCCAACTTCAAACATCACGATTATCCTCGGCACGCAGATTTTCTACATGCTGCTTGAAACCGTGCGCTCCACCATGCTCATCCTTGTTGCAATTGCGCTCTTTTCAGTATCCATTTCCGGCAGCATGCTCGACATCATAATAATTGTCGCCATATTCGCAATGGGCGCCACCGGCGTTGGCATGGTGCTTTCCGTGCTTGCCAAAAACCAGGAGCAGTACATGGCCCTTGCAATGCTGGTGTCCATGCCCATTATGTTCTTATCCGGCGTTTTCTTCCCGATTCAGACCATGCCTCCCGCCCTCCAGACCGTGGCGCAGGCGCTGCCGGTAAATTATGCTGCGGATGCGCTTAGGGGCATCATGGTGAAAGGGTTCACTCTTTCGCAGCTCATGCCCGACATCGCGGCATTGCTCGCATTCAACGCATTGACTTTAGTCCTATCCCTCCTTCTTTTCAAGAGGGAGCTTGTGTAAGGTGGTAAAATGGAATGGAAAAAAATCTCAATCATAGCGTGCATGGCTCTTCTGCTTGCCGGGCTTTCATCTGCCTCGGTGAACCCGAAGGTGCAGCTGATGGATTATTCCATCAGCGAAATTCCCGCGCAGCCGGGGCACACCGTAGAATTGGCATTGCACATGAAAAGCGCGGAATGGGACAATTGCGCCGAAAATGTCGGGGTGCAGCTTGTCGTCTCCTACCCCCTTTCCATCCAGGGGTCGGACACGCTCTATATTGACAAGCTTTGCTTCAATGACAGTGGCGCAAAAGGGACGTTCACGTTCAAAATTCCAGTCGACAACCTTGCCACAAGCGGCACCTACCCTGTGTCGGTTTCCACCACATACGAGAAGCGCTTCACAAAACTGTCCGAAAGCAACACTGTGAATGTGCGTGTCGGTGGCTCGCCATCCTTCACGGCTGCGGTTTCATCCTCGAATCCCACCGACATATACCCTGGCGATTCCGCGCAGGTCACAATAACTTTCGTCAATTCCGGAAGCTCATCCGTGCAATCCGCGCGTGTGAGCACCCAATCATCCGGAATCGATGTCAAATGGGCCGGCAGCTCTCAGAGCATCGGGCAAATAGCGGCGCGAGGAAGCGCAAGCGCCACATTCACCATCGAAGCGCCCAAAAGCCTAAAGTCCGGCAGCTATCCTCTAAATGTGCATCTTGACTATGTGTCTGAAAACCGCTCACAGGGCAGTTCCGACTTCACATTCTATGTGCCGGTAAAGCCAAAGGCCGAATTTTCCGCCCGCCAATCATCGGAAAGCCTGCAGCCGGGGCAGCAAAGGCGAGTTAATATCGAAATCGAGAATTCCGGAACACAAGCTGCAAAAAAAGTGCAGGTGCGCATCCGCCCCATCTTCCCGTTCTCAACCGACGGCACTGTGCGCTACATCGAATCGCTTAAGCCTGGGGAGAGGAAGAACCTGACTTACACAATAACCGTTGACAAGGAGGCAACCGCAGGGGGGCAATTGCTTTCCCTCCTTGTCAAATTCGAAGACCCGCAAGGAAAGGAATTCTCCGAAACAGAGGATTTCGCCTTTGACGTGAAAATGGCGACGCTGCAGGATGAGATTTACAACTACTGGTATGTGGGTTTGATTGTGGTTATAATTGCGGCAATGATGCTGCGAAGGAAATTCGCATCGAAAAAAAAATAACACCTGCCATCCAATTTTCTTCATTTTCCCGGCTGTTTTTTCAGCCCCAGCACCACTGCCAGCGAATCAATGAAGCAGCACACGTCCATTGTCATCTCGCCTGCGGCATCGCCCGCCATTGAAAGAAGCTTGTCCGGCGCCATGGTCCCATCCCTATTTTCCAGCGCCCCCTATTTTCCAATCAATTTGATGTCGTTTTCCAAATCCTGCAGGTCCTGCTCGTGCCCGATTTCATCGTCAAGTATTTTGCGCACCATATTGAACGTGGAGAAATCCTTCGCATCCATCGCAACTTTCAGAATGTTGCTGTAAGCCTCAATGGCGCACTGCTCGCCCTCTATGTTCTGCCGAAGTATTTTGAGCACATGCGCATCTTTCGGCTCGTCATAGCCGTATTTGGAATGCTTCAGCCAATCCGACGGATTGAGCAGCGGCGTGCCCCCAAGCTTCACTATCCTGTCCGCAAGCATGTTCGCGTGCTTGAATTCGTCGTCGGCATGCTCCTTCAACTCTTTTTGCACGTCCGGCCTCATCGGCCCGCGCACCACGAGCGAACCCACCCAATACTGGTAATAAGCAAGCCACTCGTCCGCAAGCGCGCCATTTAGCAGCTTCACTATCCTGTCCGCATCCTTCCCGACGATTTCCCTTGCCTTCACGCCCATGTTCCCACCCATTGCTGCTTTCCGCTTGCATAATATATTGCTTTCGCACCAATTGCAGCGCATCTTTCCGCCACTATGGCAAACCCGCAAAGCAATTCGACAGTCCGCGGGTGCTGTTTCGACGCGGGTTTGCTAGATTGCAGTCGAGCAATTTTGCGAGGCTGCTATATTTTAAACCCCACAAGCATTTCTCCTATTCGGGGTGCTTGTATGGGCTATCGTTTTGCAAGTCTGGTTCTTTTGGCGTTATTGGCGGCGTCTGCTGTTTTTGCAGAAACCGTCAACATCATAACATCAACCAACTTGGCAACAACTGGCACCATTGCCGCGTCTTCGACATGCCGCACATCCGCCCAGCTTGAGGAGGATGTCCGCGACTGCAAGCTCAAGGGCTATGACTACACTACCGCATATGATTCAAGCCAGTGCAAAATAGTGAAATGCATCGAGCCGTCATCCTGCCCTTCCGCGTCATCGCTTGATTCCGCCGCATCCAAATGCAAAAGCGCAGGCTACGGCTATGATTATTATTACGACGAAAACAAGTGCCAGCAGGTAAAGTGTGTGGAGCCCCCCCAAACATCCTGCCCAAACGCAGACGATTACGCATCCAAATGCAAGGCGCAGGGCCTAAGCTACGAGTATTACGTTGATTCGAACGGCTGCACTGCCGCCAAGTGCGTCCAATCCGGCTCCTCATGCCCCTCCGAAACCTCCCTTTCCGGAACTGCCTCGCGCTGCAAGGAGGCAGGCTACGGCTACGAATACTATTATGATGAAAACAAGTGCAGGCAGGTGAAATGCGTCCAGCAAATCTGCCCATCGGATTCCGAGCTTGAGCGCACAATTGCCGCCTGCAATGAAAAAGGGCTCGGCTACCAAACCTACCCCGACAACTACGGCTGCAAGCAGGTCGCGTGCAAGGAAATGGAAACAGCCTGCCCGGATTCGGCCTCATTGGAAAAATCCATCTCCTACTGCAAGGAAAAGAAGCTTGATTACGAAACCTATGCCGGAAAGGACGGCTGCAAGCAGGTGCGCTGCGTCGAGCCCCCCACGGTCCAGACCGTGCAGTGCAAAAAATATGTAGACGGGAGCTGCACCGTGATTTCATGCTCCGACGGCTACACATTCAACACGTGCACGCTGCAAAACATCTGCCCTAAAGTTGAATGCAAGGAATACTATGATGAGAACCGCTGCAAGGTGAAAGTCTGCTCCGACGGCTCGGAAAGCCGGGAATGCCCGTCGCAAAATGAGGTGGAATGCAAGGTGTACCAGCGCGAAGACACGTGCTATGTGAAGGTGTGCACCGACGGCAAGCAATATGTCTCCTGCCCGCCCGCAGAATCAGACTGCAGGGCTTACACCGACGCGGAAGGGTGCAAAATAAAGGAATGCTCTTCGCCCACAAATGCAAATTCCAACCCGCCCTCAACATCTGCAGCGCCAAGCGGGGCAAATGCCAGCGTATCCGCCACCTCCAGCTCGAGCCAAACCTCCATTTACAAGGAAAAAGTATGCCCCGACTCATCCGGCGACATAGAATGCAAGACATATGTCGACGAATCCGGCTGCGAGGTGAAAGTTTGCACAAACGGCTACAGGGCAAGCTCCTGCGGTTCCACCGCCGCATGCCAGGAATACGAGGACAACGGCTGCAAGATAACAAAATGCACCGACGGCAAGGTGTCGCGCAATTGCCCGGAGCAGGAAACCGTGGAATGCAAGACTTATTCCACCCCTGACGGATGCACCATGAAGGTGTGCACCGACGGCTATGAGGCAAAGGACTGCCCGCAAACCGCGACCACGTCAATTTCTGGCGGTGAAGGCGGCGCATCGCCTGCCACTGAAACCCCACAACCTGAAAAGAAGGGAACGCCCCCGCAACCAGAGACTCCGAAGCCTGGGTCTCCAAAGCCTGCGCCCGGCTGGTTTGACTGGTTTTTCGACATGTTCGGGGGCAAAAATTAAGCCTCCAATTTTTGCTTTTGCCCTGCCTATGCTTATGAATGTGGTTCAGTATCGTGATAACTATGGCTGAAAAATTCAAGAGGCTCTACCGTTCCAAGACTGAGAAAATGCTTGGCGGGGTTTGCGGGGGCATAGCCGAATATTTCAACGTGGATCCGGTGCTTGTCCGCCTCCTATGGGTGCTATTCACGCTGGCATGGGGCGCAGGGCTTATCCTCTACATGATAGCATGGATTATCGTGCCGCAAAACCCCGACAAATCCTGAGGCTTCAGCGCATTGCCCGCTTTTGTTTGCGGGCTGGATGAAAACCTCCGGCTCGGGCGGCAAATTTACGGACGGCCTCAATCATAATTGGAATGCCCGAATTTTATCTGGGCCAGCCTTTGCTCGCCCTCCAAAGTGACATCATATATTATCCAGAAGAAATCCACCCTGCCATCCGATTCCTCAACCGGCCCGTCTGCAACTCCATTGTTCCAGCCATTAAGGGTTATTTTTTTTGCCGGCCCATATGACGATATGCCCCAGCGCGCCCAATCGCTATCCTCGATGGCGCCCGCCTGCCACGTGCCGGAAGAGCCTTCCAGGCTCCATGTGCCATCTTCATTCAACTGCAGCAACGGGGTGTATTTGGTATCCGAGAAGCTTCGCCATTTGCCGGCAAATGCGCCATTGCCAGCGTCGCTTTCCCCCTTGTCCTGATAAGCGGTGCCCGGGGCATTGCCACTCGGCTGCTGCCGGCCTTGGCTTACGCAGCCAAAGACAAGGATGCCGAGCACAAGCGCAATCAGGATATGTTTTTGCAAATCAAACGCACCTTGTTTAAGCGTCCACTTGTTAAGGTTAAAAACCCTGTTATTGGCTTCAGATTCGTTTTTTCCTGCTTGCAACCCGTTGCCCGATTTTTTCCCAGCAAAATTATTCTCAGTCCACTTGCAGCTGCCGGAAAATTCCCGGGTTTTCCATCGCCGCGCGCCCAATCATCGCCCCGTAAAGCCCGAGTTTTTTCAGCTCCGCAACCTGCGATTTTGTTTTAATGTCTCCGTTTGCGACTATTTTTTTCCCTGTTTCCACGCATTTCGAATAGACTGAAAAATCCGCCCTGTCCTCCCCCTTCTGCTTGGCGGTTTTTGCGTGCACCGCAAAAAACTGCGCATCAACACTGCGGATAAGGTTCAGGTACGCTCCCCTCTCCTTCTCATAGCTGTCCAGCCCAAGGCGCATCTTTATCGAGCAGTCATAACCGTGAGTGCCAATCAGTTTTACAATCTCATTCACCCTGCTTATCCGCTTCACCATCGCCGCCCCAAGCCCCTGCCTGATGAATTCCGGGGAGGGGCAGCCCAAATTCAGGTTGAACCCGCGGAACCCCCCTGTCGGCTTGAAGCCTGAAAGGAATTTCTCATATTCGGGCAATTTTGCGCCGGCAAGCTGGATTTGCGCCGGTGTGTCATTGGTTATGCTGATTTTTTCAAGCTCTCCCTTTTTCGACCTTGCCAGGTTCGCCACGCGCGCCATTTCCGTGAAAGTCAAGTCCGCGCCATTCTGGTAACATAGTGTGCGGAACGCGTTGTCGCTCACCCCCTCAAGGGGGGCGAGCATGAGAAGGAATTCCATGTCATTATCTGGCGCCAAATGCTAATATTTGTAAGCCCTTCCTTCTTGGGCGCGCAAGAAGCAGCGGCCATTCAAGCCTAATTCTCATGGCACCTGCCATCCGTTCCAAGATAGCCATAATCGCAGCTAAGGCATTGCCCGTTGAAACAAATGGAGCTTCCGGTGCAATAAGTTGTTGCGCTGCACGCCCTATGGCAAAGGTTGTCTTCCCCCAAAATGTAGCCCGGATTGCACGAACTTTCAGAATGGCACCTTCCGTCATTCCCCAAATAGTATCCGGGGTTGCAGCTGATGCATTCGCCATTAACGCACTGCGAACTGCCAGTGCAATAAAAGTCGAATCCGCACGCCTTGTGGCACTGGCCGTCGTCCCCAAGCAGGAATCCGGGGAAACAGGAATCCGATTCATCGGCATGGCACAGTCCATCCTCGCCCAAATACGACCCTTGCGGGCATGAAGGCCCGCCTCCATTTTCGGAATGGCACCGCCCGTCCGTGCCAAGATAGAATCCGGCATCGCAACCGGCGCATCGCCCATTGAAGCACTGCGCATCCCCGGAACAGTATGTGCCATCGCCGCACTCCAAATGGCAAAGGTAGTCATCGCCAAGCACGAACCCGCCTTCGCATGTCAATTCCCCGCCCCCGTTTTCAGGATGGCATTTGCCGTCCGTGCCAAGATAATCGCCGGCGGAGCAGCTTATGCACTTGCCATTGTAGCACTGCGATTCCCCGGTGCAGTAAGTGCCCGAACCGCATTCAAGATGGCATGCGTCGTCTTTGCCCGCCACATCCCCCTGCGGGCATGGCGAGTCCACCCCGCCATTATCGGAGTGGCACTGCCCGTCCGTGGCTAGGTAAAATCCGGGCGAGCAGCCAAGGCATCGGCTATTGAAGCACAGCGCATCCCCGGTGCAATAAGTCTCCTGCCCGCATTCCTCATGGCAATACCCGTCATCCCCCGGAACATAGCCTTTAGGGCATGACACTTCCCCACCGTTTTCAAGATGGCATTTGCCGTCCGTCCCAAGATACTCCCCGCCATCGCATGATAGGCATTGCCCGTTGCGGCAAACAGAATCGCCCGTGCAATATGTCCCATAGCCGCACTGCGCATGGCACAGGCTGTCTTCGCCCTCGACATACCCTTGAGGGCACGAATCCCCCCCTCCAGTCCTTGCATAACATTTCCCGTCCGTCCCAAGGTAATCCCCGCCCTCGCACCATTGGCACACCCCGTTGAAGCATTGAGCATCCCCTGTGCAGTATTTGCCCTTCCCGCATTCCTCATGGCAGAGGTTGTACCTGTCAATCACAAAGCCGGCGGGGCAGACATATCTTGTTGAAACAATCGAGGATTTGCCCGCCCCTCCGACGGCTTTTTTGCTTGTTCCGCCATTTGTTGCGCCTCCGGTGCCGCCGCCATTTGCCGTCCCTCCCGAAGTGGTGTCCCTGCCTGCGCCCGCAGCGCCGCCATCGCAGCTTTCAATCCTGTCCATTCCCCCTGCCATGTCTATGCATGTGCCAGAATCCGGGAACCATTTGCATCCGGATAATGCGGGAGAGGCTGCCGCATTTATGCATGCCTGGCAGCTCTTATACGACAGGCATTGCTGGTTGCCGGGGTAGATTATTTCATCGTTGGGCCCGAAAGTAATCCTGTTGCCTCCATTCCCCCCGCCCCCATTGTTATTGCCATTCCCGCCGTTATTCCATCCTCCGCCGTCCGGATGGCAATAGCCGTCCTCCCCAAGCGAAAGGTTGGCCGGGCAGTCGAAATTCCTGTTTTCATACCCCTTTTTCGGGGCGCAGCTTTTCAGGGATTCGTCGCACACCTCCCACCATTTGCATCTTGCCCCCTTGCAATATGCGCCATCCTGCCCATTAATTTTTGTGAAATTGCCGCTGCCGTTCCCTTCCGGTTTTCCGTACTCCATGCATTTGTTGCGCACATAGTCCCATAGCGCGCACCCCCCGGTTTTCGGGTCAAACGCCTTCCCATTGGATATGTAAGCCGAAGTCATATTCCGGTTGCAGTTGGGGGACACCTTGTCCGCATTCCATTCGAAGTGCCACGCCTCGGAATCCAGCCTGCAAAATCCCTCCGCAATCATTTTTTGGGCAAGTGTTTCCTGGCAGGAGGGGTCGCATTGGTAATTCGAGCATCCCTCGCACCACGCATCCACGGCGACTTTGGAGGTATGGGCGCAATTGTTTTCCTTCCCGTAGCTTGCAAGATAGCCGATTACGCCTTCCCTGTCTTTCTGGTTTGCCATTGTTCCGTTGAGGGAATATTTTCCACTGCCGTCCCTTGAGAGGATTGACGGGTCCTTGACAATGTCGCATGTGGGCGGGCTGCACACCCCGCTATTCTTGAGGCAGTTGTCATAAAACAATCCCGCCTGCTCCTCCAAGCTCCTTGTTGCCGATGCAACCCTGAGCTTTTTTCCAGTCGCATCAAACGTTTCCTTTGCGGCCTTGCCAAGCGCAATGGCCGGGGCGTCAGAGAGCAATGCCGTCCCTGATGAAATTGACAAATAAGTGGAATTCCGCAATTGGCTGGAATTCCCAGATAGGAAAATCGACTCATCAATGCATCCAAAGAGGGCAAAAGCAAACAGCAGGATGGCAATGCCGGCAATTCTCATCGCATCTACATGTCCCGCAAACCATTAAGAAAGTAGGTGCGCGCCAAATCCGCCCGTCCATCGGGCTGGCGCTTGGAAAACAAAAGAAAAAATTACGGGCGGATTAATTTTCCCGCCCTTATGCACAAAGTTTGCGAATAAACTTCGCCTTCAACGCGCAGCGTTGGAGGTAGTTGCCGTTAGGCAACATGCGCCTTGGAACAGCCAACCGAAGGTTGGCGTAAGACTGATGCAGTGGC
>Ga0082335_1002789_pt1 | contig 31107 bp, 21 predicted proteins | sample Subgrocontami58m_FD_72375 | JGI IMG/M metagenome (GOLD analysis project Ga0082335, IMG submission 72375) | Subsurface groundwater microbial communities from S. Glens Falls, New York, USA - GMW37 contaminated, 5.8 m (SPADES assembly) (version 2) ...
ACAGTCCGAGTACAAGCGCGGGGCGACGCTGTTGTTGCGTGAGGCGAGCGGCGTCGTGACGACCGATTACGACGCCGTCATCGTCGAAACGGTCGGCGAGCTGAAGTTGCATTTCCTCGCGCGCGACTTCTTCCAGAACAATCCGTTCATCCTGCCCGCCTTCACGCGCTACGTGCGTGAGCAGGCGGCGGCCAGCGGCGCGCGCTTTCTCGTCGATGCATATTGCGGCAGCGGACTCTTCGCGCTCACGGCTGCGTCGGCGTTTCAGCACGTCACCGGGATCGAAATCAGCGAGAGCAGCGTGCGTTTCGCCCGCGAGAACGCCGCGGCGAACACCATCAACAATGCGACCTTCACGGCGGGCGATGCCGCCGCGATCTTTGCGGGACTCGACTCGGCAACGTTCACCCCCAACGAGACCGTCGTGGTGATCGATCCGCCGCGCAAGGGCTGCGACGAATCGTTCCTGCGGCAGCTCTTCGCGTTTGGTCCGCGGTCGGTGGTCTACGTGTCGTGTGATCCCGCCACGCAAATGCGCGATCTCCGGCTTTTCCTCGCCGCCGGCTACCAGCTCGTGGCGGCGCAGCCGTTCGATTTGTTTCCGCAGACGCGGCATCTCGAGTGCGTATTGACACTGCGGCGCGCCTGACGCACCGCCATGCCCTGCCTGCGGTCTTCCTGCGTACAAATTTTTTTGGCGCCGAGTTCATAGAGGAGAGCGGACGAACGATAATGGGTTGGTTACCCCAGTGTTGCGGCGGTCCCTGAATCGGCATAGTTCCGGGCTTTCGTCCCGCGCCATGCGTCACGCTCCCGCCACCCAGCACGTCTGGAAATTCTTTCGCACCGGCGGGCTCGATCAAGTGGCGCTCGAGACGGCCGAGGACCTGCTGGCGCTCGGCGAGTTGGATCAGAAGCTGTGGATCGCCCTGAGTTGCCCGGTGAAAGGGCTGGAAATGGACGAAGGCACGCTCGCTTTGATCGATGCCGACGGCGACGGGCACATTCACGTGAAAGAGGTAGTGGCGGCGGTGGAATGGGCCGCGGCGCACCTGAAGCGGCCGGCCGATTTGCTGAACCCTTCGGCGGCCCTGCCGCTTGCCGCGATCAATGATCTCACGCCCGAGGGCAGAACCGTGCTCGCCTCGGCGAAACACATCCTGCTTGCCCTCGGGAGGAAGGACGCCGACGTCATCACGGTCGAGGATACGGCCGACTCGGCGAAGATTCTCGCGGCGAAGGCGCCAAACGGCGACGGCGTCGTGACCCTGCGTGCGACCGACGACCCGGAAGTGCAGGCGCTGATCAAGGACATCCTGACGACGACCGGCGGCGTGCCGGATCGCGCCGGCGGTGAAGGCGTGAACGAGGAGAAGGTCGCGGCGTTCTTCAAGGAGATCGAGTCGTACCTGAAGTGGATCGACGAGACTGCGGCGAAAAACATCCGCGAACTCGGCGCCGCGACCGGTCCGGCCGCGCTGGCGCTGCGGACGATCCGGCCGAAGGTGGACGATTACTTCGCGCGGTGCCGGCTGGCGGCCTTCGATGCGCGGGCCGTGGCCGCGCTCAACCGCCCGGAAACGGAGTACCTCGCGATTGTCGCGAAGGACCTGACGATCACGGCCCACGAGGTCGCCGGATTTCCGCTCGCCCGCGTCGATGCGGCCGGCCGGCTGCCGCTGCTGGAAAACGTGAACCCGGCTTGGCGCGATGCGCTCGGGAATTTCTACCGGCTGGCGGTCGTGCCGCTGCTCGGCGCGGATCGGACGACGCTGACCGCCGAGGATTGGGCGGCGTTGACGGCGAAGTTCGCGCCATACGAGACCTGGCTCGGCAGCACGAAGGTTTCGGTGGTGGAAAAAGTCGGCGAACAGCGCGCGCGGGCCCTGCTGAACAGCCGGGAGCGGAAGGCGCTGGACGATTTGATCGCCAGGGACAAGTTGCTGGCGCCCGAATACAACGCGATCAGCTCCGTCGCGAAACTCGCGCGCTATCACCGCGACTTGCGCACGCTGCTGCACAATTTCATCAACTTCGCCGATTTTTATGCGCGCGATCGGTTCGCCGTCTTCCAGGCCGGCATGCTGTTTCTCGACAGCCGCTCGTGCGAACTGTGCATCCGCGTCGACGACGCGAACCGCCACGCGACGCTGGCGGTGATGAGCAAGGCGTACATCGCGTATCTCGACTGCCGTCGCGCCGGCGGCGCGACGATGAAGATCGCCGCCTGCTTCACCCAGGGCGACAGCGACTATCTCTTCATCGGCCGCAACGGTTTGTTCTACGATCGTCAGGGACGCGATTGGGATGCGACCATCACGAAGATCATCGATAACCCCATCAGCATCCGGCAGGCGTTTTGGGCGCCCTACAAGAAACTCATCCGGGTGGTCGAAGAGCAGGTGACGAAGCGTGCGACGGCCGCGGATACGGCCGCCAGCGGAACGCTGCAATCGGCGGCGACCGCCGCGATGGCGGCTGATCCCAAGGCACCGCCGCCGCCGCCCGCCGCCCCGGCGCCGCCGAAGAAATTCGACGTCGGCACGATCGCCGCGCTCGGTGTCGGCCTCGGCGCGCTCGCGACGGCCTTTGGCATGGTGTTTGGCAAGTTCGTCGAGTTGCCGGCGTGGCAGGTGCCGCTGGTGATCGGCGGCATCGTTTTGATTATCTCCATCCCTTCGATGGTGATTGCGTGGCTGAAGATTCGTCAGCGGACGATCGGGCCGCTGCTCGAGGCAAACGGCTGGGCGATCAATGGACGGGTGAAGGTGAATGTTCCCTTCGGCGCCTCGCTCACCGAGCGCGCCCTCCTGCCCGCGAACGCGAAGCGAATGCTGAAGGACCCGTACGCCGACAAGGCGGCGACAAGGCGAAGGACGATCTTCTGGGTCGTGCTCGTACTGGTGGCCGCGGCGGCGGGCGCCGCGTATATGATGAAAACGTGGCCCTTCGCGCCGAAGGCGGCTGCCGACACCAAACCGCCGGCGGCTGAACCGGCGCCCAGGAAATAGCTTACTTCACCGGACCGATATAACGGTCGAGCCAGGCGTGGATTTCCTTCGAGCTCGGTTCGGCCGGCACCGCATGACCTGAATCGAAGAGCACGTGGCGCTTGTGCTCGGACGGCGTGCCAATAAAGCGATACATCGGCCGCTGCGACGTTTCGAGCGGGAAGGTGAAATCGTCGCGGCCGCTCAGCATCAGCGTTGGCACCTTGATCCGGGGCGCGAAATTGATCGAGTCGACTTCGCGCGCGACCGGATTGCGGTAGAAGCCGCCGATGACCATGACGCTGACTTTGATGCGCGTTTCCACTGCCGTGAGCACCGGGCCCATCGCGCCACCCCAGCTGAAGCCAATATAGCCAAGCTTGTCCGTTTTGATGTCGGAACGAGTTTCCAGATAGTCGATCGAACGGCCGAGATCCTTGGCCTGATTGATCACGTAATCCCGGTAGGCGATGCTTTGCAGTGCGGGTCGCCCTGGTTGTTCCTGACCGCGCTCGTAGGTGCCCCAATAGATGGGATACATGACCGCGCGACCGCCTCGGAGGATCAGCGCAACCCGATCCATCTGGGCGAGGCGTTCGCTCGACGGCGAGGACTGCGTCTGGGCGTTGGAGCCCGGGAAGAAAACGAGCGTCTGGTACGGGGGTGAGACGATTTTGGGCAGGAACAGGAAGGCCGGCATCCGCCCTTTGCCGTAGGCCACGTCGAAGGAGATTTTCTCCCGGCGCCATTCGGGTGAACTGTCGTCCACCGCGTCGATCCGGGCATCGAGTGCGGTGCGATCGTAGGCGAACAACCGGCGGTAGACTTGAAACTCCTCGTCGCTCACCGGCTTTTCCTGGGCGTAGTCCCGAGCAGGCGGGAGGATTGGCCCATCCATGCGTTCGTCGGCCGGAGCCGCCGCGAGGATTTTCACGCAACGGAACCCGTTCAGCGGCGAGCGATCGAATGGCGACAACGCGTCGAATTGCGAGAACATGTATTCCGGTTCCCGCCACGCGCCGCCGAGAATGTAACGCCGGCCCGGATTGGCTTCGTTCCAGCACCACTCCTTCGCATTGCCAGCGAGATCGTAAGCTCCGCACCCGCTCATCCCCTGATAACTGCCGACGCGGGCGAGTCCCTTGCGCGAGAAGTTGCTGAGGGGAACGATCGATTCCGCGGCGGTGACCAACGCGGCCTGTCGCCAGTGAAACGTGGAAGGCAGCCGCTTGCCGGCAAATTCGGCATAAGCGGCGGCTTCGAACCAGCTCACGCCGGTCACGGGATACCCGGCTTCCCCGTCGGCGTACGTTCCGTTCTTCCATGCGGCCGGACCGGGCTGCCCCGTGGCGTCGCGAAACAGGCCGACCGCCTCCTGCCACGAAAGCGTCTTGTCGTCCGCGACGAAAGGCTGCTGCCAAAAGCGCTCGCTGGCATAGCCGCCCTGGTCGATGAACTCCTTGAACTGGCGGTTGGTGACCTCGAACTTGTCGATCGCGTAATCGCCGAGTCGCACCGAGGGAAATCCGGTGAAGGTCGCATTGGTGACGGCGCCGGCGACGCGCACCATCGCCGGCGGCAGTTCTCCCAGCTTGCTTGGCGAAAACTTTGCCACCGCCCCGGCGGAGGCGGCCTGCTCGATCGGCTCATGGCCCTCCGCGAGAATCTTCCACCGGTAAAAGGTATTCGGCAGCCGGATTTTCTCGAGCGGCGACCGGCCGAGTCGCCGCCACTCGGAATCCGGCTTGCGGTATTCCTTGATGAAAACTTCCGCGCCCGCCGGTGTGGTCTGGATCGTCGTCTTGGTCGCGATGCGCGGCCACAGCGCGAGCAAGGCCGGATCGTCCGGCAGGTACTTTTCGGCTTCCAGCGCCAGCGCGAACGCAGCCGGGATGTCGCCGGCTTGTGCGAGCCGGCTGATCTCCGGCAGCGCTTGCTGACGGGCCCAGCGCGTTCTGGCGCTGCGTTGCAAGAACCAGGCGAGCGTCGTGCCCAGCCCGATCACGATCGCGGCGATGGCGACGGTGCGCAGGACTTTCCAGCGACGGGCGAGCCTTTGCCGGGCGGCGACGGTCGCTTCTTCGCGCGTGCGGACCGCGCGGCGTTCGTCGTACGCGCGCAGGCTCTCCGCGAGCAGCTGGGTGCTCGCGAATCGCTCCACCGGCCGGCTGGCGAAACAGTGCCTCAGGTCCTCGCGCAGCAGCGAATCCTCCACGGCGCGTTCCCAGTCCGTCGTCAGCGGTCGATGCATGTCGCCGACCACGAGTTGAAAGAGCACGACCCCGAGCGAATAAAGATCCGAATGCGCCGAGGCGGGTTCGCCCGCCAGCAGTTCGGGCGCCATGTACAACTGGGTGCCGGAACGCGCCGACGACGAGTCGATCACGATCGACTGCGTGAATCCGCTCTTGGTCACTCCGTTGAGCGCCTCCTCGGAAATCACCTGGCCGATGCCGAAGTCGGTCAGTTTCGCCGTCGGCCGCGCGTTCGGCGTGGCGGCGGACGTCACCAGGATGTTGCCCGGCTTGACATCGCGGTGGATGACGCCGGCGGTGTGCGCAGCGTGAAGCGCTTCGGCAATCTGGGCGACGAGGTCCAGTCGCACGGCCAGCGGCACCTGCGCCGCGCCGCCTTGCTGTTCGCACCAGGCCTTGAGGCTCTGGCCCTCGACATAATCCATCTCGATGTAGAACGGCGGCTCGCCGAAGTGGACGTCGAGCAGCCGGACGATGTTCGGGTGGCCGCCGACGCGCTCCTTCAACACCCGAAAAAGCGTGAGTTCCCGCTTGAGCGAACGCACGCGATCCTCGCGAAAGCAGAATTTGAAGACGCGGCGTTCCTTCATCGTCTGGTGCCGGCCGAGCCAGACCTCGCCGAACCCACCTTCGCCCAGCTTGGCTTCGAGCGTCCACTCGGTATTGGGCACGCGCGTGCTCACGGCCGGCGACCAGTCGAGCACCGGCACCGGCGGCGAGCCGCCGGTGCGCGTGCTGGTCGTGCGAACCGGCGCCGTCGCCACCGTTTCCTCGCTCCCGCACGACACCGTCGGCGTGGCGGGCGCATCGAGCAGTCCGCGAATGCGCCCGGCAAAGGCGTTCGCGGCGTCCGCCGTCAGCAGCCGCGACCATTGGACCTCCCGGAAGCGATCGGGGACCCGCGCGGCGGCGTCGGTCAGATCATCGATCACCGCCGGCACCAGGAAAGGCGCATCGTCGGCCATGAGGTGTGAGCGGTCGACCGCCAGTTTCCATTCCAGCCTGAAATAACCTTCGGCCCGCGCATTGGTATTGGACGAGATGATCGGAATGAAGAGCGCGCACTCGCGAATCTGCTTCTTGATCTTCTGATCCCACGCGTCGCCACCGCGCAGCTCGCTCTGGTCAAACCACACTTCGACGCCCGTCCGGCGCAACGCATCGCAAACGCGTCGCGCCGACTCGGCGTCCTGTGAAGCGTAGGAAACGAAGACGGCCCTGGGGATCTGGGCTGACATGGGGAAGCTGGGTGGGGGAGCCCGAACGAGCTCTTCCTAGCTGGGCTCCGGCCGAGAGCGAGTTCTTTGTGCTGGCGCGCGTGCCGGAATCGCCTCGGCGCACGTCGCTACCGGCTTTCGATCCAATCCGGCGAAGAGTACTGCTCGATCAGGGCTTCGATTTCGTGGTCCGCGATTTCCGGCCACGGCCGCGACTCGGCTGCAGCGTCCAGCGAGCGCGCGAGCATCAGCACGAATTCATCGCCGAAACGCTCCCAGTCGAGCGCATCGCCGCCGGCGGCCGGCCGCCAGATCGAGCCCTGGAAAAGCAATCCATGCTTGTTCCGCTTCTGGGCCCCGCCCGCGATCTTCGCGCCGGTCGTGTCGTGCACGACGTCGTGGATTTCCGCGCGTTGAAAACACACGCCCGCTGCGCCCTCCATGGATTGATCGGGCTCGGCGCGCTGCTGGAGCGAGGCCGGGACGCCCTGTGCGCGCAGCGCTTCCGCGATCGCCTCGTGAATGACCCGATAGCTGTGGGTCGCGCGCTGCTCCTCCAGGACGTGTCCGCGCGGAATCACCAGCGCATACGTCCAGTCGTCGCGGTGATCGACGAGCCCGCCGCCGGTCGGCCGGCGGCACAAGTCGAAGCGCGCTGGCTCCGCGGCCACGCGGGCGAGTTGCTCGCGCACGAAGGCGATTTTTTGCGAGTAGCCGAAGGTGAATGCCGGCACCGCCCACTCGTAGTGGCGGAACCGCGGCGCGCCGGCCTCGGGGTACCGTTGCAGCAGGAGAAAATCGACCGCCATGTTCTCCGCGGCGCGGGCGGTGCGCGTCGGCAACACGTGCAGGATCATGACTGAAAGTACCAGGCGCGGACCGGTGCCGGCACCTGCAGCTCGTCGAGTTGCTGGGCGATCGTTTGCGGCGCGGTTTTCAACTGGCCGGCGAGGGGCGCGAGCGCGAGCGCGAGGCAGGCCTGGCGTTTGCGCATCGCCTCCGGATGGTCGGCCCGGGCCACCGCGGCGATCGGCGCCTGTCGCTCGGTCAATTTGAAATGTTCGCGCAGGCGCAGGCCGAGCGCGTGCCGTGAAATCAGTTCCTGACCCGCCCAGTGAAAAATGCCGCAAAGATCGGATCGCTCGCACAGTTCAACGATGACTTCCGCCAGGTTCTCGGCAGTGCAGGGCTGGCGGTACTCGTCGACGAACAACTTCGCGGTGCGGCCGGCCGCCCAGTCGGCCAGCAGCCGCTCATGCAGGCTGCGCTGGCCCGCCGCGCTGTTGCCCATGAGCAACGGCGCCCGGATGGTCGCGGCCAACTCCGCGGCGGCGGCGTGCACCGCTCGCTCGCTCTCCCGTTTCTGCCGGCCGTAGAGGTTGATCGGCGCCACCGAGTCCGTGACGGCGTACGGCACGGCTTGCGTGCCGTCGAAAACCTGCTCGGACGAGAGATGAATGAATCGGGCGCTGACGTGGTGCGCGAGCCGCGCGAGCGTGGCGGGCAACTGCACATTCAGCGCCTGGGCGAGCGCCGGGTTGGCCTCGCATTGCTCAGGGACCGAAATCGCCGCGCAGTTGACGATCGCCTCGGGAAACACGTCGAGCACCGCCGACGTGGTCGCCATGTCATCGGCGAGCTCGACCCGCCGCGTCGTCGCCAGGCCTTCGATCTCGCCGGCGTAACGCCCGACCGTGCCGACCACGCGGTGTCCGCGGCGCGCCGCGGCGCGCGCCACGGCCGAGCCGACCAGGCCGGACGCGCCTGCGAGGAAAATGGTCATCCGATCAATTCCGGCGAAACGTGCCAGCGCACCAGCCACGCACCTTCCATCCGCTCGAGCGCAATCACCGCGCATTTTTTCACGATGAACGCCGGCGGCTGCAGCCGGCCGGTGACCAACAGCGTCGCCAGCGCGCTGAGATGCGGTTCGTGGCCGACGACCGCGATCGAATACGACGTGGCCTTGATCCGCCGGGCGACGGCCCGCGGATCGGCTTCCGGCTCGAGATCCGGCATGAGCGCGAGCGGCGCCGGACTATGGAGCGCGGTGGAGAGCAACTCGGCAGTCTGCCGCGCACGGCGCAGCGAACTGTGCCAGAACTGCAGCGGCTGAAACGCGTCCGTCGGCCGCAGCCGTTGGGCGAGCGCGCGGACCTGCTGTTCGCCCCGGGGGCTGAGCGGACGTTCCGCGTCCTGCTCGCCGTCGACCGCGTGCGCGTGCCGGATCAGGTAGACGATCATGCGGGGCTCCGTGGCGGCTCAGGCGTCGAGGAGTTTGCGCGAGGCTCGCAGCAGTTCGCTCAACGCATAAGGCTTGATCAGCGCCGCCTGTCGGTCGGCGGGCAGCCAGGCGATCGTCGTGCATTCCTGATCCTGTCCGGTGCACAAGACGCGCACGGACGGGTGCGCTTCGGTGAGCCGCCGCGCGAATTTCTCGCCGTCGCCGAACACCGGCGCGATCAGCAGGTGAACCGGCGGATGCGCCGCGAGTGCCTGGGGGACTTCGTGGGCGGACGCGGCGGCGACCACCCGATAGCCGTCGGCCGTGAGGATGCCGGCCACCATCTTGCGCACGACTTCATCCTCCTCGATCAACAAGACGTTTTCGCTGCCGCGCACCGAGGCCAACGGCGTGATCGCGGGCGGCGGAGGATCCGCCACCGGCTCGTTCGTCGTGGGCAACATGACTTCGAACGTCGAGCCCACCAGCACCGCGCTGCGCACCGCGATGAAGCCGTTCGATTGCTGCACGACGCCGTAGACCAGCGCGAGGCCCAGCCCGGTGCCCTTGCCCTCGGGTTTCGTGGTGAAGAACGGTTCGAACAGGTGCTTCTGCGTCTCGGCGTCCATGCCGGTCCCGTTGTCCGCCACGGTGAGCACCGCGTAACGGCCCGGCGGCGTGTCGGTCGCGCGCCGGTTCTGGCCGGGACGGACCTCGCGGAACGCCGTGCTGACCGTGACGCGGCCGTCGTCGCGCAGGGCATCGCGCGCGTTGAGCACGAGGTTGAGCAGGACCTGCTGGAACTGGGCCGGATCGGTGCGGACGTTCGGCAAGTCGGGTTCGAGCTGCAGCTCGAGTTCGCCCGCGGTGCCGAGCAGGCGCCGGAGAATTTCGGCATTTTCGCGGACGAGCGTGTTGAAATTGAGCACGCGCGCGTTGAGCGGCTGCCGGCGGCTGAACGCGAGGAGCTGCTGGGTCAGCGCCGCGGCCTTGCGGCCCGCGTTGTGGATCTCGGCCACCTCGCGCAGCGCCTGCGGATTGGCGGCGACGTGGGCCGCGAGCATCTCGCAGTAGCCGTTGATGACCGAAAGCAGGTTGTTGAAATCGTGCGCGACGCCGCCGGCCAGCCGGCCGACGGCATCGAGGCGTTGCGAATGGACGAGCGCCTCCTGCAGCCGCCGTTTTTCGGTCTGATCGCGGTAGGTGGCGACGACGTGCGTGAGTCGCCCGTCGCGATCGAACAGAGGATCGAAGCTCCACGCTGCGCTGATCGTCGAGCCGTCCTTCCGGGCGAGGAAACCATCGCCGACGAGCGGCTCGCGCGGTCGCGCGCGCGATAGCCAGCGGCGCAGCTTGGCGATGTCCGACCGATCCGGGTGGAGCATGCCATGCGGCTGCCCGACGAGTTCGACGGGCATATGCCCGGTCATCGCACAGAAGCTGTCGTTCACGAAGAGTATCTTCAACCCGCGCCGGTCGAGGCCGCGTTCGGCAATGAACACGCCTTCGCTCTGCGCGCGCAACGCGGCGGCGACGAGGGCGGCGGGCACGTGGCGGCTAACCGGACGCGCGCGGCGGGATGCGCTTTTCTTGGCAGCTGGCACGTTGATCAGGAGACAGGGCGACGGGTCGACACGCGACAGAAGACGGGGACTGCGGCAGGGGACAGCAAAAAAGCGGGCCATCGGACGCGAGGGGGCGCATCTGCCGGTTGACGGTGACGCAGCGGCTTGAATGTAGCGCCGGCATCCTTGCCGGCATTCCGAGTAGCATCGGCTTCCAGCCGTTGAGTCTGCTACTTCCTGGGCTGCCCCTCGACAGGCTCGGGGCCCTGAGTCCCTCGACTCCGCTCGAGGCCCTGAGCTTGTCGAACGGAGAAGCCGCAGCCACTTGCCGGCAGGATGCCGGCGCTACTCTAGACCGTCAACCCGGAGCTGCGCCTGGCGCGAGTGAGCCGCACCCCGGCCGGTTTCGGTGCGACGCTCGCGTGGTTCAGGGCGCAAGCCGCTCGATCGTCCAGCCGTCCTTCTCGCGTCGATATCGCAGGCGATCATGCAGCCGGCTGCGGCGCCCCTGCCAGAATTCGATGGACTCGGGCACCAGCCGCCATCCGCCCCAATGCGGCGGCAGCGGCACCTCGCGCCCGGCGTATTTTGCCTCCAGCATCTTCATGCTGTCTTCAAGCACGCTGCGGCCGGAAATAATCGAGCTCTGCTGCGAAACCCACGCGGCCAGCTGGCTGGGCCGCGGTCGCGAGTGAAAATACGTCTCGCTCTCTTCGCGCGGTATTTTCGTGACGGTGCCCTCGACGATCACCTGGCGTTCCAACGCCAGCCAGGGAAACAGCAGCGTGGCGGCGTTGTTGGTGGCCAGCTCGCGGCCCTTGCGGCTCTCGTAATTGCCGAAAAACACGAAGCCGCGGCCATCGAGGCCCTTGAGCAAGACGGTGCGGGCCGAGGGCCGGCCCTCCCGGGTCGCGGTCGCCAGCGTCATCGCGTTCGGCTCACCCAGCTTGGCGGCCTCGGCCTCCTGGAACCATTTTTCGAACTGCCGAAAGGGATCCCTGGCGAGATCGGTCTCGACGAGACCGGCCAGGCAATAGTCTTTCCTCAGATCAGCGAGCGTCACAGCCGGGCACGGTGGTCGAGGGCCCTGGCGGTGTCAAAAATCATCTCGTCAACGCGTGAATCAGCGCGGCGTGCGTCGGAAAACAACGCAGGGCATCGGCCCGAGCCAGCAGTTCGAAGGTGCGTTCGTCGAACGGCGGCGAGACGGTGCAGCCGAGCAGCGCATAGCCGTGCCGCGTGGCGGGCGCGGATTCAGCAGCAGAGCGGGCTGCAGCCCGCCCGACGGCGAGGCGGGCGCCTTGCCACGTGCCGGCAGACACGAAGGTCTGCGGCGCATCGCCCGCCGCAACCTCGCCGCTCATGCGGACGACGCGTACGGTGCCGCTCGGCGGATCGAGTTGGACGTGCTCGATCGGGTCGCCCGCATAGAAATGCCACACCTCGTCCTGCGCGATCCGATGCAACGCGGAAACTTCGTCGCCGGCCAGCAGGTAGAGCATGGCCGATCCGGATGCGCTCCGGGCCGTGACGCGAAAATGGCCGCCTTCGCGGGCGAGCGGGGCGAGGCCGAGTTTCGCGATGAGCTGACGCGCGACGGCGTTCACACTTCGCGGCCGCGCTGGCGTTTCTCCTGAATCTGCTGCTGTTTGCCCTTGCTGGGGAAGAACGGTGCGATCCGGTCGATCACCGGCGTGAGGAACCGCGGCTCGGAGCGATCGTAGACCCAGTAGAAAAAGATCAACAAGCTCGCGACCACGACGGCGAAATACGGCGCGTAATCGTTGAACTTCTTCAGCGCGCGCCACAGCCGCACGATGACGACGAGCGCGAGGAGGCAAATCGCCAGGTTGATCCACGTATCCTGCGGGACCGCTTTCAGCTGATCCCAGGTCGAGGCCGGCGGCGCCGCTGCCGCCAGCACGAACGTGAAGGGAAAGTGCACGTAATGGGGTTATCGCCACGCCGGCCTCCGTCGCAAGCCGATGTTATGGCCGATCCGCTTGCTTGAAAAACCCGCCGGCGTCGCCGAGCTTACGCGGCTCCCTCTCCGCATGATCGCAACCGACGACGCCATTGAAACCGAGGCTGAACGCCTGCTGCGTTCGCTCATGAACGTCGACTGCGATCCCCGCGGCAAGCAGTGGAACTACGAGACCTGCCGCGAAATCGCGCCGCTTACGCTCGAGATCAACCGGCTGAAGCAGGAAAAGGACGCCGTGATCCTCGCGCATTCGTACGTCGAGCCGGAGATCATTTATGGCGTCGCGGATTTTCGCGGCGACTCGTATTTCCTCAGCGTGAAGGCGCGCGAGGCCCGCGCGAAGATGATCGTGTTTGCCGGCGTCGTCTTCATGGCCGAAACGGCGAAGATTCTGTCGCCCGATGCCACGGTGGTCGTGCCGGATCGGAATTCCGGCTGCTCGCTGGCCGATTCGCTCACGGGCGACGCATTGCGGCGGCTCAAGGCGTTGTATCCGGATGCGACGGTGGTGTGCTACATCAACAGCACCGCGGACGTGAAGGCGGAGTCCGACATCTGCGTCACGTCGGGCAACGTGTATCACATCGTCTCGAACCTGCCGGCGAAACGGATTCTCTTCGTGCCGGATCGGCTGATGGGTCAGAATCTGCGCGACGAGCTGAAGCGGCGCGGCGTGGACAAGGAGATCATCACGTCCGACGGCACCTGCATGGTGCACGATCAGTTCGGGCCGGCGGACATCGCGGCGGCGCGCGCGCAGTACCCGGGACTCAAGGTGGTCGCGCATCCGGAGTGCCTGCCGGAGGTCGCGGCGGTGTCCGATTTTGTCGGCAGCACCGGCGCGATGATGAAATACGTGAAGACGACCGGTGCGCCATATTACCTGATGCTGACGGAATGCGGGCTCGTCGGCCGGCTGCAGGTCGAATCGCCGGAGAAGGCCTTCATCGGCGGCTGCCGGCTTTGCCCGTACATGAAATTGAATTCGCTCGAGAAGGTGCGCGACGCGTTGCGGGCGCCGCGGGCGGACCAAATCATCACGCTCGACGAAGAAATGCGCCGGCGGGCCGCGCGCTGCATCGAAAGGATGTTTGAACTCGCTCCCACGGATTGATCACCTGATCGACCTTGCGATCGAGGAGGACGCGGGACTGGGCGACGTCACGAGTCGCGCCATTTTTTCCGCGAAGGATCGTTCGCGCGCGTTCATCGACGCGAAGCAGCCGCTGGTGGTTTGCGGACTCGCGATCGCCGGGCGGGTGTTTGTCCGCGTCGATCCCACGTTGAAGGTCACGCTGCTGGCGCAGGATGGCGACCGCGTGAAGGCGGGGGCGCGCGTTCTCGCCGTGGCCGGTCCGACGGCCACGCTGCTGACGGCGGAGCGCACCGCGTTGAATTTCCTGCAGCGGCTCTCCGGCATCGCGACGCTGGCGCGGAAGTTCGCCGACGCAATCGCGGGCACGGGCGTGCGGATTGTGGATACGCGGAAAACGACGCCGGGCTGGCGTGCGCTGGAGAAATACGCCGTGCGCTGCGGCGGCTGCTTCAATCATCGGTCGTCCCTGGGCGAGCACGTCCTGATCAAGGACAACCACATCGCCGCGGCGGGTTCGATCGCGCGGGCGGTCGCCCGCTGCCGGGCGGCGGCGCCGCACTGCGCCAAGATCGAAGTGGAGGCGAAGACGCTTGCCGAAGTGAAGGAAGCCTTGCGCGCGGGGGCGGACGTGATCCTGCTCGACAACATGGCGCCCACCATGATTCGGCGCGCGGTCGAACTGATTGCGGGCGCCGCCGTCGTCGAAGTCTCCGGCGGCGTGCGGTTCGAAACGCTGCGCGATTATGCGCTGCCGGGGGTCGACGTGATCAGCGTCGGCGCGCTGACGCACTCCGCGACGGCGGTCGATTTGAGCCTGACGGTGCTCCCGGCCGGCCAGCGCGGGTGAGGTGCCGCGCGTTGACCTCGACGCGCTTTTCTTCGCACGCTGGGTTTGGCGCAGCGGGATTCGACCCGCCGGGCCTTCCGATTTCTCCGCATGCAGACCCTTCGCACCGACTGCCTCGTCATCGGCGCCGGCCTCGCCGGCTCGGCCTACGCGTTGCGCGCGGCGAACCTCGGGCTTTCGGTCGAACTGCTCTCGCTGGCCGAGCCCTTGCTCGCCAACAGCGACTGGGCGCAAGGCGGGATCATCTACGACACGGCCACCAACCCGGCATCGCTGGCGCGCGACATTTTCGACGCAAGCGATCGCACCGCCAACCCGCGCGCGGTGGAGCACCTCGTGCGGGAGGGCCCGGCGGCGGTCAAGGAGTTGCTGATCGACGAGCTCGCGGTGGGTTTCGATCGGGGCCGGGAGGGCGAACTCGACTTTACGCGCGAAGGTGGCCACAGCGCGCGGCGGATCATCCACGCGAAGGACGCCACGGGCCACGCCATCCTGGCCGCGGTGGCCGCGAAGGTGGATGCGTCCAAAAAAATCACGCGGCGCGCCGGCTGGGTGGCGATCGACCTGCTGACGCTTTCGCACAACTCCACGGAGCTCATCGACCGCTATGAGCCGCTGACCTGCTTCGGTGCGTACGTGCTCGACACGAGCACGGGGCAGACCGTTGCGATGGTCGCGAAGAAGACCATCCTCGCCACCGGTGGGCTCGGGCAGATCTTTCTGCACACCACGAATGTGCCGGGCAGCGTGGGGCACGGCGTCGCCATGGCGTATCGCGTCGGCGCCCGGCTGATCGATCTCGAGTACGTGCAGTTTCACCCGACGGTTTTCGCGAAGAAGAACGCGCCGCGTTTCCTGATCACCGAGGCGTTGCGGGGCGAGGGCGCGGTGCTGCTCAATTCGCGCGGGGAGCGATTCATGGATGCGATCGATCCGCGGGGCTCGCTCGCCTCCCGCGACGTCGTCGCGCGATCCATCAAGCACGAACTGGCGGCGAGCGGCGAACCGCATGTGCTCCTGGATCTCTCGGCGATGAAGCCGGAGTTCATCCGTGACCGTTTCCCGACGATTTACGAGCGGTGCCGGGAACACGGGATCGACATCACGCGGGAACCGATCCCGGTCGTGCCGGCCGCGCACTTCGCGTGCGGCGGCGTCCATGCGGACCTCGACGGCCGCACGAGCGTGCGGCACCTCAACGCGATCGGCGAAACCGGCTGCACGGGCCTGCACGGCGCGAACCGGCTGGCGAGCACCTCGTTGCTCGAATGTCTGGTCAGCGCGAAATTTGCCGCGCTGGCCGACGGCACCGCCATCGCGCGCGACGCGTTTCGCCTGCCCGAGCCGCGCGAATGGGAAAGCCCGACGCGCGAAGCCGATCCCGTGCTGATCCGGCAGGACATGCTGCAGATTCAGCACACCATGTGGAACTACGCCGGGGTGGTGCGCTCGCCCAAGCGGCTGACACGCGCGCGCCGAATCCTGCTCGAGCTGCGGGAAGAAATCCAAAGCTTCTATCGCGGCTGCCGCCTCACGCGCGAACTGATCGAGCTGCGCAACGCGATTCAAACCGCGCTCCTGGTCGTGCACGCGGCGTCGCTCAATCCGCAGAGCAAGGGCAGCCACTACGTCGTGGAGGAAGCCTGACCGGCTGGACTTAGCCTTTGGGGCCGAGGATCCGCCGCCACTCCTCCGGCGGCTCTTCCATTTCCACCGGCGGCCCGAGCAGTGCGGCCTGCAGCGCCGCGTAGTCGAGTTTCCAGATGAAGATCGAATGGCCGACCTGGTGCGGCGGATCGCCGTGCTGACGCAGCCACGCGCAGAGCCGCGCGAAGCGAAAGTGATCGTAAACGCGATATTCGTTCGCCCAATACTCGGCGGGCTTCCGCGCGAGCAGGCTGGCGCGCAGCGCCGGATCGGATCGCGCCTGCTCGATGAGCGCGACATTGGCCAGCTTCCCGCGATACAGCCGCTCGTACGTCGCGTTCCACCGGCCAAAGGCCGCGACGTAGACGCCTTGGAAAAGCGTCGCACTGATCGCATAATATCCCGGGGTCAACGCGTACGGCTCGGGATCGCGGCGGTCGAAGAACCCCGGCAGTCGCTGCGCCTTGATCCCCTGGTAACGCGCGCTGTCGGTGCCGAAATACGCGAGAAACACCGGCTCGGGCCCATCCGCCGCATGGGCGTCGAGCCACTGTTTCAGCTCGGGCAGATCCATGCCCCAGTCGAGCGAACTGTCGACCAGATGCCGGTAGCCTTGCTCGGGGCCGCCGGCTTGCGGCGCGAAATACGCGAGGTAATTCGGGCGCACCGCCAGGGAGGCCGCGGCGTGCCAGGCCAGCAGGACGAGCACGATGCCTCTACGCGCGAGCGGCATGTCGTCTCCACCCCAGCACTACGGAGCCCGCCAGCACGTAGAGCGCCGGGTATATCGGCAGCACGTGGCGATGGCCCAGGTTGATGTTCTCGGTCACGGCCACCGCCAGGTAAACGCCGATCAAGGTCACGAACGGCGTCGCCGCGTAGAACGACGGCGGATCGCCGTCGGCCCCCGCGGCGCCGGCAACTGGATTGCGCCGCGCGCGCCACCACGCCCAGCCGCCGAACGCGACCAGCGCGAAAAGCGTGGGGTGCGTCTTGACCCAAATCGCATAGGGAAAAAACGCCCGCCAGCCGCCGAGTTTGATCTGCCCGCGCATGAAGGCCGGCAGCTTGTCGTCGGAGCCGAGCAGCCATTCGACCCCGTGGCAGTATCCCTCCGGCAGCAGCCGGTGCTCTCGCGTGAACTGCACGACGGCGGCCGCCGGGCCCGGCCGGCCATCGGCATAGGACGGCGGCGGCAGGGCGGCGGCCAAACCGTAACCGGGCGGCGTCGCGCTGTATCGGAAGTCATAATGCGCCCAGATGGCCGCCCAGCCGGCCAGCGCGTGGCAGATCACGAGCGCCAGCGCGAGCATGGCCTGCGGGCGGCGCCGGCGCAGTTCCCACGACTTCGTGCGCCAGCGCACGATGAGGGGCGGGTTCGCGGCGAACCGCACGGCGATCAGCACGGCGGTGATGGGAAAGATCACCACCGCCGTCATTTTCGCCAGCAGCAGCAGGCCGCAGCAGCCCGCGCTGGCGATGACCCGCGTGACGGTGACCTCATGCAGCAGCCGCCAGATGCACCAGGTCGACGCCGGCAGCATCAGGATGACCGACATGTCGGTGGAGACGATGCCACCGAACGCGAGCATGTGCGGGCTGAAGGCAAACAGCGCCAGCGAGACGAGCGCACCGCTGCGGCCGAACAACGCGCGGGAGCAGGCCAGCACGAGCAGGCCGGTCGCGACGCCGAGCAACGTCACCATCGCGCGGGCTTGCGCGAGCAACGCGTCCGGCGCGTTGCCCAGTTCAAACAGGAACCGGCGGCCGAACTCGTAGGAATCGGCCCGTTGCCAGAGGGGGTCGTGTGGCGACAGGAAGTGCGGCCGCGAAATCAGGAACGGCAGCGTCGCCCAGCGCTTCACCAAATCGCCATTCGCGCCTTCGATGCGGAAGTCGCCGCGCAGCCACTCGTTGTAGCCGACGGCCAGCTGCACGCCTTCGTCGAACGACACGCCTTTCGCGAGCGACGCGGTCCAGGCCATGACCGCATACGCGGCGAGCAAGCCCGCGACGATCGCGCACCACCACGGTGACGCGGCGCGTGGCGCGCGCGCGCTGGTGGTCGCAGCCGGCATGTCAGGCACGCCACACGGGCGGCCGGTTGGGCGCGCAGCCAAGCGCAGCCGTGCCGCAAGCAGGCGCTGAGTCATGAATTGTCAGGGGCGGAGTTACCGGCCGTCTGGAAAGGCATCGGTCCCGACGCGGAGGTTCGCAGCGCCGCGTCGAGGCATGCATCGTCGACGCGACCTCCCCGGGGAGACAAACCGCGCCGCCTTACATTTTGTTCAGGTGCCCGGCTTCCGCGCCGCCTAAGCTGGCTGGGCAGCGCGCGCCCGCGCGCGCTCGACGATCTGCAGCAGCTGGGCAAAGTCCTCTTCGCGGGTGCGGCTCTCGATTTGAAAATCGAACTTCGCGGCCTCGCGCAACTCGGCCTCGGCCGTCGCCAGCCGGCGGCGGATCTCGGCTTCGTCGTCCTTGGCCCGTGCGCGCATCCGTGCGACGAGCCGCTCGTGATCGACGACGATGAACACGCTCGTCATCGCGCGCCGCAGCCGCCCGTCTTCGCGGGCGACGCGACGCAGGCTCTCGACGCCCTGCACGTCGATGCTCATGACGAGATTCCGGCCGACGGACAGTGGTTCCAGCACGCTGCTTTTCAACGTGCCGTACAGCCGATCATCGTGTTCGCCGTGGACTCGCGCCCACTCGAGGAACTCGCCGCGGGCGATTTTCGCGCGGAATTCAGCGAAGGAAAAGAAATGATAGTGGACGCCGTTGATCTCGCCGGCGCGCGGCGGCCGCGTCGTGGTGGTCACGACTCGCGTGAATTCCGGCCGCTCGAGCACGAGCCGATCGCACAGCGTGCTCTTGCCCGAGCCGGCGGGGCCCGCGATCACCAGCAGAACGGCGGCGCCGCCCGTGGGGGGAGAAGCGGGGGACATGCGGAATGTTTCAGTAGGTGAACGCCACCACGGCCAGGAGCAGCCCGTAGCCGATCAGCGCGCCGCCCACGCCGCGGGCGCGCGCCGGTTGCGCAAACAGCCAGGTGAAAAAGTCGCGCAACCGCCAGGGTTGGGCCCCAAGCCAGATCGCGCCCGCCAGCGCCAGGTACACCGCGGTCACCATCACCAGTCGCTGCGGTTTGTTGTATTCCATGTAGGCCGCCTCGAGCAACGGCATCGCGCCCATCAGCACGAGGGTCGCGAGCCCCCGCACGGCGAGAAAGTCCGGCACGCATTTGAACGACAACACCGCGACGAGCAGGAAGCCGATGAAAAGCAGCGTGCGGTATTCGCCGAAGTCGGCCGGCGACAGATGCCAGATGGCGTAAAGGAACCAGGCCGCGCCGACTCCGAAAAACAAATACGCCGCCGCCGTCGACCGCGGGAACGACTTCAGCATCGCGGTGTAGCCGGAATGGTTGAGCAGGAGCGGCAGCCCGAGCAGGAGCAGCAGCAGGCCGGGAATGAGGGTGGCGACGGTGAGGGACATGCGGATCTTTTATTCTTGCTCGAGCCGTTCCTGATCGAATGGGAGGCGCATGGAGCAGGGGAGAAAGATAGAGAGAAAGAGGAAAGAGAAAGATTACTTCACCCCGCTCAGCACCAATTCACCGTAGAGCGTGCTGACCGTCGCGCGCTGGATGCGCAAGGGCACGAGCTGGCCGACCAGCCGCGGATCGGCCTCGAAGACACACACGCGATTGCCCCGCGTGCGGCCGGTGAAGCGCGTGCCGCTCTGGTCGCGACCTTCCACCAGGACCTCCTCTTCGGCGCCCACCAGCGCGGCGGTGCGGCGCAGCGAATTCTGCTGCAGGATCCCGAGCAGGATCTGGTTGCGGCGTTCCTTGACGTCTTCCGGCACCTGGTCGGGCCGCTCCGCGGCCGGGGTGCCGCTGCGCACGCTGTATTTGAAAACGTACGCCATGTCGTAGTTGCACGCGGTGAAGAGCTCGCGCGTCTGCTCGAAATCCTCCTCGGATTCGCCGGGAAATCCGACGATGACGTCGGTCGAGAAGTACATCTCCGGCTGAACGGCGCGCAGCGCTTCCACAATTTCGCGGTAGCGCTCCCGCGTGTACGGCCGGTTCATGGCGCGGAGGATCCGATTGCTGCCGCTCTGCATCGGCAGGTGGACGTAGCCGCAAAGCTTCGGCAACCGGCCGTACGCCGCCACGAGATCGTCCTTGAACCCGCGCGGATGCGGCGAGGTGAAGCGAATCCGCTCGATCCCGTCGATCGCCTGCACCCGCTCGAGCAATTGCACGAAAGGCGTGATGCCACCGGTGTGCGCGTAGTCGCGGCGACCATAGCTCGTCACGATCTGGCCGAGCAGCGTGATCTCGCGCACGCCGCGCCCGGCCAGCGACCGACACTCCGCCACGATGTCGTCCATCGGCCGCGAGCGCTCGTCGCCCCGGGTTTTCGGCACGATGCAGAACGAGCACTCCATGTTGCAGCCCTGCTGAATCGAAACGAACGCGGTGACCGGCCGCTCCGCGTCCTCGGCGGCGAAGTGGTCCTTGATCGTGTTTTGCGATCCGGCTTCCTCCGCGATGTCGACAATCGTCTGGCCAATCGGCGCGCCGGCGTCGCGGGCGGCCCGCAGGTTATCCAGATAGCCGGGCACCTGGTGGAACTTCTGCGTTCCGATGATCAGGTCGACGTCCGGCAGCTGCTCGAGGAGGGCCGCGCCGCGATTCTGCGCCATGCAGCCGAGGATCCCGAGCACGAAGTCCGGCTGCTTCTTCTTGCGCTGCTGCAGGTAGCCGGCCTTGCCGATCGCCTTTTGCTCCGCGGCATCGCGCACGCTGCACGTGTTGAGCAGCAGAATGTCGCATTCGTTTTCGTCCGCGACGATGCGGTAACCCCGCGCGCGCAGCATCGCCGCGACGGCTTCGCTGTCGCGCTCGTTCATCTGGCATCCGTAGGTCTTGATATAGACGCGGTTCATGCCGACGACGGGCGGTCCCGTCGATGGGCGCGCCGAACCCTGGGCGGCAGGCTGCGGTGGCAATGGAGATCGACGGGCTTCAAATGGGAAAGGGTCCTAGGTAGCCGACCGCGCCGGAGGGTCAAACGGGAAACCCGGCGCAAGTTCCGGGCCGGCGGCGGCGCATCGATGCCGGCGCGATCCATTTTGAACTATTTCTCCGCATGGCTGGCGTTCGGCTTGAGCCGGGTCCTGCGCCCGTCAATCTCGACTTCAGCCCACTTCAGCTCCTCCTCATGAAAAATTCGCGCCTGCGCGCCGGCCTTGTGCTCGGCGTTGTCGTCGCAGCGATTTGTATTTCGCTGCTGCTTCGCCAGAAAGTTTTCCCCCCTGCTGCATCATCCGCGCGCGATGTCGTTGGCGTGCAGACCGCCAAAATGGCGGGAGTCGCTCCGGCTGCGGCCGCCGCCGCTTCGCGAAAAGTCGCTCCGGCCTCGGCCGTACCACGCTCGGTGGCCGCGGCGGCCCCCACCCGTGCGGAGGTGCTCGCCCAAATCGCGGCCTTCGATGGCTGGCTGACCGCGTGGCGCCGGGCGGAGGCCGGTCAGCAGGCCAAGTTGACCGCCGCCGGTCGCGAATTGGCCATGGCGCGCCGCACCGCGCTCAAGCGGCTGATCGAAACCGATCCGCAACTCGCGCTGGAACGTGCGATCCCCGAGGGATTCCGCGCGGAAATGCCGGCGGAAGTCCGGGCCTGCCTCGAGGAGCGAATCGATGGCCGCGGCACCTTCGAAGTGCAGATTTCGTGCGGCGACAACGAGACGCGCACCGATCGCGCCGTCGTGATCGGCGACCAGCGGTACGCCGCTTATACGTTTGGACGACGCGATCAGCAGACGACGAAGTTTGGCGTGCCACTGCACGGGATGGCGATTGACGGCGCCGTCGCTTTGGCACCGCTGCCGTACCGCGAGCTCGATCCGCTGGAAAAAGCGCAGCGCGGCTTCGATCCGGAACAAATCGTGGTGTTGGTGGGCGACCGGACCGTGACGCCGAATTCGAGCGCCGATCTCCAGGCGCTCAGCCAGCGGCTCATCGCGGCCGAAGACGTGCCGGGGCCGCATGTCCAGCGCGAACGGGAATCGAGCGGCGCCCCGACCGCCGGCGCGCCGGATATCGCGGCCGTCACTTCGCCTCAAAGCTGGATTTTTGGCGACAAGCGCGTGCTTTGGGTGAAGGTCGATTTTTCAGACTCGCCGGGTGCCGTCGCGACCGACGAGGAGATCGCGGTCACGAACGCCACCGTGACGGAGTTCTACCGCTCGGCCTCCCAGGGCAAGACCGGGATGACCTTCAGCGTGCTCCCGGCGGTGCTCCGGCTGCCGCGCGACAAGGCCTTCTACAACACCTCCAGTACGAGCGACGACGACATCGCCGTCGCGGCCAAGACGCTGGCCCAGCAATACGACGCCGCGAATGGCGGCACCGGCGCGTATGACCCGGACAAATACGACCGGTGGATTGTCCTGTTCAGCAAAGTGCCGATTCACACCTTCGCCGGCCGCGCCCAGCTGGGCGGGCCGCGCGTGAAGATGCACGGCACCATCGCGCCCGGAACCGTCGCGCATGAACTCGGGCACACCCAAAGTCTCGACCATTCGCATTACTGGCTGCCGGCGACGTCGTCCGCGATCGGCGCCGGCGCGCACGTCGAGTATGGCGACGTGTTCGACACGATGGGCTCCTCCGGCAGCAGCCCGAACAATTTCTTCAACGTGTCGCAGCAGGCGAAGCTCGGCTACCTCGCCGGCGCCGATATCAACGCCGTCGGCCAAAACGGGACCTACCGCGTCGCGCGCCACGATCACCGCGACGCCGCCGGGGTGCGGGCGTTGAAGGTGACCCCGGGCAACGTCGAGTACGAATACTGGTTCGAATACCGCCAGTTCGGCCCGACCGCCTTCAACCCCGCGCAGTTCGATCGAGAGCGCAACGGCTTGATCGTCCATTGGGGGCCGGGAAAGGCCCCGCGGTTCACGTCCGGTCCCGGCAGTTATCTCGTCGACGGCACCGCTGGTTCCACCGGTGGCGCGAACGATTCGCCCCTGCGGATTGGCGAGACGTTCGTCGACCCGGATGCCGGCCTCACGATCAAGCCGCTCGCGGCGGGTGGCACCGGTCCGAACGAGTACCTGGATGTGCAGGTTTCGTTCGGCGCCATCGACGGCAATCGCAATCCCGCCCTCGCGTTCAGCCTTCCGGCCGGCTCCATCTCGGCGCGGACCAATCTCACCTTCACCGCGAACGCGAGCGATCCGGACGGCGATGCGGTCTACTACCGCTGGGATTTTGGCGACGGGCGGCCCCAGCCGTCGCTCAACACCGTCACGACACGTTACACCAAGGGCGGCACTTACACGCTGGCCGTATCCGCGCACGACGGACGCGGCGGGATCGATGCGAAGAAATTCACGGTCGCGATCGCGGATCCGCTCGTGAACTGGACCCAGCGCGGCAGCGGCGTCACGAGCAACACGCTCTACGCCGCCGACTACAACGCGGGCCGGTTTGTGGTCGTGGGCGACGCCAGCACGGTGCTCTCCTCCCGCGACGGCCTCGAGTGGACGCGCGCGACGACGCCCATCGCCAACAATTTTTATCGCGGGGTCACGCACAGCGGGACGCGTTTCGTCACCGTCGGGCCCGGCCCGGGACCGACCGACCGCGGGGCGGCGGCATATTCGGATGACGGGGCGACGTGGACCGCCAGCGCCCTGCCGGCGAATGTCGGCACGATGAACGGCGTCGCGTTCGGCGCGGGTCGGTTCGTCGCGGTCGGGGAGACTGGCCGGATGTACACCTCCACCGACGGCACGACGTTCACCGAGGTCGCGTCGCCCGTGACGAACGCACTCCGCACGGTGGCGTTTGCGAGCGGTCTGTTCGTCGCTTCCGGCGACGCCGGGCGCGTGCTCACGTCGGCCGACGGCCTCACTTGGAACAACCGATCGGTGCCCACGACGAATTCCCTCGGCACGATCGCGTTCCACAACGGCGCCTGGTACGCCTCTTCCGCGACCCTCGAATGCTTTACCTCGGGCGATGGGGAGACTTGGACGCGCATTGCCACCACGGGTCGTCCCAACACGACGTTGCGACTCATGTCGACCTCGGGCGTGCTCTTCGGCGCCACGACCAACGGCAGCATCGCGCTGACGGAACAGCCGCGCAATTGGGCAACCCATCAGATCACGACGGCGGCGAGCACGAATTTCAACGGCGCGATCGAGGGCAACGGCACCATTGTCCTCGTGGGGAGCCGGGGCCTCATCTACACGACCTCGGTTGCGCCGATCTCGCCCCCGCCGCTGCCGGCGCCTTCGCTGCGGTTCGAGGCCGATTCGCTCAAGGTTTCCGTCGGGAAAAAGAATGTGCTGTCCGCCACCGGCCAGGGCTTCGCCAAACTCGAGCTCTATGCGAACGGCGCGAAGGTCAGCGAAATCAACGGGACGGCCGGGGCGTTTACGTGGACGCCCGCGGCGGTGGGCAGTTACTCGCTTGTCGTCCGCGGCGTCGCCGCGACCGGTGAAAGCGTCGTGTCGGAAGCGTATGCCGCCCGCGCCAGCCTCGCACGCTGGACGTGGCGCAACCCGTCGCCCGTCGGCGCCGATCTGACCGCCGTGGCTCGCGTCGACGGCAAATGGTGGGTGGTCGGCCGCTCCGGCGCATTCCTCACCGTCGCCGACGACGGCACCGTGGCGCGCGTGGATTTTCCCACCACGCAGCACCTCACCGGGATTTCGTACGCGAACGGCCGGTTCCTCGTCACGGGCGGCTGGTTTGACAGCGGCGCGGCGGAAGACATCGGTCCGCTCTGGACCTCGACGGATGGCTATCTCTGGACGCTGGTGGACGCGTCGAACCTCTCCGGCCTGAACCTCAATTTCGTGGCCTATGGCGGCGGCCGGTGGCTCGTCGGCAACGTGAATTCAATCCTCGCGACGTCGACCGACGGCATCACCTGGACGCGTCAGGTGAACACCCTTCCGGCCAACACCTCGATTCGCGCCGCCGTTTTTGGCGATGGCACCTGGGTGGCGGTTTGCGCCGGCGGCAGAATCATTTCCTCACCCGATGCCGTGCGTTGGACCGAGCGTACCAGCGGCATCACGACCGACCTGAATGGCGTCACCTACGCCAACGGTGCGTTTGTGGCCGTCGGGGCGAGCGGCGCGATCCTGCGCTCGACGGACACGGTCAACTGGTCGCGGGCCACGTCCGGTACGACGAATGCCCTGAACGGCGTCGGGATCGTGGCTGGATCGTTTGTCGCCGCTGGCGACAGCGGGGTGACGCTCGTTTCGCCGGACGGCACGACGTGGACGCGCGCCTCGCTCGAGGGTAAATTGAGCGGAGGCCTCGCAGTCACGGGCAGTGGCGACAGCGCGATCCTGGCCGGCCGGGCGGGGGAGATTTTCACGGCGACAAATGCCTCGACCTGGAAGCGGCTCACCACCGGGACCGGCGAAAACCGGATGGGCATCGTTTATGCCGGCGGTCGCTTCGTCGTGCCAACCTTCCGGACCGATCCGATTGCCAACACGACGGTGGTGCCGATCCTCGTCTCAACCGACGGCGTTCGCTGGTCCCGCGCCAACGGGAGTACCGCGTTGAATGCCGCGAATCTCTACTCCGTGGCGTACGCCCAGAACCTGTATGTGGCGGTCGGCGACGGCGGCCGGATCTTCACCTCGACGAACGCCACCGATTGGACCGCCCAGACCAGCGGCGTCTCCACGACCCTCTCCGCCGTCACCGCGGCGCCCAACGGTTTCGTGGCGGCCGGCAGTTCCGGCGCGATCGTATCTTCGCCCGACGGCACGAGCTGGACCGTGCGGAGCAGTGGCATCACCACGACGCTCAACGGTGCCGCCTTTGGAGCGGGCCGCTTCGTCCTCGTGGGCAACAACGGCGCGATACTGCAATCGGCCGACGGTGCGACGTGGACGACCGCAGCCAGCGGGGTGACGGCCACGTTGATCACGACGCGGTGGTTTGATAACATCGGGTTCCTGGCGGCCGGCAACAGCGGGACCATGCTGTCCTCGACCGATGGCGTGACCTGGCAGCAGGTGGAAACCGGCACGGGCAATTTCATCGCCACGCTGGCCCAAACGCCGGTGGGCGTGCTGGCCGGCACCGGATCGAGCGGAAACATGATTTTGTCGCTGGACGGAAACAGCTGGTCGATCGCGACGAATCCCGCCGACCGCTCGTTGAACGGCCTGGCCGCCAGCCCGTCGACCATCGTTGCCGTCGGGAGTAGCGGGACGACGGTCGCCTTCGATTTCGTCGACAACACGCCGCCGCCGGCAATCGCGGCGGCGCCGACGCCGCAGACGGTGCTGGCCGGCGGCACGGCCGTGTTCTCCGTGGCGGCCCAGAATGTGAGCGGCGGCGTGTATCAATGGTCGAAGGACGGCCAGCCGATCCCGGGCGCGAACCGACCGGCCTACACCATCACGAGCGCCGGTGACGGCAGCCTCGGCAACTACGCCGTCACCATCACCACGCCAACCGGCACGGTGACGAGCGCGGCCGCCGAACTCACGTTCGCGAACGCGAATCAAATGGGGCGGTTGATCAACCTGTCGCTCCTGACGTCGGTCGACACGGCCGGCGACACCTTCACGATGGGCGCAGTGGTGGGCGGCGCCGGCACGGCCGGCACGAAGCCGCTGTTGGTTCGCGCGGTCGGTCCGGCGCTCGGCGCGTTCAATCTCGCGAATGCGATGCGCGACCCGGCGCTCGAGTTCTACTCCGGCACGACGCTGATCGGGCAAAACGACAACTGGGGCGGAGGCGCCGATCTGCGCACCGCGTTTGCCGCGGTCGGGGCGTTTCCCTTCAGCGATGCGAGTTCCCGGGACGCGGCGATCTACAACCCGTCCGTCGCGGCCGGAAACAATTCGGTCAAGGTGCTCGGGGTCGGCGGGGCGACCGGTGCCGTGCTCGCGGAACTGTACGATGCCACCCCGGACGCGGCCTTCGCCACGAGCACGCCACGGCTCGTGAACGTTTCCGTGCTGAAGCACCTGGGGTCGGGCGTGACGGTCGGTTTCGTGATCGGAGGTTCGACGCCGCGCAAGGTTCTGGTGCGCGCCATTGGGCCGACGCTCGGCGCGGCGCCGTTCAACGTCGGCGGGGTCGTGGCGGATCCGCAGCTCGCGCTGTTTGCCGGACCGACGCAGATCGCCGCGAACGACAACTGGGGCGGCACCACGGCGCTCACCGCGACGTTTGCGCAGCTGGCGGCCTTCGCGCTGCCGGCCGCGTCGAGGGACGCGGCGCTGCAGGCCGAGCTGCAGCCCGGCAGCTATACCGTGCAGGTCTCCGGCGTCGGCGGAACCTCCGGCGTCGCGCTGATCGAGGTCTACGAGGTACCATAGATCGCGTGAGGAAATCGAACGTCGTGTCCGCGCTGGCGATCGCCGTCTGGGCGTTCGCATCGGCAGTGGCGGCGGTGATGGCCGCGGATGGACCGCCGCCATCGCGCGGATCGCCGTCGATCGAGGACAGCGACGCCTGGTTCAAGGCGGGCCAGCAGTTGTTCGAGCAGCTGGCGCCGCCGGAGATCAAGGCGCAGTTCGAGTTTCCGACCAAGGAACAGTGGGATCGGTTTACGAAGGGCCTGCAGCGGGCGCTCGAGGGTGAGTCGCTGCCGGAACTGGCGAGTTATGCCGACCAGGCCCGCGCGACGACTACGGTGCTGCGTACGCTGCCGGGCTACGAGGATCTCGCGGACTGGCTCGAACAACGTGTCGACGAGATTGAAGGCGCGCGGCAAACCCTCACGCCGGCGCCACCCCAGCCGCCGACGCGTCCGAACCTGCCGCGGCCCGGCAATTATCAGCCGGTGCCGCACTATGATCTCTGGCTGGCGCGGGTGCGCGACCGTCCCGTGCCGGCGCGTGCCGCGGCGCTGATGCCGGCCCTGCGGGCGGCGTTCGCGGCGGAAGGCGTGCCGCCGGAAATCGCCTGGCTGGCCGAAGCGGAAAGCTCGCTGAACCCGGGCGCGCGCAGTCCGGTCGGCGCGAAAGGGCTCTTTCAATTCATGCCGGAAACGGCGAAGGCGCTCGGGTTGAGCACCTTTTTGCCGGACGAGCGCGCCGATCCGGAAAAATCGGCGCACGCCGCCGCACGGTATTTGCGCACGCTGCATGCCCGCTTCGGCAATTGGGCGCTGGTGTTTGCCGCCTACAACGCGGGTGAAGGTCGTGTGACGCGCACCCTGGCCAGCCACGGCGCGAAATCGTTCACCGCGATTGCCGAGGCGCTGCCGGCCGAGACCCGCATGTACGTGCCGAAAGTGTGCGCGCTGATCACCGCGCGTGCCGGCGTGCCGCCCGAGCGAATCGCACCGCCGCGAAAACAGGGCATGTTTTCAAAATGATTTGTCATGCTGAGCGCAGCGAAGAATCCAGCAGGAGCCGAGGTCGCTGAGAGCAACGGATATCCAATTGGATTCTTCGCTAGCGCACAGAATGACAGGCAAGAGAGGATTTGAAGACACGTCCCAGCCCGTGAGATTTCGCGTCGCCTTTTCACAGGCTGGCGGCTTTCACAAGGCATGGGATTTTTTGATCGCTTCGCCGCGAAAAAAACCGACCCGAAGCCCAGCCCGCCAACGACGGAGCCGGCGGGGTCGCCGCCGGCCGCGAGCGGGCCAGCCACGGCGGGCCCGGTCGCGCCTCGCCTGGCGGCCGCCCGGGAAAAGCTCGACGCGAAGGACCGGGCGGGCGCGCTGGCGGTGTACGAGGAAATCCTCGCGACGGCCGGCGACCGCGCCGATGTGCTCGTCGCGATTTCCGGCGATCTCGGATCGCATGGACACGTGGCCGAAATCATCGAGCTGATTGCGCCGCGGTACGACGCCGATCGGCACGGTCCCGCCACCGGACTCAACCTGTTGCAGGCCTATCTCGCCGTGCGGAACGCCGAGGCGGCGCAGCACGTGCTCGACATCCTGTTCGCGTTGAACCGGCCCGAGCTCGAGGACCGGTTGCACGGATTCTCGAACGCGATTGCGGAAATCCTGGCGGCCCCGGTGCAGGTTGGCCCGCCGGGCGCCGCGGGGGCTCCGGGCGATATTCCGCGCATCGGGCTCATCACGATCAGCAAGCCGATTTGGTTCTACGGACTGGAGTCGCTCGCGGCGCAGCTCTTGCCGCCGAAGGAAGGCCGGTTGCGCCGCATCGCCTTCGCGCAGCTCGCGCTCCCCGGCTACGGGCCGGAGAAGGCGGCGCACCCGGATGAAGAACTGCCGCGGATGTCGCGCGCGTTGCCCTTGTGGTTCGCCGAGACGTTTTATTTTTCGCCCTCGTATGCGCCGTTCGCCGCGCTCGGGATTAAGAACTCGCCCGAGGCCCCGGCGGACAGCCGCCACGCGGTGTTCACCGCGGAGTGGACCGTCGACAATTTGCGGCAGCTCGTCGAATCGCATGCGGAAGGAGTCGACTACATCGTGACCGGCGCGCTGCGGGTGCTCGACGCCGACTATGAAGCGGTGCTGCGGATCTGGGAGGTGAAGAACTTTCGCGAGCGCAAGGCGTTCACGGTGCGCTGGACGCCGTCGACCGCCGACGCCGCGCTCACCGAGTTGCACGCGCAGGTGCGCGGCTACATGGAATGGTCGCCCGCCAGCGCGGCGTTCGCCTACACGATTCCGCCGCAGCCCCGCCCCTGGCTGGAAACGCTCGGCGCCTCACTCGCGCTTTTTCTCGTGGAAAAATCACTTTTGCCCGCGGGGCAGCTCGCCCCGGTTGCCGCCGATCTTCAGCACGCCGCGACCCGGGCGCCGACGTCAGAGGCCGCCTCGCTCGCGTTCCTCACGCTCGGCCGGCGCGCGAGCACGCTGCAACTTGCCCTGCCTCCCGTGGCGACGCTGGCGCGCTCGCCGCTCGTGGCGCAGGCCCAACAAGCCCTCGGCTGACCCGCGCATGCATCCACCCACCTCCGACCTGCGGATTCGCGCGCAAAAGCCGCTGATTGCCCCTGCCGTGCTCGAAGACGAGCTGCCGCTTTCCGATACCGGTGCGGCGCTGGTCGCGCAATCGCGGCGCGACATCGCCGCCATCCTCGGCGGCACCGATCCGCGGCTCCTCGTGGTGATCGGACCGTGTTCGATTCACGACCCGGCGGCGGCGCTCGAATACTCCCAGCGGCTCCGGGAGGCGATCGCCCTGCATGCCGCGGAGCTCGTGCTGGTCATGCGCGTGTATTTTGAGAAACCGCGCACGGTGCTGGGCTGGAAGGGGCTGATCAACGATCCGTTCCTCAACGACACGTATCAGATCAACACCGGGCTGCGCCACGCTCGGCGCTTGATGCTGGACATCGTGCACGGCGGCGTGCCGGTGGGCACGGAGTTTTTGGATACGACGCTCGGTCAGTACTACGCCGACCTGGTCTCGTGGGGCGCGATTGGCGCGCGCACCGTCGAGAGCCAGGTGCATCGCGAGCTGGCCTCGGGCTTGTCGATGCCGGTCGGGTTGAAGAATCGCACCGACGGCGACGTGCAGGTCGCGGTCGACGCGATCCGGTCCGCGCGTCACCCGCACTGGTTCCCGTCGCTGACCCGCGAGGGCGCGCCGGCCATCATGGGCACCGCCGGCAACGAGCACGCCCATCTGGTCCTGCGCGGCGGCACGCGGGGGCCGAATTATTCCGCCGAGCACATCCGTGCGGCGACCGCCTTGCTTCAGAAAAACGAGCTGCCTCCGTACCTGATGGTCGACTGCAGCCATGCCAACAGCGGCAAGGATGCCACGCGGCAGCCGGTGGTGGCCAGTGACCTCGCGGCCCAAGTCGCCGGCGGCGAGCGCGCGATCGTCGCGGTCATGCTCGAGAGCAACCTGCTCGGGGGCACGCAGGATTACCGCGTGACGCCGCTGGTTTACGGGCGCAGCATCACCGACGCGTGCCTCGGGTGGGAGCAGACGCTGCCGGTGCTGGCGAAGCTGGCGGAGGCGGTGCGCGCGCGCCGCGGCTAAGCCAACCAAGCTAGGCGCCCACTGCCAGCTGCCCGCAGCCGGCGGCGATGTCGATGCCACGCCGCTGCCGCACCGTGCTCGGCAGCGAGAACTCGTCGGCCAGGATCCGCTGGAACCGTTTCGCCGCCTCGCTCCGCGCCGGCGCACCGTCGTATCCGGTCGTCGGGTTCAAGGGTATCAGGTTGACCTGCGCGGGCAACCCGCGGAGCAGCGCGCCGACCGCGCGGGCGTGGTCGACCGAGTCGTTTCTTCCCTCGATCAACGTCCACTCGTAGAAGATGCGGCGGCCCGTGGT
>Ga0082335_1002790_pt1 | contig 31093 bp, 19 predicted proteins | sample Subgrocontami58m_FD_72375 | JGI IMG/M metagenome (GOLD analysis project Ga0082335, IMG submission 72375) | Subsurface groundwater microbial communities from S. Glens Falls, New York, USA - GMW37 contaminated, 5.8 m (SPADES assembly) (version 2) ...
CAGCTTGGCCTTTTGGCTTACGAACGGCATAGATGTTTTTCCTCCTCTTTATCAAGATTCGGAAATATTCTATACCAAACGCGTTTCTATTGCAATAATATTATGGAATCATTAATCTAGTGCTGAGTTGCATAAATAACTGAACGAATATTTTTTCTATACCTCAGGTTTAAACCCGGGGTATATGGGCTAGGACCCGTTATCAGATAAATGCCTGCTTTTCTGTGCAAGTTAGGACTAGTCAATAAAAGGTTTTACCCCGATATCAGCCGTTCTTGACTGCTTCATTTTGAACAATTTTTATCGGCAGGTATCCTCAAGCGTTTGAATTACTTTTAAGATATTTTGATAATATTTTCTCACTCTATCGTAGCTGATGCCAACATTCGCTCCGTGTGCAATTCTATTCCTATTTGCGACAATGCTATCAACTGCATCTTTTTGTTCGTCTGTTGTAATACCTTCCAGTTGTTGCCTCCAATCGGGGCTGAACCTTCCGGCTAACTCTAAAATATCCTTCATTTTCGGGTTCGTAAATCTCTCTAGTCTTGATGAAACATAACTCGCAACGTATACATGAGACTTTTCCCTGCTATACTGGATATATATCGCACTGACTGAAGTTTCAATAAACCCTGAGACAAGAATACATAGGTATCTTGCCCAATGTGATTGAAGTTCTATCTCATCAGAAAAACTTGAAACTTGTCCGAATAAATTATCGAGTCGACTCTTATACCTTGTTATTTCTACATTACTCATTTTACATCGGAAAAAACCATTATTGACTTTTGAATTCTATTTTTCACCTTGTCTTTATCAGATGTATGAGTTTCAGTTGCGGATTTAAACTCTATTTCATTCAATAAATCGCTATGACACTCCTTTAGCATCTTAAAATTAGTAATGTTTCCCTTTGCTAACCTGTTCGCAATCCCAACCATCACCGCGTCATATATAGCTGCTATTATTACACCCCTCTGCATGAAAGCCTTCTTACCCAAATGTGTGTTAATTACTTTAACCGTCTCGGTAAAAATCTTGGTAAGTTGCTCCTTTGATTGCTTAGAAAAATTTCTATTATCAGCCATATAAGAATTGAGGAATCTCACCATAGGTTTTTCATATTTATCACCGTAATAATACAATGCAAAAAACCTCAATATCAACTCCTCGTCCCTCATACGACCGCTGACTTTGCCATACAATGTCCTCCACGACTCATTTAGATTCAGGTTGTTAATTAAGTCTTTAAGTCCTCCCCCATACATGGCAGACCTTATTTCTTGTGCTTGTAACGGCATTCCACCAGTATTTAATCTTTCAAATATGTGAAAAACACTACTCAAGTCGTTAGAAGGTTTATCCTGCTTTACAATAGTCGCATGCAGTATAGAATCATCTAATGACCGTTTGTCTTCAATTTGCAGAGATTTATAAGTGAGACCCTTAAACTCTGAATCAATTCCTGTAAGGGCAAACTCACGTTTTGTTGGCTCAAATAATCCCGAATAGAAATATTCCAGAGTCCTCAATCTTTGATTACCATCAACAACAACTAACTTATTAGAACTATCTTCTTTATAAAGAAATATCCCTGGTACAGGCAATCCTAGCAGTAACGACTCGATAAAGCGGGATGCTTTTGTAATTGGCCATACATACCCTCTTTGAAATTTTGGAATTATAATACTATGGTCCCGCAAACGTGCTACGATACTGTCAACTGGATAATCTGCTCCATAGCTAGTTATTTCATACTTTTGTAAAGTTCCACCACTTTCTTCCTCATCGTCCAAATTTTCTAGTACGTTCACTTCATCTTGCTCATCCATAAATTACCCCTTAATTTTTCTACTTATTGTGCATGCTATAATACGGTTCAACTTTTATCAGTTCATTAACTGTGATTTGCCACCTCCCAACACAAGTCCAGTTTAATGTTAGACTTGAATTTGTAGAAGAGTGCCCTGCCACGAATAGGTCAATAACAATCCTGACTTTTGTTACTCACTTTACCGTTACGGTGGGCTTTAAGGCACACCTCTCCGAAAATATTTAGCCTTAATTATTAACCCACTAACGCTACGCTTCGTAATGCAACAACCCGCTCTGGTGTGACTTTACATAAGTATCGGTTATAACATTAAGGCAGGCTGGTTTACCCGATGCCACTGCTCTCTCCAGCGCTGGACGGATATCCCGGGGGTGCTCCACCAGTTCTCCATACCCTCCAAAGGCAGAAACCATCAGGTCGTAACGCTGGTGTCCCAGGTATTTACCGGGTACATTTTCATCGTGACTCATGGATGCCCACGAGCCGTTGTTGCTTATGATGACCACGATGGGGATTTTATGCCGTATGGCGGTATCCATTTCCATTCCGTTAAATCCAAAGCTGCCATCTCCGCTGAGTACGAAAACCGGAGCGCCAGGCTTGCCCAATTTAGCGCCTATGCCGAAGGGCACAGCCACACCGAGGCAGCCAAAGGGGCCGCAGTTCATGCGGTGTCCGGGGACATTAGTGTTGATTATCTGACGCGCCCAGGTGAGGATCTCGTTGCCGTCAACGGCCAGGACGGCATCCCGCGGTATAAAATCGCGTACCTCTTTACATAACCTGGCGGTATGTATCGGCACCTGGTCCGATTCCAAAAGGGCTTTTGACTTTGCCTGGTGCTGGGATTCCGTATCTTTAAGTTTTTTCAGCCACGGGGACTCAGCCCAGCCGCTTATTTTTCCACGGGCCTTGTCGGTAAGCTGTTGCAGCACCATCCTGGCATCCCCGGCAATGCCCACATCAACCGGCCTGTTCTGGCTTATATATTCAGGTTGAATATCCACCTGTATCACTTTTACGGCCGGGTCAAAACGGGGGGCGCGTCCAAAAGTGAACACGAAGTTGAGGCGTGTTCCCACTACCATGATTACATCGGCGTTGCGCAGGGCGAAGTTTCGGGCAGAGGGAAGGCATAGCGGGTGGTCTTCCGGAATCACTCCCCGGCCCTGGGGCGTGGTGAATAAAGGTATGCCGACGGTATCCACAAACTCCCGAAGCTGGCCGGAAGCCCCCGACCAGATTATTCCTGAGCCGGTTAGCAGCACAGGCCGCTGGGCGTTGAAAAGCAGGTCTATAGCTTTAGAAACAAGGGAGGGGTCTCCCATAGGTCTGGCCGGCGCCGGATAGTGGCCGGGGAAGTTTACCTTATCCTCTTCGACCTCTGCTGACAATATATCCAGTGGGAGGTCGAGGTAAACCGGCCCGGGCCGTCCGCTGGTGGCGGTGCGGAATGCCAGCTCTAAATATTCAGGGATACGCTGCGTAGTCGGCACTTTGACTGCCCATTTGGTGATAGGCCGCATCATATTCAACTGGTCGAGCTCCTGGAAGGCCCCCATGTCGGACTCGCGGGTTGGAAAAGAGCCGCCCAGGACTACTATGGGAGCGCAGTCGCTGAAGGCATTGGCCACCCCGGTGACCAGGTTGGTAACGCCCGGCCCGGCGGCAGCCATACAAACCCCGGGCTTGCCGCCTGTCACCCGGGCATAGGCATGGGCCATCATAGCAGCCGCCTGTTCATGCCGGACATCCAGCAGCCTGATTGGTTCTTTTGCCAGGTATCTCTGGGCTTTAAGGAAGGGGTCGCCTTCAATGAAAAATATTATTTCGGTTCCCTGTTTCACCAGAGCCTTGGTCAGCAACTGTCCGCCATTTACGAGAGCCATTGAGACACCCCTTTCTGCTATAAGCCGTTACTCCTATATTGTGTCTTTAATAAGGATGTGTTCTGTTCTGTGCTATGGTATAAAATCCTAAATCCTAAGCACTAAATCCGAAACAAATTCAAAATCCAAATATCTAACTATGTGCCCGCATGTGCCATCAGCTATCAGCAGTCAGAACGCAGGAAACGAAAATTGGAGATACCACGAACACATGGCGGAAAGTATACAGTCTTAAATTGCGGGCGTCAACAGAGGTGGAACCTTAAAGGCAGGGGCTGCAACCTGAATCCGCCATCAAATCCCTCTCTTTCTCCCTTTACCAAAGGGAGAGGCCATAGTTACCCCCCAAAGAGAAGTGTAACACCAACCCGGCGAAGGAATTGTTGCTTTAACAAGATTTAATGGGCGGCGAATTTTGGGCAATCACCGCTTGATATTTTGGGTAGTAAGTGATACACTCACGCCTATTAGTTTAACAAAACCCCTCTGCTCTGGAAGTGGATAATATCAGTATATTGCCAATTGACCAAAACCTACGAAAGGAAAGGTAACATTATATGGTCTCATTTCAGGATGTAGTTAATAACCGGCATGATTATGCTAAGGAGTGGAAAGCCCGCACCGGGGGCAAGGTCATAGGTTATTTCTGTACCTATACCCCTGAGGAAATTATTTATGCCGCCGGGATGTTACCGGTGCGCATCATCGGGTCGAATGAGCCTTCCGAGGTTAGCGAGTCTCATATCCCCAGCATGTATTGCCCTTTTTGCCGCGATTGCCTTGCCCAGGGGCTGACAGGGAAATATGACTACCTGGATGGCATAGTGCTGGCAAAGTCCTGTATGCACATGATGCAGGCGTTCTGGTCATGGAGCCTTAGCATACCTATAGCATTCAGCCATTTTATTGGTATGCCGGCGGTTCTCGGCTCGCCCAGGTCTAAAGAGCGCTTGATTGATGAGTTTTCCCGGTTCAAAGAAAGCCTGGAGCGATGGACTGGCAAATCCATCACTAATGAGGACCTTGACCGCGGGATAGATGTGATGAATACAAACCGGAGGTTACTCCGGCAAGTCTATGAGTTTCGCAAGCCTGATCCGCCCCTCGTTTCCGGGGCTGAGGCCGGGGCGATGGTGCTTTCCAGTATGCTGAGCGATAAGGTGGAGCATAGCCGGTGGCTGGAACAGGTTATCGCAGAGGTACCCCATCGGCAGTCGAAAATCACCACTGGCGCCCGGCTCATGATTGTGGGCAGCGAGAACCATGACCTGGAGCTTTACAAAATCATTGAAGAGAAAGGGGCCAATATAGTTATTGATGAGTTTTGCATGGGGAGCCGCTATTTCTGGAATCAGACTCCTGAACAGGAAGACCGTTTATCAGCTATCGCTGAGAGGTATATCACCAGACCCCGGTGCCCCGTGAAGGACGTTAACGAGCGGAAGCGGCTGGACCATATTGTCAATCTGGCTAAGGAATTTAATGTCCGGGGGGCGCTGCTTGTCCATCAAAAATTCTGCACCCCACATGCCTTCGATTTGCCCCATGTTCGTAAAGCGCTGGAGGAGAATGGGATCCCAACCTACGCATTAGAGCTGGATGTTACACTCCATCGGGGTTCGGTACAGACCCGCACCGAAGCCTTCCTGGAGATGCTGGAAATGGAGGTGGCTTGAGATGGTTACTACCTATAAGACAGAGCCTCTGGAAACGTACGAATGGGCTAAAGAGCTAAGGTTAAGGCATTTCGATGAGGCGATGAAAGCCCATGAACATGGCAAATTGCTGATTATGGGCAATATGAATGCCCCTAAGGAGATAATAGCCGGTATCGGCGATTTTGTGCACCTCGGGGGCGAACCCTGGGGGGTGTACATCACCCGTGAAGGCGGCTCCAAATTGCTGATGGAATGCCTGGAGGAGGTGGAACGGAGAGGCTATACAAGGGACATGTGCGCTTATATGAGGGCCTCCTGGGGTTCCATGTTTCTGGATAAGAGTCCATCGGGTGGGTTCCCCAGACCTGACCTTATTGTAGCCTTCAATCAATGCGATAGCCAGGCTAAATGGCACCAGGTAGAAGCGGAGTATTTGAATGTTCCCTTCTACGTCATAGATACCCCGTTCAACGGCGGCGACGGCACCATGAAAGTGGATGAGCCGTCGCTTCAGTTTGTCATAAGGCAACTGGAAGACTTGATAGAATGGCTGCAAAAAACCTTCAAACGTCCCTATAACGAAGACAGAATGATGGAAGCTATAACCCACGCCTACCGCAGCCGTTGCCTGTGGGGAGAGATATGCGACCTGCAGGGAACAATCCCCGCCCCCCTGGATTATAAGCTGATTCTGCCGTTTGTGCTGGCGCTGGAGCGCCATGCCTATGAAGAGGAGACAGAGAAACTCCTGACCGCCCTCCGTGATGAACTGAAGCACCGTATAGCTAAGGGGATAACACCTCTCCCTGACGAGCGCTGCCGGGTGACCCATGAGGGACTGGCGCCGTGGTATGCCCTCTATTTATTTACCTACCTGAGGGAACACAGAGTAGCTGTCGTTGGCGGTTCACAGCAATATCAGCAGACAGGACCGGTGCGGCCCACCCACGAAGATGGTACGCTGGCGCCGGAGAACCCGCCCGACTGGAATGGAGTTCCTAAAAATAAAAGGGAAGCCCTCCGCTTCCGGGCAACCTGTTTCATGTATTCCCAGAGGTGGTCTCTGGATCCCCGGATCAGGCTTAAGATGCTCAAAGCGGCTATCACAGCGTGGAAGGCGAATGGCGTAATCATCATGTACGACCGGGGCTGTCAGATGTTGTCCAGCGGGCAACTGGAGGTTAAAAATGCCATCCAGAGAGAGGGGATTCCCACACTCCGCTATGAGACTAACCGGATTGATCCTAGGGAATGGAGCTGGAGCCACGTGGCTGATAGTATGGACTCATTCCTGGAAGCCCTGGGGGTACCTAAAATAGAGAAATAGCGCTACCTGTGGCAAATATAAACAGTTAAGCCATTTTAACGGAGTTTTATTGCAGTAAATTATTCGGTTTATAACCAAATGATGTATTAGTGGATTTTTCCGGGCTAATCTGTAATTAAAGCTAAACTATTAATGTTTAGTACATGAGGCAGTTAATATTGCTTGCCATTGCGAGTTTCCGCATTTCGGGGTGGTGATTGTCCACACCGTTATTGTAACAGGGGGATGGATAACCTGCGTGCAGTGACAATACGATAAACAAATCTGTTTTTCCCCTCCGCCCGTCAGATAACCTTCTATATTATTCCAACTTACCGGCATAAAATCTCACTATCCCGATGTACGGGGTTCGGATTCTTGCCTTTCAGACCTGTGAACGCGATAACACCCTACTTTTTAGTAGATAAGCCACTCTACCACTCCCGTAAAGCCTCAGCTTTGATTTCTCAATTTCATTTGTTTAATTTTTCATTCGCGCCCATTAATACCCCGGACTCCGCCATTTTTCCAGGGGGAGCATGGATAAAAAATGCTGACAGGTTGCTTACAAAAATAAACACCATTACATCTATTAACTTAAATAGGATTCAAACGGCATACGCCATAAAGCCTATCTATTTCATTTATTGCCGTAGCTAATTTGACTTATTTTGCAAAACGTCATAAAATAAAAACTCTGTTAATAATTGTATATATTGGTAAATATATAGTAAAATTATGTATATATTATAAGGTCGAATATTTACCTATAACTGCCCGTAGAAGTATCAATTATCTTTTTTAAATAGATGGTATACCAATTTTTACTGAATTTTAATAAATATTTATCAACAGGGCTGACAAAATTAAAGGACCAGCGTTAAGTAAAATGTGGATATTGTTACCTAGTACTTATGTCGCTGTCAAGCACACAATATACGGGATAAGGAAAAGACTCTTAACCACAGGCCCATCGGTTTTATAGCTTCAAACTGAGAGGGATAAAATGAAACAGCTAATAAAATTTTTAATACTCCAGAAACAGCGGTTCTTCCTCATGCAACGGAGGAAGAAGGTCTTTTTAGCCGCAATCTTTGCGGGTTGTCTGGGTATAATCCCTTTTGTAATTCTCGGAGGTATTTCGGTTGGAGAGGTCCTGGACTCCACTGCTTTCTGTACCAGTTGTCATGATGTCCACTATCCTGAAGCCACTACATATGCAGCGTCGCCCCATTCCGAAGTAACCTGTGCGAACTGTCACGTTGGAACCGGGACTGAGAACCTGGTGAAATCGAAAATCCGCGGTCTTATCGATATTATCCCCGCAATTACTCATAACTATGACCGTCCCATCGCGACGCCGCTCAAAAACCGTCGTCCATCGAGTGAAACCTGTGAGAAATGCCACGCGGCAGATAAATTCTTTGGCGACGTGCCGCGGATTACCGTCACTTATGACACTGACGAGTCAAACACCAGGAACGTTGTTACCCGAGTGATGAAGGTTGGCGGTGGGAAGATGGAGGTGTCCAGCGGCATACACTGGCATAGTACCAATAAAGTGTGGTACCTGCCCCTGGATGAAAAACGTTTGAAAATAGGCTGGGTGGCCAGTGAAGACGCATCCGGAAGGACAGCAGAATATATCGATCCCGGCCATGTCAACGAAATTACCCCTGAGCGTATTCTGACAGAGAAGCGGTTAATGGACTGTGTAGATTGCCACAACCGGGCAACACACATTTACCGCTCGCCGGACAAATTGATTGACATGTCTCTGGTGGATAGCAGCATTGATTCAAAGCTCCCCTTCATAAAGAGGGAAGCGTTGAATGCCCTTGACCCTCAGAATGATAGCCTTCAACAGGCTAATGCCAGAGTGGAAGCCATAAAGGAGTTTTACAGGAACTCTTATCCGGAGGTCTTCCTGGAGAAAGAGGCATCTATTGACGTAGCGGTTAGCAAACTAAAGGAAATTGCCAGGCTTACTACCTTTCCTGACGGTTTAAACTGGAATACCTATCCTGATAATGCAATACATGATAAGCCCGATGCTGATATGCAGGTAAACTGGGATACGCTCTCGCTTCGTGATGAATCTCCAGGATGTTTCAGATGTCACGGCAATCTGGTTAAGGCCGCTAACAGCGGTGAGGCCAATCTTGACGAAGTCCTCAGGGGTGTCAATTTCAACCGCTTTGTCAGTGGACTGAATAACATTTCAACCACGCCGAAAGTGTCTGGTTCCGACGGTACTAATCTGGATAGCATCCGTCCTCAAATCCCGGTTCTTGACGAAACGAGCATCAATGGCTCAGGGACCAATGGGGAAAACCTGAAGAAAACCATTTTCAATTTGACCGGTCCTAATAGGGCAACGCTCATCGGGACCAATGTAAGTATGTCCAGTATTAACGGGGCTGACATTAAGGAAACTAATCCACGGACAATCACGCCATCCGAAGGTGCACTCAAGGCTGAATGCAGCGCGTGCCACTATACTCCTAAAGACCCATTCACCTCGCCATTAGCTCCGGCCGTATCACATCCGGTTGATGGACTCGATAACTGTCTAGTGTGTCATAGTTCATCTGCTGCCAAGCCGTTTAAGTCAGACCATCCCTGGAGCACTAATGGAGCTTGCGGTAGCTGTCATCAATCAGCGCCAAAGCTCAAGACAATATCTTCAGACAAGATGAAAGAAATAAAGCAGATAACCCATTCTGTTAAAAAATTGGACGACTGCCTGACCTGTCACGGCCCGACTGCAACCAAGCCCTTTGATAAAGAACACCCGTGGGCTACTAATGATACCTGTATTTCTTGCCATCAGTCAGCTTTAAATCTTAAACCGTTACCACTGGCAAACCCCCCGTCAAAAGCCAAGGAGATACCACATTCCACCGACAAGCTGGAGGACTGTATCACCTGCCACGGGCCATCAGCTACCAAACCGTTTGGTAAGGAACACCCGTGGACTACTAATGATACCTGCGCCGATTGTCATAAGCAGGGAACGCAGCTTAAACCGTTACCACTGGCAAACCCCCCGTCAAAAGCCAAGGAGATACCACATTCCACCGACAAGCTGGAGGACTGTATCACCTGCCACGGACCATCGGCGACCAAACCTTTTGGTAAGGAACACCCGTGGACTACTAATGATACCTGCGCCGATTGTCACAAGCAGGGGACGAAGCTTAAACCATTGCCGTCGGCAAATCCACCATCAAAAGCCAGGGAAATACCGCACACAACTGTTAAGCTGGAGGACTGCCTTACCTGCCACGGGCCATCGGCGACCAAGCCTTTTGGTAAAGAACACCCGTGGACCACAAATGATACCTGCGCTTCCTGCCACAAACAGGCGCTTATGCTTAAATCGCTTCCTTCGACCACTCCAGCAAAGTTCAAGGATATAACCCACTCTATTAGCGGGATGGAAGACTGTCTGGCCTGCCATAACCCTTCGGGTGTCATGCCATTCTCCCAGAACCACCAGTGGACAGCCCCCGAAACCTGTATTTCGTGTCATAAACTCACACCGGCAATAGCGACTGTATTACAAGCGTCATCGTCTGGCTCTATGAATTCCGTACCGACTGGCTACGCCGGTGCTCCGTCTGGTGGCTACGCCGGCGCCCCATCGGGTGGCAATGCCGGCGCCCCATCGGGTGGCAATGCCGGCGCACCTCCCGCTAACGTGGCGCCCGTTACGCCAGCCTTTCAATTAGCCAAAGAGATAAGACATTCGACTGAAGGATTGCCGGGCTGTCTTTCATGTCATAACCTATCTGGCCCGAGGCCATTCCCTATAGACCATATTGGGCGTACCGAAATCTTTTGCGCTATTTGTCATAAACCGGCCTTGGTAATTTCGTCTTCCCCACCGGAAATACCATCGGCGCCATCAATCAAGCATGCGATAAGCGGAGTACTGGCTTGTACCACATGTCATAATACCGCCGGTCCCGGACCGTTTCCGCCAAACCATACCGGACGCCCCGAAAGTTTTTGCACTATTTGCCATAAGCCAGCTTCCGTGACTCCAGCGCCGACGGTAGTCGCTCAAATAACGAGCGATTCGTCAGGTACCGTTATAAATGCTGTGAGTTTGGCTTCAAATGATGGGAAGTTAAATGTTGGAATCTCTCCGGGTACTAAGGTTTTGGGGTCTTCCGGACAACCTATACCTAATGTAACTGCTCAGCCTGTTTCAACGCTCCCGACTGCTCCCCCAACTCAACAGGTCATCGGGTTGCCGTACGACTTGGGTCCCAATGGTGCGACCTTTAACCCCCCAATAGAAATAACGTTTACTTATGACTTAAACTCCTTACCTGCAGGAACCAATCCGCAGAATTTAATTATTTCGTTCTATGACTCCGCACAGGGCAACTGGGTACAGTTGAGCAACATCGTGGTGAATACTGCGACTGGTACTATCCGCGGGCGAACGAGCCACTTTAGTTTGTTTGCAGTCGTAGTTGTTAACGCACAGCCTTCATCAAATGGAGCTGCGGTATATACTGCCAAGTGCGCTGCGTGTCACGGAGCCAATGGGCAGGGGAATGCCATAGGCCCAGTGGTAGCCGGATTGAGTACAAGCACAATTACAACGACAACCAGGAATGGTAAGGGTAGTATGCCAGCCTACGGGATAGGGCAGATAAGCGATGCCGATCTGGCGGCGATGGCTTCATATTTATCCGGTCTCAGTTCCCCCACGCCTACGCCTACCCCCACGCCTACACCGACCCCTACACCCACCCCGACGCCGACTCCTACTCCAGGGCCAGGTGGTGGTGGAGGTGGCGGTGGTTCAGGATCGCCCACACCCACCCCGACGCCGACACCTACACCCACTCCGGCACCGGATGGTGCTGCGATATATACGACTTATTGCGCCGCCTGTCATGGGGCCAGCGGACAGGGAACAACGATAGCATCGGCGGTAGCAGGGATGAGTACAAACACTGTGACAACGTTTGTGAGGAGCGGAATTGGCATGATGCCCCCCTACAGCACCAGCCAGATAAGCAATGCTGATCTGACGGCATTAGCGGCGTATGTAAACGGGCTTGGTTCACCAACTCCAACTCCCACGCCAACTCCAACTCCCACGCCAACTCCGACACCCACGCCAACTCCGACACCCACGCCCACCCCGACCCCTACGCCTACCCCTACGCCTACCCCTACCCCTACCCCTGGTCCAACACCTACCCCCACACCGACGCCCACTCCGGCGCCCGGTGGAGCAACAATATATACGACATACTGCTCAGCCTGCCACGGGGCCAGCGGACAGGGAACAGCGATAGCATCGGCGGTAGCCGGGCTGAGCACGAGCACGGTGACGACGTTTGTGAGGAGTGGAATTGGCATGATGCCCCCCTATAGCACGAGCCAGATAAGCGATACCGACCTGACGGCATTAGCGACTTATATAAATGGGCTTGGTTCGCCAACCCCCACGCCGACACCAACCCCCACGCCGACACCGGCGCCGACGCCAACACCGACGCCGACACCAGCCCCCACGCCTACACCTACACCACCGCCGTCACATGGAGCTTCTCTATATGCTACGAACTGTGCAGCCTGTCATGGGGCCAGCGGACAGGGGAATGCGATAGGCCCACCGGTGGCCGGACTTAGTGCGAGTGTAGTAGCGACCGCATGCAGAACCGGACAGGGGAATATGCCAACTATCCCTACCTCTCAGGTAAGTGATGCTGATATGGCTATTCTGGCTGCGTACGTTGCAAATCTTGGTTCTCCGGTGCCCACGCCAACTCCGACACCTACGCCTACGCCTGGTCCAACACCTACCCCGACGCCAACTCCGACACCTACACCGTCGCCCAGTGGGGTAACGATATATGCTACGAACTGCTCGGCCTGTCATGGGGCCAGCGGACAGGGAACGGCGATAGCATCGGCGGTAGCGGGGCTGAGCACAAGCACGGTGACGACGTTTGTGAGGAGTGGAATTGGCATAATGCCCCCCTATAGCACGAGCCAGATAAGCAATACCGACCTGACGGCATTAGCAGCGTATGTAAACGGGTTGGGTTCACCGTCTCCAACTCCGACGCCCACACCAACGCCGACTCCCACGCCGACGCCAACGCCCGGGCCAACTCCCACCCCAACACCCGGGCCGACGCCCACCCCAACACCCGGGCCGACGCCCACCCCCACACCGACACCGGCTCCGGGGCCGAATGGGGCAACGATATATGCTACGAACTGCTCGGCATGCCACGGGGCCAGCGGACAGGGAACGGCGATAGCATCGGCGGTAGCAGGGCTGAGCACAAGCACGGTAACGACGTTTGTGAGGAGTGGAATTGGCATAATGCCCCCCTATAGCACGAGCCAGATAAGCAATACCGACCTGACGGCATTAGCAGCGTATGTAAACGGGCTGGGTTCACCGTCTCCAACTCCGACGCCCACACCAACGCCGACGCCCACACCGACGCCAACGCCCGGGCCAACTCCCACTCCGACACCTACGCCTACGCCTACCCCTAGTCCGACACCTACCCCCACACCGACGCCCACTCCGGCGCCCGGTGGGGCAACGATATATGCTACGAACTGCTCGGCATGCCACGGGGCCAGCGGACAGGGAACGGCGATAGCATCGGCGGTAGCCGGGCTGAGCACAAGCACGGTGACGACGTTTGTGAGGAGTGGAATTGGCATAATGCCCCCCTATAGCACGAGTCAGATAAGCAATACCGACCTGACGGCATTAGCGGCCTATGTAAACGGGCTGGGTTCGCCGTCACCCACTCCGACACCTACGCCCGGTCCCACGCCGACGCCTACACCCACACCTACCGGTTCGGCTGCGATCTATGCCAGTTACTGTGCGGCATGTCACGGCGCTAATGGACAGGGGACACCGTTAGGTACAGTTCTAGCTGGCATTTCCGCGAATGCTGTGAGCCAGATCACAAGGAGCGGGCTGCCATCGACTCCGGTAGCGATGCCTGCGTTTAATACAACACAGATAAGCAATAGTAACCTGTCTGCGCTTGCGACGTATGTGGCTGGTCTGGGTCCTCCACCAACCGACGGTTTGGCGTTGTATGCTGGCTACTGTGCGATTTGTCACGGGGTTTACGGACGTGGTGGATCGGGAGGGAGTGTAGCGGGTGATAGCACAAGTACGGTGAGTTCGGCAGTGAGGAATGGGCCAAGTGAAATGCCGGCTTTCACCACCACGCAGATAACTAATACTGGGCTGACCAATTTGGCGACGTATGTACGCAATCTGGGAACGACGCCAACTCCAACCCCGACTCCAACGCCGGCTCCCACGCCAACGCCGACTCCCACGCCTACCCCGAGTCCTACTCCGGCGCCGAGTGGGGCGACGATATACGCTACGAACTGTGCGGCCTGCCATGGGGCCAGCGGACAGGGTACCGGAGCCGGGCCGAGGGTAGCCGGATTGAGCACAAGCACAATAACAACAGCAACGAGGAACGGGCCGGGGAGTATGCCTGCCTACAGCACCACTCAGATAAGCAACACTAATCTGACCGCGATGGCGGCATATGTAAACGGGCTGGGTTCACCATCTCCAACTCCGACGCCCACGCCGACGCCAACACCCACACCGACACCGACGCCTACCCCGACGCCAACGCCGACGGCTACGCCCACGCCCACACCAACGCCGACACCTCAGCCTGTCAGCTATTCCGCGACCATACAACCCATGTTGAACCAGGGTTGTTCCTGTCACGTTACCAGTTCACAGTCCCCCAGATTGAACAACTACACTAATGTTTATGCGGCAAGAACCAGACTGCCTGGGATGGGATCAACTTACCTCACAACCGCCCAGAGGCAGGCCCTCACGAACTGGATTAGTCAAGGGGCTCCGAACAACTAATTTCAGTGTTTCCGCCACGGACCAACGGTTGAACATGTGAATGAAGGTGATGGGACTGTTCATCCAGTCCCATCACCTTAACCGTTAATAGTTTGAATTCGAAGAAAGGACTGGAATTAATTTGATAGATTCAACATAAAAGAGCATAGGGTTAAGGGAGGCACCGATGATAGCAAGAAAGGTAACAGATATAGAACAGATTTTAAAGAGTAAAAGTGTCGCCAAACGATACTGGCTATTATTTACTGGCATTGCCGCCAGCGCGTGTGTCATAGCCGTGTTATGGGGTACTGGACTTATTCTAAGCTTTATCGCCAAGCGCTTCATGAAATGAATCTCCAGTTTAGTATCCCTGGTCTATGAAGGTTTATTTATTTTCTGCTGGGGAGAAGATTATATCAATGTGCCGGGCGACCGCTTAGAGTTGTGCAATTGATTGTATACATCCGTTCATACACGACGCAATCCCCTCAAACAAGGGTGTTTGGGTTAATTTATAAACGTCACAAACTAGCCTGAGTATAAAAAAATATGATTTCGATTCAATGAACCATTATTATTTCTTTCTGCCCATTACAACCCTGACTAAGGTGTGGATGCAGGTTGTTTACCCTGCCGGGGTGACCTATCGGTTTGGGTGCTTGTTGATGCCACTTCCGAAATCAACGTGATGGAGCGTGCACGCGTAGTACCATCATCAGCCCGTTGACCCACGATCGTCAATCTCTGTCCGGGCTGAAGTTCTTTCAACGGTACAACGGAGGACTTCTGGATAATCGTCGTTTGTCCAACAGTTACCTGCACGGAGCCCTGGGTACTGGTAACTGTAATTATATCGCCTTCTATCTTCTCAATAGTACCGGTAATTCCGCCTCCGGCGTTAAATCCTTGTGAACCTGAATTCTGGGCGGTGACTGAAGGCTGCGCCTGATTGCGTACAGAGGTAGTCGCTTGAGACGATAATTCTTGTTGGGCCTGTGCCCGTCCCCTGCGTTCCCCTATTGATAATCCTCCCACAAAGGCGCCGCCGGTAATCACTCCGAATACCAGGAAGACCAAAATAAGGGAAATAAACTCCTTTTTTTTCATGCCTGTTTTCCTTTCCTGAACTATTCATACCGCAGGGCCTCGATAGGATGCAACCGGGAGGCGCGGGCTGCGGGGTAAACTCCGAAAAATAGCCCGATGGCTATAGAGACCAGCAATGCAATAAGTGCGATATCCCCATTAAATGCGGTGTGGAAGGTCTGTGTACCTAAACTCATTCCCTGAAGGAAACGCGATGCCAGCCAGCCGAAAAACACCCCCAAACCGCCGCCGGCAACGCTGAGACAGGTAGCTTCTGCCAGAAACTGGACCAGGATGTGTATGCGGCGGGCTCCCACCGCCTTGCGTATTCCAATCTCCCGGGTCCGCTCAGTTACTGAGACCAACATGATGTTCATGATTCCGATACCCCCGACAAGCAAGGATATTCCAGCGATGGCTCCCAGGAACCATACAAACACGCCAGTGGTCTCCTCCAGTGTCTGGATAGTTTCTTGCTGACTGGCAATGGTGAAGTCATCGTCGGCTGTAATCCGATGGCGCAGCCTGAGCACCCCGGCAATTTCTTGCACTGCACTATCCATTTCTTTACTGTCTCTAACCTGGACATTTATAGCCTGGACGGTAACCAGCCCCCCGGCTGTCCGCTGGGAGGTAAGGCGGTAGAAGGCCGTGGTAAGAGGCACAAGCACCTGGTCATCCTGAAGCCCTAATGCGCCGCCCCCCTTGCTCTGAAGGACCCCGATTACCGTATACGGCCGTCCGGTTATACGAATGGGTTGCCCTGTCGGGTCGCGGAGGCCGAATAAGGTCGCAGCCACGTTAGACCCCAGAACAGCTACGAGGGAACTGTTCTGAACATGAGCCGGGGATATAAACTGACCGGAAGCTATAGTATAGTTTCGGACACTCTGATATTCCGGCGTCACACCGATGATTCGAGTTCGTGTATTGAGCCGCCCGGCCACAACCTGGGCGGTGGTCTGCAGTTCAGGTGCTACTGCTTCTATTGATGGTGATCGAGCCGGATCCAGAAGGGAGTATGCATCTTCCATGGTAAGCGTTGCGGCGGTTCCCAGCCCACCCCTGACCCCGGCCTCAACGGTAGAGCCGGGACGGACGAAGAGAAGATTAGTGCCCAGTGAGGCAATGTTAGCAGTGACTAACTGCTGGGCGCCCCTTCCGATAGACATGAGCGCAATAACTGCTGTCACGCCTATAATGATGCCCAGCAAGGTAAGACCTGTGCGAAGCTTGTTTCCTTTAAGCTCACCGAACGTTGTACGTAGTATATCCAGAATGTTCAAAGGATGGTCTCCTATTCAGGTATAGCGCTGTCCTGCTCCATTCTATAACAATGAAACCCGGTATGGCCTGTCATTGGTACTCCCGCTGGATACCCGTCAGCTTGCTGGCGGGAGGAAAGCGGCCCCGTCCGTAGCCTGTGGCGGGGGAGACCCAAGATACCCCCCAGCTTGCTGAGGGGAGTGTCATTCCAAGCCATCCTAACGCTGGGCCCTGGGCTGTTGGGGCGCTTTAGAAGGGCTTGTCCCCTGTGTTGTACCGGGCAATCCCGGAATCACCTGCTGGGCTTGCCTCGTCTGGCTGGTGCTCAATTGGCTGGCAGCAGCCCTGTTCATCTGCACCACCAATTGGTCGCCGGGTTGTAACCCTTCGTTAACAATAACCCAGAAGGCGTCGCCATCCCCCAGGCTAACATTTTGCTCTCGAATGACCCCGTTTACCATTATGTTGACCCAGGGTTGCTGGCTATTGCCATAGACGGCCAGTTGCGGGACAAGAAGCACATCCTGTTCCTCACGAAGAATGATACTTACGGAAGCACTAAGCCCCTCGCGGAGTTGCACGCCCTGTGGGACAGTCAAACGGATGCTCGCCTGGTAGTTCACTATACCTTGCTGGCTTTGCCCTACCGCAGCGATGGTGGTAACTCTCCCCTCCAGAATTTGGCCCCGCAGAGCATCCAGTGAAACTGAAGCCCGGCTTCCTTCCCGGACGAAAGGCACATCTATCTCATTTATAACCCCGTTCACATCCACTATACCCATATCTACTATTTCCATCGCCACAGCATTAGCTGTAACTAGCTGTCCGGCCTTTATGTTCACCGCGGACACGGTACCCGCCATAGGCGCTTTGAGGATCGCATCCTCCACCTGCCTTTGAGCTACTTCCAGTGCCACACGGACTAGTTCCATTTCTGCTTCCCGCAAAGCTATCTCCAGAGGATCGCCGCCAGCCAGTTTAAGCTCCAGAGACCTTTTTGAATCATCAAAATTCACCTGGGCAACGACTACCTGTTGCTCGGCTAACTTAACCTGTTGAGGTTCGGGACCGGCAAGCATTCGTTCTACCTCAACCTGAGACTTCTTCAGATTTGACTCGGCTACGACGACCTCCAACTCTTTGGGGCCGGTAAGCATTAAATCCAGTTGCTTTTGGGCATTCTGTAGATTTGCCTGGGCGGCAAGCGCCTGTTGCTCGGCCAGTTTTACTTGCTGGTCATCGGGGCCGGTGAGTATCAAATCCAGGTCTGCCCGGGACTTCTGTAAATTCATTTGAGCAACGATTACCTGCTGCTCGGCCAGCTTAACTTGCTGGGTATCGGGGGCGGCAAGCAACAAATCCAGGTCTGCCTGAGACTTCTGTAAATTTGCCTGGGCAACATTTACCTGTTGTCCGGCCAGTTTTACCTGCTGAGCGTCGGGGCCGGCAAGTATTAAATCCAGATCTGCCTGGGATCTCTGTAAATTTGCCTGGGCAACAACCACCTGTAGCTGCGTTTGTTCTATAGTTTGATCATCAGGGCGCCGGCTCATAGCCGCTTTTAAAAAGTCATCCTGGGCTTTATCCAAAGCTTTTTGAGCGGTTATCAATGCTATTCGAGATGCAGCGATGTCAGCCTCCGTATATGGGATTTTTGCTTTGGCTAAGTCTTCCTGAGCTTTGTTTAAAGCCTTGAGGTCATTTATCACCGCCATTTGAGCCGAGGCGATTTCAACTTCTGAATGAGGTTTTTTGGCCGTATCCAGGTCGTTCCTGGCTTTGTCCAGAGCCTTTTGGGCATTTAATACTGCCATGCGGGCATTGGCAACGTCTACCTCTCCAAAAAGTTTTTTTGGCGCGGGTAGTCTCATTATGGCTTTGCCCAACGCGGTCTCCGCCTCTGTTACTATTTGTTGAGCTCTGTCAAGGTAGGTATAAGATAATTTACCCATTTCTTCATGTATAGAAGCCAGCGCTAATTCCACGTTAGCCAGTGCAGTTACTGCCCCGGTAATCTCATCCACTGAATAGCTGCCTTTTACTTTTGCCAGGTCAGACTTCATTGTGGCTATCGTCAGCTTAACGGTTCCTATCCTGGTACGGGCCGTGGTAAAATCGTTATTACTTAAATCGTTGGGAACTAAAGCGAGTGTCTTCTGTGCATTTACTATTAATGATGTTGCCCTGGCGATAGTTATATTAGCCAGGTCATCCTGAGCCATTGACAATGACTTCTGATTATTGGTTACCGCTACGCGGGCTGTGGTGATTTCAGTATCAATGTAAGGGCTTTTAGCCTTTGCCAGTGCATCCTCGGCATTTCTCACTGCTATACGGGCCGTGGCGATGTCAGCATCGGTATACGGGTTTTTGGCCTTGGACAGAGAGTCTTTGGCTACGGTCAAAGCGTTCTCCTCGGTTAACACCTTTAACCGCGCTTGCGCAATATCAGCCGCGGTGAAAGGCTTTCGTGCCTGGTCTAAAGCATCCTGAGTTTTCTTCAGGTTCTGGCGAGCTTCGACGACACCTTTCTGTAAAGATGCTATCGTAGGAGCATCCAGCCGGGCCAGTATGTCACCCTTCTCCACTCGCTTGCCGGCCAGCACCAGCAATTCGTTTACAGTACCTGAGCTACCGAATGTGAGAGAGGAACGGGTGGGGAAAACGACGTTGCCTGCCATATTTACTTTGACGGTAAAATTTCCCGGCTGCACCGGGATAAGTTGCTGGTTATCTGCCAAACGGGATTGACCAGCGCTCTTTAGCCATGTGTAGGTTCCGTAAGTCCCTCCTGAAGAAGTAAGGAAAACTACTATAAATAACGGGATTTGCCATGGTCTAATTTTCCAGAGAAGAGTTAAAAATTTACTCATTTTTCTTACACCTGTATTATTGGAACAGATTGTTCCCGGTTGCCGGTTGCCGGTTCCCCTGTTTTGGTCAACCATTCCTGTCTCATTATACACAACGGGCTTATCTACCGTGGAGTGCTCGGCCCCATAAACCGTAACTTTTTGATTACACTTATCTGTAGCATTTCGTAAACGGTTCAGTTGTATAACGAGTGGGAGTGGGTGTGGGTTACCTTCGGTTTACTAACAAGGCTGAATAAGCTACAATTTATATAATGCTGGTTTTTGCCCGACCTGGAAATATATTCCAGAGTTAAAATTGGCCAGCTATATTTCACAAAATAGGGGAGTGTGACTCAATGCCAATAAGGAAGAGGAAGCTAGGGAGAGGCGTGGCCCTGGTGGGCGCCGGGATGTCCAAGTTTGGGGCCTTTAAGGATAAAAATTCCAGGGAGCTTATGGTAGAGGCGTATCAGGAGCTTATAAAAAGCGTAGATAAAGGTCTGAACCCCAAAGATATACAGGCTATGTATGAAGGCAACGGGTCCAGCGACCTGTTCGAAAACCAGATACATACAGCGCCTATTATGGCTAGCTGGCTGGGGCTGGTGCCCATTGCTGCGACCAGAGTTGAAGACGCTTGCGCCTCGGGTGGAGTGGCTCTACGGCAAGGCGTGATTGCTATCGCTTCCGGGCTTTATGATATTGTGCTGGTAACCGGGGTGGAAAAAATGGCTGACCTGCCCACGGAAAAGGTGACGGACATTCTCGCCGCCGCCAGCGATGTGGTCTATGAGGCCCCTGCCGGATTCACTTTCCCCGGTCTCTATGCTGCTATGGCTACTGCTTATATGAGTAAATACGGGGCAGTCCCCGAAGACTTTATGAGGGTGGGAATAAAGAATCATGAGAACGGCGCCCTTAATCCCAAAGCCCAGTTTGGTTCCATAAGCGATTTAATGAAAAGCCGCATTGCCCGGGCCAAGGAAAGAGGTCAGCCGGTACCAACGTGGAAGGATGAGATGGATTTTATGAGAGACCCTGTCGCTAATCCGGTGGTTGCCTGGCCGATGAGGCTCTTCGATTGTTCTCCTATCAGCGATGGGGCCGCCTGCGCGTTACTGGTGTCTGAGGACATAGCTAAAAACTTTACCGACGAACCAATCTATATCAGGGGCTCCGGGCAGGCCAGCGACCATGCCCTCCATGAAAGAGCTTCTCTTTCATCGGTGTATGCAGCGCAGCTTGCGGCCAAAGAGGCTTATGAGATGGCCGGGGTGAAGCCTTCGGATATCCGCATTGCAGAGGTCCATGACTGTTTTACAATTGCTGAGGTTATGGCCACTGAGGATTTGGGATTTTTTGCGCCCGGCAAGGGAGCGTCATGCGCTTCGGAAGGGTACACCAAACGGAATGGGCCGAAGCCCATTAATACCTCCGGAGGGCTTAAGAGCAAGGGGCACCCTGTGGGAGCTTCCGGGGTAGGCCAGGTAGTAGAGGTCTGGTCCCAGATGAGGAAGAGGGCTGGCGCCCGTCAGGTGCCGGGGGATGTCCCTCTAGCTTTGGCTCACAACGTTGGCGCTACAGGCGGCACCTGCACAGTCCATATATTCGAGAGGAGATAAGGAATGGAAATCACTTCGGCAGCTTTTCAACAGTTTCTCAACCAAAAGAAGCTGATGGGTTCAAAATGCAAGAAATGCGGTGCGGTTCACCTCCCTCCCCGGCCTCTGTGCCCGGAGTGCGGGGCAACCGAGATAGAATGGACATCGTTATCCGGGAAAGGGAAGCTGGCGGCTTTCACAACCATACATGTCGGTACAACCCTCATGGCACAAGCGGGCTATGATAGGAAAAATCCTTATTGCTCGGGCATTGTGCAGTTGGTTGAAGGACCCAAGGTAAGCGCCCGTATTTTGAATGTTGACGCCCAGAATCCGCAGGGGATTAAGGTGGGTACACCTGTTACCGTTGACTTTGTAGAGCAGGGGCAGGGAGATAATAAAAAGGCATATCTGGCTTTTAAGGTGTAGATGGCTTTTATTTGCAGCGCCACCCTTTAGTTATAGCTTTTGATTTTCAGGGAACAGGAACAACCAGGCAGCGCTATGTCTCAATGTATCGCAACGAGGCATGAGCGCTGCTTATTATTTATCGTAATAAAAAGATGCTTGCTGTCATGACAAGCATGCCTGCTACGACGCCTATGATTACCATATGGGCTTCGCCATAAAGATGGGCAGTCGGCAAAAGTTCATCCAGGCTTATATAGACCATGATACCAGCGGCGAAGGCCAAAAGAACGTAAACCAATGTTGGAGTTAGAAAGGGGAAGAGTACGGCATAGCCGATAAGCGCGCCTAACGGTTCGGCCAGTCCAGCGGAGAATGAGTAAAGAAAAGCCTGCCGGCGGCTTCCAGTAGCTTCAAAGATAGGCACCGAAACACTTATTCCCTCCGGGATATTGTGGACGGAGATGGCTATAGCGACCAGGAGTCCAAAAGTCATGTCGCCCGTAACTGCGCTACTGAAGACAGCCAGCCCCTCCGGCAGGTTGTGTATGGCGATACCCAGTGCAGTGAGAGTGCCAGTCCGTTTAAGGCGCGAAGATTGCCGTATTGCGGTGAAAGTAGATAATAATTTCACCTCCGAAGGGTGGAGAGCACTAAGTCTCTCCTGTTTATATTCATGAGGGATGAGGATATCCAGTGTGGCAATGAAGGCAATACCGATGAAGAATCCCACGTTAGCAGCGACAAATCCGATGTTTTCAAAAGCTGTGTGGAGCAATTCGGCAAAAGAGATGTAGAGCATTACCCCGGCGGAAAAGCCCAGGATTAGCGACATGTGAGTGGGCTTTGGCTTACGTATGAAGTAGGCTGCTATGCTACCTATCCCGGTTGAAAGCCCGGACAGCAGGGTTAAGAGAAGGGCAAAGGATACATTGCTTTGCATTAACGGCTCCATCAACATTCTAATATCTTGTGAAATATTAAACAAGATGTGTTCTTGACGACTAAATGGCTCTGGGTTAACATCGTGCTGGGGAACCAACTATGCCCAGTTGTCCCGACCTGTCGGCATCGGGAAGCACAATGAAGGATAGAAAATAGCGTATAAAACCTCTCGCCCCATCGGGGGAGAGATTTAAAGAGAGGGGTAAATTTTGGCGCTATCGCATTTTCACCCTCACCTATGCCTCTCCCGTCGAGGGAGAGGGAAATAGGATCTATTTTCGGGAGAAACATAACCTATGTCATGGGACATCGCCATAAAAATAGACAGGCCTTACGCTGCTGACGTAAAGAGGGCCTGGCTTAAACGGGTTCTAGAAGAAACTCTCGGTATGGAAAAGGTGGCTGATGCCGAGGTTAGCCTCATCATTACCAGCGATGAACGTATCCACGAGATTAACCGGAAATACCGGCAGGTAGATGCCCCCACCGATGTTATCGCTTTTGCACTAACGGAAGAAACCGGAGGGGAGTTTGTTAGCCCACCTGATGGTATACTTCACCTGGGGGAGGTAGTAATTTCATATCCTACGGCTGTCAGGCAGGCTTCGGAACACTACCACTCTGTCCAGCAAGAATTGGTAATTCTTATAGTCCATGGCATCCTTCATCTTTTGGGACATGACCATATATTGCCGGGGCAGGCACGGAAAATGAGGAATAAGGAAAGAGATATTCTGGAATTTTTGAAGGAACTCAGGCAGAGGATGAGATAGAGAGGGAGAGATGACAGGTTTTCGTACACCGTCGTGGTTCCGGGTTAAGGGACGTTTGAATGTTGATAAGATCAAGGTTCAGAATAGTAAACCGAAGGCCCGCAAGCCCAAGAAGGGGAAGTAGGGAAGCCGTGTCTCTACTATATACCCCCATTGAAGAGGAGGGGGCATTACCAAGCTATATTTTCATGGTTGTGATGGCGCAAAAATAGACACGGATGTAGTTTCGCCCGCTTGATTTGAAGATGAAACAAGATAAAAGTCTAGTCCCGCAACAACATCCCCAAAGATTGGGCAACCGCAGTATAGAGGTTACTAAAATCTACCTGCACAAAGGAGAGTCGGTTACCCGCTCTCTATGGGTAAAGGTGAGTCCGAAGCACCCTCTATTGAAGCTGGTACTGGCGCCTTTAGCTATTACTGCGGCGCTTGCAGCTTTCATTTTGATTCTGCTGATAGTAATTATTGCTCTACTGGTTTTTTCGATAATATGGGCATTGCGCAAACCGGGAAGTTGGAAAGCGGGACATAATGGTTAAATCTTTAAATTTACTTTTATGAGTTTCCGGGCAATCACAACGGTTGGAATACCTGTTGTCTCATTATGCCGGCCAGAATATGACAATTTGGAGCAAGTTTATACTTTATAGAAAACCACTTGCTATCTGTGTCAGGCCAGGCTTCAAGTGATGCGTTAAACCCTTTCTTGCCGGTATCTTGACGAGAAACGACGCATTGCCACTAACGCCCAAATGGCTTCAATAACGGTGATTGGGTATGCTTGCACCAGGGCGCTATAGGCTGAGGTTGCGCTACAGCCTGCTGCGAACAGCAGGACAAACCATTTGGAGCGCGGCTCCAGCCAGTAAGACAGCATCATGATGGTTACTGCAATCGAGCCAAAAAAGGTAAGCAAATTGGCCCCCCTTTAAAAAGTTTTCGTATAGCGCCGATTTTATGCGAATATTATATCGCTTCTGTGACCGTGTAGATAACTTTGTCCAATGCAGGAACCGGGGATTAGATACAACAATCTTCTAAACTATATCTTATACTTGAATAAATTCGCGGAAGGTTAACCTCCGATAAGGCTGTGGAGCATTCCTGTGAAAAGAAAAAGCCTCCCGAAACGGGAGGCTTTTTACATTGAATCTTTAAAAATCAGCCTTGTTTGCTGTAGCTTAGTCTATCACCGCTGGCAGGAAATCCTTATGCCTCGGGCACAGAAATTACACGGGTAATCACCACCTGCCCGGCAATCAGGTTTAATCCTGCCTGTTGGCATAGGTCTTGGCATAGGTCTCGACCTATTGGTGCAAGTCTATCAAGATGAACTTTAGTGACGCAGCCCCCTCATTGCTCAAAACGTGGCGGACATTTGACGGTAAGGCGAAGACCTTGCCAGCTTGCTGGGTAGTCACGGTATCGCCGGCACGCACGCTAACCGTTCCATCTACAACGTAAACGAAGATACCATCTGCCGTGATGTTTTCTGACCCTTTTGGAGCGAGTGTGAATTCCCTCAGCCTTAATGCATAATTCTGTTCCGCTTTCAACTGTAGCTGCGCATCGGATTCGTAAAGCCGGTTGCCTCGATGAAAGTCACCGAACGGGCGATCAGCAGGTCGAAAAACGAGAAGCTGACTTTGTGGAATGTAGCGGTGAGTATGGGCTTGTCTTGCTGGTACCATCACTGCCTCACCGGCGGAGAACACCTTTTTCCCGTCGGCAGTGCCAACCTCGGTAGAGCCACGAATAACGTAAAATATCCAGGCGAACCCGTGACCCTCGGGCGTTTCCTCAGTTCGTTCTTCTGCCCCTGTTGTAATATCCCCTACGCCCCATTTCCAACCTGTTGCTGGAGCAGGCCCATAGCTTACATCCAGTTTCGAAACTCCCTGGGCAGCCGATGGCGGGGTGGTGGCGGCAGCCGGTGTGGCTGCCGGGGTTGCCGTTGGCGTAGCTGCCCCTGGGGTGGCTGCCTTGGCCGGTGCAGGAGTAGCTGGTGGCGCCGGAATTACCAGAGGTGCTGAGGCGACAACATCGCCGCCAACGGATTTGATAGTATATACACCTGGCGTTAGCCCACCCTTGCCGCCGATGGGCGGCTTGGCCATATCCAGGGTGACCGCGAAGGCGCCGGATGCGTTCACTATAGCCAGGTCAGTGGTCAGGAAGACATCGCGACCTTCAGCGGCGGCGCCGGGGATATTGAGCCATATACCCTTACCAGGAGGGAAACCAGAACCGGCGATGATAAGTTTGCCACCGGCTACAGTAGCAGATAAAGCTGTGCCCCCCTCACCGGCGGAGCGTCCGGGGACTCCTTCAGAGCCATCTTTACCGGGGGGTCCCGCGGGGCCGACTGGTCCAGCTTGCCCGGAAGGTCCGGCAGGTCCGGCGCATGCCAGCAACGTGCCAAAGAGCAAAGCTATAACAACTACCAGTCCAAATCCTTTTATGTACCGGGCATACAGTTTAGTTTTACCCATTTTTTCTCCTCTTGTTATTACCTATCATCCAGTTATACCAATTTAACTTAAGTCCCTGACATTTCCTCGGAAGATACTTAGGCCATCATAATGGGCATTATGGCCTAAACGCATAGGCTAATAGGCGTATGAATTTTATACAATATATAGGGGCAGAAATGATTTGTCAAGGAGTGCACCGATACTCTGAATCAACCAATAATCCCGGGGAAAAGTTTGATACTAAACGAGGTCAGTTTCGTTGTTCCAATGATCGAGAGGCTTATCTGACCACGGTAACAACTTAAGAAGTGGAACATCTATTGGGGACAGGTCAAAAGGACACAAGACACTGCATAGTTGCGCTTCGATATAGTATTATCTCCACACATGGTAGGCAAGCCTTAATTTGACATTCCAGATATAATCAATATACTAGATTTTATATATCTCTCAGAACTGTTACAAAGGGGAACGAACCTGATGTTTCGGAAGTTTGTATTAGCCCTGATTATCGGCCTTCTTTTAGTGCCGCCGGCTGCGCCTGTCTCCGCCCAACAACCCCGAAGCGGTAAATGGATTCTGGTCGAGACGAAGATCAACCCGGGGGGCGCGCCTCTCACCAGCGAGCACGAGACGACGGATGGGTATAGTTGGAAGAGAACCATCACCCAGCAAGCTACTGTCGCCGCAGGAGCTATTACCTTTAGTTGGAGGCGTGTTGACCGTGACTTTAAGAATCCCACTAAAGTGGTCTTTGACGAGTTCTATTCCTGTGCGTTTACCTTTGATAAGCCCCCCGCTCAGTTCCAGTCCGATAACCCCCCGGAGTTACAGGCATCCGGGACTTACAAAAGCAGCTCCCGTCTGGTCGGGGGAGGATTCCCGCCATCGTGCGGACTGATTTTTGGGGCGAATCCCAACTACTTTGGTTTCTCTTCCCTTGGCGTCTCGTGGGATCTGCCGGCGAATTCCAAACCGTGGAAGCTAGCCGGTAACTCCAATTTGATTATGCGAACGGGTGTCAAGGCGACGATAACGGCGCTGGCAGAACAGTGTAAAACTGCCTGTGTGGTACAGTGGGTATACGAGCTGGAGGTCCCGGATGTTATCACTCCTATCCCCCGGGTTACAACACCTCCGCCTACTCCCGCCAGGCCAGCCACACCGCAGGTTTCGCCACCTCAAGCAACAGAGCGACCAACGCCAACCGTGAGACCGGAGCGCCCGGAAACGGAGCAGGAGCGTCTGGAACGGGCCATTGCCCAGAACCTGGTGGACTACGTTTCTTTACGAAAGCGGCTCGAACGGGATATGGCGCCACTGTTCAAGGATGCTGACGTCATCCTGGCGCGCCTGAGGGATGCCCAAGAGATGCTCGAGATTCTGGCAAAAGCCCCGGAGTCGGAGAGATCCCCGTATCAGGCTGAGATGACAAAGCTTAAGGCCGAGATGGCCAAGCTGCTGGAAAGCTTTGAATCCCGGATATCCGGCCTGACTCAGGTATTGAACGGCATAGATTCTCAATTCGTCTCGTACAGCCAGAGGCAGGAACTAAGAGACACCCTTCAGGCTTATCGCAGCGACCTCAAACTTCTGCGGATGACGCTGGTGCTCCGCTCGGGGAATACGGAGGCGTTCGACAAACTCTTCCAAGAGTACCGTAACGATAATAACATCGCCACAGAAGTCCTGGTGGGCAACGCCTTCCGGCAGCTTATGGATGGGAAAACCCGGCTCGCTCTAGAGTCGGCGCAACTGGCGCTGGCGCGGGACAAGGACAATGGAGTGGCTAAACAGCTCATTCGGGATATCGAGCTATCGTATCTGTCCCGAATTAGAGACCGGTTAGCTGAGGAGCAAACGGTGAATGCAAGTCTCTTCAATGAAAAGCTTAACGGTCACGGCGAGCAGGGGGTTGGGGCAGTTATCATAGACCTGTTCACCACAGGTATTGGGGAATCGGTGCGGGGGATAGCCGGGTACTACGACTTCGCCCAACAGGTGGCGTCTCTTAACATTGACGAGGCGACGGCTCAAGTTGCCGGCATCAAATTTGCGGAAGAGTTACGCGCCAGGGGTATTACCTTCGAAGAGATGAAGTCCATGACGCCGGGCAAGATGCAAGAGATTGTGCGGGCGCAGTATGGAAAGGAGCTGTCCGAGGAACATGCCAGAAAACTGCGGCAAGTATTGTTCGATGCCTTCAAGAACGTGGATGTAGATGCCATAAGGCGCGGGGACAAGACCCAGTTCAACGTAGACCTGGGCCGGGCATACTTCGACACGGAGATCTTGCAACAGGATGTCGCCGACTTCGCCTCCAAGCAGTTCTCTGCCTGGGACACCTTCCTGACCTTTGCTCCTTCGGCCCAGTTGGGAAGGGTAGCCAAACTGGGGGTGGCGCAGAGGTTGGGACTAACGGCGGAGACCACACTTCAGCAGGCGTTACAAAGAGGCCTGAAAATCCACGAGCTAGGACGGAAGCTGTATCAAACGGAAAGCGGCGCAGCTATGATTGATGGCATATATCAATGGGAAGCGTTCCAGATTCACGTGGCTAACGCTATCAAAGGGCGGATCGGTGAGGTGGCGTACGCGGCAGGAAACACAGCCGTTCAAGCAGCGCTCGACAAACTCACCGAACCGGTCAAAGAAGAGCTTAAAAAGACCATCAAACAGGTCTCTGAAAACTATCTGGGGGCAGAGGCGACCGCCAGTGCAGGCACCGCTCTGGAAACCATAAGCAATCTCATTGATTTTGTTGGCCTGAATACCGATGCGCTGCAACGGGGCGCCTACGGTGTGGATAAGACCCAGGGTCTTAAAGATGTCATCCAGAGAGAGGTTACCCGAAGCACCGCTGCTGCGAATAATGTGGGAGTGGCAAAACTGGCACAGCAGCCCAGGAGCTTTGGCGCCTTTCAACAGGCAGTAAATACGGGCGGCGCTCAGTACGTGGCCGAACTACAGGATGCCAAAGACCGGGTGAAGAATGCCGCTCAGGGTCTCGCAGGCAGGCGTGGAGGCGTGCTCCACCACGCGGAGGATACCTTGACTCAGATGCAAGATGTCGCTCAGGCTATCCGACAGGGTGATACAACCCGGGCTCAGACCCTGTGGAACCAGATGCAGACCAGTTCACGGGCAGCATTTGGAGTCGCACGGGCACAGAACACCGGGAAGTTAAGCAGGCTATCGGAGAGATTGGAGTTCATCGAGCGATTGGGTCATGAGACCCCCTCAGACCTGGACTTTGCCAAGGAGGTGGCGGAGATAGGGTTGAAGTTTACTGAAGAAGAGGGTATCCAGGGAGCGGGAGACATCAAGACCCTGGTTGATGTGCTCAAGGAATCAGCGTTTACCTCTGTTGAGGGGAAGTAATTAACGTGAGAAACGCTACCACACCTCGTTGGGCTACTGCCCTGAAGAGCTTTATAACAGTGGTGCTGGCCACATCTGTTGTCGCCTGCACCCAGGAGCCAAAAAAACCACCGCCTGCACCGTCCCAGAGCACACCCACACAGAGCCTTCCAACTGCATTACCTTCACCGGCGGCTACGCCGACGCTGAGTCTTCCAACTGCATCGCCGGCTCCCCCGGTCACACCGACACCGGGCCGTCCATCGGCTTCACCCTCTCCGGCGGCAACCGCGGCTCCTACCGCCTCTTTTACTTTCAAGAATGAGCTTATTGCCTTTGATTACGGGACCGCCTGGCGGCTCAGTGGAACCTCCGAAAACTCTGTCACTCTGGGCTTGAAAGAGAAGCCGGGGGATGTGTTTCTATCTGTTAAATGGCTCCCCAGCGACCAGTCCCGTAGCTCCGATGTCCATCGGTTATATGAAGAACGGCTGAACATGGTAGCCCGGGAGGTGAGGCGGCTGGATGACATCACAATCGGGAATATCACGGCCACAAGGTATGCGGGCATTATCCGCAAGGGGAATAAATCAGTAGTTGCCCTCAATGTTCTCTTCCAATCGGGCAGTGTACTGTATATGGCAACCTACTCAGCTAAATCTGTAGACTTCCCGACTTATTCTGCCGAGGCCGACAGGGTAATAAAAAGCCTCCGCGTACCTTGATGGCAAGTACTTAATTACATAAATAAGCGTAATTTTATTTTATAGGTTTCAACTTCCTGGTGGCACCCCGAGCCATCGGGGCCTGTGAGCCCCCCTCACCTTTGAGAGTCACTCTTCCTGACTTCTATCATTTAGTGTCCCAACCATAAAAATTGCTTATTTCTTTCCACCCCGCCTGGGATAAAAAACGAATACCTGTCAATCAAAATAGTTTGTCCGATTAAGCTGGACATTGTATAATTGGAATGTGAAGGCAAAACCTCTTCACGAGTGGCATGTCAGCACGGCTGAAGCTAGAGAAATCCAGTTGCGTCTGGCTGGCCAGGTATCCAGAATAAATGCCATCAACAATCCCAAATTTGTAGCCGGGGTGGACTTATCGCCGCCGTATGAAGAGGGGATAGCCAGGGGCGCAGTGGTGGTGTTGCGGTTGCCGGAACTGGAACTGGTAGAGGTCCAAACGGCATCGGCCAGGCCGGGTTTTCCGTATGTGCCGGGGCTTCTCTCTTTTCGTGAAGCCCCTGTAATTTTAGCGGCCTGTGAAAAATTAAAACTCTCTCCGGACTTTATTCTGGTGGATGGACAGGGTATCGCTCACCCCAGGCGTATAGGCATTGCCAGCCACCTGGGATTGTTCCTTAATATACCAAGTATGGGTTGTGCCAAGTCTATTCTGGTCGGGAAGAATGAAGAAGTAGGATCTGAAATAGGAAGTTGGTCTCCTTTGATGGATAAGGGAGAGCTTATCGGGGCTGCTTTGCGGACGCGTAAGGGAGTAAAGCCGGTTTATGTATCTATCGGACATAGAGTAGACCTGGAGGCTGCCATTCACTGGGTGCTGGCGTGTTGTGGGGGATACCGGCTTCCGGAGCCTATAAGATTGGCGCATCTGGCGGCAGCGGGAAAGTTACAGGTAAATTCGAAATCCTAAATACGAAACTCTAAACAAATTCAAATAACCAAATTAAAAACCGGAACATGGTGCGTTGCACCATACACGAATGATGAAA
>Ga0082335_1002793_pt1 | contig 31080 bp, 29 predicted proteins | sample Subgrocontami58m_FD_72375 | JGI IMG/M metagenome (GOLD analysis project Ga0082335, IMG submission 72375) | Subsurface groundwater microbial communities from S. Glens Falls, New York, USA - GMW37 contaminated, 5.8 m (SPADES assembly) (version 2) ...
GGAAAAAAGGAGAGGCAGGGCTTTGACGACCACCGTATCCTTGCCGAACGGTTCTATCTCAAAACCGCAGTCCTGAAGGATCGGCAGGCAATCCATCAGCAAAAAGTAATCCCGGGGCGGCAGGCTGATCACCTCCGGTAGCAATAGCCGCTGACTTGAGCACTGAGTGGCGGACTTCAGGGACTTCATCTTCAGGTTCTCGAAAATGAGCCTTTCGTGAGCGGCATGCTGATCCACAATAATGAGCTGATTGGGAGCGGAAAATAGCAGATAAGACTCCATGAACTGACCTATGTATTGCAGGCCGCTGAAGTTCATCGCCGGCGGGGCTTCTTCACTCCAGTCGGCAGGATTTAAGCCTAAATTGCCCACCTCCATAGGTTCCCGCCTTGACCAGGCCGTCTCGAAAGCCGTTTTGGGGGTCGGGGATGCGATAGTGTAGCGTTTGAGGGCTTCGTCGACGCGGGCCCGATAATTGACCGGCGAAAACGTCCTGGGGACGGCAGGCGTCCTTAAGGCCGAATAGTTCGGCGCGGCCTGTCCCGGCCCCCCTATCGACGCACCGTTCAAGGAGGCAGTCAAGACTTCGACAATCGTCTCATAGACCGTTTTGGGCTCCCGGAAGCGCACCTCCATTTTAGCCGGATGGACGTTGACATCCACATCCGGGGACGGCACCTCCAGCAGGAGGACCACGGCAGGATATCTCTTGGCTTCAATAATGTTCCGGTAGGCCGTCATCACCGCATGATTTATCAAGTGATCACGAATGAACCTCTTATTGACAAAGGGGAAGATATTGCGGGCGTTGGCGCGCGTCAGCGACGGCCGGGAGGCAAATCCCCGAACGGCTACCCCATTCCTCTTGCCGGACAGGAAAACCATTTGATCGAGAAAATCCGTTCCCAGGACCAGGGCCAGTCGTTCTCCCGTTTCCCCCGTAGCCGGAACATTCAATATCTCCCGCCCGTTGGCCACCACTTTGAGACTCAAACCGGGGTGGGAAAGGGCCAGGCGGCTCACCACATCCAGGCAGTGGCCCTGCTCCGTGGGTTCGGATTTCAGGAACTTTCGCCGCACGGGCACCGGTCCGAATATATCCCGGACGTAGATAGACGTGCCCTCTCGACAGCCGGTCTCGCTGATTTCCCTGATATCGCCGGCTTCCACGATTATTCGGACCCCGGCCAGCGCCCCTTTCCTTTTAGTCACCATTTCAACACGTGAGACGGAAGCGATGCTGGGCAGGGCTTCCCCCCGAAACCCAAAGGAATCGACCTTATAGATATCATCAAACTGGTAAATCTTACTGGTGGCATAACGGGAAAAAGCCAGGACGGCGTCGTCGGGGTCGAGACCTTCGCCGTTATCGATAACCCGAATCGATTCGCAGCCGCCGCGCTGCAGTTCCACGACGATATCCGTAGCGCCGGCATCAAGGGCGTTTTCCAGCAGTTCCTTCACGATCGAAGCGGGCCGCTCAACCACCTCTCCGGCGGCTATTTTGTTTGTTAAATCATCGGGTAGAAGAACAATCTTTCCGGACAAAATAATTTCCCCTTAACTTTTAACTTTATAGCTATGCAATAAGTCAATAATTCTTGACTGTCAAGCATCAAGCTTTTCCTTCAAGGGAGGAAACCAAGGGGATTGCGGGCCTGATTCTTGTGACGGACTTCGAAATAAATCAAGGCATTGCCCTTGCTTTCCGCCTTGGGTACCATGGCTAACAGGTCACCCCTTTGCAAACGGTCGGCCTGCTTCACCGACCTCTGGCCTAGATAGCTGTAAACTGTCGCATAGTCCCCCTCATGCTTGAGGATAACGGTTTCCCCATAATCCTTTAAGGAAGCGGAAAAAATAACCGTACCGGCAGCGGCGGCAACCACCGGGGTGCCTTCCGGCGCCGCAATCTTGATGCCGTTGAAGTACATGCCGTTCGCCTGAACGCCGAACCGGGAAACAACCTTTCCCGCCACCGGCCAGATGAAAAGTTTTGCCTTGCTCCCGTCTTCTTTCTTTTCTTTGAAATTAGCGGGCGGCGTTGTTCGGCGGGGCAAACTTTTTCGTTCCGGTGCGGAAGGGGCCTGCAAATCATGGTCAGGCACCGGCCTCGTTATCTCGCCGCCCCCGGGGGGAATCTCTTTGTTCGCCTGGCCCGCACTGTTTGCTTCCTTGCTTCCTGGCTGATCGGCCTTATTTTTTTCTATGGGCTCCCTTTTTCGCCGCAGAGCGGTTTCTTTCCGGTAAGTCCTGTCGCCGGCCATGGCGCGGTCCGATGAAATGTCCGGAATGACTTGCCCGGCATCGGGAATAAAGAGCACCTGCCCGGCCTCCATGTCTGCCCCCTGGTTAAGATGATTGGCCTCGGCGATTACTGCGACATTTATTTTGTAGGCCTGGGCAATTCTAGAGAGCGTCTCCCCTTTTTTTACGCGATGATAAACGCCGCTGACCGGTTTGCCCCCCCCGCGGTAACCCGCGCAGGAAACAAAAACCAGAAGCATGATTATTGCCAGCAGCTTGCTCATTCGGGTAAGGTCAACCATTTTATCCCCTTCCGCGAGCCAGGAGAAGATCAAGCGGATTTATTGCGCAGCACGTCGCCCACGGCCAGAAGCACTTCTTCCGGACTGATCCGGCGCATGCATTCGCGGTGCGTGCACTTTTTCCGCAAGCAGGGACTGCAGGGCAGTTCGGCGCGGATCACCCGGTGCCTTTGGCCAAAGGGGCCCGTACGCGACGGGTCCGTGGGTCCGAAAAGCGCGACAACAGGGGTCCCCACAGCGGCAGCGATGTGCATGGGACCCGTATCGGTGGTCACCAGCAATGCCGACTGGCGGTACAAGCAGGCCAGCTCGGTAAGCGACGTTTCTCCGGCAAGATTGACGGCTTCCCGGGTCATCAGCGCCCGGATGCCGTCGATTTCCCTTTTTTCGCGGCCGGTGAAAAGGACGGGCATGCCGTATTGCCCGATTAGCATGTCCGCCAGCAGGGCAAAGTTCCGGTCCTCCCAGAGTTTTGTTTCCCAGAGGGCAACGGGGTTAATGGCCACAAACCCCCCGGCTGTCAGGCCTTTTTCAGCCAACAGCCCAGCGACCCTCCTTTCCACCGCCTCGTCGCGCGGCAGGGGAAATTCGATATCCCCATTGCCGGAACCCGAGAAAGTTTGCTCATTAACATCCGAGCCCGGCAGCAGGAGATTTTCCCGCGCCAGATGCCGGACCAAGTCGAGGTAACGGTAGACGGCATGCTTCTCCAGGACTTCCGGTACCTTCTCCGTAAGAAAGAGGCCGCTCAGTTCCTGCCAGCTGTCAAATCCGAGCTTGCGCGGTGCCGCGGTCAGAAAAACGAGGAGCGAACTTTTCAAAAGACCGTGAAAGTCGATTACCAGGTCATACTGCCGGCTCCTCAGTTCTTTGAGAAAATGCCGCACTTCGCCCAAGGCCTCAATCCGCCCTTTTTTCAGGTCCCTGACCCACCCTTGGCGGCGCGAAATGATGACGCAGTCGAGCAAGGGATGGTTCTTGATCAGATCGGCGGCGGCTTCCTCTATGACCCAGGTGATATGCGCCCGGGGATAAAGTTTCCGCAGGGCGGCCAGTGAAGGCAGGGTATGAACCACGTCACCGATGGCGCTCAATTTTACTATCAGGATGTTCACTGCTCACGATCCCTTATCAGCCAGTTCACGGCGGCCAGGATGTCAGCGGCCACATGAACGGGGTGGACACCGGCAGCGGATATTGCGGCTTCCGCCTCCCGGCCATACCCGGTCCGTACGAGCACACCTTTCACGCCGGCCTTCTCGGCCGTCTCGATGTCTTTCAGCGTGTCGCCGATGAGATAGGAGCGCCCCAGATCGACGGCGAAGTCACGGGCGGCCGCGAGCAGCATGCCCGGCTCCGGTTTGCGGCAGCGGCAGCGAGCTTCCGGATGATGAGGGCAATAATAAATACCGTCGAGATAAGCCCCTTCCCCGGCCAGCAATTCCTGGATATGCCGGTGCAGACCGGCGAGAAAGTATTCGGTAAAAAAGCCTCGGGCGACACCGGACTGGTTGGTGACCACCAGCGCTTTCAAGCCACTTTCGTTAAGCCTTTGAATCGCGGCTCCCGCCTGGGGATAGATGGTCAATCTTTCCAGACGGTCCAGATACCCAACTTCTTCATTGATGGTCCCGTCCCGGTCCAGGAAAACAGCCGCGGTCTTCATCACCTGCATAATAGGCCTTTCGCGACGTCGAACACCTCTTCCGTAGTTATTCCATCCAGGCAGCGGAAGTCCGTGGGACAGGTCTCCCGCAGACAAGGGCTGCATTCCACCCCATGGTAAATAATAATGTTTCTCTCGCCGATCGGGGCCGTGGCCACGGGATTCGTAGAGCCGAAGAGGGCGATAGTCGGTAGATTCAGCGCCCCGGCCACATGCATCAAACCGGAGTCGTTGGCAACGAAGAGACGGCAGCGGGCCATTAACGCCACCGCCGTCCGCAGGTCCGTACCACCGGCCAGATCGATCAGCGGCTGCCGAGAGCAGCGCTGTACCTCCTTGGTTGTCTCCCGGTCGCCGGCACTGCCAAAAAGCAGCGTTTGCGCACCAAATTCCAGGGCTAATTGTTCCGCCAGAGCGCCAAACCTCGCCGGACGCCACTTCTTGGCGGGTCCATAGCTTGCCCCCGGCGCCATGCCGATGATCAGGTCCTGTTCCTGTAAACCAGCGGTCTGCAGCAATGCCTCCGCATTTCTTTCATCCTCGGCAGCCAACTTGAGGAAAGGACCACTCTCCGGCCCGCCACACCCCAGGGCCTGGACCATTTGGAGATAGTATTCGGCCTGATGAATCTTTTTGAGCGCCCGCCTCATCGGCACGGCATGGGTAAGCAGGAGGCCGCGGGCATCGGTATCGTAGCCCGCCCGGACGGGAATACCGGCCAGGCGGGCCAGGATAGCCGCTTCCAAGGCATTTTGGAGTAAAATAGCCATATCAAATCCATAACTTCTGAGCTGGCCCGCCAGTCTAAGTTTTCCTGATATTCCTTCGTGAATTCCAGGACTTTCGTAAACAATGATTTCGTCAACGAGCGGGCAGAGGCGAAAAATGTCCGCAACCCAGGGTTTTACCAGGATAAATATTCGGGCGTCCGGATAACTGTTCCTGACGGCCGACAGAGCGGACAGCGTGAGTACCGCATCGCCGATCCAGTTGGTGCCGCGGATCAGTATCCTGCCGGCGCCCGGAGGAGACAAAATCTTTCTTGCTGACTGGGGATTCAATTGTTCTGCCATGCTTTTGTCTTCCAACGATGGTGCACCCAGAGCCAGTGATCGGGATGCTTCCGGACCATCTCTTCGATTACTCTCGTATAATTCTGCGTATTTACTGATACATCTCCGTCCCAGTCGCCGGTTTCGACCAGGGGTAATTCCTTTCCCAGGATCAGCCGGTATTTGCCGTTGGGCAATCGCAGGTTAAAGAGGGGCAAGACGGGGGCCTTCGTCCGCAGGGCAAGCTGGGCGGCGCTATCGGTGGTACAGGCGGGGCGGGAAAAATAATCAACGAAAACACCCTCCTGCCGCGCCACGTTCTGATCGATGAGGAGGCCCAGGATCATGTTATTCTTCAAATGGCGCAGCATCTGTCTCAGGGCCCTGGTCTTGGACAGGGGAACGTTGCCCGTCGCCGAGCGGATCCGCAAGATGATGTTATCCAGGAGGGCATTATCAAGAGGTCTGTAGACCGGCACTATCGGCTGTCTCAAAAAAGGCAGGGCCGCGGCCGACAACTCCCAGTTGCCGAAATGGGCACTGATGAGGATCGCCCCCCTTCCCTTTTCCAGGGCTTGGTGATAATTTTCCAGTCCCTCCACCTCCACCCAGTCCTTGATATTATCCTTGTTAAGAGATGGAATATCGAACAATTCCGCACCTACGATCGCCGCATTGCGATATACCTCTTTGGCCAGGGCGGCGATTTCCGCCTTTGCCTTCTCCGGAAAGGAGGTTTGAAGATTATAGAGCGCCAGTAATCGGTGCCGGGGAAAGAAGTAATAGTATACCAGGGCGGCGGTGGTAAAAAAGAACTTTCTCGACCGCGACGGGATCAGACGGCAACAGCCCACCAGCAGAGGTGAAAGGAAATCGTTCTTCTGTGCGCGCTCTTTGCTTGACATCCGCTTAACGATTTTTCTCCAGCTTGCCCAGAATGTGGCTGGCGAATTTTTCCCGACCCGAAATTATTTCCAACTCAATCCGGAGGCGGAATATTTGGTCCCTAAACTCCGGAAAATCGCGTATTCTTACTCCATCTTTATCTGTTGTCAGAATGAGATCAGCGCCCGCACGCCGCGCCTCTTCGGTAAGGCGGGCAATATCCCGGGCACTGAATGCGTGGTGGTCGGGAAAGGCGGTAAATCCTGCCAAGTCTGTCCCCAGGCCTTCCAGGGTGCGGCGAAAGGAAAGCGGATTGCCGATCCCGGCAAAGGCATATATCCTCTTGCCCGCCAGCAGCGTGAGCGGCCGGGCGGTCATCCCGCCGTCGATCAGCGCCACCGGTTGATGCCTGCCCCGCAAGATGCAGGCGCCCTCTTTCAGAAAAGCTTGCACTCCGGCCGGCGACTTGCTGCCCGCCCCCTCTGCACTTCCCGTCATGATGACGAGGTCGGCGCGCCGCAGGGCGCCCGGGAGCTCCCGCAGGGAACCGCGCGGCAGCAGCCGGCCATTGCCGAAGGGCCGCGCTTCGTCCAAAAGGACGATATCCAAATCCCGATGGAGACCGCGGTGCTGGAAGCCGTCATCAAGCACCAGGACGTCGGCGGCCAATTCCGCGATCGCGGTCTGGCCGGCGAGAAACCGTGAGGGACCGGCAATGACCGGCACGCCCGGAAGCAGATTGGCCATAAGAAATGGTTCGTCGCCTGCTTCCCGAGGCCCGCGCAAGGTTTGAGATCCGTCCGCCACGACAATAACCCTTCCCGACCCTTCCCGACCATAGCCCCGGGAAAGAATGGCGGGGTTCTGGCCTGCCTCCTTCAGCAGGCCCGCCAGCATAACGGTCATCGGCGTCTTGCCGGTACCGCCAGCGGTAATGTTGCCAATACTGATCACCGGCCGGGGAAGTCGGCGCGCGCGTATCAGGCCCCGGTCATAGGCAACATTGCGCCCACGGGATGCCGCGCCATAAAGCGCCGCCGGGAGGCGCAACAATCGGGAAAAGAGAGAACGACCGGGATCATCGGCATTCTCATCCCAGAGCTTCCGGATCATTTCATGGCCCTTAATCATTGCCCGCGCTTCCCGCCGCCCGCAGGTCGTTTTCCTCGCGAAACTGCATGTTATAAAGCTTGTGATACTCGCCCTTCCGCATCAGCAGCTCGTCGTGCGTTCCTTCTTCCACGATTTCACCGCCGGCAATTACGACGATCCGGTCGGCATTGCGCACCGTGGAGAGGCGGTGCGCAATGACCAGGGTCGTCCGGCCCTGCATGAGATTGTCCAAGGCGACCTGGACTTCCATCTCGGCTTCCGTATCCAGGGAAGAGGTTGCTTCGTCCAGGATCAGGATCGGTGCGTCTTTGAGTAAAGCACGGGCAATGGAGACCCGCTGCTTTTCCCCCCCGGAAAGCTTGGTCCCCTGCTCCCCGATCACCGTATCATAGCCCTGAGGCAGGCCCAAAATGAAATCGTGGGCGTTAGCCGCCCTGGCGGCCCGCCAGATGTCGGCCTCCGGCCTTTCCAGGTCGCCGTAGGCAATATTGTTGCGCACCGTGTCGTTGAAGAGGATCGTCTGCTGGGTAACAATCGCGATCTGCCCCCGCAGCGATTCCAGGGTCACGTCACGGACATCATGGCCGTCAATGAGGATCTGACCGGCCGTAACGTCGTAAAAACGCGGGATCAGGTTGACCAACGTCGTCTTGCCCCCGCCGCTCATACCGACAAAAGCGATAACCTCGCCCGCCTTGATCGTCAGATTGACGTTATTCAACACCGGCGCCTCTTCATAACAAAAAGTGACGTTCCGGAGCTCTACGGCTCGGGATATTTTCGGCAATATCGTCGCTTCCGGCTTATTCCCGATCTCGGGGACGGCGTCGATCAAACTGAAGACGCGTTCCGCGCCGGCGATCCCCTGCTGAATGGTATTATTCACGTTGGTCAAGCGCTTGATCGGTTCGTAAAGCATGATGAGGGCCGTAAGAAAGGAGAAAAAAGTGCCGGGCGTGGATTTGCCGTTGATCACCTGGCTGCCGCCGTAAAAGATGATGGCGGCAATACCGATGCCCCCCAGGAATTCCATGAAAGGGCTCGAAACGGCATTGACCCGGACGGATTTCAAGGTCAACTCCAAAAGGCGTTCGTTATTTCGGGCAAAGCGCTGATTTTCATAGTCTTCCCGGCCGAAGGCCTTGACGATGCGCGTACCGGCTATCGTTTCCTGCAGCATGCTCGTCAGTGTTCCCATGGTCACCTGGGTGCTGGTAGCCACTGTTCTCATTTTTCTTCCGAATTTCGCGATCGGAAAGATGGTCACCGGAAAGACCAGCATGCCGATAATCGCCAACTGCCAATCCCGGTAAAAAACGACAAAGATGAGAAAAATCAGGGTGGAGGAATCCCGCAGCAGACTGGTTACGGCCTCCGATACTGCGCCCTGAACGTAGGCGACATCATTGGTAATCCGCGACATCAGCAGGCCCGTGGGGTGCTTGGTGAAAAAAGCCAGCGACTGCCTCTGGATCTGCCAGTAGAGGCTGTTGCGCAAGTCGGCGATGATGCGCTGACCGATATAGCTCATGATGATGGTCTGCGCGTAATTGCAGGCCCCCTTCAGCAGATAGAGCAGAATGATGGACAGCGGAATCCAGGTCAGCATCCGACCGTCTTTCTTGATGAATATTTCGTCCAGGGCCGGTTTTACCAGAAAGGCCAGCGACGAGGTCAGGGCGCCGACGGCCAGCATGCAGAGGAGGGCGAGAAAGAATTTCGGCAGATGCGGACGGGCTAGCTTTAACAACCTTCTAAATATTTTCATAACATCCCAATCCCGATCAAGGGGATAAACAATATCTAACGGCCTGACAGGGCGCCGTCCAACAGCCGGGCGGCCCGCTCCGCCGCACCTGGTGAACCCAGCAGCGTCCTGATGCCGGAGAGGGCGGATTTCATCCTGGCCCGTTGCTCCGGATCACCGAGAATCATTGTCGCCACCTCGGCAATCCGTCCCGGATTGGCTTCCCGCTGAATCAATTCCGGAACAATGGTCTGGCCGGCAATGATATTGACCAAACCGATGTTTTTGACCCGGATGAACATCCTGCCCAAAAGATAAGAAAGCCGGGACACGCGGTAGATAATGACCATGGGTGTTTCCATGAGTGCCGCTTCGAGCGTTGCCGTTCCGGAGGCAACGATGGCCAGATCGGCGGCGGCCAGCACATCGTAGACGGCTTGATCGATGACTGTCACGTTAACAGAATAATCACCCAGGATTTTTTCTACAAACTCCCGGGAAAGGGTGCTGGCCAGGGGCAGAATGAACTGCCTCTCTCCAGGCGGCATTAATTCGGCGGCCGCCAGACAGATAGGCAGCAGCCGCGCCGCTTCACTGGGCCTGCTCCCCGGCAGCAGCGCAACGGTGACTGAATCCCCCCTGAGGCCGAGTTTTTCCCTCGCCTCCCGCGGCGAAGGACGGCCCGGTATGAGGTCCAAAAGCGGATGCCCCACGAAGGTGGCGTCGACGCCTGTCTGCCGGTAAATGGCCTCTTCGAAAGGCAAAATAACCACCATCTTGTCAACGACGCGCCGGATGGTGCGGATTCGTCCCTTTCGCCAGGCCCATACCTGGGGGCTGATATAGTAAAAAACCTTGATGCCCCGGGCGTGGGCCTTGCTGGCCAACAGGAGATTGAAGTCCGGGTAGTCGATGAGAATCACCGCCGCCGGTTTCTTCTCCTGCCAGGAACGTGTCAAGGTCTGCATTACTTTTTTAATGAGCGGCAACTTAAAGAAGACCTCCGTGAGTCCTACCACGGCCATATCCGCGGAATCAGCCAATATTTCCACCCCCGCCTCCCGCAGCCTGTTTCCACCCACCCCATAGAATCTCCAGGCAGGATGAAGACGCTTCAAGGCCGATACCAGGGCCGCGCCATGCATGTCGCCAGAGGCTTCGCCGGCTACGATCATGATGTTTTGATGCTCAGCAGGCATTATTTATCACGTCACTGATCGTGCTGATTTCCGCGTCCTCAAGTTCCGGGAACATGGGAAGCGATAACACTTCAGCGGCGCAGGTTTCGCTCACCGGAAAATCACGGGCGGCCCGGTTCCCTCGCAAAAAGGGCTGCTGCAGATGAAGGGGGATAGGATAATAAACAGCGGAGGCAATGCCCTCTTCCCGCAGGGCCTGCATAATTCTGTCCCGGCGACGGGAACGGATCGTAAATTGATGATAAACATGCTCGCACCCGGGCAATTCCACCGGCAGGATTATGTCTTTCCTTCGGAGAAGGCTCCGGTAGGTGTCGGCATGCCGGCGGCGGGCCCGGTTAAACTCATCGATGCGCCGAATTTTCACGCGCAGGATCGCCGCCTGCAGCTCGTCGAGTCGGCTATTGTAACCAATAAATTGATGTTCGTAACTTTTCCGACTGCCATGGTTGCGCAGCATTTTCAGGCGTTCGGCCAGAGCCGGCTGGGAAGTAATCACCATACCGCCGTCTCCGTACGCGCTCAGGTTCTTACTGGGGTAAAAGCTGAAACAACCGCAATCTCCCATCGTTCCCACCTTGCGCCCCTGATAGGCAGCTCCGAAAGCCTGGGCGCAATCTTCGACAATTTTCAGCTGGTGCTTTTCAGCGCAGTAAAGAAGGGCATCCATGGCCGCCGGGTGCCCGAAAAGATGCACGGGGATAATCGCCTTCGTCCGGGCAGTTATCTTTTCCTCGATCCGCTCCGCCGCAATATTAAAGGTGGCAGCCGATATGTCCACGAAGACCGGTTTGGCCTGCAGGTAAACGATGGCTTCGGCCGTGGCGATGAAGGTAAAGGGCGTTGTGATCACCTCGTCGCCCTTGCCGATGCCGCAGGCCTTCAAGGCCAGCAGCAGGGCGTCGGTGCCGCTGGCAACACCGATGGCGAAGGGAACGCCGTGATAAGCGGCCACCTCGGCTTCCAGAGAAGCCCCTTGGGGCCCTAAAATAAATTCCGCGCTTTCTAAAACCCCCTGCAACGCCGCATCGATTTCCGGTTTCAATAGACGGTACTGTCTCTTCAGATCGACCATGGGAATCATGGCGTCATCACCGTTACCGTACTGATCTCTTCCCTGATTTTCGCCGCCACTTCCAGGGAGGCCAGGGCGTCTTGCCCGGAGACGAGGGGCGGCGTCCTCTCCGTTACCGACTGCACGAAGGAGCGGATTTCCTCCTCCAGGGGATCCTGCATCTTCACTTCCACCGGATTTTGTACAATATCCATCTGGCTGCCGCCGTTCGTCCTTTTACTTAAGGAAATAAGCTCCCGTTTGCCGTAGTCCACGGCGTGGTAACCACGGGGACCGAAGAAACGGATCTTCTGCAGCGTCTTGGCCGTCACCCGGCTGGCCGTAACATTGGCCACACAGCCGTTATCGAAAGAAAGCCGGACATTGGCAATATCGACCTGGTCCGAAAGGACGGAGACACCGGCCGCCGCCACGTCCTTAAGGGGCGACTGCACAAATTTTATTATGATGTCCAGGTCATGGATCATGAGGTCCAGGATAACATCCACGTCGGTGCCACGAGAGAAGAAAGGATGGAGGCGATGGGCTTCGATGAAGAGGGGACGGTCGATTACCTTTTCCAGAGCGATGATCGCCGGATTGAACCTTTCCACGAATCCCACCTGGAAGATAAGGTTACCGCGGCGGGCCAATTCGATCAGTTCGCATGCTTCCGCGACTTCGGCGGCAATCGGCTTTTCCAAGAGGACGTCGATACCGGCGGCCAGAAAATCCTTCGCCACCTCGTAGTGGAAGGCGGTGGGGACGGCGATACTGACGGCATCGACGGCGCCTATTAAATCAGTGTGTTTCGTGAAAGCTTGGCAGTCGTATGCCGCCGCCGCCAATTCGGCCTTATCTTTGGCCAGATCGCTGACGCCCACAATGCTGACCCCTGGCATTTTCTGGTATTTTTGCAGGTGGTAGTTTCCCAGATGCCCGACACCGACTACCCCGATCCTGATCTTCATCATAACTGCCACTCAGCGGCAAACACCCCTTTTGGATTCTTGTATAAAAGCCAGAAAATGCTGCACCTCCTTGAACTCGCCGAGCTCCTTTTTTGTCCGTTCGATAGCTTGGGAAAGCAACATACCGGAACGAAATACCAGTCGGTAGGCGTCCTTCAGGGCCTGGAGGGCTTCCGGTGCGAAACCGCGCCGTTTCATGCCGATCAGATTGAGGCCGTAGAGCTTCGCATGGTTGCCTGAGGCCGTCACATAGGGGGGGATATCCTTGCTCACCGCCGAAGCGCCGCCGATCATACTGTGGGCGCCGACGCGCGTAAACTGATGGACGCCCGTCATGCCTCCGATGACGGCGTAGTCTTCCACCGCTACATGACCGGCCAGGTTGGTTCCGTTGGCCAGGACAATCCGATTGCCCAATTGGCAGTTGTGGGCGACATGGCAGTAAGCCATGATCAGGTTATGATCCCCGATTATGGTCACGCCGATGTCTTCGCTCGTGGCGCGATTGATCGTGACAAACTCCCTGATCCTGTTGTGATTGCCGATTACTACCTTCGTTACCTCACCTTTGAACTTGAGGTCCTGGGGAATGCCTCCCAGGCAGGAAAATTGCGCAATCTGACAGTGTTCGCCGATCTCGGTCCCGTCCTCGATGACGACGTGGGAGGCAATGGTCGTATTACTGCCGATCGACACCCCCTTGCCGATAATGCTGTAAGCGCCAATTTCCGCACCTTCCCCGATCACAGCATCGGTTGATATTATTGCCGTCGGATGAATTTTCATTTTTCTTCGCTCTTCTGGCTCTCCTCTTCTATTTTTCCCACACGCTTCATCAATGACGTCAACATTTGTCTCATCTGCGGCAGCCTGGTAAGACACGCCACGACGCGCAGCCATTCTTTATGCGGCATATGCGGAATACCAGACACCATCTGGCCCGACTCCACATCATCAAGGACGCCGGATTTCCCGCCAATCATCACGTTGTCGCCGATAGTGAGGTGCCCGGTCAATCCGGCCTGGCCACCGATGATAACGCTTCTTCCCAATTTCGTGCTGCCGGAAATGCCGACCTGGGCTACGATGACGGAATTCTCGCCAATAACCACATTGTGGGCGATCTGTACCAGATTGTCAATTTTGACCCCCCGCTTGATCCAGGTCTTGCCCAGAGTGGCCCTGTCAATCGTGCTGTTGGCCCCGATTTCCACATCATCATCGATCTGCACAATGCCCACCTGCCGGATTTTCAGATTGTCCTTCCCCGGATTGGCGTAGCCAAAACCATCGCTGCCCACTACGACGCCGGCATGCAGGATGACGCGCCTGCCGATATGGCACCCGCTGTAAATACAGACGTTGGGATGAAGAATTGAATCCTCGCCGATCACAACATCGCTGCCCACGAAAACGCCCGGGTAGAGAACTGCACCGCGCCCGATCCTGGCGCCGCGGCCAACGAACACCCCCGGATAGACCGTCGCCTCTGGCGCTATATCCGCCTCTTTATCCGTAAAGGACTGATTGGATGTACCAGCGGCAACGACAGTTGCGGGGTAAAAGACCGTCAAGAGCTTACCCAGGGCCGCATAAGGATCGCTGACCACAACCAGATTCCTGCCCGGGCATTCCGTGCCTGGGCTAACCAGAATGGCGTCGGCCTGGGTAGTGTCGAGCTGCGGACGGTAGCGGGGATTGGCAAGAAACGTCAAGTCCCCCGGACCAGCTTGGTCCAGGGCGCAGATACGCTTGATTTCTACCTCTCCTTCGCCTACCACCTCGCCGTTTAATACCGCTGCAATTTCTCTGATCTTCATTTATCCGCCCTTTTGCGGAGGCGTCACTTCTTCGGCTTATAGGCCTTATTGAATTCTTCCATGATGCGCTTGGTCAGATCGGCCGCCTTGTTGTAATAGGGGATCGGCTGTGCGCTCACGTCAAAAATGATCGTAAACTTATCTTTTTCGCCGATGGCACTGATCAGCTTTTGGATTTCGGGAATCATCGCCTTGGCCAGTTCCTGATCCTTTCCCTGGATATCGTCGTTAGCTTCTTTTACCAGTCCCTGATATTCCCGAAATTTCGCTTGATAGGACATCTCTTTTTCTCTCAGGGCCGCTTCCGTAAGGATCGAACGTTGCTTCTCCAATTCCTCTTTTAACTTCTGCAGTTCCGATTCCCTTCCCTGAATGATCTGCCTGTTCTTTTCCAGAAATTTTTTAAAATCCTCCGTGGCTTTCTTCCCGGCATCGGAATTCAACATTATCTCCCGGACGTCAACAAAACCGATCTTCTCCGCCGCCACGGCCAGACCGGACCAGGAAAGCAGGAGTATAATCGTTACAAAAATTATCTTTTTTTTCATGCTAAGAGCCCCCTTATCTTTAAACTACATAAACATCCCGATCGTGAATTCCCACCGGCTGACCGCTTCCTCCTTCTTGGGATCAAGAACGTATCCCCATTCCAGTCTCAGGGGACCGATGGGTGAATACCAACGGACACCCAGTCCAGCGGTTTTCCTCATATCCTTAAGATCATAGCCCGATTGCCAACTATTGCCGGTATCGTAAAAAACAACCCCTCTCATGCCGGCATCTTTGATCAGCGGGAATACAAGCTCGGCATTGAAATTAAGCATCGTGAGACCGCCGATGACATCGCCCGTCAGGGGATCCACGGGACCGATATTCCGCAGCCCCCGCAGGGAATTAATGCCGCCCAGGTAATAGCGCTCAAAAACCGGCGCCGCCTTCCCCTCCCGTTCCTGCAGCAACCCTGCTTTGCCCCTGACGCCAACAACCAGATCCAGAGGCAGCGGATAAAACCACGAGGCAGAGAGATCATACTTATTGAAACTGGCGTCCCCCTGAAGCGCGCCGCCGGCGACTTCCGTCGCCAGGCTGTTCCTGGATCCCTTGGTGGGGAACATATTATCATCCGTCGTATCCCTGGTGAGCGTCAAGGTCAGGGCGCTGGTGACCGTTTCGCCTTCCTGCCGCTTGATGTAAGTCGAGGCTAAGTCTGACACCGAATTGACTTTATCCTGACTAAGCTTATATCCTGCATAGCCGGTCACATGTTCCCAGAGCGGATAACCCAGGGTAAGCCCCCCACCCTGGGAACTCAAGTCATAGGTATCGAAGGTGCGATCGGTTTGCCACACGTCAACCTTGGTCCAGAGTGGCATATCAAGCAGCCAGGGATCAATGAATGACAATTCGTAATTCGTGGCGCGGCCACTGATATTAGCTTTCAGGCTTAAACTCTGTCCCCGGCCGAAGAGATTCTGCTGCGACACCTGGGCAGTAAAAATAGCGCTGTCGAGAGCGCTGTAACCCGCGCCGATGCTAAACATGCCCGTCGGCTTTTCCTTGACGCGGATATTCACGTCCGTCAGGGTGTCGTCGAGGCCTTTGGCCGTTTGAAAATCGACTTCTTCGAAATATCTCAGGCGGTTGAGCGCCATATAGCTCTGCTTTAATTTAGTCTTGTTGTAAAGGTCGCCCTCCACCACCGTGAGCAATCTCCGGAGAACCTTGTCCCGCGTTTTGGTGTTGCCACTGATGTTGATCCGGTTGAAGTAGACCTGCTTGCCCTTGTTGATCTGATAATTGACATCCACCGTCTGCTCCTGGTCATGAGGAGTAGTCCGGGGGAGTACCTCGGCATAGGCAAAACCTTCGTCACTGCAGGCCTGCTGAATATCATCAATATCCTTCATGACCGCTTCCCGGTCGTAATAACGTTTCTTATTGACCTGGAGCTTTTCCAGAAGTTCGGCGCGGGGGACTTTTATCTCGTCACCGGTAATTTCGACTTTTCCGACCTGAAATTGTTTCCCCTCCGTCACCGGTATCTTAATGTAGATGCCCTTCCCGTCGTGAGTAATTTCCGGTTCTCCGACCTGAGCGTAAATAAAGCCATTGTTCAGGTAAAAGGCATTGATCTTCTCGGCGTCCTGTCTCAGTTGTTCCTTTTTCAGGATCCCGGAATCGGTGATGAAAGAAAAGAGCCCTTTTTCCGCGGTCTTCATCACCTTCGCGAGCTCCTTATCGGTGAATGCCTCATTATCCGCGAAGGTGATTTCGCGGACATACAGGCGCTCATTTTCCACAATGCTGAAGATTACCCTTGCATCCTTCTCCCCTGCCTTTTCAATGATATCCCTCACTTCGGCATTGTAATAGCCTTTGCTGTCGTAAAGGTCCTTGATTTTTTCCACATCGGCCTTGATTTTTTCCGGGTTGACAATCTGCTTCACCTTGGTCCCCAAAAGGGCTTCAATATCATCCTTGGAAACGGCCTTGCTGCCGTTAACATCGATGGAGGTAACGATTCCTCTTTCCAGGACGGTAAAGGCGATGACTTTTCCTTCCGGCAGATCCCTAACCTCGGCAGAGACGTCGGAGAAGTAGCCCATTTTATAGATCGCCCTGATGTCCTGCGCCAGGTTGGCATCCAAAAAGACGCTGCCGGTAGCGCTCTTGAGCACCTGATTGATGGCGCTGCCTTCAATCCGGCGATTGCCTTTAAATTCGATGCGGGCGACCCTTGCTTCCGCCCCCATACGCAGACCTATGTCGCCGGCTAACTGGGCAGCCACCCTGCCAATGCTTTCCAATCCCTTACCCTGGGCATAGATAAGGGGCAGAAATACTACCTTTTTTACATCCAGCATGCGGACGTCGACACTTATGACGTCTCCCAATTCCGTCAGAGTGCCCGTGATCACGAAAGCGGCGCCCGTTTCCCTGCCTACGGCCTGGGTCAGGGCCTCACCAGCGCTCCGCCCCTCCACAAGAACGGCCAGGCGGTCCCCTTCGATCAGTTGGGCGTTTTTCAATGTTTTCAGTTGCCCCACAAGGGCCTCGTAAAACTCCTGCTGCAAACGGTCGGCATTAGCCTTGCTGTTCACCTGAAAAGGCAAGATCGCCACTTTTTTCAACTCTACCGCGCCCCGGCAGGGCGATGCCACAAGGAGTATAATGAGGAAAGACATTATTAAGTCAGCAATTATGACCTGCGCTTTTCCGGCAGTATCTAATTTAGTTAACCTTTTTATCCCGTCGATCGGGGTTAGCAGCGGTAAAACTTTTCTATTCAAGGGGGTACATCCTTCCATCCGCTAAGCCGATCCGCCGGGACATCCTGTCAGCCAGACATTGGTTGTGAGTAACAACGATTAGAGTTACCTTCTTGGTTAGATTCATCTGGACGAGTATGTCTTCGATCTTGGTACCAGTTGTTCTGTCCAGATTGCCCGTCGGTTCATCGGCCAGAATAATCTCCGGCTCCATCATCAATGCCCTGGCCACCGCGGCGCGCTGCTGTTCTCCGCCGGACATCTCGCCTGGTTTGTGCCGCATCCTATCACCAAGACCTACCTCGTTCAAGATAATTTCTGCCCGCTGTCTGGCCTCACGGCGGGACATTCCCCAAAGCAAGGCGGGCATCATGGTGTTCTCCAAACTCGTAAATTCCGGCAGCAGATTGAAGAATTGGAAGACAAAACCGACGCTCCGGTTACGGAACCGGGCCATTCGCTCTTCGCCCCAGTCAAACACGTCCACGTCGTTAATGAGTACGGAGCCTGAAGTCGGTCGGTCCAGAGCGCCTAGAATGTGGATCAACGTGCTCTTGCCCGCGCCCGAAACCCCCAGGACGGCCAGTGATTCGCCCGCGGCTATCGCCAGGTCGATTCCCTTCAGCACCTCGATCGTTTGGCCGTCCTTGGCGAAGGTCTTCGCCAGACCCTTTATTTCTATCTTTGCCCCCATCTTCCGCCCATTAACCTCTATCAATCATAGCGCAGGGTTTCCGCCGGATCCAATCGTGACGCCCGCCAGGAAGGGTAGATCGTTGCCACGAGGCTGATGCAGAGGGTCCCCAAAATGATTATCGCCACATCCCCGTAATTCACCTGTGAAGGCAGCGCACTCAAATAATAGACGTCTCCCGGCAGGATCTTGAAGCCAAACATCTTTTCGATAAAAAGCGATAATCTCTCCAGGTTATGCGCCACAGTCAGACCGGCAACGGCGCCTAGCAGGGTGCCGACGAGACCGATAATCACGCCCTGATAAATGAAGATTCTCATGATGCTGCGGGAGGTGGCGCCCATGGATTTCAAGATGGCTATATCGCGATTTTTTTCCATTACCACCATGATCAGCGTGGTGATGATATTGAACATGGCAACCAGCACAATCAAGCTGAGGATGATGAACATGACGCGTTTTTCCAGCCGCAGCGCCGAAAAAAGGTTCTTGTTCATCTCCATCCAGTTTCTAGCCCAGTAGGGATAGCCCAATTTCTTTTCCAGTTGCCGGGCTATGCTCCCCGCCTGGTAGATGTCTTTCACCTTAATTTCCAACCCCGTAACCAGGCCTTCCAGATTCAGAAATTCCTGCGCGTCCGCCAGGGTAAGAAAAGCCATCGTCGAATCATACTCGTAGAATCCGGAATCGAAAATTCCTACGACGAGAAATTTTTTCAGACGCGGCATCATCCCCATGGGCGTAGCAATCCCCTGCGGCGACAAGATGTGCACCGTATCGAACATGATTGCATTCAGGTTCCTCGCCAATTCCTTACCGACGATCAAGCCCGGCAGCTTTACGGCCTCCGGGCTGAGGTTCAGCGACAACCGGTTATTTTCGCGCAGATAGTCGGTTTTTCCTCCCTCCATCTTGCCCAGCGTGATTACTTTGAAGGCGCTTTCCATATCCAGGCCCCTCAATATTACCCCGCTCACGCTGTCGCCCTTTTTCAGCATGGCCTGGGCGTAAATGAAAGGTGTGGCCGCCACAATATCCGGCTCGCCGGTCACTTTTTGCAACACTTGTTCATGGTTGTGCAAAACGCCGCCGTATTCCATCAGAACAACCTGGGCGTTCAGGCCCAGGATTTTATTCCTGAGATCCGTTTCAAAGCCGTTCATCACGGCCAGCACGATGATCAGGGCCGCCACGCCGAGCAAGATCCCGGCAATGGAAAAAAGGGTAATTACCGAAACAAAGACCTGCTTGCGTTTGGCCTTCAGATAGCGGAGGCTGATAAAGAATTCGTAGGACATGTCTACTCTTTTCTTCTCATTTGCGGGAAGAGGATAACGTCCCTGATAGACGCGGAATCGGTGAAAAGCATCACGAGGCGGTCAATGCCGATCCCCTCGCCGGCGGTAGGGGGCATGGCATATTCCAGGGTGTTGATGTAATCCTCATCCATCTCGTGGGCTTCATCATCCCCAGCCTCTCTATCCCTCAGCTGCATCATGAATCTCTCCCGCTGATCGACGGGATCGTTAAGCTCCGAGAAGGCGTTGGCGATCTCTTTACCGCAGATATATAATTCGAAACGATCCGTCAGCCGCGGGTCGGCCGCGTTTTTACGGGAAAGCGGAGAAACTTCAATGGGGTAATGAGTAACGAAAGTCGGCTGAATGAGCTTATCCTCGACCAATCCTTCAAATAAAGTCATGATCACCTTGCCCAACGGGTCGTTATCATGCACTTCCAATTGCAGGCTTCTGGCCTTGTCGCGGGCCTCCTTTTCGTTTTCCAGGAGAGAGGGGCTGATCCCGGCATGCCGGATCAGGGCCTCTTTGACGGAGATGCGCGACCAGGGCCGTTGGAAGTTAATGTCCTTTCCCTGATATACCAGCCTGGGTTCGCCAAATATTTCGCAGGCGAGAGAATTTAACATTTCCTCGGTAAAGGTCATCAAATCCTCGTAGGTGGCATAGGCGCGGTAAAACTCCATCATGGTGAACTCAGGATTGTGAAAAGTCGAGATCCCCTCGTTGCGGAAGTTCCTGTTGATTTCGAAAACCCTTTCCAGACCTCCCGTTACTAACCGCTTAAGGTACAATTCCGGGGCGATGCGCAGGAAAAGGTCCATTCCCAGAGCGTTATGGTGGGTCATAAAAGGCTTGGCCACTGCCCCGCCTGCTTGGGGCTGCATCATGGGCGTTTCCACTTCGAGGAAATCATGGGTCTCCATGAACCGCCGCAGCAGTCTGATAATGAGGCTGCGCCGGTAAAATACCTCCTTGACCTGCGGGCTGGCGATCAGGTCCAGGTGGCGCTGGCGGTACCTCGTCTCCACGTCCGTAAGCCCGTGCCATTTCTCCGGGAGGGGCAACAACGCCTTGGCCAGCAACCTGAACTCATCCACATCGATGGTCAATTCGCCCGTTTTCGTCTTGAATACTTTACCGGCGGCGTAAATAATGTCGCCGACGTCGAGCCTCTTGAATATCTGATAGGCAACGGCACCGATCTTGTCCTTCCGGAGAAAGGCCTGAATCCTTCCCTTTCTATCCTGAATACTGATGAAAGCGCTTTTGCCGAAATCACGCACCGCCATCATCCGCCCGGCCAGGGTAAATCTTTCCTCAACCTCCGCCAGCGCGGCTTCATCCAGGTGGGCAAAGCGCATTAAGAGGTCCGCCGAGTTATGACAGACGGATACATCATTCGGATATAAATCGATGCCTTCCGCCGTTAACGAAGCAATTTTTTCTTTACGCTTACGAACCAGTTCGCTCTCTTCCATGGGCATCTTCCTCAGTAATTAAAGCCAATTTAGCTATATTTTTTTTCTTTTTAAGTCAAGGAAAGATTTCTGGACCCGGGGAAAGCTTGCCAATTGCCCTGCTTTATGTTAGGCAACTTCGAAGGTCCGGGCGATAGGCGAGAATGACCGTCTGCAACGCCACAGGAGCAATAATGATAGGGACGGATTCTTAACGTGAAGACCGCTAAAGCCTGCCAGTATAATCTTTCTCCACAGTACCTCTTAAAGAACACCGGCGCTAAAATCAGCGTTTACGGGCGCATGATAAAGTTCGAGCATTCGATCTTTGCCTTGCCTTTTGCCCTGTCTGCCTTGTTACTGGCCCACCGTGCCACCCCGGTGACCATGAGCCAATTCTTCTGGATAATCATGGCAGTAGTATGGGCACGGTCGGCGGGCATGGGTTTCAACCGTCTGGTAGACGCCTATTGGGACGGGAAAAATCCCCGTACCGCCGCCAGAGAGATACCCAGCGGTAAAATCTCCCTCATCGAAACGACCCTCTTCGTTGTCCTCACAAGTTTCCTTTTCGTCTTTTCGGCGTTGGCCATTTCTCGCATCTGCTTCTGGTTTTCCTTTCCGGTCCTTTTTTTTCTGTTTCTCTACTCCTATACCAAAAGATTCACCTGGCTGTCACATCTGGTATTGGGATTCGTTCAGGCCCTGAGTCCGCTGGGTGTGTGGTTGGCGGTAACGGGTGATTTTTCCTTGAAAATAGCGGTGCTGTCCTTGGCATTGGCAAGCTACATGGTTGGTCTCGACATCCTCTATGCCTGTCAGGACACGGAATTCGACCGCCGCGAGGGCCTCTACTCAGTGCCGGCCAACTTCGGCGTCCGGCGAGCCCTGCGGGTTTCCTCACTTATGCACCTCCTCACTTTCCTATCCTTTCTTGCCCTTTACCGGGTTTTCGACTTGAGCCCCTTTTACCTGGTTTTCGTAGCGGTCATCGGTTTCTTCCTGGCCCTCGAGCATGCAATCGTCAAACCCGATGACCTGTCACGAATAAATTTCGCTTTTTTTCACGTTAACAGCATCGTCTCTCTGCTGCTTTTGGTCTCCATGTTAACGGAAGAATTGATTCGCCGGTTTAACATCCTATGACTTGCGAAAATCTCGGTGAATTTATCCAACTGTTGGAAGCCAAGCAGGAACTGCTGCGTATCAAGGTGCCTGTATCCCCATGCCTGGAAATAACCGAAATTGCCGACCGGATAGCGAAAAGCGAAGGCGGCGGCAAGGCGCTCTTATTTGAGCAGGTCGAGGGTTCTTCCTTTCCCCTTTTGATCAATGCTTTCGGCAGTTCCCGGCGCATTGCCCTGGCCTTGGGTGCGGATAATCTGGAATTGCCGGGAAAAAGGCTCCGGGAGATCATGGAAACAGACATACCGAAAAAGTTTACGGACAAGCTGCGCTTGCTGGAAAAAGCCTTCGGGCTGGCCAGATGTTTCCCCCGCGCCGTAAACATTTCCCAGCCTCCGTGCCAGGAAGTGATCCGGCGTGGCCCGGAAGTTGATTTGCTCCAATTACCCCTCTTGCAGTGTTGGCCTGACGACGGCGGGAAGTTCATTACGCTGCCGGTGGTCTTTACCAAAAGCCTGCTCACCGGTAAAAGAAACGCCGGGATGTACCGTCTGCAGGTATTTGACAAGAACACAACCGGCATGCACTGGCATGTCCACAAGGACGGGGCACACAATTTCCGCGAGTACGAGCAGCGGGGACAGAAAATGGAAGTGGCTGTGGCCATCGGAACCGATCCGGCCGTTACTTATGCCGCTACCGCCCCCCTGCCCCCAGGGGTGGACGAAATGCTGCTGGCCGGTTTCCTGCGCCGCCGGCCGGTTAAGATGGTGCCGGCAGTGACGGTAAATCTCGAAGTTCCTGCGGAAGCCGAGATTATTCTGGAAGGCTATATCGATCCTCGGGAAAGGCGCCTGGAGGGTCCTTTCGGCGATCATACGGGCTACTACTCCCTCCCCGATCAATATCCCGTTTTCCATGTCACGGCGCTGACTCACCGGAAAAACGCCGTTTACAGTACGACGGTTGTGGGCCGCCCGCCCATGGAGGACTGCTATCTCGCCCTGGCCACGGAAAGGTTGTTCCTCCCCCTGCTCACTACCCTCTGGCCGGAAATCAAGGATTATCGTCTCCCCTGGGAAGGGGTTTTTCATAATGTCGCCCTGGTGTCCATCAAGAAGGAGTATCCGGGACAGGCCCACAAAGTGATGCATGGCCTCTGGGGTTCCGGGCAGATGAGTTTCTGCAAGATGCTGGTGGTGGTGGATGAAAACATCCGGCTTGACTCCGGCCGGGCACTCTTGCGGGAAATACTGTCCCGCATTGACCTGCAAAGCGATATCATCGTTACTGATGGCATCCTGGATGCGCTGGACCATTCTGCACCGCAGCCTTTTTTCGGAGGAAAACTGGGTGTGGATGCGACGGGTCCCGTGGCCGGAGATCCCCTGCCCCGGAATGCAAACTTTGATCCGGTGACTGCTGCGCCCGGTACCATAGCGCAAGACATCAAGGCCTTGGACCCGGGATTCGGTGATTGCCGGATGCTTTTTCCGGACCTCGCCCTGCCTTTGTTTTTAATAAGTATCGAAAAAACCGCGCAAAAACGCGGGACCTATTTCCGCGACCTGTTGCTCAAGAATGAAATTCTGCCGGCGGGTATCATCGTCTTTTACGATGGGGATATCGATATTCACGATGACTCCCTGGTTATGTGGAAAGCCTTCAACAATGTCGATCCCCGCCGGGACATTTCCCGCCAGGGAAAACTCATGACCATCGACGCCACGCGGAAATCCGAGCCCGACGGCCATCATCGCCCCTGGCCCGATGATTTGATCAACAGTGCCGAGATCAAAGGGCGGGTTGACGCCCGTTGGAAACAATACGGGCTACCTCTGGACTGCCATAGCAGTATTTAGTTACCATTTAACTGCCACTTTCTCCTCATTGCGTTACCTTCCTTAATCCGTTAGAAAAAAAGCAGCAAACAAATAACCCTTTCCCAGCGGTGAAAGGAGCTAACAAATCTTGAAAATACTAGTTGTCGACGATAACCGGCTCTTTGCAGCTACCATCCGGATGTTACTGGAAAGGGAGGGCATGGAAGTAGAGTATGCGGAGGACGGCATAGACGGATATGCCGCTTATCTCCGCTTCAAGCCCGACTTGGTGATCACGGATATTCAGATGCCCGGCAGGAACGGCCTGGAGATGATGGAAGACATCAGAAATCACGATCCCCGGATCAAGACGATCTATATGAGCGGCAATCTCCGCACTTTCTGGGCTTCGCTCCAGAGGGAGAAAGAAAAGTATCCCGTAAGCTTTTTTGAAAAACCGTTTCCGCTGGCCTCATTAAAGCAAAAGGTTTCGGAAGAACTACAACAACGAACTTCATCCGTTCATCGGAACTGAGGTTAATAGGAAAAGGTAACCGCCGTCCCGGCGGATAACCTTGCGGAATACTGACCTTCCATGTGCAGGCTAAATCCCTTGGCCAGCGGCGCCTCAACTCCGGCAAATCCTCCCCAAAAGGTGCGGTTTCTCAGGCCATCAGCCGTTGTCAGCGGGAGACCGGGAATCTTTCCCGACGTTCTTGATTTTGCCTCGGCATGGTAGGCAAAGGGCCCGCCGTAGAATTTTATTCCGCGCGTTGTCATGGCCTGCAGGCCGACGCCGATATTAACATCCCATAAATCAGACACTCGCAGTTCCAACTTGAAGGGTATGCCGTTCTGACTCCCCGACACTTCATCCGCGAAGTCCCGGAAATAATAGGAACCCTGGACGAAGGCTCCCCAACCGAGCGCACGATTGATCGGATAAAAGCTCTTTATTCCTACTGTACCGAAATAATTAGTATTCTCTTCAAAATCATTTTTGGCCGTTATTGTGGAAGGCGTCAAGGAACTGAAGCCGCCAAGGATTTTGAGATCTGAAATGCCCAGGCGTGCATAGATCTCCCAGCTCTTTAGGAAGCTGTATCCTACCTCCGAATACCCGTGGTTGCCGGCTGTTCCGAAAGCTGAGCCGTTTTCCAATACACCATCCTGACGCCAGTAGCCGATCCCCGTATGCAGTCCGCCACTCTCTTTAGCGACGGGCTGCGGGGAGCCAAAGGGCCCGCCGGCCACAGCGTTCCCTACCCCGAAGCATATCATTAATAGCGTTATCGCCAAGACCCTGAGGCGCAACAAATAATTCATTCCCTCACCTTTCTTGCCTCAACTTTCTTCTGGCGGTACTGAACGTAGGCATCGCGAAGCGCGACGTAAGGATCGATCGCCGCCTCTTTGAGGGTCTCATAGTCGCCGAGCGACAGGGAAACGCTGTTCACCCTGTCATAGGCCCTGGCACCCAGGGCCGCGTCCCCGGGATTCACGTAGGACAAGGGCTGTAAAAAGGTATCGCCCAAAATTCCGACCGTATCACGGGCGCTGGAAGGTCCCAGGAGCGGCCAGTTGATGAAGAAACCCTGACCCAACCCATAGACCCCCAGGGTTTGACCAAAGTCCGCCTCTTGTTTTCGCAGCTGGAGATCTTTACTGGAGGCCGGGTCCAGAAAGCCGGCGATGCCCCAGATGGTGTTGACCAGAAAGCGCCCGAGTTCGGTGGTCGCGCCACCGATGTCCGCCTGGAGCAGACAATTGACGAAACGGACGGGAAAGGCGATGTTCGAGAAGAAATTCTTGACACTTACCCGTGCGTTCTCGGGAACGACCCAGCCGTATCCCTTCGCGGCAGGTTTTAGCAGCCAGAAATACAATTTGTCGTTGAAGTGGTAAGCCGCTCGATTAAACGGCTCCAGGGGATCCGCAATTTCTGCTTTCTGGGGCTCATTCTCCTCCAGGTAACTGAGATCTTCCCCTGCGGCCAAGCTTTTTGTTTTCTGCTTATCAGACGTGTCCGGGGAAGGCGGCAGCGAGTCCCCGGCAACGGCAGCAACAGTATTCACCGGCGGTGGATCGCCCAAGAAATCGCCCCCTGGGTAATCTGCGGCCTGAGACAAATCGTAACCACCCGCCAGAAGGAGAAAAAAAATCAGCAGCACCGAGAACGCGAGCGCCTTCATACCCTGTCCACCTCTTTAGTAAGTGAGAAATCTTTTCCGTCAGGTTTGTTCTTTTACTTTTTTGCGCAGGATCTCAAGCAATTTTTCCGGCGAATTTTTTGAAAGAATATCATTGAATTGCGTCCGATAGTTCCGGACAAGACTCACATTCTCCACCAGGACATCGTAAACCCTCCAGGCGCCGCCTCGCAGGATGACCCGATAATGGATCGGAATTTCCTTCGAGGAAGTGACGATTCTGGTTTGGATTTCGGCCTGGCTCTCCGAGAGGATCGATTCCCGTTCAAAGATAATTTTTTCATTACTGTAAGCAAGAATCTTGTCTATGTAAGCCTTTTCCAAAACCTGGCGAAACAGTTGGATGAATTCCTGGCGTTGCGAGTCATTCAGACCATTCCAGTTCCTGGCCAGTGTCCGCCGGCTAAGTTCAACTTCGTCAAACATGCGTCCGTAAATCGCCCGCAGTTTCTCCTTCTTTAGCTCTTTCGCCGATTCCGGCTTTAGTTTCGGATCCCGCAATAGGTCCATCACGCTGTTAACGTGGGTCCGAACGGTGTCCAGCGGAACGCCCGCCTGAACCAACCACGGGACTAAAAGGGATATCAGAAGAACAATTCCCGCAATGAATCGCACCATAGTTCCTGCCTCGTACCTATTCCTCACTTTTCTTGATTTCCCCGAAGGCATACTTCCCGATAAGATCGCCGATTTCGACCGGCGGCACCGTTTCCGTTATCGTTCCCCCTGCCGCAAGTACCTCCCCCGCCCCCCCCGGATCAAGGTCCAGGTACTTGTCGCCGATCAGACCCTCTGTCTTAATGGCGGCAATGGCATCGGCGTAGATCTTTATGCCCTTGCGGATCCTTATTTCCACAACGGCCTTTTGCTTTTCCTGATCCATGGCCAGTTTGGCCACCCGCCCGACATTGATGCCCAGCATGTAGACCTCGCTCCCCTCCCTCAGACCCGTCACCGACGTGAAGCGGGCGATCAGCGGGTAGCCCTGGTCGCCAAACAGGGAAACATGTCCTAACTTAACCGTCATGTAGCCGATCAAGAGCAGCCCGAAACAAAGAAAGATTCCCACCGCGGTTTCCAAGGGATACTTTTTCATGCGCCTACCGTCTCCTTTCACAGCTGAACCGGGCGATTTCTTTTTGTTGGTTTCTTGCCGCATCGATCACGACGCCAATGTCTACGATGGGTTGACCTTGTGCGATTCCGCTCAGGATGCTGAATTCCACGCAAGGCTGGACAGCAGACTGCCCCCGGGCCCCCAGCCATATATCCTCGATTCCCAGGTTCTGAAAATCCTCGGTGAATTTCTGCAAAATGCTTTCTGCCTCTCGAATATCGGAAAAGGGCAAAACAGTCACGAACTCATTGGCCTGGCGGCGCGTGGAAAACCCGCCGATGGCACTGAAATGTTTGTCAATATACATTCCCATCGCCCGTATCGCCCCCTGCCCTGCTTCATGCCCTAAAACCGTACCGATATCATTCAAACTCTCCAGAGTAAACAGGACAACGGAATAGGTCTCCCCCTGTTGTCTCCTTCTCAACTGGGCATGATTTAATACCTTAAACTGTCGCTGCGAATAGAGACCCGTCAATTCTTCCTGCAAACCTTCCAGGCTATGAATTACTTCATCCTTGAAAGGATGATCGAAGTCCTCCAATTCTTCCGGAGTACCCTGAAAGACAATTTTTTTGTCATAAAGCGCGAGAATGCGGTTGGAAATAAAGTACACGTCCGGGATCTCGTGGCTCACCAAAACTGCCGTAAAAGCAAACTTCCTCTGATATTGCGCAATCATGCTGAGAATGGCATTCTTCCGTACCGGGTCCTGTCCGGAAGTTGGTTCATCAAACAGGACAATGCTGGGATCGGTTACCAAGGCCCGGGCCAAGGCGGCCCGCTTTTGCATACCGCCGGAAAGTTCCGAAGGATACTTGTGAACTGAGTCGGTCAGTTCCGTTTGTTCAATCCTGGCCATAACGCGGCGGCCAATTTCCGTCTTCTCCAGGTTGGTGGTTTCCTTCAGGGGAAGGGCAACGTTTTCATAGACCGTCAGCGAATCAAAGAGGGCATTGTCCTGAAACATATAGCTTATCTGGGCCAGCGCCGCAGCCGTTTCCTTTTTCTTCATCCCGGCCAGCGGCGTTCCGCGGAAAAGAATTGTGCCGGCATCCGGTTGCATTAAGCCTATTATATGCTTGAGGATGACACTTTTTCCCGCTCCGCTGAGGCCGATGATCGTGGATACCTGTCCCTCATAGATCTGCAGGTTGACTTGATCGAGGACCGTCTTGTCACCAAAACGTTTCGTCACATCCTTAAATTCGATGAGCGGCATTACCATGCGCCTGTCCTAATTAAATCAGCAGTGAAGTAACAACATAGTCGGCCACCAGAATGAGTACGCAGGAAAGCACGACCGCCGAGGTAGTGGCCAGACCGACGGCCTTGGCGCCATGGCTATCACGGCGCAGGTGCGCGAAATAGCCCTCATAGCAGCAGACCGTCGAGACAATTACCGCAAAAACCACCGCCTTGATGAAGCCGTCGGTGACATCCTTCAACTCCATACTGGATTGGATACGGTAAAAATAGGTGCCCGAATTGGCACCCAGGATCAGTACCCCGGAAACATATCCCCCCATAATACCGATCAGGTCAAAAAGGGCTGTCAGCAAGGGAAAGCTGATCAGGGAGGCGGCGATCCTGGGGCTTACAAGGTAGCGCAGGGAATCAATCCGCATCGTGTCCAAGGCGTCGATCTGCTCGGAAATACGCTGGATGCCGATCTCCGCGGTTATTGCTGAACCGGCCCGAGCAGTAATCATGATAGCGGTAAGAACAGGTCCCATTTCCCTCACCAGAGACAATCCGACCAGGGTGCCCAGGGCACCCTGGGCACCAAATTTTACCAGGGCATGGTAGGATTGAAGACCGAGCACCATGCCGGTGAAGAGACCTACCAGCACGATGATCATTGATGACCTGGCGCCGATAAAGTAGACCTGTTGAATGATTTTCGGCAGTTGTTTGGGATGCAGCATCTTAAGAAGCGCCAGTACAAGAAATACTGCCGCCGCCCCTAAATTGCCTACCCAGCCCAGGGCAGTTCTACCCAACGCGGCAAAAGGAGCCGTCAGGAATCTTCCCCGCTGCCGGATGGTCTCGCTCTGAATGAGACTCTTTCTCGCCGCATCGCTCAAAATCTAATATCGCCTCTCCATCATCTCTCCTTCGCATACTTCCCGGACGCTCTCCTTTACCAGGCGACCATTCTCCCACACCTTCTCCCGCACCTTCCGGCACTTGGTGCGGGGATCATACCCTTCCGGTTCAGCGTAATATCTGCCCCGTCGATCCTCAGTATAGTATTCCACGGGTCTTCCCGCCCGGGCAGCCTCCTGTGCCCCCTGCGCCGATATATCGGCAATGGTGGCGCCCGCTATGGCGCCCAGCGCCGCCCCGATAACTCCGCCGCGCCAGGGATTTCTCCCTCCCAGCAAAGCCCCCGCTACACCGCCGATCACACCGCCCGTCGTCGCCCCCCGGGTTTGAGATTCCGTGGCACAGGCAACCAGCGTCAACATTATACAAATCATGAGCAGCGCTACTAGCTTTTTCATAATCCACTCCTTTACAAAAATTAATGTCTTATTATAGGACTAAGATCCGTTGCTTGTCAAGACAAGAGGCCGGCAAGGGGCCGAAATAATATCGAATTTCCTTGAAATATCTGTCGATTAGCGATATATGCGGTGATCACTTGCTCCGGAGTCGTAAAATTGCACCCTCCTTGGGCAGGTCGGCGATAACGCGAGGGGAGATCTATTATGGCGGCAATCACGAAAGAACAGCGGAAGGAACTGGTAATCACGGTCCTCAACAAGGCCCGCAGCCTGGAGTTGCAGGCAATTACCCAGTATATGAATCAGCATTACAATTTGGGCACCATGGATTACGGAGATATGGCCGCGAAGATCAAGCTGATCGCCATTGATGAAATGCGCCATGCGGAAATGTTCGCCGACCGGATCAAGGAACTGGACGGGGAACCCACTACGGATCCGGCCGGCGAAATTGAAAAATATCAGCCGGTCCAGGCTGTTTTTCCCTTTGATGCCACCAGCGAAGAAGGGGCAATTGACGCCTATAACCAGTTCCTTTTAGTCTGCCGGGAGAACGGCGACAGCGGCAGTGCCAAGCTTTTCGCCACCATAATTGATGAAGAACAGTTACATTTCAATTACTTTGACAATGTCCGCAAGCACATCGAGAAACTGGGCGAAACCTACTTGGCCCAAATAGCCGGAACACCGTCGGCCACCGGTTTGCAGACGCTGGGCTTCGTGGCCCGACAAGGGACTGCCGTTCCGTAACCGAGAATAATATTCGTCGACAATCTGAGCACCGCTGCTCCAGGAAAGGCGGAATATTTTGTAAACAGGCACCTCAGAAGAAAAGGCCTAACAAGCCTGAAGGTTAATTCCTTCATGTTGAAATATGCCGCAATTACAATGATTAATCTATTCCCTCTCAATTTCCCCCCCTTCGCCTCTGAATGATAATCCCTACAAACAAATAAACATTGGCGGCGATCGTCACCTCTCTACCCTGTAATATTGGTCAGTTACATTAGGTTTTGTCATTGGCATACCCTTTGCAAACACTCCTCACCGAACAGCTGAAACTCCGTCTGCCTTAAAGGAAAGCATAGAGCTATGGAGCATCAGCTACTCATGGGCTACCACTTCAATGAGTAAGGGTAAATATAGGAAAAAAAGAGGAGATGCTTATGCAAAAGGGATTATCAGAAGGTCCAACCAGGTATGACCAAGTAAGAGGAGTTATGAAAATGCTGACGAAAAGAACGAGTGCTGCCGTCACATTATTCACTTTGTGGGCGGCGGTGCTGATGGTCGTCAGCTGCGGGGGCGGGGGGGGGGGCGGAGTTTTGTCGCCCTCCGAGACCGTCGAGGGCGTTGCCGCCGTGGGAGCGCCGTTGAATGGCTGGGTAGCGATCAAGGATGCCTCGACGCCGGCCCGAGAAACGGCCACGTTGACGAACGACGACGGTTCCTTTTCCTTAAATGTCGCCGGCATGAAAGGGCCATTCCTTCTTCAGGCCGTCGGTAGTGCCGAGGGGA
>Ga0082335_1002794_pt1 | contig 31079 bp, 23 predicted proteins | sample Subgrocontami58m_FD_72375 | JGI IMG/M metagenome (GOLD analysis project Ga0082335, IMG submission 72375) | Subsurface groundwater microbial communities from S. Glens Falls, New York, USA - GMW37 contaminated, 5.8 m (SPADES assembly) (version 2) ...
GGGGGGGGAGACCGGGGGAGAGGGCGGGGGGGGGGGGGGGGGGGGGGGGGGGGTGGGGGGGGGGGGGGCGGGGGGGGGGGGGGGGGGGGGGGGACGGGAAGGCACGCGGGCCAGCCCGTCAAGCTGGCCCGCGACCACTGCGACCACCGTCGATCAGACCGTCACGGCAGTCTCGGCAGGTCGTTGACTGCACCGGGCTGCACCGAGCGCACGCCCGTTACCTTGCCCGTGGCGTCCGCCTTGAACTCGAGCGCGACATTGCGATTCGACTTGAGGACGAATCGCGCTCCCTGCTCGGGTTCGAGTTCCACCGGCGCTCCTGCCCCCTGCGTCCAGAGCAGGACATTGCCGCGCACCGAGACCGTGACCACGACGCCGGGGCCCTGATACCGTCCCGCGAACCGCGCGAGGTACGCGGGATCCTTGAGCCGCGCCTCCGGCTGCCTGAGGAAGATGACCGGTGGGACGTTGGCATCCATGGTCACGAGCACGGCGTCCACCCGTCCGGCGGCTGAGGTGCGGAAGGTGAACTGCTGGTTCTCGAATGCCGGATCGTCGGGGTTGCGCAGGCCGCTGAAGGTCTCGTAATGCCACGGCTGCAGCTTGGCACGAATGCCGTTGTAGGTGACGACGAGCGTGTCACGTTCCATCGCGACCGTCATCGGACCGTAGCCGGAATCCGCGTACGCGCCCACGTAGTCTGCGAGCGCGTGAGCAGGCGGTGCGTTCGGTATGCGCGCCTCCTCCTTTCTCCCCTCGCCCTGCAGGGCGGCCTGCTGTGCCACCCTCGACCGCGCAAGCGCCTCGCTGTTCCAGTCGCGCCGCGTGCCACCGAACAGGCGATCCATGGCATGGCGGGCGATCACTTCGGTGATCGCCGCGCCGTTCTGGTTCGTGAGAACCACGATGCCCGTGTTGTCGCGCGGGAGCATCGTCACCAGCGCCGAGAATCCGTCGATATTGCCGCCGTGCTGCACCCGATAGCGACCGCGGTACGTGTCGATGAACCAGCCGAGCCCGTAGCTCTGCGGTCCGAGCTCCGCGTCCTGTCCCATGCCGCCGGTCGGCGTGTACGGACGGTACATGTCGCGCAGCGTCGCTGCCTGGATGACCTGCTTGTCTCCCAGCTTGCCACCGGCGAGATGCAGTCCGACCCACTTGAGCATCTCCTCCGCCGAGGAGTTGATGGCCCCCGCCGGGCCGACAATGGAGATGTCGCGGAAGGGCAGCCGCTGGATGGAATCGCGCCGCACGCGGTAGCCGAGGCTGTGGTCCGGGTCGGCTGCGGACTGTTTGACGGAGAAGTTGGTGCGCTTCATGCCCAGCGGATCGAGCACGAGCTGGCGCAGGCCGTCTTCCCAGGAACTGCCCGCGATCGCACCGACGAGGTAGCCGGCGGTGAGGAACATCAGGTTGTTGTACTGGTAGGTTTCGCGCAGGTCCTTGTTGAGCGGCAGCCAGGCGATGCGTCGCACGAGTTCCTCGCGCGACATGGTGGTGTTGTTGTACCAGAGCGCGTCGTGACGCGGCAGCCCGCTGCGGTGCGTGACGAGATCGCGGGGCGTGATACGCAGCGTGACCGCGTCCTCACGCATGCGGAACCAGGGCAGGTAGGTGCGTACGGGCACGTCCCATTGCAGCCGGCCTTGGTCCACCAGCGCCCCCATCGCGAAGGTGGTGAAGGCCTTCGACGCGGACCCGATGGCGAAGAGCGTTTGCGGCGAGACCGGGAGGTTCTTCTCGAGGTCGCGCTGGCCGTGCCCCTTGAGGTACACGGTTTCACCGTTGACGACGATGCCGACGGAGAGTCCGACGACCTTCCAGGCGACCCGTGCCGAGTCGATGAAGGCATCGAAACCGGCGAGCGCGATGCGGGCCGACTCGGCTGGCGACGGACCAAGCGACATGCTGAAGGCCAGCATGCCGCCGCCCTGCGTGAAGGCGCCCTTGGCGGATCGGCCGTCGGCGCTGAAGGAGCCGCGGAAGCTCGGGACGCCGGGGACATCGGCAATCGTGAAGCGCACCGAGTCTGCGGTGACCGCGACGTCCTTCAAGGTGCCGTTGGTCATGCCTTGCTGGGGGATGGCGATTCGGCCCTGGCAGGAGCGGTCTGCCTGCCGGGTGAAGTCGACCTCAAACAGGAGCTTGGAGCCTGGAAGCGCTATGGCGCCGGACCAGTGGCCGGCGCAGCGGTCCGGCGTCTGCGCGGCGAGCGGGGATGCCACGACGATTATGCACGTGGCAACGGAGCGAAGCGTGGCGAGGCGCATGGCGGGTCGGGAGTGGGATGGTCGAAGCGGTGCGGCGGTGGGGTAGGTGAATCTGCTATCGCAGGATGCGAGAAGCGAACCTGCGAATTCCGCGTTTCGCGGAGGGTTCGCGGCGCCCGGGTGGCGACGTGGGGCGCAAAGTACGTCGGTCAGGGGTTGAATCAGCCCTTGGGGCGGGGTACAATTCGAGTTCCCGGAGCGATCCGGCTTCTGCCCCTTGGTGTAACTGGCAACACGTCTGACTCTGGATCAGAAGAGTCCAGGTTCGAGCCCTGGAGGGGCAACTCAAAGCGGGTCAACCAGTTTGGTTGGCCCGCTTTGCTTTGTGTGCAATCTCGTCAATGGCACGATGCCGCCCCCACGGGGCGGCTCCTACGCCGCTCACGTGAAGCCGGAGCCGCCCCCGCCGCACGACGCGGCGCTGCTCGTCGACCGGCTCCCGGTCATCACGCCGCATCCCGTGATGCGACGCTCGACATTCTGCGAACCGCACGCCGGGCACCGCTTGCCGTCGCCCGCTGCGTAGGCCGACATCGAAAGCCGCACCTCGTACGGGGTGCCGCAGTCGTGGCAGGTGAAGTCGTAGCTTGGCATCAGGTCGGGGTGCGGCGGATCGGTCGTCCCAATAAATCTCTAGATAGCAATATAGAGATAATACCGGGCCCCCTCAAGGCCCCGAACGTGCCGCCGGTCAGGACAGCGGCGACCTGACGCAGCGCCGCAGCTCCCGGTCGACCCCGCCGATATGGCTGTGCAGCCAGTGCTGCAGCGCATCCACGAGGAGCTGCGCGTCGTGCGGATCGTAGCCGTGCGCGGCGTGGAATCGCCGGTGCTGGGCGATCATCTCCAGCAGCCCCGCGTGCTGCCGCTTGTTCTCGTGCGCCGACGAGCAGCGATGGCGCGCCATGCACCCTTCCTCGTCGGCGAAATGATCGCGGCAAAAGCGGTCGAGGAAGCTGAGCAGCCGCCGATACTCGCCTGCGCCATCCTCGCCTGCCACGGCGGTGGCCATTGAGGCGACCGCCTTGAACAAGGTCTGATGCTGCTGATCGAGATGCGGAAACCCGGTCGCGTAAGATTCGTTCCACTCCATACACAGAAGGATATCGGACATGCAGGTGGACGGTATTCCGAATGATGCGTAGGCGATTACCTGACAGTCGCTCATACCCCGACGCAGACGGCGGCAGCCGTCTTGACGATCTGATTCGCACACCGCATTGGCTGCGCGTAGTATTCGCCGTCCCGACAACCCGACACCTTTGAATCGCCGCGAGTTTTCTCTCTACGTCGTGCTTGGCCTGGTCATCTTCACGACCTATTTCGTGACATGCCGGCTGGTGCAGGCGCCGACCGCAGTCGAAATGCCCGGGTGGGTGCCATTCGTGCCGCTGCTCACGGTGCCGTACCTGCTCCAGGTGGTCGTGAGCTACATGCTGGCGATGTACATCCAGGTGCCGGCACTGCGACACGCGGTGTTCAAGGCGTATTTCCTTGCCGCGGCGGTGACCTTGGCGATCTGGGTCACGTTTCCGACCACCATGCGGCGGCCGACTGCGCCGGCCGGATGGTGGAACTGGCCCTACGCCGTGATGGCGAGCGCGGACCTGCCCGTGCACGTCGTTCCCGCCGGCCACATCCTGATGCCCGTGCTCATTGTCTGGGCGTTCGCCTACGAGCGGCCGCGCTGGCTCTGGTGGCTGGTTCCGGCGGAGCTGGTGGGTGCGGCAGGCATCGCCACCACCTGGCAGCACCGGCCGATGGACGTGTTGTACGGCGTTTCGCTCGCACTCGCGACCGGGTTGCTGTTCGGCGTGCACCGGCGGCGCGTCCGAACTGCCCCATAAGGCAACGCGGGCCGCGCCTTACTGCCCCATAAGACAACGCGGGCCGCGCCTTCGTGCGACCCGCGTCCTCCATGGGAGCGCACCGATTACGGCACCACGTCAACCTTTGGCGGGAAACTCGGCGTCATGCCGAGATTGAACATCGTGAACGAGTACTGGTCGGCGGTGAGTTCGAGCCCCTTGGTGAGCGACGAGCTGCCGTGGCCACTCGACGTGGCGATGCGAATGAGCACGGGGTTGGATCCCTTGTGCGCCTTCTGCAGGCGCGCCGCGTACTTGAACGAGTGCGCTGGCACCACGCGATCGTCGTGATCGGCCGTGGTCACCATCGTCGCGGGATAGGCCGTGCCGTCCTTGAGGTTGTGCAGGGGCGAGTACTTCACCAGGTACTTGAAGCCCTCGGGGTCGTCGCTCGAGCCATAGTCAGCCACCCAGTTCCAGCCGATGGTGAACTTCTGGAAGCGCAGCATGTCCATGACGCCCACGCCGGGGAGTGCCACCTTGAACAGGTCGGGACGCTGGTTCATCACGGCGCCCACTAGCAGACCGCCGTTGGATCCGCCCTGCATCGCCAGCCGGTCCTTGGACGTGTACTTGTTGGCGATCAGCCACTCGGCGGCCGCGATGAAGTCGTCGAAGACGTTCTGCTTGTTGGCCTTCATGCCGGCCTCGTGCCACTTCTCGCCGTACTCGCCGCCGCCGCGCATGTTCACCGACACATAGACACCGCCCTGCTCGAGCCACGCCATGCGGGAGGCGCTGAAGCCCGGCACGGTGGAGATGTTGAAGCCGCCGTAGCCGTAGACGAGCGTCGGGTTCCGGCCATCGAGGGCGAGCCCCTTCTTCGCCACGATGAACATCGGGACCTTGGTCCCGTCCTTCGACGTGGCAAAGACCTGCTTCGTCTCGAACCGCGACGGGTCGAATGGAAGCTTCGTCTGGTCGTACACGCGGCTCGTGCCGCGCGCGATGTCGTAGCGATATGTCGTGGAGGGCGCCGTAAAGCTGTTGAACGTGAAGAAGACCTCGCCGTCCTGCCGCTCGCCGCTGGCGAAGCCGGCCGTGCCGACGCCCGGCAGCGCGACGTCGCGCTCGCGGGTGCCGTCGTAACGGTATTGCACAACCTTGGTGACCACGTCCTTGAGGTACGAGGCAAAGAGGCGGCCGCCGGCGTTCGACACGCCCTCGAGCACCTCGGGCTGCTCGGCGATGATCGTCTTCCAGTTCGCCTCGGCGGGCATCTCCGGATCGATGCGCACGACGCGTCGGTTGGGGGCGCCGTAATTGGTGAGCACGAGGAGCGCACCGCCGTCGTTGTCGATGACGTCGAATGACTTGTCGAAACCGGTGATCACCTTGCGCCACGCCGTGTCGCGCGAGGTCAGGTCGCGCACCCAGAGGGCATTGCCGTCCAGCCCCTTGCCGCGGTCGGAGATGGTGAGCAGGAGGAAGCGCTCGTCATCGGTGGTGCCGGCGGTGTGGAAGCGCTGCGGATTGGCCGGATCGCCGTACACCAGCCGGTCGCGCGACTGGTCCGTGCCGAGGGTGTGGTAGAAGACCTGGTGGTTCTCGTTCACGCCGCTCAACGCCTTGGTCGTGTCGGCCGGGGTCGGGTAGCGCGAGTAGTAGAAGCCGTTCCCGTGCCAGGCGATGCCCGAGACCTTGACCCAGCGCACGAGGTCCGGAAGGTCGCGCCGCGTGAGCGGATCCATCACGTGGATTTCCTGCCAATCGGAGCCGGCGCGCGACATCGTGTACGCGAGGCGCGTTCCCGCGTCATCGAGCGTGAAGCCGCCCACCCGCGTGGTGCCGTCGGCGGTGAGCGTGTTGGGGTCAATGAGCACATCAGGCGTGCCGTCGAGACCGCGCTGCAGGTAGTAGACCGACTGGTTCTGCAGGCCGGCGTTGCGCGAGTACCACACCCATCCCTTGCGGCGCACCGGCGTGGAGGTGCGCGGGTAGTTGGAGAGTTCCTTCAGCCGATCGAGGAGCGCCCCGCGATACGTGATGCGGTCGAGATAGCCGAACGTGACCGCGTTCTGTTCGCCCACCCACGCCTTGACGGCGCTGGCGGTGTCGTCCTCGAGCCAGCGGTACGGGTCGGGGACCTTGGTGCCGTGATAGTCGTCCACGTGCTTTGCGGTGCGCGTGGCGGGGTACTTGAGCTTCGTCGGCTGCTGCGCTGCGCCGGTCGCGACGCCAAGCGTGAGTGCAGCCGCGGCGATCGCAGTGAGGAGGCGTGCAGAGAGCAGATGGCGTCGTGCCGTCATGAGATGCTCCAGGGGTGGCATGCGGGTGCGGGCAGAGATCGAACCAATTGATTCTCTCCGCTGTACGCGCTTTCAGCCAGCCCTGCTGGCGCGCTCCTCGCGCACTGGCGACCTTTCGCCCATCGCACGACGCGGCGCGCGGCTCACGCGCGCCGTCACGACGCTCCACGTCCGTCGGAGACCGACCCATGCCTTCGCATCGTTCCGCGTTGACGTTCTTCCTGTTCTTCGCCGTGGCGGGGCCGCTCGCGCTCCCGGCGTACGCGCAGGTGCAGCCCGCCCGACGCGTTCCGTCGGTGCCGGTGGACCCGACGGTCCCCGCCATGCCGGCCGATACCGTGCGCGCCATCCTCCGGCCGCGCGTGCCGTTGCCCGCCGAGGCGGCGACGGCCGGCGTGAACCGCTTCTCGTTCATCGCGTATGGCGACACGCGCGGGCGACGCGACGGCACGGAGCTGCAGTACGAGCACTCGCTGATCGTGGAATCCATGCTGCGCGTGATTGCACAGCGCGCCAGCGGACCGTCGCCGATCAAGTTCGTCCTGCAGAGCGGCGACGCGGTGGTGAACGGGCGCGACCCCAAGCAATGGAACGTCAGCTTCACGGGGCTGATCAACCGGCTGACCACCGAGGGGGGCGTGCCGTACTTCCTGGCGCCGGGCAATCACGACGTGACGAGCGCAGCCGAGCTTGACAACCCGGGGCGCAAGGTGGGGCTGGCGAATTATCTGCGCGCGGTGGCCCAGCTCATTCCGCCCGACGGCGCCACGCGCCGGCTCGACGGGTACCCGACGTACGCGTTCGGCTACGGCAATACGTTCGTGCTGGCGTTCGACTCCAACATCGCCGCGGACTCGACGCAGTTCGCGTGGGCGCGCGCGCAGCTCGAGGGGCTCGATCGCGCGCGCTTCACGAACATCGTGGCCTTCTTCCACCACCCGGCGTATTCGTCGGGTCCCCACGGCGGCGCCATCATCGAACGCCCAACGGTGGCGGTGCGCGACAAGTGGATGCCGCTGTTCCGGAGGCACGGGGTGCAGCTGCTCGTGGCCGGGCATGAGCACCTGTTCGAGCACTGGGTGGAGCGGTACCGCGACGCGCAGGGGATGCGGCGGCGCATGGACCAGCTGGTCACCGGGGGCGGCGGGGCACCACTGTACGCCTACCGCGGGACACCCGACCTGCGTGCGTACGCCGCGGCGAGCGGGGCCGACTCATCGCGCGTGCAGCACCTCGTGCGCCCCGGTCCGGAGCCGGGCGACAATCCGTACCACTTCGTGATCGTGCACGTGGACGGCGACCGGATCTCGCTCGAAGTGCAAAGCGTGGACTGGGGGACGGGGTACGCGCCGTATCGGAGCAACCGGGCGGTGTTGAGGGATAGCCTGCCGTAAACCGCGTGCGCCACGGATGGTTTGCAGGGAGCGCAGCGGCACGTGGAGCGGGCAGTATGCGCGTGGAATTGAGCGCGGAGGCGGGCGAATGATGACGGAATATCATTCGTACCGGTGTTTCGTATGGTCATGCCAACGCGCCTTCGAGGTCGTCGCCGCACCGCTCTGGTCGCCGCTTCGTCCGTCGTTGGGCGAATCCACCTCGTCCGCGGCCTTCGCGTGATGTTCGATAGCGACCTCGCGGATCTCTACGGTGTTCCGACGAGGGCGCTCAATCAGGCGGTGTCACGCAACGCCGCGCGGTTTCCGGCCGACTTCGCCTTCAGGTTGACCCGACTCGAGGCCGCAAACTTGAAGTCACAGATTGTGACTTCAAGTTCACACGGGGGGAGCCGCAAGCTGCCGCGGGTCTTCACGGAGCAGGGCGTGGCGATGCTCTCGAGCGTTCTGCACAGCCGACGAGCCGTCGAAGTCAACGTCGCGATCATGCGGGCGTTTGTGCTTGTACGCGAATTGTCGGCGGCGAGCGCTGGCCTGGCACTACGAATTGACGAGTTGGAGCAGCGGTACGACGGCCAGTTTGCGGACGTCTTCGACGCCATTCGGGAGTTGGTCGCTCCATCTGCGCCGGAACCGCCTCGCCGACGCATCGGCTTCACCATCGACGTGTCGCCGGCGTCAGTGGGCAGGTCCGGTCGGGGCGGCCGGGGACGTCGCACGAGGCGGACAGGTCCGTCGGCGCGCTGAGGCGCACATCCCGCCCCCTGCCCGTCAGAACCGGAGCACCTGCTCCTTCAAGTCCCCCGCCTGAAAATACAGCCCGCGGCGTTCGTCGCTCGGCTGCTTGGCTACCAGCACGGTGTTCTGCTGGTCGTTGAACAGCTCGAACATCAAGTGCACCTTCACGCCGAGCGACTTCACCGGCTTGGCGGCCTTCCACTGCACGAGCACCCACCAGACGGGCTGGTCGCCGTCCATGTCGCCGCCGCTGTCGAGCACCTCGCCGGTGAGGCTGGTGCCGTCGGCCGACACCATGAAGTGCTGCGACACGTACGCGGCGACGGCCGCCTTCGAGGCGGCATCGTCGGTGATCTTGCGTTTGATGGACTTCTCGAGGTCGTCCCGGAACATGCGCACCCGTGCCACGACCGCCGTGCCCTCGATCACCATGCGCGTGTGCGTGAGGTGCAGGTTGTGGGGCGCGTCGGGCGCAACGGGCGCGTCGGGCGCGACGGGCGCAACGGGCGCAACGGGCGCGTCGGGCGCGACGGACGGCGACGGCGGCGGCGACGGCGGCGACGCAGCGAGCAGGACGAGCGAGCTCGCCGCGACCGCGAACGGGCGCCAGGGCACACTGCAGCGTGCGACCTGCGTCACGGCTGCACCCGCGCCACCGGCTTCCATGCGTTGTTGTCGCGGTTCACGTCGGCAAAGACCTCGTTGGGGTCGATGATCACCTGCGAGAGTCCCTTGTTGGAGAAGAAGCCGTACGTGAACGTCTTTTCGTTGAATCGCCAGACGTCGGCGGGGAGCTTGATCAACGCACTCGTGCCGTCGTCGTAGGTGACGCCGAGCTGGATGGGCATCACCAGCCCGCCCTTCTGCTCGATGCTGATGGTGTGGTAGAACGTGCCGCGCGCCGTGTTGCCGGTGATGTCCGTGGCGTTCTGAGTGTGTACCCCGCCGAGGGCCTGGTCGTTCGCGTAGGTCGTGTAGAACATGCCGCGCCACCACCAGTTGAGGTTCTCGCCCGCGCCGTTCACCACGGTGCGGAAGAAGTCGGCCGGCTGCGGCTTCTTGAAGACCCACCTGGCCGCGTACTCGCGGAAGGCGCGGTCGAACTGTGCGGGCTCCAGCACCTGCTCGCGCAGCATCACCAGCGCCGCCGCCGGCTTGGCATACGCCTGCGGGCTGTAGTTGGCGTAGACGAGGTCCGATTCGGTCATCATCGGGACCTGGGCGACTTCCCTGAAATACGGGACGATGTTCTTCGCCGGCCCGCGGTTCGACGGATAGTTGGGGTCCCACTCCTTCTCGGCGTAGTACTGCACGAACGAGTTCATTCCCTCGTCCATCCATCCCCAGCGGCGCTCGTCGGAGGCGAGGATCATCGGGAACCAGTTGTGCCCGACCTCGTGGATGGTCACCGAGATCAGGCGCCACTTGAGCGACGGATCGAACGTGCCGTCGGGACGCGGACGGGCGCCGCAGAAGGCGATCATCGGGTATTCCATGCCGCCCACCGAGCCGTGCACGTTGCTGGCCTGCGGATACGGGTACTCGATGACCATGCGCCCGTACGTCACCATCGTCTGCTTGATGGCCTTGGTGCTGTATTGGTCCCACAGGGGCAGAGCGTCGCGTGGATACACCGAATGCAGTTCGATGAGTCGGCCACCCTTCTGGTAGCGAAAGCCCATCGCGTCCCAGATGAACGTCTTGGAGCTCGCCCACGCGAAATCGCGCACGTTCTTCGCCGTGAAGCGCCAGGCGAGCGGCGCCTTCCCCGCCGGACGCGTCTCGGGCTTCATCACCTCGTCGGGGCGCACGATGAAGACCGGCTCGTCGGAGTTCCACGCCTGCTGCAGGCGGGCCCGCTGCGTGGCGGTGAGCACCTCGGTGGGGTTGAGCAGGGTGCCGGTGGCGCGCACGATGTGGTCGTGCGGCACCGTCACCGTCACGTCGAAGTCGCCGAACTCCTGGTAGAACTCGCCCTGCGAGTAGAACTGGTCATTGACCCAGCCGCTGACGTCGTCGTAGACCGCCGCCCGCGGATACCACTGCGCGATCTCGTACTCCCAGCCGTCCTTGACCTTGTCGCGCGCGTTGCGCTGCGTGTTGCGCCCGATCTCGGGGACGATGTACGCCCACTCGATTTCGAGCTGCGCCGACTGTCCAGTGGCGATCGGCGCCGGGAGTTCGACGCGCATGGAGGTGCCGTTCACGAAGTACGGGGCGTCACGGACCGCGCCGTTCGCGCCGATCGTCCGCACGCGGCCAACGCGCGCACCGAGCTTCTGCGCCTCCTCGCCGGTGAGGTCAAGCAGGCGCAGCGCCTGCCCCGACATCTGCGCCAGCCCGCGCGGGAGCGGACGCGACGAGACCTGCGCACGCGAGTCCGGCCGTTCGACGTTCTGGTCGAGCTGGAACCAGAGATAAGAGAGCGGTGTCGGTGAGTTGTTGTGGTACGTCACGCGCTCCGTGCCGCTGATCTCGTGCGTCACCGTGTCGAGCGTGGCGCGGATCACGTAGTCCACCTTCTGCTGCCAGTACCTGGGCCCCGGCGCCCCGCCCGCGGTGCGGTACTCGTTGGGCGTCGGCCACTGCTCGATGGCGCGGAAGTTGGACTGGTTCGTCTTCTTCGACGTGTCGGCGTTGAGCCACTGCGGCGGCGTGGTGACCGGCGGACCACCACGCTGGGCGGCGAGGGGTGTGGCGATGCCGCAGAGCGCGAGGAGGCAAAGGGAGCGGCGCAAGATCATGGCGGGCCTCAGGAGACGGCGGACGGCAGAGAACGGCAGAGAACGGCGGAGAACGGCGGAGAACGGCAGAGAACGGCGGAGAACGGCAGAGAGCGGCAGAGAACGGCGGAGAACGGCGGAGAACGGCAGAGAACGGCGGAGAACGGCGGAGGACGGCAGAACCTTAGAACAACGGCAAACGCCTAGGCGGCGTTGGCGAGTCGATCTATGAGCAGGGTCAGCCCGATGCCGGCGGCGGCGCCCGACAGAATCAGCACCCAGTCGCGTCGCCGCACGTGCAGCCAGCGGTCGGCCGCGAGGCCGAGGGCGAAGAAGACGCTCACGATGAGCACCTGGCCCACCTCGAGGCCCACATTGAACGCGAACAACGGCAGCGCAATGGACGTCTCGGCCCCAAGGACCGCGTGCAGCGCGCTGGCGAAGCCGAGTCCGTGGATCAAGCCGAAGATGCCGGCCGTGGCGTACCGACGCTGCATCGCCACGCGGCGCGCCTCCTCGGACGCGGGGACCAGCTGGTCGCGGATGGCGGCGAGCGCCATGAAGACGATGGTGGCCGCGATGAGCGGTTCCACCACGTGTGCGCTAACGCTGACCAGTGCGTACGTGGCGAGGGCCAGCGTGATGCTGTGGCCCAGCGTGAACGCCGTGACGAGCACGGCGATGCGCTTCCACTCGTGCACGCCATACGCCGCGGTGAGAGCGGCGACGAAGAGGATGTGGTCCCACGCGCCGAAGGCGGCGATGTGGTGGTACCCCATCTTCAGGTACAGGGTGAACTCGGACACGGCGGGAAAATACAACGCGGCGGCTTGCGCCGCCGCGTTGTCGGCCCGTCGGTACGCGGGCCTCGCCTACGGCGCCGGGGGGAGCGTGTCGGCGGGCACCTCGTACTCGCCCGTCAGCGTGTGCCGCAGCCCCGATGCCTGCTGCTCGGCCGTGATCTCCATTTCCCGCTGCTCGCTGACGAACCGGCGCTTGAACCAGGCGCCGACATCGTCGAGGTACGTGTAGGCCACGGGGATCACCACCAGCGTCAGCATCGTCGAGGTGATGAGCCCGCCGATCACCGCGTGGGCCATGGGCGCCCGGAACTCGCCGCCCTCACCCAGCGCGAGCGCGATGGGGGTCATGCCGGCGATCATCGCGAGCGTCGTCATCATGATCGGGCGCAGTCGCACGGCCCCGGCCTCCACAAGCGCGTGGAGGCGGTGCGCGCCGGCGCGCCGGCGTTCATTGGCGTTGTCCACCAGGAGGATGGCGTTCTTCGTGACCAGGCCCATGAGCATGATCACGCCGATCATCGACATGATGTTCAGCGTCGAACCCGCAATGAGCAGCGCGAGCAGCACACCCACGAGCGACAACGGCAGCGAGAGCATGATGGCGATCGGCTGCGTGAACGACTCGAACTGCGAGGCGAGAATGAGGAAGATCAGGATGATGGCGAGGGCCAGCGTCTCCACCACGTACCCGAGCGTCTCGACGAACATCTCGGTCTCGCCGCCCAGTGAAACGGAGTAGCCCGGCGGCAGTTGGAGCTTGGCCGCCTCGGCGGTGATGGCGTTCGACGCCTCGGTCAGCGTGGTGCCTGGCGACGTGCTTCCCGAAATGATCACGACGCGCGCCAGGCGCGAGCGATCGATCTGCGCCGGCGCGGTGGCCACGGTCACGGTGGCGATGTCGCCGAGCCGTGCGTACTTCACGCCGTTGGGGCCGCCCTGCGCGGTGGGCACCGGCATCGCGCTGACGTCGGCAATGCTGCGCCGCAGCTCCGGCGCCACCTGCACGCGGACGTCGCGCTCCTCGCCCGTCGGATCCTCCCAGCGCGTCGCGACCTCGCCCGCGAAGAGCGGGCGCATGGTGGCCGAAATGGCGCCGATGTCGAGGCCGAGCTGGTTGGCGGCATCGCGATTGACGTCCACCCGCAGTTCGGGCTTGGGATCGCCGAGCGACGACTTGACGTCCACGACGCCAGGGATCTTCTCGACGGCCGTGCGAAGTTGCGTGGAGATGCGCTGCAGCTCACCGATGTCGGGGCCGCGCAGTTCGACCTGCAGTGGCGCCTGGGCGCCGCCGGGGCCCGACTGCGCGAGCACGAAGGAGCGGACGCCGTAGAGCCGCCCGAGGACGGCGCGGGCGTCCATCATCATGTCGTTGGCGCTGCGCGGGCGCTCGTGCGGCTTGACGAGCTTCACATAGACCTCGCCGTTGCGCACTGTGCCGGTAGCGCCGGCGCCGATGGTGGTATAGGTGTACGCCACGCCCTCCATCGCGCGCAGCGAACCGACGATCTGTTCGGCCTTGGACCGGGTCTGCGCGAGGCTCGAACCCTCGGGCGTCTCGAAGGTCACGGTGAATTCGCTCTCGTCGGACTGCGGCGAGAACTCGCCGCCGATGAACGGCGTCAGCGCGAATGCCGCCACCAGGCTGAGCGTGGCGATGACCAGCGTCTGCCAGCGGTGCAGGAGCGCCCACTCGATGACGCCGCGATAGCGGTGCGCCACGCGGTCGAACCAGGCGTTGAACCGGGCGATGGTGCGCGTCACGACGTTGCCGCTGTGCGCGCCGTGCAGGTGGGGGTCCACGCCCCACCAGGCGCTGAGCATCGGCGTCAGCGTGAACGACACGAAGAGCGAGACGAGCACCGCCCACGCCACGGTGAGGCCGAAGGCGTAGAAGAAGCGGCCGATGATGCCGCCCATGAACGCCACCGGCACGAAGACGGCGATGATGGAGAAGGTGGTGGCCATGACCGCGAGAATGATCTCGCGCGTCCCCTGGCCGGCCGCGGTGAAGTGGTCCTGCTTCATCTCGCGGTGTCGCACGATGTTCTCGATGACCACGATGGCATCATCAATCAGGATGCCGATCGAGAGCGAGAGCGCCATCAGCGTCAGGACGTTCACCGTGAAGCCGAGCGCCTGCATGATGATGAACGCCGAGATCACCGAGACCGGGAGCGACAGCGACGTGATGGCGGTCGCCTTCCAGTCGTTCAGGAAGAGCATCACGATGATGACCGTCAGCAGCGCGCCGAGGAACAGCTCGTCGAGCACGTCGGACACAGAGTTGCGGATGAGCACCGAGTTGTCGCGGACCACGCGGAGTTCCGTGCCCGCGGGCAGCTCCCGGCGCAGCCGCTCGATCTGCGCGTTGATGCCGTCGGCCACCTCCACCGTATTCGAACCCGAGCTCTTGATCAGGTCGATGCCGATGGCGCGCCTGGTGTCCACCAGCGCCAGCGAACGCTCCTCCTCCGTGCCGTCCTCGATGCGCGCGAGGTCGCCGACGCGGATGACCTGGCCGTCGCGCGTCGCGACGATGATGTCGGCGAACTGGCGCGGATCCTTGATCCGGCCGCTCACGCGCACGAGCTGCTCACGCGCCCCGAGCAGGACGCGGCCGGCCGGGACGTCAAGGTTCTGCGTCCGCAGCGCCATCGTGACCTGCGGCACGGTGATGCCCAGCGCCTCCATGCGGGCAGGCTGCAGGTAGACGCGCACCTCGCGCTTCAGCCCGCCGGAGATGCGCACCTCGCCCACGCCGCCCACCGACTCGAGACGGCGGCGGATCGTCTCGTCCGCCATCGCCGTGAGGCGCGCCATCGGGATGTCGGGGTTGGAGAGCGCCACCGAGATGATGGGCATTGCGCCGAAGTCGAACTTCTGCACGAGCGGCTGTTCCACGCCGTCGGGCAGCTCGCGGCGGATGGCGTCGATCTTGGAGCGCAGGTCCTGCGCCGCCGCATCCACATCGCGGTCGAGCTGGAATTCGACGATGACCTGCGAGACGCCTTCGAGGGAGACCGAGGTGATCTTCTTGACGTCCTGCACCGGGTTGAACGCTTCCTCGAGGCGGCGGGACACCTCGCGCTCCACGGTGCCGGCGCTGGCGCCGGGATACACCGTCTGCACCGCGACGATCGGGAAGTCGATCTCCGGGAACTGGTCGATGGGGAGGCGCCGGTAGCTGAAAAAGCCCAGCACCACCAGCGCCAGCATCACCATCGAGGTGAAGACCGGGCGCCGGATGGCGAGGGCGCTCAGGCCGCCGCCCGCCTGATCCGAGGTTCTGCGACCCCGGGCGCTTCGGGATTCCATCCTACTTCTCCTTCGCCGTCGACACCTTGGTGCCGTCGGCCAATTCGATGCCGGCGCTTGCGAGCACGCGCTCGCCGGCCCTGAGTCCGTTGGTGATGATCACCAGGCCCGCGTCGTCATTGCGCTCGCCGGCAACCACGGAGCGACGGCGCACCGTACCGCTGTCGATGACGAGCACATATGACTTGTCGGCGTCGCCGCGCAGCGCATTCACCGGCACCGCGAGGGCCTTCGTCGCCGCGGCGGTGCGAATCCGCCCGTGCGCGAACTGCCCGGCGACGACGCGACCGTCGCCGTTGGGAAGGCGAACGAAGACGCCAACCTGGCGCGTCGCGGCGTTGGCCACCGGATCGACCCGCGCCACCGTCCCGCGGAGGTCGCGTCCCGGCAGTCCGTCAATCGTGAACACGACCGTCTGGCCGGCGCGCACCCTGGTGGCATCACCCGCGCCCACCTGCCCCTTCAGTTCGAGCACGCGGGGATCCACCACCGTGAACACCGGATCCTCGCCCTTCACCGACTCGCCGGGCTCGGCCACCCGCTCGCTGACCCAACCGTCGAACGGCGCGCGCAGCAGCGTGTGCTCCGCCGCCTCGTTCGCACTCGCGAGCGCAGAGCGCGCCGCGGCGACTTGCGCCACCGCGGCATCAAACCCCGCCTGCGCCGCCTTGAGGTCCACCGCGGCCATCGCGCCGGCCGCGAAGAGCTTCTTCGCCCCGTCGAGCCGCTGTTGCGCCACCGCGAGACCGGCGTCGGCCGCCGCCACGCCAGCCTTGGCGCTCTCGGCGCCCGTGGTGATGCCCTGCGCCTCGACGCGTGCCATCACCTGGCCCTTCGCGACGCGTGTGCCGCGGTCCACCTTCACGTCGCGCAGCGTACCGCCCACCTGGGCGCGCACGCGGACCACGTCGGCGGGGTCGAGCACGCCGCTCACGACGATGCTCGGCGCGAAGTCCATCGCGGCGACCGTGGCGACGTCCGCGGCGCCGAGCGCGACGGGCGGCGCGGCCCCGCCGCTATCGGACGAGCCGCCGCATGCCGCCAGCACGAGCGAGGCGACCGCAAGGAATGAGGAAAGGCGCGCGGCCCCGACGCCGCGGTGCGAGATGCTATGGAAGGTCGTCATGGTCAGCGAATCGTAGAGAGTGCGGCGGAGCTCGCGCCCAGTGCGCGCTGCAGTCCGGCGTCAGCGATGTGGTATTGCGCGACCGCTTGTGCGTAGTTCGAGCGGGCCATCAGCAGGCCAAGGCGCGCCTCGCTGACTTCCAGGTGCGTGGCCAGCCCCTGGTCATAGCGAAGCACCGTCAGGTCGTAGACGCGCTGCGCCTGATCCACCGTGCGCTGCCGCGCCGTAATCGCCGTGGCGGCACGCGCGCGCTCGCCGAAGGCCTGCTCGTACTGGACCTGCACCGCCTCGCGCAGCTGCGACAACCGGTGCTCCTGCTGCCGCAGGCCGATGCGCGCCTGCGACAACGTGGCGTTGCGGCGGAAGCCGCTGAACAGCGGCACCGTGAGCGTGAGCGATGCGTTCCAGTCGGTCAGCCAGTCGCGGCCGTTGAGGGCGAAAACCTGCTGCGGATACATGATCCGGCCGAGGCTCATGCGGAAATCGAGCGACGGGATGTACGCCGCGATGGCCTGCTTCACGATCTCGTTGGCGATGCGCACGTTCTCCTGCTCCGCCTGCACCGCAGCGCGCTGCGTGGAGACGCCTGTGGGATCGCGCGGCGCCTCGGCCGGCCGTGCCGGGGCAACGAGCTGCGTCGTGAGCACGACGGGCGTCGTCATCGGCACGTTGACCAGCCGCTTGAGGTTGAGCGTGGCAATGGCGGCGGCGTTCTGCATTTCCACGAGCTGCGGCTTGAGATTCTCCAGCGAGACCTCGGCGCGCAGGACGTCCAGTTCCGAGCCCGTGCCCGCGGAGAGCCGCAGGCGTTCCTGGTCGAGGAAGCGTGTCGCCTGCACCACCGCCTCGCGCGTGCTCGCCTCGAGGTCGGCGGCCAGCTGCGCATTGACGTACGCGGTGCGCACCTGGTACTCCGTCTCGGCGAGCTGCTCGCGCAAGCCGAGTCGCGCGGCCGACGAGTAGTAGGAGGCGATGCGCAGGGCGCTGCCGAGCCGCGGCGAGAAGATCGCCTGCGTGGCGGTCAGGTTGGCGGTGTACTGGTTGGCGCGGCCGAACGGCAGGTTCGAGAAGAGCTTGGCGATCGGTGCGAGCGCCGAATCGGCGGATGCGTCGCTCGGCGCCTTGACCTGGAACGGCGACGCGTACGTGCGCAGGTACATGAAGCTGCCATCGAGCGCCGGGAGCGCGGCTGAGCGCGCCGCCTGCACCTGCGTGGCGGCCAGGTCCACCTGTGAGCGTGCGAGGCGGGCCTCCTCGCCGACGGTGCCGGCGCGCGAAAGCGCCTCGTCGAGGGAGATGCGGATGGTATCGGGGGCCGCTGGACGCTGCGCCTGCGCGATTGGCGCGGCCGCCAGCGACAGCGCCAGCAGGCGCGAGAGCTTGGAGTTCACCACAGGTTCCTGTCGGTCGGATCTCGTGTCACAAGCCCGCCGGCAACTTGTCGACGGGCAACGGTGCAGCGGCAGACAGAGTAAGATGCGCCCTCGCGGCCGTTGCTGCACGTACGCATGTTTTGCCAGCAGGTTTCCAAATGGAGGATTACGGATGCGTTTCCCCTGCGGATTGGTACTGGTATACCTGACGGCCGCTGGCGTGACACTCGCCGGTGCCCAGGTGCCGGTCCCCAAACTCGACGGGCCGCATGTGCGGGTGGTGCTCGACCCCGTTCACGGCGGCATCCGTCGCCTGGAATCGGCAGCTGGCCAGGAGGTGGCGGTCCCCACCAGTGAAGCACTCGCGCTCTTCGTGCTGGAGCGCGCGCCAGGACAGGCGCCCATTCACGCCACCAGCGCTACGCGGTTCACATGGTCGCACGTCGAGGGGGCGCGGCCGGGACTGACCTTGCAGTGGGAGGGGTTCCGCGACTACCCGACGTTGCGCGTCCGCGCGACCGTGCGTGCCGAGGGAGACTCCACGACAGCGTGGCGCATTGCCGTGGAGGGCATGGAAGGCGTCGGCATCGAGCGCGTCCTCTACCCGCGACTTGGCGGCATTGGCCTCACCGAGATGGCCGAGCTGTCCGTGCCGCTCTGGATGGGGCAGCGCGCGAGGGACCCGCGCAACCTGCTGTCGGGACCGGACGGCAAGGGGCGCCGCTTCGAGTGGGGCTATCCGGGCCAGCTCTCCTTCCAGATGATCGCGCTGACGCGCGGCGCCACCGCCGGGCTTTATGTAGCGACGGACGACTCACTGGCGTACCGGAAGTCATTCATCATGTCGGGCGACGGCGAAGGATACGGCCGCGTCGAGATCGCGCATCAACTGTCCGACCCGGCGAAAGCCGGCGCGTATGCACCGACGTACGCCGTCAAGCTCGGCGTGATACACGGCAACTGGATGCACGCCGCCGAGCGCTATCGGGCGTGGGGCGAGCGGCAGGCATGGGCGCGCAACAGCCGCGTCGCGCTCGGTACGGCGACACCGTGGATGCGTGAAACGGGCGTCTGGGTGTGGAACCGCGGGCGCGCGTCGCAGGTGCTCGACCCGGCCATTACGCTGCGCCAGAAGGTCGGCCTCCCCGTCAGCGTCTTCTGGCACTGGTGGCATGCGGGGCCGTACGACACGTCGTTCCCCGATTACCTGCCGCCGCGCGATGGCGTGGGGCCGTTCACGGCAGCGGTGAAGAAGGCGCATGACGCGGATGTCAGGGCCATCGTCTACATGAACCAGCGCCTCTGGTGCGTGCAGACACCGAGCTGGAAGAGCGAGAATGCCGAGCGCTACGCGGTGCGCGAGCGCGACGGCAAGGTGCGGCTGGAGACGTACATGGTCTTTGACCCGTCGCCGTGCGCGCCCATGGACATCGCGACGAAGTTCTGGCGTGACAAGTACGCCGGCATCGCCGACACCGTGGTGCAGCAGTACGGCATTGACGGCATCTACATGGACCAGGCCGTGCTGAGTCTCGCCTGCTGGTCGCCCGACCACGGGCACCCGGTGGGGGGCGGCCACTACTGGATGGACGGCTTCCGCGCGCTCGCGTCCGACATGCGCCGTCGAAACGGGGCGTCGCTCGGCCTTGCGGGCGAGGGCGGCGGCGAGAGCTGGCTCCCCGATCTCGACGCATTCCTCACGCTGCAGGTGAGCCAGGAGCGGTACAGCGACCCGGCGAGCGGCTGGGACCCGCTGCCGATGTTTCAGGCGGTCTATCACCATCACGCCATCACGTATGGCACGTACGGATCGCTGACGTATCCGCCGTACGATGAGATGTGGCCCGACTCGACGCGTCCGGCGAACGCCCTCACGCTGCTCGACGCCAAGTACCGTCGGCAGTTCCTGATGGAACAGGCGCGCATGTTCGTGTGGGGGATGCAGCCGACGATCGCGAACCTGCTGCCGGAGCAGTTCGACAAGCGCGCCGGGGAGATCGACTACCTGATGCGCTTGGCGCGCATCCGGCATGCCAACCGTGATTGGCTGCAGGACGGGACGTTCGTGATTCCGCCGGCGTCCAATGCGCCGGAATTGCACTTCACGGGATCGCGCATCTCTATCTATGCGGCGCGACGCGGCGGTGCCACCGAAGCGGCCCTGCGGGCGCCGGCGGTGCTCACCGGCGCGTGGCGTGCGGCCGACGGGCGAGTCGCCATTGCGCTCGCCAGCATCGACGACGCGGCGCACCAGGTGCGGCTGACGCTCGATCCGGCACGGCACGGCACGCAGCGTGGCGCCACGCTCTGGCGCGTGGACGCGTCAGGAAAGAAGCCGGTGGGACCCCTCCCCGCCGGCGCGCGCGAGCTCACGGTGGAGGTGGCGGCGCTGGAGGGCGTGCTGCTGATCATCGAGCCGGCGCGGTAACTGATACCACCAAGGACGAAGGGCGCGAAGGGGCGCGAAGGACTCCCTGGGTATGTGACGGCGCGCCACGCATTTCTTTGCGTGGCGCGCCGTCATTTGGTCCCCGTTCACTTCGCGCCCCTTCGCGCCCTTCGTGGTGGCCGTTCAAGTCTTCCACGTCAGCGCTTCAAAGCGCAGGCACTGTCCACCGGCACCGGCGGCAGCACGCCGCGGCGCAGCCGCCAGCGGCCGTCTCCGCCACTGTCAGCGGTTCCCACGGTGACGCGACAACTTGGATCGGCGTCCGAGACAACGATGGCGAAGAAATCGGCGAGCGCCGCACTCGCCCAGCGCACCGCATGCGCCGGCCCGGCGAGCGCGAGCGGAAGGGGTTCGGCGCGCGCGCCGCGGCTGTCGTCCACTAGCTCGATGCCAGGCAGGGGATCGCCGCGTCGCGCGAGGCCGGCGGCGCGGCGCTCGCGATTGAAGATGGCCGAAGCTCCAAGCAGGTAGTCGCGTGACGCACCGTAGAGCGCCACGCGGCGTGCGACGCGTGGCAGCTGCGGAGCGAAGGTCTCGCGGAACGCACCGGCGCCGACGTCGGGCGAGAAGATGCCCATCGCGCGCAGCGGGCGCGACGTGAACTGCGCATGCGCCGCCGAGTCCGTGATGACGGCGTCCAGTGCCACGCGGCTGCCCATGGAGTGCGCCACCAGCACGGCGCCCGGAGCCAGCGAGTCCACCGTGCGCAGCACGCGCGCCAGTGCGGGTCCGCTCCGCGCCGCGGCGCGCGCATCGTTCCGGTAGACATGCACGGGTGTCGGCACGACGTACAGTTCGTGCGTCGGCCAGAGAAAGACGACGAGCGGACCGGCGTGCCCACCGCGCGTCCGCACCTGCACGCCCTGCGCCACCGCGGTGCCAGGGCTCGAGGAGTAGCCGTGCACGTACACCAGCGGCGCCGCGCGCGCGGACGTGTCGCGCACGGCACCGGCGAGACGCCGGCGCCACTCGGTCGCCTCGAGCGCGGCTGAGTCCACACGCGTCACGTGCATCGAGGCGAGCGGGCGCGGGGCCTGTGATGTGCGCACGACGAGCCGGGTGACATAGAGGCCGTACCACAGCGAGTCGGTCACCTCGCGCATGAACCCCCGCGCCACGCGCCGGCGGTTCGAAACGACGAATACGGTGTCCACCAGCGTGTCGGTGCCCGTCGGAAACGGGCGCAGGGCGTCGGTGCGCGCCAGGTTGCTGCGCGGCACATCGGCGCGCCACGCGTCGGGGTGGGTCGATGCGTCATACGCTGGCGCGGCGGCCAGCAGTGCGCCCAGCAGCCGGAGCATCATGCGAGGTGCGAGATGCGGCCGGCGTCGATGGCGCGCGCGGCGAGCGCGCCGAGTGCGGCCACCGCGGTGTCGAGTGAGGCGAACCGCGGATCCCTGGTGTGGCCAGCGGCGTACCGAGCGAAGATCTGCTGTGCGATCACCGCCACCTTGAAGAGCCCGAAGGCGAGCAGCCAGACCGGGTCGCCGGCGCTGCGGCCGGTGGAGGACTCCCAGGCGGCGACCACCTGCTCGCGCGTCCAGTTGCCGGGGAGCGACGTCACACCGATGCCGAGCTGGAGTACCGCCGCCGGATCTGTGGCCTCGACCCAGTAGCCCAGCGTCGTGGCGACATCGAGACGCGGATCGCCGATGGTGGCCATCTCCCAGTCGAGCACCGCGCGCACGCGGGTCGGGTCGGCGGGGTCGAGCACGAGGTTGTCGAACTTGAAGTCGTTGTGCACCAGCGTAGCCGCGCTGGTGGGCGGTGCGTGCTCCGCAAGCCAGCTGATGACACGGTCGATATCGGGCACGTCCCCGGTGCGCGCCGCCGTCCAGCGCTTGTGCCACCCGGCGACCTGGCGCTCCACGTACCCGTCGGGGCGCCCGAGCGACTCGAGGCCGGGCACGCGCCAGTTCACCGCGTGCAGGCCAGCCAGCGTCTCCACCACCGCCGCCGACAGCGCGCGCAGCTGCGACGCTCCGAACGAGAGCGACTCGGGGAGCGTGCCGCGCACGATGAGACCGCGCATGCGTTCCATCACGAAGAACGGCGCGCCCATCACGCCCGCGTCATCGCACAACGCCACGACCGCCGGCACGCGCGCATACGCCGGCCGCAGCGCGGTGAGGAGCCGCCCCTCACGCAGCACGTCGTGCGCCACTCCGGGCTTCACGCCGAACGGCGGGCGACGCAGCACGTACTCCTCCCCGCCGGCGCGCACGAGGTAGGTGAGGTTGGAGAATCCCCGCGGGAACTGCTCGACTTCCATCGCGTGCACGTGGCCAATGGTGCCCTCCCACCAGGCGCGCAGCGCGTCCATGGGAATGGACTCGCCATCGCGGACGGGAGCGGGGGAGTCGAGAAGAGCGGCGTAAGACAACGTGGGGACGAGTGCGGGGTGCGGGGGTTTGGTGCGGAGGGAGGAGTGGAGTGCGGAGGAGGAGGGAGGAGGCTTTACCCGCGCGGCTTCACGTACCGCTCGAGCGTGTGCCGCGCCACGGCGTCCTTGTGCACCTCATCGGGACCATCATAGATCCGCGCGGCGCGCTCGTGCGCCCACCAGGTGGCCAGCGGCGTGGCGTCGGTGAGTCCGTAGCCGCCGTGCACCTGCAATGCGCGGTCGAGCACGCGCTGCATGACCTGCGGCACGAAGTACTTGATCATCGAGATCTCGTCACGCGACGCGCGCTGGCCGTCGCGCTCGAGCCGCACGACGGTGTCGCGCACGAACAGCCGTGCCGCCTCGGTCTCGGCGCGGCTCTCGGCGATCCAGTGACGCACCACCTGCTTGTGCGCGAGCGGCTCGCCGGGGGCGGTCTCCCGGTGCAGCGCGTAGCGGCACATCAGGTCGATGGCACGGTCGCAGATGCCGATCCACCGCATGCAGTGGTGCACGCGTCCGGGGCCGAGGCGCTCCTGTGCGAGCATGAAGCCAGATCCCTCGGCGCCGATCATCGCCGACGCCGGCACGCGACAGTCGGTGTAGGTCAGCTCGCCGTGGCTCGCGTAGCCAGCCCCCACGTGGCCCATGACGGGAATGTTGCGCACCAGCGCGTACCCCGGCGTGTCGGTGGGGACGATGAACATGGACGCGCGCTGGTGCGGCTTGGCCGCCGCCGGATTCGTCACCGCGAGCGTCACGCAGAACGACGCCCCCTCGGCCGACGACGCAAACCACTTGCGCCCGTTGATGACCCAGTCGTCGCCGTCGCGCACGGCCGTGGTGTCGAGCCAGACCGGGTTGGAGCCGGCGCGCGCCGGTTCGGTCATGCCGAAACACGACCGGATGCGCCCTTCGGCGAGCGGCCGCAGGAACCGTTCGCGCTGCTCGGGTGATCCGTGCGCAAGCAGGAGTTCCATGTTGCCGACGTCGGGCGCCTGGGCGTTGCAGGCATAATGGCCGAGCGGCGTGCGTCCGAGGATGGCGCTCACCTCCGCGAACTCGGCGAGCGGCAGCGCGAGGCCGCCCCACGCGGCGGGCAGGTGCGGGGCCCAGAGGCCGCGGGCGCGGGCCGACTGGCGTGCCGCTTCCACCTGCGGGGCAATGGCGGGCCAGGGATTGCTGAGCGCGAGCGGTTCGAGCGGCAGCAGCACATCCTCGACGAACGCGGCGTAACGGGCAAGGAGATCAGACATGCGTGGAAGGTATGAATCGCCGGCAACGCACGCCACGACGACGCCCTTACCGGAAGCGGCCGCGCGCATTACTTCTGACGGAGCACGCGCGCGACCTTCACCGGCCATCGACCGCACATGCCGCACCTGACCATCAACGGCGTCTCCTTTCACTACGAGGACACGGGCGGCCCCGACCCCGCGCTCGTGTTCAGCCACGGCCTGCTCATGTCGTCGCGCATGTTCGCGGCGCAGGTGGCGGCCTTCAGGGGACGGTTCCGCTGCATCACCTACGACCATCGCGGACAGGGGCAGAGCAGCGACCCGGGCGGCCGATCACACGACATGGACACGTGCTACCGCGACGCCGTGGCGATCATCGAGGGACTCGATGCGCGTCCGTGCCACTTCGTGGGGCTCTCGATGGGTGGCTTCGTGGGGATGCGCCTCGCGGCGCGCCGGCCCGACCTGCTCTATTCGCTCTCGCTGCTCGAGACGTCGGCGGAGCCGGAGGCGGCGGAGAACGTTCCGAAGTACAACCGCCTGGCGATGGTGGCCGGGCTGTTCGGGACCCGCTGGGTCGTGGACCGGGTGATGCCGATCCTGTTCGGCCGCACCTTCATGAGCGACCCGGCCGTGGAGGGGACGCGCGAGTTCTGGCGCCGGGAGATCGCGTCGCGGCCGCGTACGATCGTGCGGGCGGTGCGCGGTGTGGTGGAACGCGAGGGCGTCATGGACGAGGTTACCTCCATCCGGGTGCCCACGCTCGTCGTCGTGGGTGAGGAGGACACCGCCACACCGCCACCGAAGGCGCGCCGGATTCACGAGCACATTCCCGGGTCGCGGTTTGTGCGCATTGCGGCGGCCGGCCACTCGTGCACGGTCGAGCGACCGGCCGAGGTGACGCAGGTGCTCTCAGACTTCTTCTCGACGCTCCCGCAGTAGGACGCGCACGTCCCACAGCGCGCGCTCAATGGCCGCCAGGCGGTCCTGGTAGCCGCGCGCATGGCGCAGCAGGACGGTGACGCGATGCGAGCCGGCGCCGCCGAGGACGACGAGGACCGTCGTGAGCGCCAGCCAGAACATCAACGGGTCGGGGCCGGCGGCACCGCTCCACGTCCCGCCGCTGAGGAAGCTGGCCAGGAAGGTCGGTCCCGCGAGCGTGACCACGAAGGCGAGGATCAGCGTGGCACCGCCGAAGATGCCCGCGTGCAGGTACGCCAGCACACGCATGGCGCGCGCCTCGGTGAGCTCGTTGGCCAGCATGTCTGCGGTGTCCTCGAGCTCCGCCGGCGTCATGGACTCGATTGGTGGACGCGAGAAGGCCGCCGGATGCGACACGCGCCAGCCCCACGAGCGCCGATGGTGCCGCCGTCGGCGTCGGCGCGCGCCCTTGCCGGCCTCGTCGAGCGCCGAGAGGCGCTTCAGGATCTCCCTCTCACGCGTGCGCGCGATGCGCACCCGCTCGCGCTGCCGGTCGTAGCGCCGCGCGAAGTACGCCCCGAGGGGCGTCGCGGTTCCGACGAGGATGAGCAGGCCCGTCATCTGCGTGAAGCGCGACTGCTGGCTGTTGATCCACTCATCGGGCGCAAGCAGGAACACGACCATGATGGCGACCACCGTGAGCGTGAGCACCAGCAGGGAGAGGAAGACCCAGGCGCGACGCTGCCGGAAGTTGATGCGCCCCGTCAGACGCCGATACTCGGTGCGCAGCGCTTCCACCTCGCGCTGTTTCAGCGCCAGTTCATCCTGGGCCTCGGGCACACGGAACGACGTCGTCGAACTCGAACGGATTGGTCTCACGGCAGTCCCATCGTTGCGGCACGCACGGCAGACGCCGCCGCGCGCGCGCGGGCGGGATGCGGCCCATCTCTCTCATTCTCGAAGACTGTGAACGCCAAGTCAACGAAACGACCATCACTTTGTGATAGTAGCACCTCGCTTCGTTAGTACTGGCCGGGGCGGCAGGCCTGGCTCGCGGAGAAGAAGCTGCGCAGGTGCCTGATGTCGTGCTCGGCGTCACCCGTCATGACCTGGGGCGAGTGGATGATCCAGCGCTTGCGCGGAAAGTCGAACGCGACGGGGACGATCGGCACGCCGGCGCCGACGGCCACCCAGTAGAAGCCCGTGCGCCAGCGCGCGGTCTTCTTGCGCGTCCCCTCGGGGGAGAGGGCGAGGATGATCTTCTCACGCGTCCTGAAGAAGGCGATCGTCTGGTCCACCACGTTATTGGTGGAGAACCGGTCGACGGGGATGCCGCCCAGCCAGCGGAAGATGAAGCCGAAGGGCGGCTTGAAGAGCGCGTCCTTGCCCAGGAACGTGCCGCGGATGCCGAGGGCGAACATCGCCATGATGCCGATGGGGAAGTCCCAGTTGGACGTGTGCGGCGCGACGATGAGGACGAACTGGCGGAGGTTGGGAAGTGCGCCCTCGAAGCGCCAGCCGGTGGCCAGCATGCACAACGAAGCCACAGCCTTCGTGAAGACGTTGCCGCGCCGGTGGATGTTGTCGCCGACTGGAGGGATCAGGGGCACGTCAGGGGAAGGGAGCAGGGTGTGGTGCGGGGAACGCGACCGCTCGCGAAGCGCGACGGAACCTGCCTGAACGGAGCGCCCTCGGCAAGGCACCATCGCCGCCCGTAGTGCACGCCGGCAGGGCATCTACGCCGCGCGCGCGGCGACAACCATATTAGTGTCCACATCCCTGTTGAGTCGGCTAGTCCCTGAGGAGGCTCCATGCCGTTTCGCTTCGCGGCCCGCGCGATCCCATTGCTGCTCATGCTCTCGCGCGTGGCGTTGGCCCAGGTTGACACCTCCCTCGTCGCTCCCGGCGCGAAGCTGGAGAAGGTCTTCTGCTGCGGCGTCTTCCTCGAGGGCCCCGCCGCCGCGCCCGACGGCGCGATCTACTTCACGGACATCACCGCCACGTACAACTATGTCGGCCGCCCGCTCGAGCAGCAGGGCGGCGTGATTCGCCGGTACGACCCGAAGTCGGGCAAGACAACGGTCTTCCAGTCGCCGAGTGCGATGGCCACGGGCCTCGAGTTCGCGCCGAACGGACAGATGTACGTGACGCACGCCGCACACCTCGGCACGCGCATGGTCACGCGCATCGACCTCGCGACGGGGCTCGGCTACATCGCCGCGCACCGCTTCAACGGGCGCCCCTACAACTCGCCGAACGACCTCGCCGCCGACCACCAGGGGCGCATCTTCTTCTCCGACCCGCGCTACATCGGCGACGAGCCGATTGATCAGCCGGTGCTCGGCGTCTATCGCATCGACACGGATGGTTCGCAGCACCTCATCACGGCTGACCTCGGCAAGCCGAACGGCGTGGCATTGTCACCCGACCAGAAGACGCTGTACGTGGCGAGCATCGGCAAGTCGGAGACGGATCGCATGCCCAAGCCGGTGCCGACGCGCAGCGCGCTCGAGGCGATCGTGGCGTACGACGTGCAGCTGGACGGGTCGGTGAAGTTCAACCGGCTGGTCGTGGACTACATGGCCGTGCCAGCACGCCCGGAGAAGAACGGCCCCGACGGCATCGACACCGACGTGCACGGCAACATCTGGGGGACGCAGCTCGCGTGGAAGGCGGTCGTCGCGTACAGCCGCGACGGTAAGGAACTTGGCCGCATCCCGGTGGAGGAGGGCGCCACGAACGTCGAGTTTGGACGCGGCGCCGAGGCGGACGTGCTGTACATCACCGGGAGGACGTCGCTGTACAGGGTGAAGGTGAAGGTACGCGGGTGGCATGCGGGGGAAGGGCATTAGATTCCGCGACGCCTCATACCGAACAACCAAGGTCCCCCCATGATCGCTCGCGCCCTCGCGTTCGCCGTGATCGTTCCTGCCGCGCTCGCCGCACAGCGCCCCACCACCGCCGCCGACGTCCAGCGCATCCTCGCGCCGCTCGCCGACGACTCAGTGGCGGGCCGGATGACGGCGTCGCCCGGCGAGGCGAAGGCCGCGCGCTTCATCGCCGGTGAGATGCAGCGAATCGGCCTCAGGCCGATGGGCGACAGCGGCTGGTTCCAGCGTGTGCCGCTCGCCGCCGTGCCGCTGGCGCAGCCGCGACGCGGACGGACAGAGCGGCTGGTGCTGGTGAAGTCGTTCGCCGAGCGCGACACCTTTCCCGCCGAGCGCCGCCGCAGCGCGGTGAACGTCATCGGCCTGCTCGAAGGGAGCGATCCGCAGCTCAAGGACGAGTACGTGCTCATCACCGCGCACTTCGATCACGTGGGCATCGGCACCGCGGTCAACGGTGATTCGATCTACAACGGCGCGGACGACGACGCGTCGGGCGTCACGACGGCGCTCGAAATTGCGCGGCAGCTCGCCGAAGGTCCGGCGCCGAAGCGGTCGGTGCTCTTTGCCCTCTGGACCGGCGAGGAGATGGGCATGCTCGGCACGCGCTGGTTCATCGACCATCCCGTGGTGCCGTTCGGACAGATCGTCGCAAACCTGGAAATCGAGATGATCGGCCGGCCGGACTCACTCGCCGGCGGCGCGGGCCAGGCGTGGCTGACCGGTTTCCAGCGGTCGAACATGGGCGAACAGCTCGCGGCCGCAGGCGTCCCGATCGTCGCCGACGCGCGTCCGGAGCAGAACTTCTTCGAGCGCAGCGACAACATCGTCCTCGCGCGACGCGGCATCGTGGCGCACACGCTCTCGACCTTCAACCTGCACGCCGATTATCACCGGCCGAGCGACGACCTGCGGGGAATGGACTTCGAGCACATGGCGGCCGTGATCAACGCAGCGGCCCGGGCGACGCGAATTCTCGCCGACGGGCCGAAGCCCGCGTGGAAGCCGGGCGGACAGCCGGTGCCGCGTCCGTAGCACGGCCCCGACCGTATACAGCCATCACTAAGGTCGAAGGGCGCGAAGGGGCGCGAAGGACTGCAACGAATTGGGGGAACCGCGGCGCTGCGCAGTTCCCCCCAAGTTGTTCTTCGCGCCCCTTCGCGCCCTTCGTGGTAGCAGTTAGCCTTTCTCCTCGCTCCACTCCCGAGCGACCGGCGCCAGCACCAGCCCGGCAACAACGCCAAGCACGATCACCAGCGCGCCCACTCCGATGAAGATGGCGTCGTACGCCGGCACGCCCGTCGCACGTCGCGTCACTTCCACGGCAATGCCGCCGGCGATCGGACCGGTGAGGAAGCCGAAGCTCCCCGCCACCTGAAATGCGCCGAAGATCCCTTCGCCCGCGCCGCGCCGCGCGAACTCGGAGACGAGCAGCAGGTTGGGCGCAAACATCAGAGCGCTCGTCAGCCCCGACAGGATCATGGACACGGGAAGCGCGGCGTGCGGCACGAGGCCGTACGTCGCGTAGATGCCACCGAACGCGATGGTCCCCGCGATAATCGGTCCGAACCAGCCCACGCGATCCGCGAGGCGCCCCACGGGCCAGCACAGGAACGCGAACGGCACCATGAAGAGCGCCATCAGCAGGCCGCGCTCCGAAGGCGATACCTTGAGGACCTCGCCGAGGTAGAGCGTAAACGTCGAGACGAAGACGCCGATGGTGAACCGGTCCACGAAGCCGAAGGCAAGCGGCATCCACGTGGCGAGCGATCCGTGCTTCCACTGGTAGCGATGCCCGCGGCCGACGTTGGCATCGGCAGGGAGCGGCGGAATGCGGAGCGACGCGAGCGCCGCCACGCCGAGGAGCGCCGCTCCCGTGAGGTATACGGCCGACGGCCCGCGCTCCACGAGCCACCCGCCGAGCGGCGAACCGATGGCCACGCCCATCATCAGCGACGTGGCGACCAGGCCGAGTGTGGCGCCGCGCTTCTCGCCGGCGAGGCGGTTTGCCGCGACCATGAGCAGGGTCACGGCCGGGAGGTGCGCGATGCCGTCGAGCGCGCGCCAGGCGAGCAGGACCGGCACCGACTCGGCGGCATTCATGCCAAGAAACGCGACCGCGTCAACCAGCAACGAGCCGACGAGCCAGAGGCGCAGGCGGGGCCGGCGGCGGAAGAGCACCATGGTGATTGGTACGCCCACTATGCCTGTGGCCATGTTGATGGCCGTGAACGCATGCGCATCGGCGCGCGAGCCACCGAGGTGCACGATGACCAGTTCGTTCAGCCCCGCGACCACGAGCGTCAGCGGGACGAGGGTCAGGAAGGTGGCGAGCGCGATGGCCCGGCGGGCGGCGAGGGTCTGGGGGGTAAACACCTGCGACGTCAACGGAAGCCATCCTCGTAGAGCTCCGCGAGCTTGCGGAGCGTGGTGGTGAAGTCGCCCGTGCGGTCGGCCACGGCCAGGGCGCCGATCAGGTCCGCCGTCATGTGCGGCGCGTGCGAGAAGGTCTCCTGCAGCGTCCCGGCCGCCAGCCTGTGCTCGTCCATCGCGTTCACGAACGCCGTCAACTCCGGATCGGCCGCGGCCTCGGCCGCCAGCCGAATGGCGCGTGGCAGCGGCAGTCCCGCCTCGATGCCCGTGGCGAGCGCGCGCGCAAACCGCGCACGCACCATTGGCGGCTTGGCGCCGTAGCGCTGCGCCACCGCCACGAGAAACGAGCCGCCCGACGTCACCCACGCGATGCACCCGGTGGCGACGAATCCGATGTACGCACCCGTCTGCCCGAAATAGAGCAGCGGAAACGGCGCAATGAACACCATGCACAGCGCCGTGAACATGGGATATGCCATCTGCTTCTTGATCCAGAGAATCAGCCGGTGCTTGGCATGATAGAAGTCGGCGAGCAGCTGCAGCGACTCCTCAAACGTGCCCGTCTCCTCGCCGAGGACGAGGATGGCGCGCTCCATCGGTTCGAAGCGCTTGCCGCCGGTGCGCACCAGATAGGTGACGCGCTGGCCGCGACGCGCCCCGTCGAGGAGCCAGTCGCGCATCTCCTCGACATGCGGTGCGTGGCGCTTGCCGATGGTCGTGAGGGCTTTCTCGTGGGTGAACCCGGCATGCACGGCCGTGCGCCACATGCGATAGAACTCGGCGCGATGGCGGCCGTCGTCGAGGGCGCGGTAGGCGGACATGAAGCTGGGCACGGACGGAAAATACAGCGAGGGGAGCGAGTGCGGGGTGCGGGGGTTTGGTGCGGGGGGACGAGTGGAGGACGGGGGGCGGGGGGGGGAGGCGGGGGGGGCGAGCCGCCCGGCCATTCCCCCTCGTCCCTCCCCCCC
>Ga0082335_1002795_pt1 | contig 31070 bp, 26 predicted proteins | sample Subgrocontami58m_FD_72375 | JGI IMG/M metagenome (GOLD analysis project Ga0082335, IMG submission 72375) | Subsurface groundwater microbial communities from S. Glens Falls, New York, USA - GMW37 contaminated, 5.8 m (SPADES assembly) (version 2) ...
CCGCGGACGGGCGGAAGGCGCGGGCCCGGCCCCCCCCCCGTGCCGCCGATCGTCTGACCGAGACCGGCATTGCCAAACCGGCCGCCAATCCAGCCGCCAACGGGTCCGCCGATCGCGCCGAGCGCATCGCCGACGATCCCCTGCGGCGCAAATCCGGGCGCAGCCGTCTGCGGGACGTAATAGGCCCCGGGGTTGGCCTGCTGCGGGCCGGCGTCGAACGGCAGGAACCGCTGGGCCAGTCCGCCCACCGTACTGCCGATCGTCTGACCGAGACCGGCATTGCCAAACCGGCCGCCAATCCAGCCGCCAACGGGTCCGCCGATCGCGCCGAGCGCATCGCCGACAAATCCCTGCGGCGCGAAACCAGGCGCGGCCGTTTGCGGGACATAATACGTTCCAGCGTAGGCCTGCTGCGGGCCGGCGTCGAACGGCAGGAAGCGCTGCGCGAGACCGCCCACCGTGCCGCCGATCGTCTGCCCCAGTCCGGCATTGCCGAAGCGGCCGCCGATGAAGCCGCCAAGCGGCGCCCCGATCGCGCCAAGCGCATCGCCGACAAATCCCTGCGGCGCGAAACCAGGCGCGGCCGTTTGCGGGACATAATACGTTCCAGCGTAGGCCTGCTGCGGACCAGCGTCGAACGGCAGCAAGCCGCCGAGCACGCCGCCCGCGATGTTCCCGATCTGCCGACCGAGATTCTGGTTGCCCAGGGCGCGGCCAAGCGCGCCGCCGCCCAATCCGCCCAGCGCGCTGCCGAGCGCGCCGCCAATGAAGCCTTGCGGCGCAAACATCTGATCGGCAACCATGCCCATCGGCGCGACCGAAGGCGCTGTCCCATTGTAAGCGACTTGCATATCTGATCCTCCCAAAGGGTCAAAGAAATCTGCGTCGCTCAAATGCATGTCGCATTTGCTCATCGACGCAGAGCAAACGATAGGTCCTTTGGGAAGCCCAACATATGTATCGTTGGGCACAGTTGAGGATACATGCGCGGCGAACGCCGCGCGCCAAACAAAATCGATAAAGCGTGGCGTCGTCGAACAAGCGCTACTGCGACTCTTGCAGGTTGCGGCGCGCGATATGCGCGCCCGCGGCGCTCAAGAACGCGTTTCTAATCGTGAAGAAATTTCATGCCGGCGCGATGACGGCTGCTGATTGCCATTGGCGACCGCCTGTCGCCGTTCGCATGGCGTCCTCGGCGTCCACGGCGTCATCGCGTCAACACGCGAGACCACAATCTGGGGCGCCAGATGAACGGGGAGGTTCGCCGGAACGATATCTGCGCGGAGCGGCTAAGCCGCGCGAGACGCCTTGCGCTCGAAGAACAGCGCCTGGCTGATCGTCGCCTTGACCGTATCGACCTTGTAGGGCTTGCTGATCAGAAACGCCGGCTCGGGCCGCTCGCCGGTCAACAGGCGTTCGGGAAATGCAGTTATGAAAATCACTGGCGCGTCGAAACTTTCGAGCATTTCGTTGACGGCGTTCAGACCAGAACTGCCGTCGGCGAGCTGAATGTCCGCGAGAATCAGCCCTGGCCGCTTGCGCGCCGCGAGCTCCACGGCCTCCTGATGGGTGCGGGCGACGCCAATGATACGATGGCCCAGATCGCGCGCGATGAACTCGATGTCCTGCGCAATGAGCGATTCATCCTCGATGATGAGCACGTCCGTCGCGACGCGTTCGGCGATTTCCCGGCCGGCCTCCGTTACGAGCGCTTCGACCTCGTCTTCGGTCGCGCCCAGTATGGCGGCGGCGTCAGCGACCGAAAACCCTTCGACCGTGCGCAGCAAAAAGGCCTGTCGCGACCGCGGCGTCAGCAAGCTGATATTCCGCTGTGCTGCGGATATCTCGTCATCGGGCGCCGCTTCGGTGTTCAGCCGGATCGACGACCACGACGTCATGAAGAGGTGGTAAAGCCCGACTTTGGGCGACATATTCGCTGGAAACGCATCCGGATCCGCCACCAACGCCTCGAGCGTGGCGACGACGTAAGCGTCGCCGCTCTTTTGCGAGCCGCAGAGCGCCCTCGCAAAACGGCGGAGGTAAGGCAGATGCACCGCAATTTCCCGGGAGAGGTTCATGTCTTCATCCTATGGCGTCGAACGCCCAAGTCAATTCAAGCGCCGGTTGATATTTCGCAATGTTCCTTGCTTGCAATTGCGGAACAATTAGTGTTCTTACGCGTTCCAACAAGGGAGGTCGTCGCTCGGCCGCCCCGGGTAGAGGCGGCCAGTCTCGGGGCGAACTCGGGGTCGAGAATGAGCCAACGCGAAAATCCTCACGACGACGATGACCCCTCCCGCGACGCGGAACCGAACTTGAATAATAAGGCTGGAGGTCGGGAGGAGGCGGATGCCTGCCAGGATGCCGACGGCTGCCAAGCGGACGGCGTTGCGCTAGATCCAAAGGTTCAAGCTCAGCTCGGGCGAGTATTTCGCGCCTATTGCGACGATCTGATTCACCAACCCATTCCAGACAAATTCACTGTGCTGCTGGCCAAGCTGGAAGCTAAACAGCGCGAAAAGAAATGAGCGACGAGGCCTTCGGAGATCAGATGGTGGCGCAGATGCCCTATCTGCGCGCCTTCGCCATTTCGCTTTGCGGATCACACAGCCTCGCCGACGACCTGGTCCAGGACACTCTGGTCAAGGCCTGGTCGCACGCCGACTCCTTTCAGCCAAACACCAATCTGCGCGCCTGGCTCGTGACCATTCTGCGCAACACCTATTTTTCCAGCTATCGGAAACGCTCGCGCGAAGTGCAGGACAGCGACAATCTTCTGGCCCAGCAGATCCCCGTGAAAGGCGGTCAGGAGTCGGCCCTCACGCTTACGGACGTTCAGGCGGCTCTGGATAAGCTCGCCCCCGAACACAAGGAAATTCTGTTGCTGATCGGGATCACCGAGCTCTCCTACGATGAAGCGGCGGAGATTTGCGGCGTCGCCATTGGCACGGTCAAGAGCCGGTTGAACCGCGCGCGCGCCAAGCTTGCCGAGCATCTGGGCCTGCTCACGCCAAGCGACATTGACACCGATCCCACCGTATCGGACCTCGCAGCGCGCCGACCCTCCCGCGCGGTTTGACAGGCCAAGACTTCACATGGGATGCGCGACCGAGAATTCGCGCTATCTGACGGTTACGCCCTGCAGGGTCCAGAGAATTTGGCAGCGTAATGACGCAAGGCCGTGACGGTCACTCAGCCCGGCGGTCGCCGCTCGTGTCGGCGACGGCCAAAGCGGATGCGCGGGCGCAAGGGGTCGCCGCCCTGCGGGCTGCGCTGACGCTCTTCCTCGCAATGACGTCCGCCGCCCGCGCCGCGGAGAGCCCGGCAGACATGGCCGAGGCCTGGCGCCTGGCTGTTGGCGCGCTCGCAGTCGCGCTGGCGATGACGCTTGCGGTGATTTTCTGGCTGGTGAGACAACGCCGGGAGGCGCAACGGGCGCAACATGAACTCGCCGAATTGAGTCTGGCCGTGGAAGCGCGCGGCGCCTCGCATTGGAGCGACACCGGAGTTCCCGAGGTCGATGCGATCGCGCATAGCCTTCAGGACATGGACGAGCGCCTGCGCGAAAAGCGCAAGAGGGTGTCCGAGCTGAACGATTTACTGATGAAAAGCTCGACGATCGTCAGCCGCGCCGGGGCAAATCTGCAACTGCGCGCGCTGCTTGACGCCGTGCCGGTCGGAATCCTCATCGCCGAAGCCCCAAGCGGACGAATCGTCGAGGGCAATCACGTCATTGAAGCGATCCTGCGGCGTCCTGTTCGCTACTCGGAAAACACCCAGGCCTATTCCGAATGGAACGCCATTCATCAGGACGGCCACCCGGTCGCGAATCACGAATATCCGCTCGCGCGCGCCCTTGCCGGGGAGAACCATCCGCAGCTCGAGTGCAAGATCGAGCGCGGCGACGGCGCCTACATCTGGATTAACATCGTCGGCGCGCCGATCCGCGACGACAAGGGCGCCGTTATCGGCGCGATCGTCGCCATTACCGACATCGACGACATCAAGAACACGGAGATGCACAATCAGATGATGAATCGCGAGCTGCATCACCGGGTGAACAATTCACTGGCGATGATCCAGGGAATCGCCAATATTACGGCGCGCACGGCGCAGGACTTTTCGAGCTTTCAGCAAGGCTTTTCTCACCGCGTGCAATGTCTGAGCCGCATCTCCACGCTGCTCGTGCAGACCTCTTGGGAACGAACGCCGCTCAAAGACCTGCTCATGATCGCGCTGTCTTGTGGCAGCCACGACTACGCCAACCGCATCTCACTGTCGGGCGAAGACGTGGAATTGCGCTCAGCGGTCGCCTCCGCCTTGGGTCTGACCATCAACGAACTGCTCGCCAACGCCGAGCAGCACGGAGCGCTGTCCGATGACGACGGCCGAATCGCGATCAGCTGGCGGATCGATCGTGATGAGGATCGTCCGCGTCTCATCTTGAATTGGACGGAGACGGGGGGGCCAAAGGTCGAAAACCCCGAGCAAACGGGAGTCGGGCATTTTCTGATCACCAATGTGCTCGCGCGCCAGATGGGCGGCGACGTCAGGCTCTCGTATCGCACCGAAGGCCTGCAAGCCGAATTGTCCGCCGAAATTTAAGAAACGGTCCTCCGCGCGTTTCGTCATACGGCTTGCTGCGGCGTCACCCGCAGGGCGGTGACGCGATTCCTGATCTTGCGCATCACCTCGAAACGGAAGCCGTGATAGGTGAACACCTGTCCCGCTTCCGGAATCGCCCCCGCCTCGTGGATCACCAGTCCCGCGATCGTTGTCGCCTCCTCATCGGGCAGATCCCACGCCATGACGCGATTGAGATCGCGCACCGGCACGGCGCCGTCGACCAGCACCGACCCGTCAGGCTGCGGACGCACGCCCTGTACCGCGAGATCATGTTCATCGCGTATATCGCCGACGATCTCTTCGAGAATGTCTTCAAGCGTGACGAGTCCCATCCCCTCGCCATATTCGTCGACGACCAAGGCGAAATGCGTCTTGCGCTTGAGGAAGGCTTCAAGCTGATCCTCGAGCGTCGTCGCCTCGGGCACGAACCATGGCGCGAACATCACCTCGTCGACATTGACTTTCGAAGCGTCGCCGCCTGCGGCGTTCAGCGCCCGCAGCATGTCCTTCGAATGAAGGACGCCGACGAAATTATCCGGTCGCTCGCGCCAAAGCGGCATGCGGGTGAAGGGCGACGACAGCACCTCGCGCACAATCTGGGCCGCTGGCAGATCCGCGTCGATCGTGCGCATTTTGGTGCGGTGGATCATGACGTCCGAAACATGCAGCACCTGCAAATCGAGGACGCCGCCGAACATGTCGCGCGCGGCGCGCTCGACATTGCCCTCGTCATGCAGAATATCGACGGCGCTCTTTAGTTCGTCATAGGGCGAGCGGACCGTTCGGCCATGGCCGACCTCGACGCCCGCCAACGCGAGCACCGTGCGCACGATATATTCGACGCCCGCGAGGAGCGGCCCGACGACTCGCACGAAGGGCGCAATAAACTTCGCGACGCGCAGCGACGTTTCGTCGGGATGGTTGATCGCCAGCGTTTTCGGCAGAACCTCGGCGAAGACAAGCAGCAGCACGGTCATGATGACGGTCGCATATACCGCCCCATTGTCGCCCGCGACGACGACCAGCACGCTCGTGGTGAAAGCGGAGCCGCCGATGTTGACGAGGGTGCCGCCAAGCAACAGCGCGGCGATCATGCGGTTGCGCTGGCGCAGCAGCCGATTGACGGCGGCGGCGCGCTTATCGCCCTCTTTTTCAAGCGAGTGCATCCGGGCATGCGACGCGGCGGTGAGCGCCGTCTCCGATCCGGCAAAGACCGCGGACAGGAACACGCAAACGATGACGATGCCAACCGCAGTCCATATGTCGACCTGCGGCGCGCCGGATTCGAGCCCATGCATGGCGCTATGTCCGCTTTAGCTCGTCTTTGAGAAAGCCAAGCACCTCATTGGCGTCGACGGATTTTGCAATGAACGCCTGGCCGATGCCGCGCAAGAGAATGAACGTCAGCGCGCCGCGCTCGACCTTCTTGTCCTGATACATGGCGTCGAGAATGGCCTGGGCGTCGTCGCGCCAACCCGGAATGTCGTTGATCTTCGTCGGCAGACCGACGCCCTTCAGATGGCGTTCGACGCGCTCCGCCGCCGCCTCGGCGCACAGACCGCGGCGCACGGAGAAGCGCGCGGCGCAAGCCATGCCGATCGCAACGCCCTCGCCGTGAACCAGGCGGGCGCTGTCGTAACCGGTCAGGCGCTCCAAGGCGTGGCCGAATGTGTGGCCGAAGTTGAGCAGCGCCCGTTCGCCCTGCTCCGTTTCGTCGCGTGCGACGATCGTCGCCTTGGTCTCGCAGCTCACCGCGACGGCGCAAATCTGTTCCGCCTGACTATGGAACACCGCGTCCGAGTCGGCGTCGAGCCAATCGAAGAACCGGGCGTCGCCGATCAGGCCATATTTCACGACTTCGGCGTAGCCGGCGCGGAACTCGCGCAGCGGCAATGTCCGCAGCGTGTCGACGTCGGCGAGAACCAGCGCAGGCTGGTGAAAGGCGCCGATCAGATTCTTGCCGTGACGCGAATTGATCCCCGTCTTGCCGCCGACCGAAGAATCGACCTGCGACAGCAACGTCGTCGGAATTTGCACGAAGCGCGAGCCGCGCCGCACGCTCGCGGCGACGAATCCGGCGAGATCGCCGACGACGCCGCCGCCCAGCGCGACGATCAGATCGCGCCGTTCGATCCTCGCGGCCAGCACATCGTCGCAGACGCGGCCATAAACCGAAAGCGATTTTGAAGCCTCGCCAGGCGGAACGATGATGGTCGTCGCACGCAGGCCGGCGTCCTTCAGACTCTGCTCAACGGTCGGAAGATGCAGTCGCGCGACATTCTCGTCCGTGATGATGGCGCATGCGGCTCCGGGCGCGATCTCCACAATATAATCGCCGGCGCGCTGCAGCAGCCCGTCGCCGATGATAATGTCGTAGGCGCGTCCGCCCAGCGCGACCCGGACAATTTCCTGGCGGCGGGCGTCGCCTTCCGCGCGCGCGGGATACAGATGCGTCATGGCCTTGGCGAAACCTCTGCTTTGCGCCCGCTGTCGCAAGTCTTCCAACATCGGCAAGCCTGCAGCGAGAACGGCGAGCGTATCATCCACCATCGCATCCTGCGGAATTTCGCGCGACTCGACGCGAAGATCGGCGAGTTCGTATAGGGGGCGTCGCGCCTCCAGCAACTGGCGCAGCGTCTCCTCCGGATCCTCCGTTTGCAGCAGGGGACGATCGTTCTTGCGGCGCACGCGCTTCAGCAGGGTCTTCAGATCGGCGTCAAGCCACACCGAGACGCCCCGTTCGGCGATACGATCGCGCGTGCGGGGGTCGAGAAACGCGCCGCCGCCGGTGGCGAGCACGACCGGGCCGCCGTTCAGCAGGCGCATGATGACGCGCCTCTCGCCGTCGCGAAAATAGCGCTCGCCATATTTGGCGAAAATCTCGGGAATGGACATGCCGGCCGCCGCGGCGACGATCTCGGCGTCCGCGTCGACGAAGGGAAGGCCGAGCCGCCCGGCGAGCCTCTGGCCGATGGCGCTCTTGCCGGAGCCCATCATGCCGACAAGCACGATGGCCCTGCCGTTCAGGGCGGCGCGCACGGCCAAAGCGCGCTCGTCATTCAGCGCTTGCGGAGCTGGAAGGACGACGCCGAAGTGTTGCGGTCGAGTCATTGGCGCAAATCTAACCCGCGCAGCGCGGAATTTCATCCACGCCGCCGAGGGCGCGCGAAAGATACGCGATCATGAAGGCGGGCAGGCGCGGGTCGGCAAGCGCCGTCAAGCTCGAAACCATATGCGCGTCCGCGAGTTCGGGCGCGCTTTCGGTCGCGATAAAGGCTCTCACCCTGGCGAGGAGGGCGTGCGACGGCGCGTCGAAATCCAGCCTCTTGATACAGGCGACATGCTGGCGATCGAATATCGCCGTCCAGCCGGCCGACGCATGCGCGTCCGAGGCGGCGAGGCCCGTCTCTTCGGCGAGTTCGCGCACGAGACTGCCGGCGAGATCGACACGGCCGTCCGAGACGACGTCGGAAGGGTCGGGGGTGCCGCAGGGAAAATAGAGCTGGCCGGCGAATGAGTGGCTTGGCCCCATTTCTCCCAGCAGATAGGCGCCGTCGCATGCGCGCGCAGCCGGCATTGAGAAGCAGTTGTAGATGGTTTGGTCCGGCCAGCCGAAATCGCGCCAGGCGAGAAAAGTGGAGAAGCGCGTCTTGAAGAACGCCATGCGCAAGATGTGCGCGCCATCTTCGCCCTTCGTCCGCTCGACGCGGCAGGCGAGCAGCACCGCGCCGTCGTAGAGCGCCGGATTGGCGCGTCGACGCTCCTCCCAATGGCGCTCGATGTCGGCGGCGCGCTCCTCAACGAAGCCCCAGCGATGATCGACACAGCGACACTCGAGGCGATCAATCTCCGCGATTTCGATGGTCACAGGCGGGCCGCTCCTTGGCCGCAACGGCGCGCCAAGCCGTCACATCTGGACTGGACACGATTGCGCGCAATAAATGCCCAATTTCGGCTGGACTGACTGATCCGCATCGAACACGTCACGGCGCTTCGTCACGCCTGCATCTGCAAAAGCGCCATGCTGTCGCGAAATTCGACGATCTCGACGATGCGGCCGTCTTCGAAGCGCACGAAATCGGCAAGCTGAACCTGACCGCGACGGCCGGTGCCACGATGGCGCCATTCAACGATTCGACGCGCAGCGGCGGCGCCGCCGTCGACGATGACCTCGGGCATCGCGAATCCGAGTTGCTCGAATTCGACCTCGATGCTGCCCACGATATTGATCAGCGCCTCGATGCCGCGATGTCGCCCGGCGTGCGAAATCGTCGTGCGGTCGCCAACGAATTCGCACACGACGTCGGGCGAACACAGCTCACGGATCAGCGCGATGTCGGGGCCGCGGGAGAAACTGCCCATGGCGGTCAGTCGGCGCGCCATTTCATCGCGCGCCAGTCCCGGGCTGCGGGGATTGAGAATGTCGTCGAGGCTTTGCGGCAAGAAATCGACGCCGCGCGCAACGCAACGTTGATCCCGGAACTCGTACATTTCCGAAACGAGTCCGTTCCGCCAGCGCAGAAAATGCGCCATATCCATGCGGTGGATGTGGCCGGTGGCGCGGTGACGCCAACTGCTGATCCATCGCACCACCGTATTGTCGCCTTCGACGAGAACCGCGAGAATTTCGGCGTCGAGCGGTTCATAATCGATATCGACGCGACGCAAATGCGCGCGCAGCGCATCGCGCCCGCGCCATTGTCCCGGGGGAAGCACGCCAAGTCGCGAGCAGCTGTAGTTCAACTCGACGTCTTCGACGAAATGTTCGACCAATGTCGAGACGTCGTACGTCATGCGGCTCCGTACAATCTCATGTACGCGCCGACGCGTTTCGCTCTCCATAAGCTGGCTCGACCGCCCGCCCGGCCCGTGCATTCATCCCCCGCTATGGCGATGCGCGATGCGCCGACTGCGCCTCGGCAACGCCCAAACCCGAATGCGCGTTCGCCTTTTTGGGATCATTATGCGCTAATTGCGGTCCTTGTCGACCAACTTATTCTTCCCGATCCAGGGCATCATGCCGCGCAGGCGAAGGCCGACGTCTTCGATCGGATGCGCATTATTTCGCGCGCGAGTGGCCTTAAAGGAGGTCTGGCCGACTTTATTCTCCAGCATCCAGTCGCGCGTGAATTTGCCCGATTGAATATCGTCAAGCACACGCTTCATCTCGGCCTTGGTGTCCTTGGTGATGATGCGCGGACCGGTGACATATTCGCCATACTCGGCCGTGTTCGACACCGAATAGTTCATATTGGCGATGCCGCCTTCATAGATGAGGTCGACGATCAGCTTCACTTCATGAAGACATTCGAAATACGCCATCTCCGGCGCATAGCCGGCCTCGACCAGAGTTTCGAATCCGGCGCGGATCAATTCCACGAGGCCGCCGCAGAGCACGACCTGCTCGCCGAAAAGATCCGTTTCGCATTCTTCGCGAAAGGTCGTTTCGATGATGCCGGCGCGGCCGCCGCCGATCGCCGCAGCATAAGACAGCGCGATCTGCTTGGCGTTGCCGGAAGCGTCCTGATGCACCGCGATCAGGCAGGGCACGCCGCCGCCCTTGAGATATTCGCCGCGCACCGTGTGGCCCGGGCCTTTCGGCGCGATCATGGCGACGTCGATATCCTTGCGCGGCTCGATCAGATTGAAATGGATGTTGAGGCCATGGGCGAAGAGCAGCAGCGCGCCCGGCTTCAGGTTCGGCGCCATCTCATTGGCGTAGATCTCGCCCTGCAGCTCGTCGGGCGTCAGCATCATGATGACGTCCGCCCATTTGGAGGCCTCGGCCACCGTCATGACCTTGAGGCCAGCGCCTTCCGCCTTGGTGGCCGAGGCGGAGCCGGGGCGCAGCGCGACCGCGACTTCCGCGACGCCGGACTCCTTGAGATTGAGCGCATGCGCGAAGCCCTGGCTGCCGTAGCCGACGATGGCGACTTTCTTGCCTTTGATCAGATTGATGTCGGCGTCCCGATCGTAATAAACGCGCATGTGCTCTGCTTCCTTGATGTGCGTGCGCTCTTGGGGGAACGGCGCGCCCCGCGCCGTCGAATTCGCTGGCGGGCTCCTTCTACGCGGGCCGCCCGGCAAGGTCAAAATTCTCGCGCCTTAGATCGGATCTGGCCCGCGCGAGATGGCGGCGACGCCTGTGCGGGAGACCTCGACGAGCCCGATCGGACGCATCAGGTCGATGAATTCATCAATCTTGTGCGGTTTGCCGGTCAATTCGAAAATGAAGCTCTCCGTGGTCGCATCGACGATGCGGGCGCGAAAGGCTTCGGCGAGCTGTAGCGCGAAGGTGCGGTGGTCGCCGCGACCTTTGACTTTGACCATGGCGAGTTCGCGTTCGAGCGAGCGCATCGACATGGTGAGGTCGGTCACTTGATGCACGGGGACGAGTCGCTCGAGCTGGTGATGGATCTGGTCGATCGTCTCCGGCGCGCCGGAGGTCAATATGGTGATGCGCGAGAGATGTTCGGCGTGGGCGACTTCGGCGACCGTGAGGCTCTCGATATTGTAGCCGCGGCCGGAAAACAGGCCGACGACGCGCGCCAATACGCCCGGCTCATTGTCGACGAGCACGGAGAGCGTATGCGACTCGACCTTGGAGTTTGTCGTCGCGGCGGCGTAGGGCGATGGCGGAGAAGCGGGAGCGTTCATTTCGATCCTTCGGCAATCGGCAGATCGGCGGTCGGCAGTCGGAGTGGTTCTTACGACTGCCGACTACCGAAGCCCGACTGCCTAAACGAGCATCTTTCCTTTTTCGTCGATGATCGCGCCGATCTCTATCCCCGCGTCGTCGGAAAGATCGGCGAGCAGCATGTCGTTATGCGCCTTGCCGGAGGGGATCATCGGGAAGCAATTTTCGACCTTGTCGACGACGCAGTCGAAGATCACCGGTCCGTCATAATCGATCATCTCCTGGATCGCGGCGTCGAGCGACGCGGGATCGGAGCAGCGGATGCCCTTGGCGCCGAACGCTTCAGCGAGCTTGACGAAATCGGGAAGCGCCTCGGAATAGCTATGGGAATAGCGCCCGCCATGCAGCAGCTCCTGCCACTGGCGCACCATGCCCATATATTCATTGTTGAGGATGAAGATCTTCACCGGCAGGCGATATTGGATCGCCGTCGACATTTCCTGAATGCACATCAGGATCGAGGCTTCGCCGGCGATGTCGATCACAAGCGAAGCGGGGTGCGCGAGCTGCGCGCCGATCGCCGCCGGCAGGCCATAGCCCATGGTGCCGAGTCCGCCCGACGTCATCCATCGGTTCGGCTCTTCAAAATGATAATGCTGGGCGGCCCACATCTGATGCTGCCCGACCTCGGTGGTGACATAGACGTCACGATCCTTGGTCAGCGCATAGAGCCGCTGCACCGCATGCTGCGGCTTGATCGCCGTTTCCGAATTGCGGAAGGCCAGCGATCTGCGCGCCCGCCACTCGTTGATCTTCGCCCACCAATCGTCGAGCGGCTGCTTGTCGGCGCTCATCGCTTCGGCGCGCCACAGGCGCACCATCGCTTCGAGCACATGGCCGCAATCGCCGACGATGGCGAGATCGACCTTGACGTTCTTGTTGATGGACGAACGATCGATGTCGATGTGGATCTTTTTCGAGCCCGGCGAAAAGGCGTCGAGACGTCCGGTGATGCGGTCGTCGAAACGCGCGCCGACCGCGATCATCAGATCGCAGTCATGCATGGCGTGATTGGCTTCCCAGGTGCCGTGCATGCCCAGCATGCCGAGCCAGTTTTCGCCCGACCCCGGATAGGCGCCGAGCCCCATCAGCGTCGAGGTGATCGGAAAACCCGTCAGGCCGACGAGTTCGCGCAGCAGCGTCGACGCCGCGGGTCCGGAATTGATGACGCCGCCGCCCGTGTAAAAGATCGGACGCTTCGCCGCCGCCATCAGGCGCACGGCCTGCTGCATCGCCTCCATGTCGGCGTCGAGCTTGGGATGATAGGTCTTGTGCGCGGCGCTGCGCGGCGGGGCGTAGACGCCGCGCGCGAACTGCACGTCCTTGGGGATGTCGATGACCACGGGTCCGGGCCGGCCGGACGAAGCCACATAAAATGCTTCATGCAGCACGCGCGGCAAGTCGGCGATGTTCTTGACGAGATAATTATGCTTCGTGCAGTGGCGGGTGATGCCGACCGTGTCGCATTCCTGGAAGGCGTCGGAGCCGATGAGATGCGTCGGCACCTGCCCGGTGATGCAAACGATCGGGATCGAATCCATCAGCGCGTCGGTGAGGCCGGTCACCGTATTGGTGGCGCCAGGTCCCGAGGTGACGAGCAACACGCCGACCTTGCCCGAGGAGCGCGCATAGCCCTCCGCGGCATGGGCGGCCCCCTGCTCATGGCGCACGAGAATGTGCTGCACCTTCTCCTGTTGGAAGAGCACGTCGTAGATCGGAAGGACGGCGCCGCCCGGATAGCCGAAAAGAATCTCCACGCCCTGGTCGTTCAGGGCTTCGACCACCATTTCGGCGCCGGACATTTCCTTCGACATCATCATTTTCCGTCTTGCTTCTCGCGGCGGGCGACTAGGATGTTTTTCGTCTTCGGGCAACAAAAAAGGCCCTCTTGGGGCCTTGGGTCAAGCGCCATTGGCGGAGGCCGGGCCTAGCCCTGCTCCGTCCGTGGCGCTTCAAATACGAGAATTGCGCGCATTTACGCGTTCCGCCCCTTTGTTCACGGCCGACGTTACGGGAGGCGCGGCGGAGAATCAAGGGCGGCGAGCGAATCTTCAGCGGGCGATCCATCCGCCGTCGATGACGAGGAGGTGGCCAACGATGAAGCGCGCCTGTTCGGAGCACAGGAACAGCACGGCCTCGGTCAGCTCCTCGGCCTTGCCCATGCGTCCGACCGGAAACAGCTTCCCGGCCTGTTCAGGGGTAATGCCCTCCTTCTCCATCCATTGGTGGAAGACGTCGCCGGGGGCGTCGATGCCGCAGGCACAAATGGCGTTGACGCTGATATTGTCCTTGGCGACCTCGAGCGCGACCGTCTTGGTCAGGCCATCGACGCCGCCCTTGGAGGCGGCATAGGCGCCTTCCGCGGGGTTGCCGGTGAGGCTGCCGGTGATCGAGGATTGGTTGACGATGGCGCCGCCGCGGTTTTGGCGCATCTGCCGGATCTCGTGCTTCATGCAGAAGAACACGCCGCGCAGATTGACGTCGATGTGGAAGTTGAAGCCCTCCTCCGTCTCCTCGGCGATGGGTTTGAAGCGCACGACGCCGGCGTTGTTCACTGCGCAGTCAAGGCGGCCGTACGCCTCGACGGTCTTCGCGACCATGGCTTCGACGTCCCACTCGATCCGCATATCGGCCAGCGTGAAGAGCCCCTCGCCGCCCGCCGCGCGGATCATGTCGAGAGTCTCGCGCCCGCCTGCCTCATCGATATCGGCCAGCGCGACCTTGGCGCCTTCGCGCGCAAAGGCGAGCGCCGTCACCCGGCCGAGACCTCTCGCCGCGCCGGTGACGAGCGCGACCTTACCGTCAAATCGAGCCATGAGCCTCTCCCGAGCCTGAGCGGAAGCTTTCACCCGCCGCTGTCGCGGTCAAGCTCGTAAGAGGCGACTATTCTAGGCGGTCACGCGCCTTCGGCGGCGAGCGCGCGCTTGACCCCTTCGTCCGCCGCCATCATGTCGTGGTGTTTCTGAACATTGGGGTATTTCGACAGCCCGTCCTCGAGCAGCGACGCTCCCCAGCGCTCCATCGGAAAAACATAGGCATCGAGATAGCTGCGCTTGTCGCCGACCATGTAGCGGCGACCCGCAAGATGCGCTTCGATAATATCGAATTTCTTGCGCACGAGCGCTTTTGCGGCTTCGCGCACATTGTCGAACGCCTCCTTCTCCCGGGCGCGGGTATAACGATTGGGCGAGAAAAGCGGAAAAAAAGCCGGGTGGAGATCGCCGGTGACGAAGGAGGACCAGCGGTCGGCCTCGGCCTCGTCGCGCGCCGAACCGTCGGGGGCGATCCCCGCCTGCGGATAGCGGCCGGCAAGATAGCGCAATACGGCCGCGGCCTGGGTCAGAATCCAGCCTTCGCCGGTGTCGAGCGCTGGAACCGCGCCCGCCGGATTGATCTTCAAATATTCCTTGTCGCCGAACTCGACCGCCTTGGTCTCGTAGGGTTCGCCGATCCATTCGAGCGCGATATGCGGCGCGAGCGAACACGCGCCTGTATGGTAGTAGAGCGTGACCATGAGGGGCCTCCGTTGAGAGCGTCGCTCTTAGAATAGGGCGACGGCCCGCGGGAGGGTCGCATCTATCCCTCGCCGCAGTCGAGAATCCAGGTCTTGTCGCAAAAGGCGACATAGAGGCGCTCCTGCCCGAGCGCCGCCCCGAGCGCGCCGGCGAGTTCGTTCAGCATCGCCTCGATCTGCGCGTCGGGAAGGGTGCCGAGATAGGCGTGCACCGCTTCGCCGGTGAAGATCGCGACCGGCTCGCGGTCCGAACCGACCGTGCCGTCGTCCCTGGGCCAGGCGTAGGTCACCTCGCCGCGGGTGAACATGCCCGAGAGCGCGGGCTGGCCCGCCTCGACGCGGCGGCGCATCCAGGCGTGCGCGCAGCGCACCGCTTCGGAAAGGTCATAGACGCGGCCCTCCGCCTCCCAGCCCTCGCGCAACCCGACAGTGATGCGGAAATCCCGCCGCGGCCCGCGTGAGCCGTCGACGAGGCGATAGACGCGCTTGCTCATGAGCGGAAGGTAAGGCGCCGGGCGCCCGCGAGAAAGGCTGTGAACCGAGATAGCGCCGCGCAGCCTAGGGGTCTTCGATCGCGCCCCTGGCGATGTCGAACGCGCTTTACCCTTCGTCTAGGTCGCGTGGGCGCGATGGCTTGGTCATCGCTTGCCAGTCCATGTGGACGCGAGCTTTTGCAGCGCCTTATCCGCTTCCTGCTCAGCCTCGCGCTTGGTCGCGTAGGAATGCGGCGACCGCAGATGAATCTGTGACCCCTCGCAGACAGTCCAACGGAACCGCCCCGCGTACAGTGGGTCAGGCTCAATTCTGGACGTAAAGAGATCTGTTTCGCGCATGGCCCATTATGCGCGCGGCCGCCGGTTTATTCCAGAGCGCTCACGCATGCGCGATGAAAAGCTTCAGTCTCTGAGACGGCAGCTCATGAGAGCGCGTGGATGCCCGCGACAAGCGCGGGCATGACGCGGAGAAGTTGCGCTTCTTCGATCCGTCGTCGCGCTTTTTGTTTATCGCGGCGCTTTTCCACCGTCATGGCCGGGCTTGTCCCGGCCATCCACGTATTGTGCGCGGCGCTCGCCCGCTCAGCCTTCCAGCAGCCGCCGCGCGATGACCTGCGCCTGAATCTCGGCCGCGCCCTCGAAAATATTGAGGATGCGGGCGTCGCAGAGCACGCGCGAGACCGGATATTCGAGCGCGAAGCCGTTGCCGCCATGGATCTGCAGGGCGTTGTCGGCCGCCGCCCAGGCGACGCGCGCGCCGAGCAGCTTGGCCATGCCGGCCTCCAAATCGCAGCGCTTGCCCTCGTCCTTCTCGCGGGCGGCGAAATAGGTGATCTGGCGGGCGACGTGGATCTCGATCGCCATCGAGACGATTTTGTTGAAGACGCGCGGGAAGGAGAACAGCGGCTTGCCGAACTGAATGCGCTCCTTGGCGTATTTCAAGCCGAGGTCGAGCGCGCATTGGGCGACGCCGAGCGCGCGGGCCGCCGTCTGGATGCGGGCGGACTCGAAGGTCTCCATGAGCTGTTTGAAGCCCTTGCCCTCCTCGCCGCCGAGAAGATTTTCGGCCGGGACTTCGAAATTGTCGAAGCCGATCTCGAATTCCTTCATGCCGCGATAGCCGAGCACTTCGATCTCGCCGCCGGTCATGCCCTTGGCGGGGAACGGGTTCTCGTCGGTGCCGCGCGGCTTCTCGGCGAGCAGCATGGAGAGGCCCTTGTAGCCCTTTTCGTTCGGATTGGTGCGCACGAGCAGCGTCATCACATCGGCGCGCACCGGATGGGTGATCCAGGTCTTGTTGCCGAAGACCTTGTAGACGCCGCCTTCCAGCGTCGCGCGGGTGCGCAAGCCGGCAAGGTCGGAGCCGTTGTTAGGCTCGGTGAAGACCGCGGTCGGCAGGATTTCTCCGCTCGCGATCTTGGGGAGATATTTCTCCTTCTGCGCCTCAGTTCCGCCGACCAGAATCAATTCGGCGGCGATTTCCGAACGCGTGCCGAGCGAGCCGACGCCGATATAGGCGCGCGACAATTCCTCGGAGACGACGCACATGGCGATTTTGCCCATGCCCGAGCCGCCAAATTCCTCCGGGATCGTCAGGCCGAAAACGCCGAGTTCGGCGAGGCCCGAGATCACGTCAAGCGGGATGTAGTCATTCTTCGAATGCCAGTCATGCGCATAGGGCGTGACATTGGCGGAAGCGAATTTGCGCATCTCGCTGCGGATCGCTTCCAGCGTCTCGTCGAGGCCCGAGGCTCCGATCGTTTCGGCCGCCGAATGATGGTCGATGAGTTCGGCGAGGCGGGCGCGGTTCGCCGGCGTATTGCCGGAAAGGATCAGCCGGTCGACGCAGGCGGGACGCCGCGCCGCGATCTGTTGGCTTGAAAGCCCGAAATCGCTGAGCCGGACGATCTCGCCCTGGCTCATCGGAATGCCGCCGTAAACCTGGGCGAGGAATTCGGCGAAGCCTATCTGATTCAAAAGCTCTTCGGTCTCGCCGTAAGCGCCCTCGGCGGTGAGGCGCTCGGCGTAATCGATGAGTTCGCGCAGGCCCTGCACATAGGTCGCAAGCCAGGCGAGCCCGTGGGCGGCGTGCTGATCCGCCTCGAACAGGTCGTTGGCGATCTTGCCGTCGCGGGAATCGCGGGCGCGCACGCTGGCGAGCGCATCCCTGTAAAGCGCCTCGACGGCGGCGAGCGCCTCCTTGGCGTCGCTGGTCCAATCGGCGGCTTCAAGTTTCGTCGCGACGGCTGCGGTCATTCTTTCTTTCCGGAAGTCAAGGCGCCTTGGGACGCTGGCAAATTTGCGCCCTACATGCCGCCATTTGGCCGGAGACGCAACCGGTCTGCCTGCGCCCGCAGGGCTTTGAACTCGGGTTAATTTCAGCTCACTTTCCACCGTCATGCCCGCGCTTGTCGCGGGCATCCACGCCAGACGATCGCGAAACGCATCGCGCGGAGACGATATGTTCGGCTAATGTTCTCAGATTTGCATCGTGGCGTGGCGCGTCATGGCCGCGACAAGCGCGGCCATGACGCGGTGAGATAACGCATCGTCAACCGGGATTCGGAGCCCTACTTGCGCCCGATAGGCGCGGGCGATCAGATTTTTTCGATGATCAGCGGCAGCCCGCCTTTGGGACGCGTCGTGAAATCGGGCGCAAGTTCGAGACGATGGCCCTCGACAGGCGTGAATCGAAAATCCCGGACGAGCGTCGCGAGGATCGCCGTCATTTCCAGCATCGCGAACCCCATGCCGATGCAGATGCGCGGGCCGGCGCCGAACGGCATATAGGCACAGCGATGGCGCGCCTTGGCTTTTTCCGGCGCGAAACGGTCGGGGTCGAAAGCGTTCGGCGCGTCCCATAATTTCTCGTGACGATGCAGCGCCCAGAGCGCCGCATAGACCGGTTCGCTCTTTGCGATTTTATGCGGGCCGAGCGGCGTGTCTTCGCGCGGCTGTCGGCCGATCGCGGCGGCCGGCGGAAAGAGGCGCATCGATTCCTGTATCACTTGCTTGGTAAATTGCAGCTTCTCCACTGTTTCGGGTCCAATGTCGGCGTCGCCGGCGATCGCGCGCACCTCGTCGCGCAGGCGTTCCTGCGACGCCTGATCCTTGGCGAGCAGCCACAGGCTCCAGCCGAGCGCGACGGCCGATGTTTCATGCCCCGCGACCAAAAAGCCGTAGAGATTGGCGATGAGTTCGGCGTCGGTCATCGACCGGCCGCTTTCCGGGTCCTTGGCGGCAAGCAGTCGATCGAGGATCGCCTGTGTTTTCCCGCACGATGCGCGCCGCGCCGCCAGGAGGCGCGCGGTCTCGTCGTAAAGGTAGCGCATTTTGTGATTGATCTTTGATGATCCGGGAAACGGCAGCCATTTCGGCAACCGGAGCAGGGTGAAAATCCGCTGCCAGGACATGCCAGCGAAACTCTCCTGCATGGCGCCGACGAACTTGCCGCGATCGAAGGCGCCTGTGACCCCGAGCACGGCTCTTTCAATGACCGCAAAAGTGACGTTCGACATCGCGTTCATCACGTCGACCGGCGCAACCTGCGGCGCGCAATGCCAGGCGTCCGCCTGGGTTTTGGCGCAATTGACGAATGTCGGCGTGAAAGCAAGAAGACTTTCATGACGAAAGGCGGGGGCCAAAGCGCGCCGCTGCCATTTCCAGTCCCCGCCTTCGACGAAGAACAGCGCATCGCGGTTGATCATGGATGACAGCGAGTCAACAGTGATGAAGTCACGCATAAAACTTTCCGCGCGCGTGATCAGCATGTCTTCGATCATTTCGGGATCGGTGAGATAATGCGTACGCCGGACGAGCGGCCAGACGCCATCAAGCGTGAAATAGTTTTCGCGATAGGCCGACGGCGGCCAGTTTTCGAGAAAATTGCGTTTGGTGGAACGCCAGGACGGCCGCTCATTTGCAGTAAAGGGCGTAAAATCTGGATCGTGAAACATAGCGGCTCTCCTGCATCGAATCGCCTGAAACAAACCATACTATATAGTATGGTTTTGGCAAGAACCGGCGGCTATGTAAGCCTACCGTTATGAGTCGCTTCAAAAAGGAAGACTGGCTGGCGCTCGGCGCGAAACTGCTTGCTGAGGAAGGTTCCGCCGCGCTGACGATCGACCGTCTGACGGCGGCGGCAGAGCGCACGCGCGGCAGCTTCTATCACCACTTCGAAGACCGCGACGCCTTTCTTCGCGCGCTGATGGAACGCTGGCGCGCACAAGTCATCGACGAAGCGGGCAAACGCTATGAGCAGGCGCAATCACCAAATGAGTTGCGCCGCCTGATGCGCGAACAGCCGATGGCGCTCGATCATCAATTCGAACGCGCACTGCGCCGTTTTGCCGCGAGCGAACCCATCGTAAGGCAAGCGGTCGCCGAAGTGGACGCAAAGCGCATCGAGGGGCTCACCTGCGTGCTTTCGCATGTCGACCCCGATCTCGACGACCCGCAAGCAGCGGCATATGTGCAATATGCGGCGCTCGTCGGCTTGCAGTGGCTGCTCGACGACGCTGACGATCCGCGCATGCCAGGGATTCTCAAGGCGGGAAATCGCATATTCCGTCTCGATGACGGGGAAGCGCCCGCATCCAAGAAAACGGCGCAGGAAAAAAAGCCGGTCGCGCCCCTCAAACCTTGCAGCGCCGAAACCCCCGCCAAGCAAAAATAGCGAGAATCAGCATCGGCAGCGCGACGCCGATGAGCGGGCCGGCAAGTCCCGCCGGCGGGCGCGCCATCAGCTCTTCATCCGCCTGGGTGAATTTCGGCATGGCGGCATAATCCTGCGCCGTCAGCGACGCGCCGGCCTTGGCGCGGGACAGGAAGAATTCGCGCCAGTCGAGATGAAAGGCGCGGATGCGGTCGAGGAAGGCGCGATAGCGCGTCTCCCCTGAGCCTGCGACATCCGCCATCGCCTGATAGGTCAGATAGGCGGGCGAGAGATAGCCGAGCCTGTCGGCCATGTCGCGCTGGCGGGCGAGCTGCGCGTCATGTTCGGCGACGATCGCCTCGACGCGCTGAAAGGCCGCTTCCTGCGTCGCGAGGCGGCGCAGCGTCATCTCCTGCGGACCGCCTGGCTTTCCCGCATCGCCATGTTCCTGGGCGTAGCGCGCGAGCGAGGCGTCGCGGGCGCGATCGGCGTCGGTCGAGGCGGCGCGCGCCGCCAGCACCATCTCGATGCGCGAGGGCGCGGGATGGGCGAAAGCGGCGAGACTGTTGATCGCGGCGGGCAGGATCATGGTGATCGCCACCCAGGCGCCGATCAGCGTCAGCGCGTTGAAGGCCGAGCCGCGACCGAGGCCGTCGACGGCGGCGGCGAGCGCCGCCCAAAAGAGTCCGTAGAGCAGCACCACGATGAGCAATGCGGCGAACCCCGGCGAAGCGAGCCGCTCCCAGCCGGCGAAGATCCAGACGCCAGCAGCGACGGCGAGAAGCGTCGCGGCGATCGGCGCGGCGACGCGCGCCGTCAGCTTGCCGGCGAGCGCGGCGCTGGGCCGGCGCGCCGAGGCGAGCGTCATCGCCAACGTTCCCTGCTCGCGCTCGCCGGCGAGCAGATTGAAGGCCATCGCCAGAACGACGAGCGGATAGACGAAGACGACGACGAAGGCGAGATCGGTCGCGCCCGACATCAGATTGGCGGGATTGTCGATCTCGTCGGCGAAGAGAAAACTGTCTTTCGAGCCCGTCGTCACCCGGACGGCGGGCGGAAGAAGATCGCTCTGCCCGGTCGCGACAAGCGCCAAGGGCGCGGGCGCGAGCGCCGCGACCGCCGCGGCGGGGCCTCCGCCCATGAAGGCTGCGTTGCGCGGATCGCGATAGGGCGGCGGCTCCGGCGCGGGCTTTCCCTGCGGCTCGCCCTGCTGCAATTGCGCGAGCGTTTTCTGGAGGTTTGACAGGCGCTGCGTCTCGTCGGCGCGCGCCGACGCGATCGCCGCCTGCTGCGCCGCGACGCGCGACGCGCCCATCGCGAGGGCGAACAGCGCAACGCCCGCTAAAGCCAGCAGCGCAAACCAGATCGCGCCGTCACGGCGCATCATCCGCGCCTCGAACCGCATGCCCGCGAGGAAAGCGGAAGAGAGGAAAGCCGAAGACATGGGCGCGCTCATACCGGCCGCAGACGCCGCGCCGCGAAGAGCGCGAAAGCGCAAGCGAGCGCGAGCCAAGCAAACAGGCCGATCATCGGGAGGGCGCTGTAGCCCAGGGCGAAGACCGCGCCGGGCGCGCGATAGGCGAAGGCGGCGATCTTTCGCCACAGCTCCGGGCCCGCGACGTAACGATTGTCGTGGGCGAAATGGATGAGGTTGTCGCTGACCTGGTTTTGGATATCGCGCCGATGCGCCTCGGCGGCCGTGGCGAAATCGAACTGGCTGCGGCTGTCGACCCCCGCAAAGGCCATCGAGATCGGCCGCAGCGCCAGCAGCGGAAACAGAAAGCCGGGCGCGGCGCGCAGCGCATCCTGGCGGTCGAAGGCCGACTGCAGCGCGCCGAAGTGGCGATCGAAGATCGCATAGCCAGCCTCGTCATCCTTGCGGAGCGCCAGCCCGCGAAAGCTGACCGGCAGATCCTCGATGCGCGACACGCCGTATGTCTTGAGCGTCTCGTCGCGGAACGCGACGAAGGCGGGATGGCTCTCGTCATGGCCGAATGTCTTCGCCTTGTCCTGCGCAATGCCGGCGCGAAAGTCTTGCCATGTCGGCGTCGGCGCGAAGGCGCGCGCGGCGTCCGTGGCGAGGCGCGGCGCGAGAAAGGAATTGGCGAGCCAGAAGGCGAGCAGCGTGACGAGCGCGGCACGTGAGCTTCTCGCCAAAGCCGAAACGCCCAGCGCGAGAAAAGCGAAGCCCGCGAGATAGACCGCATAGGCCGCGCCAAGCGCGCCGAGACGAATCAATTGATCGGCGAGCGACAGGCGTTCGCGATCGACGAAAAAGACGACGGCGAGCGCCGCGCCGACGAAGGCCGGCGCGAGCAGCGCGAAAATGGCGCCGATCAACGCCATCGCCTTGCCGGCGAGAATATCGCGCGGCCGCGCGCCGACGCTGAGCAGCTGTTTCAGCGTGCCGCTTTCGCGCTCGCCGGAGAAACTCGCGAAGCCCATCAGGATGACGATGAGCGGCGCGATCGTCTGCAAGATGAAGGCGAGCGACAGCGAACCGAGCCGCGCGCCGACGCCGCCGTCGCGCGCCTGTTTGAACTGGGTCTCGTTCTGCTTATGCGCCTCGAGCCACACGGCCGAGCCGACATAGGCGTCGACGCCGGGATCGGCGAGCGCAAGTGGGCTCAACGGCTTGAAGGCGTATTGGCCGAAATGCGCGGCGGCGTGCGGATTCTTGGCGCTCTGTCCGACCCAAAGCTCGCGATCGGCTTGCGCCGCCGCATCGCGCTCGCGCAGGACGCGGGCGTTCTCGACATAGCCGAAGGCGAGCGCGGCGAGCATCAGCGCCATAATGAAGGCGCAGAGCCAGACGAGGCGACGGTCGCGGAACAGCTCCAGCCATTCCTTGCCGGCGACGGCGCGGACGACACGCCAGCGGCTCTTCGCCGGCGCAGTCGTGGCGAGCGGGGCGAGGGCGAGATCGCTCACGCCGCCGCGCTCGCGAAGAGATCGAGATAGGCGCGCTCCAGCCCCAGATGATCGACGTCGTCGGCGCCGAAGACGGATGCGAGACGCCCCTGCGCCATGATGCCGATCTTCGTGCCGCATTGCTTGGCGAGGAAGAGGTCATGCGTGACCATGAGCACCGCCATGCCGTCCTTGCGCAGCCGCTCGATGAGCGCGGCGAACTCATTCGCCGCGAGAGGATCGAGGCCGGAGGTCGGCTCATCGAGCACAAGCGCCTGCGCGCGCCTTGCGAGGGCGATGGCGACGCCGACCTTCTGGCGCATGCCCTTGGAATAGAAGCTCACCGGACGTTCGAAGGCGTCGCGCGGCAGGCCGGCGGCGGCGAGCAGCGAGAGAAGCTCATCGCGGGGCGCCTCGGCGCCAGATATCTCGGTAAAATATTGCAGATTTTCGAGACCGGTGAGCGCGCCGTAGAGCATCACCTGTTCGGGGATATAGGCGAGACGCGCGCGCGCCGCCGAGGGATCAACCGCGGCGTCGATTCCGCAGACCAGCGCCTGGCCTTCCGTCGGATCGATGAAATTGAGGAAGAGATTGACGGTCGTCGTCTTGCCGGCGCCATTGGGGCCGAGCAGGCAAAAGACTTCGCCGCCCGGCACCGTCAGATTGAGACGGTCGAGCGCCGGCGCGTCGGCGCCGTCGTAACGCTTGGTGAGATTGCGCGCTTCGAGCATGGCCGCATCCGCCTTACGGCTCGCCGCCGGCGCGCGTGGCCCGCGCCGGCTTCGATGTTCACGCAAGACTGCCTTTTAACGCGCCGACGGTCAAGCGAACGGCGGCGCTACTTCTGCTTATAGGCTTCCGTCACATCCTCGACCGTACGCAAGCCGGGCTTCGGCGCCATGACGAGCACCGCCATATTGCCGGGCGCATGTTCATTCTTCCACATCTTGGTGTGGGCGAGCGGGATTTTCTCCCAGGAGAAAACCTCCGACATGCAGGGGTCGACGCGCCGGTCCAGCACGAAGCGATTGGCGGCGGACGCCTGTTTCAGATGCGCGAAATGCGAACCCTGGATGCGCTTCTGGCGCATCCACACATAGCGCGCGTCGAAGGTGAGGTTGAAGCCGGTGGTGCCGGCGCAGAACACCACCATGCCGCCGCGCTTCACGACGAGGCAGGACACAGGGAAGGTCGCTTCGCCCGGATGTTCAAAGACGATGTCGACGTCCTTTTTGCCGGTGATGTCCCAGATCGCCTTGCCGAAGGCGCGGGCGTTCTTGGTCCATTCGACATATTCGGGCGTGTTGACCTTCGGCAACTGCCCCCAGCACTTGAAGTCCTTGCGGTTGATGACGCCCTTGGCGCCGAGCGACATCACGTAATCGCGCTTGCTCTCATCCGAGATGACCCCGATAGGGTTGGCGCCCGAGGCGGCGCAGAGCTGCACGGCGAACACGCCGAGCCCGCCCGAGGCGCCCCACACCAGCACATTGTCGCCGGGCTTCAACTGATGCGGCGCATGGCCGAACAGCATGCGATAGGCGGTGGCGAGCGTTAAGGTGTAGCAGGCCGCCTCCTCCCAGCTCAGGTGCTTGGGGCGCTCCATGAGCTGGCGGTCCTGAACGCGGCAGAACTGGGCGAAGGAGCCGTCCGGCGTCTCATAGCCCCAGATTCGCTGCGAGGGCGAGAACATCGGGTCGCCGCCGTTGCACTCCTCGTCGTCCCCGTCGTCCTGGTTGCAGTGGACGACCACCTCGTCGCCGACCTTCCAGCGCTTCACTTTGGAGCCGACCGCCCAGACGATGCCGGCAGCGTCGGAGCCGGCGATGTGATAGGGATTCTTGTGCGCGTCGAGCACGGAGATGGGCTCGCCCAGCGAGGCCCAGACGCCATTGTAATTGACCCCGGCCGCCATCACGAGCACCAGCACGTCGTGGCTGTCGAGCTCCCAGGTCGGCAAGACCTCGAGCTGCATGGCGGTTTCCGGCGGCCCATGCCGCTCCTTGCGGATCGCCCAGGCGTACATGTTCTTGGGAACATGCCCGAGCGGCGGAATCTCGCCCATCTCATAGAGGTCTTTCTTATCGGTCAATTTTGGGCTCCTCGCCTTACCGCCCTTATCGGGCCTTGGCATTGGCGGGAGCTTATAAACGTGGCGGCGCGGCGCGAATAGTCCCTAAGTTGAGGGCGGCATGGCCCTTCCCGGCGCCGCGGCGGTCGTCGCGCATTGCCGGATAGCGTCCCTGCCCCTATCATTAAGCCGGTTAAGCCAGTCGATCGGACGAAAGATGGAAATCGGCGCCTTCGAGGCGAAAAACACGCTCGGGAGTCTCCTCGACCGGGTCGAGAAAGGCGAGGAAATCATCATCACCCGCCGCGGCAAGCCCGTCGCGCGGCTCGCGCCTGTGCGGGCGGATAAGGATCGTTCCGCCGCGATCGCCGCCGCAAAGGAGCTTCTCGAACTGTCCAAGGGCGCGACGCTCGGCGGGCTCAATATCAAGGACCTGATCGAAGAAGGGCGGCCGTGACGCTTGTGCTCGACAGCTCCATTTCGCTCGCATGGTGCTTTCACGACGAACAAACGCCGGAAATTAATTCGATCCTGCTCGGAGCCGCCAGCCAAGGCGCCCACGCCCCAATCCTGTGGCGCTTTGAGGTCGCCAATGGATTGGTCGTCGCGCAACGACGCAAGCGCATTCAGGCCGATTTGCGAAAACTGCTGCTCGCCAGACTGATGAGCCTCGACGTGGAGCTTGACGGCGACGCCGATGGACGAATTTGGTCGACGACTGTCGACCTCGCTGATCTCTATAACCTCACCGTCTACGACGCCGCCTATCTGGAGCTTGCGCAGCGCCGCCGTCTGCCGCTCGCAACCCTCGACGCCGCGCTGGCGCGGGCCGCGAAGGCGGCGGGAGTCGAGACGCTCATTTGAGCCGCTGGCGGCCTCATCTTGTCAAAACAGGGTCATGTGCTATCGCAACGGGCGGAGGAGCCATTAAAGTGAACGACATGTCCGCCCCGCGCCGCGATAAGCCCTGGATGTTTCGCACCTACGCCGGCCATTCGACGGCCAGCGAGTCCAACAAGCTCTATCGCTCCAATCTCGCCAAGGGCCAGACGGGTCTCTCCATCGCCTTCGATCTGCCGACGCAAACCGGCTACGACAGCGACCACATCCTCTCGCGCGGCGAAGTGGGCAAGGTGGGCGTGCCGGTCTCGCATCTCGGCGATATGCGCGCGCTCTTCGAGGGCATTCCGCTCGGCGAGATGAACACGTCGATGACCATCAACGCCACCGCCGTGTGGCTGATGGCGCTCTATATCGCCGCCGCCGAGGAGCAGGGCGCGCCGCGTGGAAAACTGCAGGGCACGACGCAAAACGACATCATCAAGGAATATCTCTCGCGCGGCTCTTATGTCTTCCCGCCGACGCAGTCGCTGCGCCTCACGCAGGACCTCATTCTCTTCACCACGAAGGAATGCCCGAAGTTCAATCCGATGAACGTCTGCTCCTACCATCTGCAGGAAGCCGGCGCGACGCCGTCGCAGGAATTGGCCTATGCGCTCGCGACCGCCGTCGCCATTCTCGACAATGTGAAGAAGTCCGGCGAAATCTCGGAGGAGGATTTCGCCCAGGTCGTCGGCCGCATCTCCTTCTTCGTCAACGCCGGCATGCGCTTCGTCACTGAGCTATGCAAAATGCGCGCGTTCGCGGAGCTTTGGGAGGAGATCACGCGCGAGCGCTACGGCGTGAAGGACGAAAAACTTCGCCGCTTCCGCTATGGCGTGCAGGTCAATTCGCTGGGCCTCACCGAGCAGCAGCCGGAAAACAACGTCTACCGCATCCTGATCGAGATGCTCGCCGTCGTTCTTTCCAAGAACGCCCGCGCCCGCGCCGTGCAGCTTCCGGCTTGGAACGAGGCGCTCGGCCTGCCCCGCCCGTTTGACCAGCAATGGTCGCTGCGCATGCAGCAGATCATGGCCTATGAAACCGACCTCCTCGAATATGGCGACATCTTCGACGGCAATCCCGAAATCGCCCGCAAGGTCGCCGAACTGAAGGCGGAGGCGATGGCCGAACTCAAGAAGATCGAAGAGCTCGGCGGCGCGGCCGCGGCGGTCGAGATCGGCTATATGAAGGGCAAGCTCGTCGAAGCCAATACCGCGCGGCTCGAGTCGATCGAAGCCGGCGAGCAGATCGTTGTTGGCGTCAACAAATTCACCGAGGGCGAGCCGTCGCCGCTGACCTCCAGCGGCGATCAGATCATGGTCGTGCCGGAACATGTCGAGGCCGAGCAGATCGCGCGGCTGAAGGCCTGGCGCGAAAGCCGCGACCAGAAAGCCGCGCAAGCCGCGATTGAGGAACTCGCGCGCGCCGCCAAGGAAGGCCGCAATATGGTCGAGCCGTCCATCGCCGCGGCGAGGGCGGGCGTCACCACCGGCGAATGGGGCAATGTTTTACGCGGGGTGTTCGGGGAATACCGCGCGCCGACGGGCGTCTCCTCGACGGCGCGTCAGGTCGGCGGCGCGCTCGACGCGGTGCGCGGCGAAGTCGAACGCGTCTCGCAAAAGCTCGGCAAGCGGGCGAAATTTCTGGTCGGCAAGCCGGGGCTCGACGGCCATTCGAATGGCGCCGAGCAGATCGCGGTGCGCGCCCGCGACGCCGGCTTTGACGTCATCTACGCCGGCATCCGCTCGACGCCGGCCGAACTCGTCGAGGCGGCAAAGAAGGAAGGCGCGCATTGCATTGGCCTCTCGATCCTCTCTGGTTCGCATGTGACGCTGGCGCATGAAGTGATCAAGCTGATGAAGCAAGAGGGCGTCGACGCGCCGCTGGTCGTCGGCGGCATCATTCCGCCGGCAGACGAAAAGCTCCTGCGCGACGCCGGCGTCGCGGCGGTCTATACGCCAAAGAACTACGACCTCAACGCCATCATGACCGACCTCGCCCACATCATCGAGAAGGCGGCGGTTTAAGGCGCCCGGGGTCCACGCACACGAGAGCGCCCCCTCCCCAACCCTCCCCCGCGCTTCGCGCAGGAGAGGGAGCAGAGCGCGCGTTTCATCAATCATGCGCGCTCGCGCATCTTCAGCGTTGCGTGAAATGGCGCCGCGCGTCCCCTCTCCCATCCGAAGTCGGCTGTTGCCGACTTCGGAGTCGATGCGCAAACCGGGAACACCCGGTTTGCGACAGCAGGGGAGGGACAGGGAGGGGGCGGCCACGCGCACCGTGCGTCTCGCCCCATCGTCCGCATCGCTCCGGTCGTCCAGGCGCTTCCTGCCGCATGCGCGCGCATTTCCGCCTCGCTTTGCGCAACCGCTGACCATCGAAACGGCATGTCCGCCCGGCGCATTCCGACGGATGCCGCAATGTCGGCCGGCCGCTTCTGGCGCGCAATTTGCTTTGCAGCTGCAGCTTCAGATCACTGGCGCTCCGGTCCTACGACGGATCAAAAGCAGCAAAGCCGCTGTGTCCGACTCCCCACATCGCTCGTGTGGAATTGTCGGCCGGCGGCTTTTGCTATTTGGGACTCACGCTGAGTTTTCGGAAAAACGGTCAGATCATCGAGACAAACCATGGCTATGCTGAATTGCAAGATCGCGCCCTTCGTGTTCTGGCTCTGCTTTTTGGCGCTCAGTTTCTTCACGACATTCAGTGGCCAGAGCCAATCTGCGCGTACGTTCTCGCGTGATCGCCCGGAGCCGGCGAAACCCCTTTGCCAGGAAGGCCCGCGTGGCGCGCGCGGCCCGTTGTCCGGCCGCGCCGCCGAAAATGGATTGTCCCCGCCGGCGACGATGCGCGGGCAGCGAGTCTTCCGCGAGAGAACCAAGATCGCCGCAGCGGGCCTCACGCGCGGTCAAGCGGGCGCAGAGCGGCTTCGTTGAACAATCTTTCGCGCCGCGATATGCAGCAAAGCTTCCCTATCTCGATCAAGAATCTGGCGTCGCTGACGTTGAGAAAGGTCAAAAAATGGACGCTGCTTTGGCACCGCAGCCAAACTTCCTGAGCCGCGAACGCACCGTCGCTGCGCCGACATTCAATCGCTGGCTCGTGCCGCCGGCGGCGCTCGCCATCCATCTGTGCATCGGCATGGCCTATGGCTTTTCCGTCTTCTGGCTGCCGCTGTCGCGCGTCGTTGGCGGCGCGCAGCCGAAGGAATGCCCCGAGACGCTCGGTCTTTTCGCAACGCTCGTCGCCACGAGCTGCGACTGGAAAATCAGCTGGCTGGGCTGGACGTTCACGCTGTTCTTCGTGTTTCTGGGCTCCTCGGCGGCGGTCTTCGGCCATTGGCTGGAGACGGCGGGACCACGCAAGGCTGGCCTTGCCGCCGCCTGCTGCTGGTGTGGCGGCCTCCTGATCTCGGCGCTTGGCGTCTATCTGCATCAAATCTCTTTGCTGTGGATCGGCTCCGGCGTCATCGGCGGCATTGGTCTCGGGCTCGGATACATCTCGCCGGTCTCGACGCTCATCAAATGGTTCCCCGACCGGCGCGGCTTGGCGACCGGCCTCGCCATCATGGGATTTGGCGGCGGCGCCATGATCGGCGCGCCCCTCGCCGACCGGCTGATGAGCTTCTACGCCACGCCGGCTTCGCCCGGCGTCTGGCAGACCTTCGTGACGCTGACGGCGATCTATTTCGCCTTCATGGTCGCCGGCGCGCTCAGCTACCGGGTGCCGCCCGAGGGTTGGGCGCCGGAAGGATTCACGCCGCCCGCGGCGGCCAAGAACGCCATGGTGACGCACCGCCATGTGCATCTCGACGTCGCATGGAAGACGCCGCAATTCTGGCTGCTGTGGGCCGTGCTCTGTCTCAACGTGTCAGCCGGCATCGGCGTTCTCGGCATGGCCTCGCCAATGCTGCAGGAAGTCTTCGGCGGCAGACTGATCGGCCTGGACTTAGGGTTCGATCAGCTCAACGCCGATCAGAAAAAGCAGATCGCGGCGATTGCGGCGGGCTTCACCGGCCTCTTGAGCCTGTGCAACATCGGCGGGCGCATCGGCTGGGCGTCGGCGTCCGATCAGTTTGGCCGCAAGATCACTTACGCGATCTTCTTCGTCGTCGGCCTCGCGCTGTATTCGGCGATCCCCTTCGCCGCGAGCGGGGCGATGGTCGGCCTCTTCGTTCTGCTCTTTGCGGTCATCATCACCATGTATGGCGGCGGCTTCGCGACGATCCCCGCCTATCTGGCCGACATCTTCGGCACGCATCATGTCGGCGCCATCCATGGCCGGCTGCTGACCGCCTGGTCGACGGCGGGCGTGCTCGGACCCGTGCTGGTCAATTACATTCGCGAATATCAGCTGAGCGTCGGCGTCCCGCGCGAAGCCGCCTATAATCAGACGATGTATGTGCTCGCGGGCCTGCTGCTCTGCGGTCTCGTCTGCAATCTGCTGGTGCGGCCCTGCGCCGAGAAATATTACATGAGCGATGAAGAAGTCGCGGCGCAAAAGCACATCACGGTCGCCGAGGTCGTCAAGGAAGATGACGATATCCACGCCGACTTCGAGGATTTTGTCGAAGAGGCGCTGGAGCCGACGGCGCCGGACGCCGATCCGCCAGCCGCCGTCGGCGCGCCGCCCGGCTCAAAGGGCGGATCGCTGCTGCTTGTTCTCGCCTGGAGCGCTGTCGGCGTCCCCCTCGCCTGGGGGGTCTGGATCACCCTGCTCAAAACCGCCACGCTGTTTCGCTGATTTTGGCGCGGAATAGCCTTAAGACGTAAGCGCCTTCAAAATCTTACTGACACGCCGCCTGTCGCGCTAAAGATGTCCGCATTATTCGAAAACAAGCCATCGTAACGAATAAAGAGATCGGCTTGAGCCACAGGGAGGGTTAGCTTGGCCCCAACTGCCGCGGCATTACGCGGCCAGCGCGCGCCCTCAACCCAAAAATTTGTACGCAGCGCGCCCTGGAAATTTTGTGCGACCTTCCGGTTCACATCAGCGAAATCATGCGCCCAACCCACTCGCCCAGAGACAGTCAAGGGAGCGCTCAAACCTAGCGGCAGGTCATAGGATAGATCCGCGCCCAAAGCGCTCATTGCCGTGACCTGCTCCTGAACTTTCATCCATCAGCGATTAGAGTCTCAAGAGATTTTACGCCGTCGGGCGCGATGTGAGCAACATGCGATCGGCGGAGCTGGTCGGGGTTGCGCAGCCGATCGCAT